>Ga0209266_1000071_pt1 | contig 87069 bp, 80 predicted proteins | sample GraSoiAngelo_132_FD_185889 | JGI IMG/M metagenome (GOLD analysis project Ga0209266, IMG submission 185889) | Grasslands soil microbial communities from the Angelo Coastal Reserve, California, USA - 14_0929_02_40cm (SPAdes) (version 2) | ecosystem: Environmental > Terrestrial > Soil > Grasslands ...
CGACGCTCGGTGCGGCGCAGGCGCTGGGGGCGCTCGGACGGACACTCGGCCCCGAGGCGATCGGCGGGGCGTACGACGCCGCGGGGGCGCGGGCGGCGTTTCTGGCGGCGGCGGGCGTGATGGCCCTGGCGTGGCTGGCGACGCTCGGGTTGGAGCGGCAGGTCACGGACGTCGGGATGACGGGACAGGCGAACAGCTAGACTAGCACCTGTTTCACGCCTCATATTTTCCTCACCCCCTGCCGGAGTTGGAAGCGCCCATGCGCGTGTACAAGACAGCGGAGATCCGCAACGTGGCGGTCGTAGGCCACGGCGCGAGCGGCAAGACCTCGTTGGTCGACGCGCTTGCGTTCGTGGCCGGCACGAGCAAACGCCACGGGTCCGTGAAAGACGGCACCGCCCTCACCGATTACACCCCCGACGAAATCGAACGCAAGTACTCCATCAACCTCGCCGTCGCCGTCGCCGAATGGATGGACACGAAGCTCAACCTCATCGACACGCCCGGCTACCTCGACTTCACCGGTGAGGCGCTCGCGGGCGTGTACGCGGCGGACGGCGCGGTCGTGGTGGTCTCGGCGACGGGCGGCGTCGAGGTCGGGACCGAGAAGGTGTGGGATTACTGCGAAGCCCGCGACATCCCGCGGCTCTTCTTCGTGTCCCTGATGGACAAGGAGCACGCCGACTTCGAGCGGGTGTACGGCCAGATCAAGGAGCGGCTCACGCCGAAGGTGATCCCGGTGGAAATCCCGGTCGGTGAGGGCCCCGAGTTCCACGGCATCATCAATCTCTTCTCGAAGAAGTGCCACCTGTACAAGAAGGGGACGAAGGCCGGCGAGTACGAGGAGGTCGACGTGCCCGCGGAGTACCGGGACCGCTTCGAGCGGTACTCGAAGGAGCTGATCGAGCGCATCGCGGAAACGGACGACACGCTGCTCGAGCGCTACCTGGGGGGCGAGGAAATCGGACGCGACGAGGCGATCGCCGCGATGAAGGCGGGAATGGCGAAGGGCGAGCTGTTCCCCCTGTTCTGCGGCGCTGCCGAGCTGACCTACGGGACGCGCGCGCTGCTCGCGAAGCTGGTGGAGCTCTTTCCCGTGCCGAGCGAGCGTCCGCCCGTGGAGGGGCAGCGGTGGGGCACCGCGGAGCGCGTCGCGCTCCGGGCCGAGGACGGTGGGCCGTTCGTGGCGCAGGTGTTCAAGACCATGTCCGAGCCGCACGTGGGCGACGTGACCTATTTCCGCGTGTACTCGGGTACCGTGAAAAACGGCCAGGACGTCTACAACGCTCCGCGCGAGGCCGTGGAGAAGCTGAACCACTTGTGCGTCACGGTGGGGAAGGACCGCGTGGAGATCGCCGAGCTGCACGCGGGGGACATCGGGGTGGTCGCGAAGCTGCGTGACACGCACACCAACGATACGCTGTCGACGAAGGAGCACTCGATCGTCCTGCACAAGATCCCCTTCCCCGAGCCGGTGATCACCGAAGCCATCGAGGTGAAGCAGCGGGGCGAGGAAGAGAAGCTCTCGAACGGGCTGCACAAGCTGCACGAGGAAGACCCGACGTTCCAGCACGAGTACAACGGCGAGCTGCAACAGACGCTGATCCGCGGGCTGGGGGAGCGGCATCTCGAGATCATCGTGGGGCGCCTCGCCCGCAAGTTCGGCGTGCACGCGCTCATCACCAAGCCGAAGATCGCCTACCGGGAGACGTTCAAGGGTCGAGCCGAAGGACAGGGGAAGCACAAGAAGCAGACCGGCGGCCGCGGCCAGTACGGCGACTGCTGGATCCGCATCGCGCCGCTGCCGCGCGGCTCGGGGCTCCAGTTCAGCGACGAGATCGTGGGGGGCGTGATTCCGCGGCAGTACATCCCGGCCGTCGAGCGCGGCATCCACGAGGCGGCGGCGCGCGGGCCCGTGGCTGGCTATCCGGTGGTCGATTTCAAGGTGGAGCTGTACGACGGCTCCTACCACGACGTGGACTCCAACGAGCAGTCGTTCAAGATGGCCGGCATCCTGGCGTTCCGGAACGTGAGCCCGAACGCGCGACCCACGCTGCTCGAGCCCATCCTCGAGCTCGAGGTGTGGACGCCCGACGAGTATCAGGGCGCCGTGATGGGCGACCTGTCGTCGCGGCGCGGGCAGATCCTCGGCACCGAGAAGGACGGCCGCCTCACCAAGGTGAAGACCCACGTGCCGGAGGCGGAGCTCGACAAGTACGCGACGGTGCTGCATTCGCTCACCCACGGACGCGGTACATACCGCCAGAAGTTCCACGTGTACCAGGAAGTCCCTCCCGAGGTGGCGCATAGGCTCGTGGACGCGCGGAAGAAGGAGCTGGAGGAGGCGAAGGCGTCCTGACGCGCTACCTGCGCCTGTGGTTCGGATTCTCGGAGCGCGTGGACCGGCGCGCGTACGCCCGAAGCGGCGCCGCCCTGCTGCTGTTCAAGTACGCCGTGGACGCCACGGTCATCTGGGCCTACACCGGCCGGCTGTGGAGCCCCGCCGACTATCTCAATTCGGTATCGCTGCTGCAGGAGCGCACGCTGCGCGGTGTGCCCGCCGGCGTGATGCTCGGGCTGGCGTTGTGGACGCTGCCGTTCCTGTGGATCGGGTTCGGCATGTCGGTGCGGCGTGCGGCGGACGCGGGCAGGTCGGCGTGGTGGGCGCTGCTGTTCTTCGTACCGCTCTTGAACTACCTGCTCATGATCGGGCTCAGCCTGCTGCCGACCGCGGCGGTCCCGGAATGGCGGCAGGCCGCCCCCGCGGCGGTGATGAGCGACCGGTTGAAGAGCGGGCTGTTCGGCGTCGCCGCGTCGCTCGCGATCACGATTCCCACGGTCTTGATCGGGGTCTATCTCAAGAAGAACTATTCGGCCGGGCTGTTCCTCGGCACGCCGTTCAGTATCGGCTACATCAGCGCTCATGTGTTCAACCATCAGCACCCCCGTACCATGGGGCAGACGATCGAGGTGGTGCTCTTCGCGCTCGGGCTCGCGACCGCGGCGATGTTCTTCTTCGCGGCCGAGGGCGCGTTCTGTCTCGTGCTCGCGTTCCCCCTCGCGGCGGTGGTGGGGATGTGTGGGGGCGTGTTCGGGCGGGCGATTGCGCTGCGCGGGATGGAGCCGCCGTCCCGGACGGGGCTGGCCGCGCTGTTTGCGCCCCTGCTGGTGCTGGCGGAGCCGCGCGCGACGGCGCCGCTCCACGAAGTCCGCTCGGTCGTCGAGGTCGCCGCGCCGCCCGCGGTAGTGTGGCGGCACGTGGTGGCGTTCCCCGCGCTGCCGCCCGCCACCGAGTGGGTGTTTCGGGTCGGAGTCGCGACCCCGCTCGCCGCCCGGATTCGCGGCAGCGGGGTCGGGGCATTACGCTTCTGCGACTTCACGACCGGGAGCTTCGTGGAGCCGATTACCGCGTGGGAGGAGAACCGCTTGCTGGCGTTCGACATCGTGCGCCAGGCGCCACCGATGCGCGAGTGGAGCCCCTACCGGGACGTGAACCCCCCGCACCTCGACGGGTACTTCCGAGCGACCCACGGGGAATTCCGGCTCGCGGCGTTGGGCGGCGGCAGTCGCACCCGGCTCGAGGGGCGGACGTCCTACGTGGTGGAGATGTTCCCACAGAGCTACTGGACGCTGGCCGCCGATCGCATCGTCGCGGCGATTCACGTGCGGGTGCTGCGACACATCAAGGCCCTGGCCGAGGAGGAGGAGCACCGATGAGAGCGACGATCCTGTGTGCCGCCCTCGCCGTCGCGGGCTGCGTCGAGAAGCGCTCCCCCCCCCCGCCCCCGGCGGACTCCACGGCTGCGGCGGCGCCCGCGCCCGCGACGCCTCCGGTCGCGCCGCCCGTGCCGCCCCCGCCGCCCGCGTCGCCCGCGCCCGCCGCCACGAAGGTCTTAGCGGTCGAGGGGTTCCTCACTCCGGAATCGGTGCTGCACGACACGGTGCAGGACATCTACTTCGTCTCGAACACCAACGGCAGCCCGACGGCGAAGGACAACAACGGCTTCATCAGCCGGGTGCGGCCGGATGGAGCGGTCGAGAACCTCAAGTTCATCGAGGGCGGCCGCACCGGCGTCACCCTCCACGCGCCGAAGGGCATGGCGCTGAACGGGGACACGCTGTGGGTGGCCGACATCGACGTGGTCCGCGCGTTCAATGCGAAGACCGGGGCCCTCGTGGACAGCGTGAGCCTGAGCAAGCTGGGGGCGGTGTTCCTCAACGACGTCGCGGTCGCGCCGACCGGGGCGCTGTACATCACCGACACGGGCATCAAGTTCGACGACGTGGGCAACGTGCTGCATCCCGGTCCCGATCGGATCTTCCGGATCGGCCCCGACCGGGCCGTCACGGTGGCGCTGAAGGGCGACACGCTCGGCCGGCCGAAGGGGATCGCCGTCGATCCCGTGGGGAAGCGCTTCGTGATCGTGCAGTTCGGAGGGCGCGCGGTGCTGGGGTGGAAGCCGGAGGACAAGGCGCCGAAAGTCATCGCCCGGGGTGCCGGGGGGTTCGACGGCGTCGTGGTCGCCCGCGGCAGAATCCTGGTCTCGAGCTGGAATGACTCGACCGTTGCGAGTTACGAGACCGGCCAAGAGGTGAAGGTCGTGACGGGCGTCCCCGGCGCGGCCGACATCGGCTACGACGCCCGGCGCAACCGCCTGCTGGTCCCGATCCTCCCGGCCAATCGGGTCGAGGTGTGGCAGCTGCCCTGATCGTCAATCCGCGATCGTGAGCACCGCGGCCCCTTTCACTTTCCCCGCCCGCAGCCGCTCCAGCGCCTCGTTCGCCCGCTCGAGTGGATGAGGCTCGATCTCGGTCCGCACCGGCACCCGCGGCGCGAGCGCCAGGAACTCCGTGCCGTCTTTCCGGGTGAGGTTCGCGACCGAGCGGAGCGTCCGCTCGCCCCACAGCACGTCGTACGGGAACGCGGGGATGTCGCTCATGTGGATGCCGGCACACACCACCGTCCCGCCTTTGACGACGGCGCGGAGCGCGGCGGGGACGAGCGGCCCCGCGGGCGCGAAGATGATGGCGGCGTCGAGCGGCTCGGGCGGCGGCGCATCCGAGGTCCCTGCCCACTCGGCGCCCAACCCCAGCGCGAAGCGCTGCGCGTCCCGGTCCCCGGCGCGCGTGAAGGCGAACACCCGGCGCCCCTGATGGCGCGCGACCTGGGCCACGATGTGCGCCGCGGCGCCGAAGCCGTACAGCCCGAGGCGCTCGGCCTCGCCCGCCGCGACGAGCGATCGGTACCCGATCAGCCCGGCGCACAGCAGCGGCGCAGCCTCGAGATCGGCGTACTGGTCCGGCAGGGGAAAGCAGAACCGGGCGTCCGCCACCGCGTATTCGGCGTACCCGCCGTTGATCTGGTAGCCCGTGAAGCGCGCCCGATCGCACAGGTTCTCCCGTCCCGAGCGGCAGTAGCGGCACTCGCCGCAGCTCCAGCCGAGCCAGGGCACCCCCACGCGGTCCCCGATGCCGAAGCGGTCGACGCCGGGCCCTCCCCCGGTCGCGGTGACGGTCCCCACGATCTCGTGACCGAGGATGAGCGGCAGCGTGGGGTTTGGCAGCTCGCCGTCGAGAACATGCAGGTCGGTGCGGCACACACCGCACGCCGCGACGGCGAGCAGCACTTGGCCCGGCCCGGGCTCCGGGCGCGAAATGTCCACCGCGCGCAGGGGACGGCGCGGGACGTCAAGCATCATGGCTCGCATCTGTCGTTATCCTGTCTCGATTTGTCGCTCCTGCGCAACACAACGCCGGGCCGCATGGGCCCCGCTCAGGCGGGCGTTAGGTCTTCTCCCGCTGCCCGAATTTTGCTGCCAGTGCGCGAGCGTGTCAGGTGCATTGATGATCGACTTCGGCTCTGCCCCCAGGGTACGCAACCCTGTGCGCATCCTGCTGGTGGACGATCAAGTCATCTTCCGGACCGCCGTGCGCGCGTTGCTCGAGCCACACCGGGATCTGGTCGTGGTCGGCGAAGCCGGGAGAGGAGAGGAAGCCGTCGCCAGCGCCGAAGCGGCCCGACCGGACGTGGTCGTGATGGATCTCGCCATGCCCGGCAAGGGCGGGATCGAAGCCACCCGGCGGATCATGCGGCTCGGCATCGGCGCCAGAGTCCTCGTGCTCACGGCGCTCCCGCAGGAGCGCGAGCTGCTCGACGCGCTCGACGCGGGCGCGAGCGGCTTCGTCGAAAAGATGGAAGCGGCGGAGCATCTGGTAAACGGCATTCGCGCTGTGGCAGCGGGCCGGCTCTTCCTCGGCCCCGACGCGGCCAAGTTCGTAGTGCTCCAACGCTACCAGCGGCAGGGGCAAGCGGAGGATGAGAAGGTCGCGGCGGATCGGCTGAGCGGGCGAGCGCCAGGTTCCGGCACTGCTCGCCCTGGGCCACAAACGACTGGAAGTCGGGGGCGGAATTAGCCCGCGAGCACCGGCTCGAATTCCGTCGGCGCCTGCGGTGCCGTGTCGGGCTGCGGCTGCCGGTACACGTAGCGCTGGCCCGCGTAGTTCCGCAGCACGACCGCGTCGTCGGTGATCGACTCGACGTATTCGGGGAGCAGGGGGATCTTCCCCCCGCCTCCCGGGGCGTCGATCACGAAGTGCGGCACGGCGAGTCCCGACGTCCACCCGCGCAGCGCCCGGATGATCTCCAGCCCCTTTTCGACCGTGGTGCGGAAGTGCTCCGCCCCCGCCACCTGGTCGCACATGTAGATGTAGTACGGCCGCACGCGGGCGGCGAGCAGCCGCTGCATCAGCCGCTTCATCACCTCGGTGTCGTCGTTCACGCCCTTGAGCAAGACGGTCTGGCAGCCCAGGGGGATGCCGACGTCGGCGAGCCGGCCGAGCGCGTCCACGGCCGCAGGGGTGAGCTCGTCGGGGTGGTTGAAGTGCGTGTTGATGTACAGCGGGTGGTATTGCTTCAGGATCGCGCACAGCGCCGGCGTGATCCGCTCCGGGAGATGGCACGGCACGCGGCTCCCGATCCGGATGATCTCGATATGACCGATCGCCCGGAGCCGTCGGCAGATCTCGTCGATCCGGCGGTCGGAGAGGAGGAGCGGGTCGCCCCCCGACAGGATGACGTCGCGGACCTCCGTGTGCTCCTCGAGATACCGGAACGCCGACTCGAGCTCGCGCATCGAGATCTTGTTGGGGTCTCCGACTTTGCGGCGGCGCGTGCAGAAGCGGCAGTAGGACGCGCACACCGGCGAGACGAGGAACAGCGCGCGGTCTGGATAGCGGTGCGTGATGTTCGGCACCGGAGAGTGCGCGTCTTCGGCCAGGGAGTCCACGAGGCCGTCGTGCACCTCGAGCTCCTGGAGGTCGGGGACGTACTGCCGCCAAATCGGGTCCCCCGGGGACGTGATGAGCTCGACCATGGCGGGCGAGATGCGGAACTCGAAGTTCTCCGCCGCCTGTCGCAGCCGCTCCAGGTCCGGGAAGTGCTCGGCGCCGAACCGCGCGACGAGCGCCTCGAGGGAGGCGACGCTCCGCTTACGCAGGAGCTCTTGCCAGGACTCCATCGCTCAGGTCCTTGAGGTAGATCACCAGGTCGTCTCCGGGGGCGTAATAACCCGGGAGCCGGGCGGCCGGCGCGTAGCCGCGCCGCTCGTAGAACGCGCGGGTGGGCGCGTATTCGGCGCGGGACGATGTCTCGACGACAATCAGTCGTCCGTTGTCAGTCGGCAGTCGCTCCTCCACGGCCCTCAGGAGCGCGCTCCCCACGCCCTTGCCCTGCCACGCGGGGTCCACGACGATCCAGTAGAGGTCGTAGGTGCCGGTGGTGCCGGGGGTCGGACCCCAGCAGGCGTAGCCGACGAGCTCGTCGCCCGCGTATGCGCCCAGGAAGCGGTAGTCCTCGTCGCCGACGAGGCTGTCGTCGAGCAGCTCCACGGCGATGGCGACCTCGTCGGGCCGGAACAGGCCGGCGGCCGCGGTGAGCCGCTCAAGCCGTGCGCGTTGCGCGTGGCCGACGGGCCGGAGCGAGCAGCTCACGTGCCGCCTTGGCACCCTGCGCCTCGCGGAGCGCGACCTCGGCGATGCGGCGCACCAGCTCGGCGTAATCCCAGCCGGCCACGCGGGCCATGCGCGACAGGCCGGCGTCGTCGTTCAGGTCGGGATTGGGATTGACCTCGAGGATCCACACCCGCCCCTGGTCGTCCAGCCGGAGGTCCACCCGGCCGTACCCCTTGCCCTGCATCACGCGCCACGCCGCCTCGGCGACGCGCCCCAGCTTGTCGGCGAGCTTTTGCGGGATGCTCGCCGGGCAGACCGGGACGCTCCCCAAGTCGTCGGGCGAGCCGGTTTCCCACTTGCCGGCATAGGTCAGGATGGGCCATGCGCCCTCGGGCATGCGACTGAAGTCGATCTCCGCGATGGGGAGCACCCGGCTCCCGACGAACCCGACGTTGAACTCGCGCCCCCCGACGTATTCCTGCACGAGCACTTCGTCGAATTGCTCCGTCATCGCGGCCACGCGGGCGCGCAGCGCGCGGCGGTCCGTGACCACCGAGCCGCGGTCGAGCCCCGCGCTCGCGTCTTCCGCCGCGGGTTTGACGATCGCCGGGAGGGGGAAGTCGTCCTCGATCTTCCCCTGCGCGATGGTCCAGCGGGGCACCGGGAGCCCCGCGTGGGCCAGCAGCGCGTTCGCGATCGGCTTGCGGCGGCACGCGGCGATGGTCCAGAGGCTCGCGCCGGTGACGGGAATCCCGGCGAACTCGAGCGTGCCGACGACGTGCTCCTCCCATTCGCCCCGGCCGTGGACGCCTTCGCACAGATTGAACACGACATCGGCCCGTCGGGCGACCGCGAACCACCGCATGTCGTGCCGTACGGCGACCTTGCGAATTTCATGACCCATCGCGCCGAAGATCGTGCCGATCTCGTCCACGGCCTTCATCACGCCGCGGATGTCCTCCGGCGTCCAGTCCTCCGCGCCCGGGTCGTACAGGATGACGACCCTCATGCGGGGATCGGCGCCTGGGCGGGGACGGCATGCCGTGCCCCTACCGCGACGTGGGCACGCGCGTCGGCGAGGAGGTCCCTGCCCGTCTGCCGCCGCCAGGCGATGCGCGCGACTTCCTGGATCAGCTCGTCGTAGCCGAAGCCGGCCGCGCGGGCGGCCTTGGGGAAGCAAGAATTCATGGCCGGATCGGGGATGATGCCCGGCAGCGGGTTCAGCTCCAGGACGTTGGGCACCCCGAACCGGTCCACCCGGATGTCCACGCGGCACCAATCGCGGCAGCCGAGGGCGTGGTAGGCGTCGAGCGCCATGCGCTCGATCTCGCGGTACAGCGATGCGGGCACGCGCGCCGGGCATTGGAAGATCGCGAGCGGCGCCTCGGGGCGGTCCCACACCCATTTCGCCTCGTAGCCGTATACCGGCGGCGCGCCCGGGGGCAGCGCCGAGAAGTCGAGTCCGATCACCGGCAGGCAGGCGGCCTCGGGCCCGTTGCCGAGGATCGCCACGGTGAACTCCGGCCCCGGCAGATAAGTCTCGACGAGCACGGGCTCGGCGTAGCGCTCGAGCAGGAACCGCACGCGCTCGCGGAGCCGCGCGGGCGTCTCGCACAGGTTGTCGGCGAACACGCCCTTGCCGGAGCCCTCGGCGATCGGTTTGACGAACACGGGGAACGGCAGGGCGACCCGCTCCAGGTCTGCGGGCGTCTGGACGGACGCGAACGGCGCGGTGGGCACGCCGCGGAACGCCAGGATTTCCTTGGTGCGGCCCTTGTGGAGCGAGAGCGCGAGGGTGAGGGGGTCGGAGCCGGTGTACGGGACGTTCAAGTATTCGCAGATCGCGGGGACCAGCGCCTCGCGACTCTGGCCGTGCAGGCCCTCGGCCATGTTGAAGACGAGATCGGGACGAGCGAGGGCGAGCTCCTGCGGGAAGAACTGATCGGCTTCGAGCCGGATGACGCTGCCGCAGGGACCGAGGGCCTGCTCCACCGCGGCGATGGTGGATGGGTCGTCCCACTCGGCGAACGCGTCGTTGGTACTCGGCGGCTCGGCGGCGGACGCGGACTCGGGTTTTTCGTTGTACGTGAGACCGATGCGCATGTGGTCTCGGCTGACCTCCCCACAAAAAAGGCCGCTCGCGCGGTCTAGGAAGCGAAACGCGTTGTCGCGTAGAGAATAAGAAAAGCTGAAACGATGCGCAATAGGGAATCAGGAATTTTTTTCCGACGGTCGACGGGTCAGACTTTGTGGTAGGCGACGCGCGCGGCTTCCTGTTTGTCGTCGGCGACGTAGATCTCGAAGTCGGAGAACAGCGCGGGCGCTTCGCGCTGCAGCACGCGCAGGCACGCGATCGCCATCCGCCGGATCTCGAGCTCCGCGCCTTCGCCGCACCGCAGCTCGAGCATGGTGCGCCACGCGCGCGCGTTCCCCGAGACGACGATCTTCACCTCGGTGGCGTTCGGCAGCACGCTGCGCGCCGCCTCGCGCGCCATCTTGCGGCGGTGCCCCTTGTCGGCGACCCACACGTAGCGCTGCATCAACGCTTCCACGACGTGCACGTACGCCGACTGCGCTTCGGCCACCTGCCGCTCCCACTCGGACTCCAGCGTCGCGTCGCCGAGGATCGCGGGCGGGACGACGAACGCCGCGTGCGACTCGTCCACGTAGCGCTGCGACAACTGCGAGTAGCCGAAGCCCGCGCGATGCCGCACCAGCTCGTGCGAGCAGGAGCGCGAGATGCCTTCGATCAGCAGCACGTACACCGCGTGCTCGAGCACCGAACCGTGCCCCTGCTTCTTGATGTTCTCGAGGTACTCGGCCGTCGTGCGACTCGCGGGGTTGTGCTGGCTCATGTAACAGATGCGGCCTGCGAACTCCGCGAGGCGCTCGCCGGCGGTCGCGTCGCCGCGCCATTCGACGCGCAGGTGCTCGGGCTCGAGGAACTCGGGGCGGGCGATCAGGAAGACGCGAGGGGCGCGGAAGATTTCCATCAGGTGTCGGGTGTCGGGGGTTGGATGTCAGGGTCGCGCGCCAGGTCGAGCTTGGGGACGCCCCAGGCGGCGTTCCGCTCGGTGTCCCGCAGGCGCTGCGCGATGTCGTCGGGAATCCGCGCCGCGTCGGGGCCGACCTTCAGGTCCGCGAGCGGCCGCCACGCGGGCGAGGGGATTATAACATCGGGATTGAGGATGGCGCGGGCGTCGTAGGCGCGCTTCAGGTCCCGGAACAGGCCGAGCACCTCCGGCCCGTAGACGCGCTCGACCAGGCCCGCGCGCAGCCGCCCCAGCCCGTGCTCGCCGCTCGGCGTCCCGCCGAGCCGCAGCAGCAGGCCGGTGGCCTCCTCGAACAGCGCGGCCAGGGCGTCTGGCCAGCGGGGGTGGGTCGTGTCGGGGAGCGCGTTCACGTGCACGTGACCGTCGCCGGCGTGGCCGAACATTGCCACCGGGACGCCGTGGCGATCGGCCGCGGCGCGGATGCCGGCGACGTACTCGCCCAGGCGCTCGAGCGGCACGCAGCCGTCCTCGATCACCTGGAGCGAGCGCCGGGTCTCGGGGAGGCGGGCCAGCGCCGGGCTCGCGAGCCGGCGCACCGCCCACAGCTGCTCGAGGCCCCGGCGGTCCACCGCCGTCTCGACGTGCGCCGTGACCGCGCGCAGGCCCCGCACGGCGTCGCCCACGACGCCCCGGGCGGCGGCCGACGTCTCGCGCTCGAACTCGACCAAGAGCAGGCCGTCGAGTCCCTCGGGGAGCGTCGTCCCCCGGTCCCCGTCCCGGACCAAGTCCAGCAGCGTGCGGTCGAGCAGCTCCACCGCGGAGGGATTCAGGGCCACGAGGTAGGGGACCGCGTCTGCCAACTGCTCCGGGCTGCGGAAGCCGAGCGCGACGCCCGCCGCGTCCACCGGAATGGGCTCGAGCCGCCACTCGACGGCCGTGACGAAGGCGAGCGTGCCCTCGGAGCCGACGAGCAGGTCCAGCTCCGCCGCGGAGTCGGCGAAGCGATCGAGCGCGTACCCCGCGGAGTTCTTGCGAGTGCGTGGGAAGCGCGCGCGCACGAACTCGCGCGCCGCGTGGTCCAGATGCCAGCGCGCGGTGCCCTGGACCCCCCGCTCCACGCGCCGCGCCGATCCGTCGACCTCGAGGATCTCCACGGCCTCGACCCAGTTCCGCACGCTGCCGCAGCGCACCGAGCGCGGGCCCGCCGCGTTCGTCGCCACCATGCCGCCCGACGTCGCGAACGCGCCCGACGAGGGGTCGGGGGGGAGCCGCAGCCCGAACGGACGCGCGGCCTCGTTCACTTCGGCCCAGGTCACCGCCGTGCCGACCCAGATCGTGCGTCGCGGCCAGTCGGGGGCCGTCCAGCGGAACCCCTGGCTCAGGTCCACGATCACCCCGCGGCCCACGCTACCGCCCGCCATGCCGCTCCCCGCGCCGCGCGGCACGAGGGCCGTGCCCGTCTCCACCGCCCAGCCGAGGAGGCGTTGCAGGTCCTCCACACCGCGGGGGACGGCGACCGCTGCCGGGACGATGCGCTGGATGCCGGCGCCTTCCGCGTAGGCGGCGCGGCTGCGCGCGTCGGTGAAAAGGCCGGGGAAGGGGGAAGGGGGGAGAGGCGCCGCCACGGTCGAAGAAGTTACCACGCGGGGTCTCAGCTTGACACCGCCCGAGGGTCAGGTGATGCTTGAGCCGCGATATGACGTCCGACTCCCCGCGCGCCCAGCTCATCCACATCGAGACCGACCGCCGTCTGGGTCACGAGTGGGACGAATGGGACGGCAAGCCGCTCCCCGGCAATGGCGACTTCTCCGCTCCGCCCGGTGTGTTTCTCCGGTATGCCGGCTTGACGCTGGCGCTCGTCGCGGCAGGCGCGGCGGCCCTGATCTTCGTGCTCGCGCCTCGTCTCGCGGCGGTGGCGGCGGTGCTGCCGAGCGGCCTGTGGCTGGCCCTCGCCGTGGCCACCGCGCTTGCCTGGCTGTGGTTCGCCGTGCTGCTCCTTTCCTTCTATGGCAAGGTGCTGCCGCTGCCCGAGGGGTGGCTCGAGCGCGGGCCCTATCTCCGCCTCATGAGCCTGACGTCGCACGTCGCGCGGGCGTTCGGCAAGCGCGACTGGGTGGAGCACGCCGCGATCGACGTGTACAACACGCTGGCGGAGCGGCGGCGGCGGCGCGTGGGGAAGGGCGAGCTGCTGGTGCTGATCCCGCGCTGCCTCTCGAAGCAGGCGTTGGACGGCGTGCTGGCGATCGCGGGGCGTTACGAGGTGCCGGTGTTCGTCGCGACGCGGGGGCAGCTCGCGCGCCGCGTGATCCGGGAGCGGCGCCCCCGCGCCGTGGTGGCGGTCGCGTGCGAGCGGGACATGATGACCGGGCTGCGCGATGTGGCGGGCAAGCTCCCGGTCCTGGGGCTCACGATGCGCTTGCCCAACGGGCCGTGCCGCGACGCGATGCTCGATCTGGAGACGATGGAGCGTTGGGTGCAGAGCCTGGTGGGGGCGGGCGCGTAAGGGCGCTACTGCGCCGCCCTCGGCACTCCGAATCTCTCCTTCAATCGGGCCATCAGCTTGTCCGCGATCTTGTATCCCGCCTGCTCCCGAGACAGGATCACCTCGAGGTCTCGCTCGGGGCGCGACGGATCGTAGCGCGGGCGGTACACGGGCTCGGCCGTGAGCCGGGTCTGGCCGGGCACGTACGGGTCAGCCCAGAAGCGGATCTTCACCGTCACCGCGAAGTTCGCGATGTCGCGTTCGTGGTGCCGCGTGCGGCGCGCCTCGGTGTCGTACCACGCCGTCTCGACGTAGCCGTCGCGCACGTTGAACCGCGCCACCTCCAAGCTCTCCGCCGCCACCAGATTCGCGAGCTCCGCCGTGACGCGCTCGGGGCGGGCGTTGAGGATCACGGCGGGGGCGCGGGGGTCGGGCCGAAAGTCGGGACGGGTGGTGACGGGGGTGCAGGCGGCGAGCAGAAGGCAAATGGGGTGCAGGAGGCGAGCACAAGGCAAATGCGGATTGCGGATTTCGGATTGCGGATTGGCAGTGGGAGGTCGTCGTGCGCTTGGACACGCGCCCTTCCAATCCGCAGTCCGCAATCCGCAATCCGCAATCGCATCAGTGCCTATGCGGCGCCGAGTCCGCGTGCTCGTCCCCGGGTGCGTGCTCGTGCCCCGCCGCGCGGTTCTCCATCTCCGCCCGCATGGTCGCGGCGGGGACGCCCGCGGCGTGCTCGAACACGAGCTTCCCGCCGATCACCGCCGTCCAGATGATCGCCACGAAGCCCGCCACGCCCAAGAGGCGCAGCCCGACCTCTTCGGCGCCCGTGAGCCTGGCGCGGCGGAACAGTTTCCAGGCCAGCACGGCGGTGAAGATGCCCATGGTGGTGAGCGCGAGCGTCTCGTGCGTCTCCATGAGTTCGTGGATCGCCTCGCCGTGCTCGATCACGTCTTCGGCCTGGAGGCCGGCGAGCACGGCCACCCAGCCACCGACGACCCCGGCCCAGAGCGTCCACAGGGCCGCCGCCTTGAGCGACTCGCGCTTGAAGAGCCAAGCGCCCAGGTCGAACAGCACTGTCACGAAGAACAGCGCTGCGGGCAGGTCGTTCACCGCCGCGTGGAAGCGAGGCCAGTCGTAGCCGAGCATGCCGATGCGTCTCTCAGGAGGTGGTTGGAGTGCGGCCGTCAGACGCCCAGGTCGATGACCCGCGGCGGATCGACGGAGTAATCGTAGAAGCCCCTGCCGCTCTTCCGACCGTTCATGCCGGCGAGCACCATGCGCCTGAGAAGTGGCGGGGGCGCGTACCGCTGCTCGCGGTACTCGGTGAACATGATCTCGGCGATCCGGTAGGTCGTATCGAGGCCGACGAAGTCGAGCAGCGTGAGCGGGCCCATCGGGTAGCCGCAGCCGAGCTGCATCGCCTTGTCGATGTCGGGCACACTTCCCACGCCGCGCTCCACCGCCCGGATGGCGTCGAGGAGGTACGGTACGAGCAGCAGGTTCACGATGAACCCGGAGGTGTCCTTCGCCGCCACGGGGTCCTTGCCGAGCGACTGGGTGAACGCGAACGCCCGCCGAAAGGTCTCCTCCGACGTCGTCACGGTGCGCACCACCTCGACGAGCGGCATCAGGGGCACGGGGTTGAAGAAATGGAGCCCGACGAACCGGTCGGCGCGCTGCGTGGCGGCGGCCATGGCGGCGATGGTGAGGCTCGACGTGTTCGACGCGAAGATGGTCGCGGGGCCGCACCGGGCGTCGAGCTCTCGCCACAGGGAGTTCTTGAGCTCCAGGTCCTCCGTCACGGCCTCCACGATGATGTCACAGCGCTGCAGGTCGGCCGTCGTGGTCGTAAAGCCGAGCCGCTTGAGGGCCGCGTCGCGGTCGCCGGCGGCGAGTTTCCCCTTCTCGACGAACTTGGCGAGCGATTTCTCGATTCCCGCGCGTGCCTTGTCCCAGACGGGCTGCGCCACATCGCGCACCGTCGTCTCGTAGCCCGCGGTGGCGGCGACCTGCGCGATGCCGCTCCCCATCAGGCCGCACCCCAGCACCCCGACCCGCCGTATCTCGGTCATTGCGCTCTCGAACCGGTATGAGCCAGCTAGCTCCGGGGCCGCGTCCCCGGGGGGGGGGTGTCGAAGGCCTTGCGGAATTCCTCGGCGATGCGGACGAATGTGTTGACGCGCGGGCCCGGGAGCGCGTGCTCGGGCTTGATTTCGCCGTGCTCCACGCGGTCCAGCACCTGCTCCAGGCCCACCTGGATGCGTTCGTTCTCGCGGCGGTGGCGGCGCGCGACGGCGAGCGCGGCGGCCCACGCGACGGCCGTGGGGATGGCGGCCCACGGGGCGAGCGCGCCGAGCGCCGGCAGCACTCCCGCGAGCACGGCGCCCCACAGGACGAGCAGCGCCGCGCCCCACAGCCGGCGCGCGCGCTCGCCCCGCACGTCGGCGACGAGGCGCACGTGACAGAAGCCGGTCTCGAGCTGCGTCACCTGGCCCCCCACTTCCGTCGCGCGGGCGAGCGCGAACGTCTTCCCGCCCGCGCCGAGCGCGCGCTGGATCGAGGCGAAGGCGCCGACCCGCGGCTCCCAGGTGGTGCGGTCGGCGTAGCGGCGCTTCACCTGGAGCGATTCCTCGCGCTCCATCCAGACGGTGAGGGCCCGCTCGACGGCGCCCCGGTCGCCCGGCACCACGCGCTCGGCCGTGAGCAGCGACGGTCCCGTGAGCCAGGCGAACAGCCCCGTCCCGCCGGTGACCACGCTGCGCGTCTGCTCCTCGAGCAGCGCCTGCCTCAGGTAGCGCGTCGGGATGCCGACGTCCTGCCCCAGCGCGAGCACGTCCGCCTCGGTGAGCCCCTCGCCGATGTCCCGCTCCCCGGCCTGGAGCTCGGCGGCGCGCTGGATGATCCGCTCGAGGGCCTCGCGGCGGATGAGCTCGCCCGGCATCGCTAGGTCTCGGCCTTGGTCTTCTGCGGCTCGGTCGGAAGCGTGTCGCCCGAGCTCTTTTGGGGCAGGGCCGGGCGCGCGGCCCGCGTCGTCACGGTGTCGAGGAACCCTCGGAACAGGTCCAGCGGGATCGGGAAGATCGTGGTCGAGTTGTTCTCGGACGCGATCTCCGTGACGGTCTGCAGGTACCGCAGCTGGATCGCCGCCGGCTCGGAGCCGATCACGTGCGCCGCCTGCGCCAGCTTCTCCGACGCCTGCAGCTCGCCCTCCGCGTTGATGACCTTCGCCCGCCGCTCCCGCTCCGCCTCCGCCTGCCGCGCCATCGCGCGCTTCATCTCGGGCGGCAGATCGACGTCCTTCACTTCCACCGCCGAGACCTCGATCCCCCAGTTCTCGCTGCGCTTGTCGATGATGTTCTTGAGGATATTGTTGATCTTCTCGCGGTTCATCAGCAGCTCGTCGAGCTCCGTTTCACCCAGTACTGACCGCAGGGTCGTCTGGGCGAGTTGGCTCGTGGCGTAGAGGTAGTTCTCGACGCCGATCACCGCCTTCACCGGGTCCCTCACCAGCATGTAGAGGACGGCGTTCACCTTGATCGAGATGTTGTCGCGGGTGATGACGTCCTGAGGCGGGATGTCCATCGCCACGACGCGGAGCGACACCGTCTGTGTCTTCGCGAACAGCGGCGGGACGTAGATGAGCCCCGGGCCCTTGGCGCCCCACGAGCGTCCCAGGAAGAAGTAGACCGCGCGCTCGTATTCGCGAAGTACCTTGAGGCCGCCGAAGAGATACAGCACCAGGACGCCGAGGACTGCCGTCACCACTACGTCCATCGCGACTCCTCCTCAGCTGGGGAAGGCTTCCACGATGACCGCCGCCCCCTGGCCGCCACCGATACACGCGGACCCCAACGCGAAGCGCCCCCCCTGCTTGCGCCGCCGCAGCGCGTGGAGCAGGTGGATCGTGATGCGGGTGCCCGTGGCGGCGAGGGGGTGGCCGATCGCGATCGCGCCGCCGTCCACGTTGGTTCTCGCGCGGTCGAGGCCGAGCTCCCGCTCCACGGCGAGGTACTGGGGAGCGAACGCCTCGTTCACCTCGACGAGATCCATCTGCTCGAGTTTCATTCCGGCCTTGGCGAGCGCCTTGCGCGCCGCTGGTGCCGGGCCGATCCCCATGTATTTGGGCTCGACCCCCGCCACGGCCCACGCGACGAGACGTCCCAGCGGCTTCAAGCCGCGCGCCTTGGCGAAGTCCTCCCCCGCGATCACGGTGGCCGCCGCGCCGTCCACGATCCCGGAGGCGTTGCCGGCGGTGACGAGCCCATCCTTCTTGAAGTACGGCTTGAGGCTCAGCAGCACTTCGAGCGTCGTCTCGGGCCGCATGTGCTCGTCCTTGCGGAACTCGACGGTCTGGCCCTTCTGCTTCACGGGGACGGGCACCACCTCGTCCTGAAACACACACGCGTCCCACGCCTGCTTGGCGCGCTGCTGCGACGCGAGGGCCACTTCATCCACCGCCTGACGGGTGAGCTTGTACTGCTCGGCGAGATTCTCCGCGGTCTCGGCCATGGAGAAGCCGCACTGCGGATCCTTGAGCGCTTCCCACAGCAGGTCCTCGAGCGGCGCGGGGCCGAGACGGAGGCCCCAGCGCGCGCCCCGCACCACGTGGGGCGCCTGGCTCATCGACTCCGTACCGCCCGCGAGCACGGCGTCCGCCTCGCCGAGCAGGATGAGCTGCGCGCCCTGCGTGATCGCCTCGAACCCCGAGCCGCACAGCCGGTTGACCGTCACCGCGGGCACCTCGATCGGCAGCCCGGCCTTGAGGCCGACGTGGCGGGCGCAGTAGATCGCGTCGGCCGACGTCTGCAGGGCGTTCCCGAAGACGGTATGGCCGAAGTCGGCGGCTGGGACGCCGGAGCGCTCGAGGGCGTGCCGCGCCGCCACGGCGCCGAGCTCGATGGCCGACAGGTCTTTCAGCGTGCCGCCGAACGTGCCGAATCCGGTCCGCACGCCCGACAGGAAGACGACGTCTTTATGGGAACCCTGGGTTTTCATGGGGGAAGCTCCGCGTCAGACGAGGGGAATATCGGGGGTGCGGCGGGAGGGCGGTAGGGCGGCAGGACGGAAGATGAACGGGGGGCGTCACCTACGCACGAAGCGTCTCAGCGCACGAAGTCCACCCAGCCCCCTTCGTTGGGTATCACCGCATGCGTCCCATCCGCGTCGAAACCGACGTAGCGCGGGCTGCCCCCAGTGACGATCGAGTCCACGACCATCCGCTGCGCCCGATCCAGGACGTAGACCTTGCCATCCGCGAGGGTGCTCACGTACAGCTGGGCGTCGTCGGGCGTTACGGCGACGTCGAAGGCGTTGCGCACCTGGCCGGAGCCGATGAGCAGCTCTTGATAGGCAGCGCTGCCGGACTTCAGGTTCCAGATCACGAGGCCGCTGCGCTCGATGTCGGTGGCGTACAGCTCGGAGCCGTCCTTGGCGACCGCCACGTTCTGAGTTCGACCACCGTTCACCGCGTAGCTGGTCAGGACGAAGTCAGACCGCGTGTCGATGACGGTGACCGTTCCGGCGTCCCGCGCGGCGATGTACATCCGCGGCGCCGACGGGTGGAACGCCACACCGGTCAGCAGCGCGCCGGTAAGCGTCGGCGGGATCGAGTCGATCACGCTTCGGGTCGCGACGTCGATGACGTACACGCCGTAGTAGTCCGTCAGCGCGTAGAGACGCCGACCGTCCGGGCGGAGCCCGATCGTGAGCACGCTGCCGTCGACCGCCACGGTGTCGAAGGGCTGTCCACTCGCCACGTCCAGGAACGTGATCGTGCCCGCGTCCTGATTCCCGATGTATGCGGTAGCGCCGTCGGGACTGATCCGCACCTGGCTGGCCTCCGGCCCGACCGGCACCATGGTCGTGAACGACTCACTCGGGAGATTGTCTCGGGCGGCCGAATCGGCCGCGACGCGCGATACGTACACCACGCCGGCGCGCGAAATCGCCACCGCGAAGGGCGTACCGCCCAGGGTCACTGAGTCCCGAGCCGTGAGCGCCGGATGATGCAGCACGGGCGGTGGACTCTCCGTCATGCCGCCGCAGTGGGCGAGCAGGCAGCCGACGACGAGGACGCGGAGCGGGCGTGAGACGTGCGGCGTTATGAGCGACCCCGGGGCGTGATGCGGACAGGCAATAGGCTACGCCGATCGCGGGCGCGGCGGAAGAGGCCCACGGTCAGGCGTGGCGCGATGCCCGCCGCGCGAGCCACCGCCAGACGTAGTACGCCGGCGTCCCTGACAGCACGATGCCGAGCCCGGCGAGCGCTTGCTGCGGCCGCGCAAAAACGGTGTTCAGCACGATCGCCGCGGCGGCGGCGATGAAGAGTGTTGGAGTCACGGGATAGCCGGGAACGCGAAACGGGCGTGGCGCGTCCGGCCGGCGGCGACGCAAGACGAACACACTCGCGGCGGCGAGGGCGGCGAACAACCAGCTCGCGAACACCACGTAGGTGAACAACTGCTCGAAGCTCCCCGTGACGGCGAGCAGCGCCGCCCACGCGGCGCTCGCCGCGATCGCGCGGGCGGGCGTGGCGAAGCGGGGGTGCACCTCCGCCAGGGACCGAAAGAACACCCCGTCGCGGGCCATGGCGAAGTACATGCGGGGCCCGGTGAGCGCCAGGCCGTTCGCGGCGCTGAAGATCGACACCAGGATGGCGAGCGTGACGAGCTTCGCCGCCGGCGGCCCGAACAGCGCGCGGACCGCGTCCGCGGCGACGCGGTCGGAGGCGGCGACCCCGGAGGCGCCGAGGGCGGCGACGTACCCCACGTTGGCCGTGAGGTAGATCGCGACCAGCGCCGCCGTGCCGAGCACGATGCCGCGCGCAAACGTGCGCTGCGGGTCTCGCGCCTCGCCGGCCGAGTTCGTGACGTTCTGCCAGCCCTCGTAGGCCCACAGCACACCCAGCAGCGCCACGCCCGCCGCCGAGAGCGATGCGAGCGAGCCCGGGGTGGCGAAGACGCGAGTGTCGGCGCGATGAAAGCCGTCGCTCCCCCCCAGCGCGAGGCTGGCAGCCGCGAGCGCGAGAATCGCTCCGACCTTTACCGCGGTACTCCAGTTCTGTACCGTCGCGGCGTGCCGCACGCCGCGGATGTTGACCGCGGCGACCGCTCCGATCATCGCCACTCCGACGAGCTTGCGCGTGACCGGCCCGAGCGGCGCGAGCTCACCCAGATAATTCGCGAAGGCGACTGCGAGGGTCGCGGTCGAGCCCGTGCTGATGGCAAGAAACAGCGTCCAACCGAGGAGAAACGCGGGCAGCAGGCCGAACGCCTCGCGCACGTACACGTAGCTGCCGCCTGCGTCCGGCAGCATGGCACCGAGCTCCCCGAACGTCAGCGCGCCGAGCAGCGCCAGCACGCTCCCTACGACCCAGACGAGCAGCGCCACACCCAGGTCGCTCCCTGACTGCCGCAACACGGCGCCCGGGACGAGGAAGATGCCCGAGCCGATCGTGGTGCCGACGACGATGAGCACGAGATCGCGCAGTGTGAGGACGCGGCGGAGCTCGGCGGGTACTTGCAATTCAGTCAGGACGACGTCGAGTGCGGAACCCCGTCTGTGTGGCGGGGAGGGAGTTGATCAGGCGGGCGAGGTCTTGTTCGGCTTCAGGAGCGATGGCGAGCGCGTAGCTCATCCACCGCTTCTTTCAGGGGACGGTAGCGACCCGCGTCGACAGAGGTCTCCGCGGCCAGCAGCCGCTCGAGGTCAAAGCCCAAAGGGTCCTGCTCTTCTCTCATCTTCTCCATTTTCAACCTCTCACCAACCTTGGCTCCCAGCATCGGCGGGGTCTTGTACACGACGTCCTCGCACAACCTGATAGCGGTTTCATTCAAGTACGTCTCGGCGACATAGCGCAGGATCTCTACCTCTGCTTGGCTGAACCCGTACGCCACCGGCTGGTTGGTCGGGCGGTAGTCGTACCCATCGTATGGACCGATTCGTGTGGGCGTCTCAGTTGCGTACCCCTCGCGTACGAGCTCGTCCTTCGTATCGAAGAACGCGCGATCGAATGGCCCATGCTTGTCGAAGCGGTAGCGAAAGTTCGAGATCGCTCGGCCCAGGTAGCGATAGGCTTCGCAGTCGGCAAGGTACGCGTACTTTACCAGCTTGATCCGCCCGACACCGGGTGCGACCTCGAGCAGGTACCGGAGGACCTGCGCGTTTCGGCTGAGGGTGGTCATGGCCTAGCGAATCTAAGGGGAGGGGTGGGCCGAGTCAAAGTTCTTTCACCACAAGCACTTCGTCCTTCAGCACAACCTACAGCGCACCTGCTACCGCTTCTGCCACTTCTCTCGTCGTCGCCTTCCCGCCGATGTCCGGCGTCCGCACGCCTGCCGCGAGCGTCTCCCGCACCGCCCGCTCCAGGTCGCGCCCGGCCTCCGGGTGGCCCAAGTGCTCGAACAGCAGGGCGCCCGTCAGCACGGTCGCCATGGGATTCGCCACGCCCTTGCCGGCGAGCGGCGGGGCCGAGCCGTGCACCGGCTCGAACAGGCCCGGTTGGCCCGGGTGCAGGTTAGCGCTCGCGGCCAGCCCGAGGCCGCCAACGAGCCCCGCGCCCAGGTCGGACAGGATATCGCCGTACAGGTTGTTCGTCACGATGACCTGGAACCGCTCGGGCTCGCGCACCAGCTCCATCGCGAGCGCGTCCACGTAGCGATGCTCGGGCGTGATACCGGAGAACTCGCCGGCGACCCGCTTGAAGGTGTCCTGCCACACCTTGTGCGCCGGCACCGCGTTCGCCTTGTCGCTCATGGTGACGCGCGTCTTGCCGTGCCCCTTCGCCCATTCGAACGCCGCCCGGATGATGCGCTCCACTCCCTGCGCGGTGTTGACCTCCTCCGCGATGTATTGATCGCCGTCGATGCGCCCCCGACCGAGATACACGCCTTCCGTGTTCTCGCGGAAGATGACGAAGTCGATCGGCCGGCTGTTGCGGAGCGGCGTGAGGTCGGGATGGAGCAGCGTGACCGGTCGGAAATTGACGTAGAGATCGAGCTTGAACCGCAGCCCCAGGAGGATGTCCCGCGCGTGCTCGTTGCCCGGGACGCGGGGGTCGCCGAGGGCGCCCAACAGAATGGCGTCGGCACCGTCCCGCAGATGTCGAAACGCCGCATCGGGAAGGGTCTCTCCCGTCTTGAGGAAATGATCGGCGGAATAGGGGAGCCGCTCTAAATCGAGTCCGAAGTGGTGCTTCGCGGCCGCGCGCTCCAGCACCGGGATCGCCGCTTCGACGACCTCCGGCCCGATCCCGTCTCCGGCGATCACGGCGACGTGGTAGCGCCTCACTCGAAACCCGTCGCGCGGCCGCAGCTCACGCAGTAGCGCCAGCCGACGTCCACCTCGCTGCCGCACGCCGGGCAGCGCAGCTCCCCCGACGGCGGCTGCCCGCACTGCGGGCAGAAGTTCACCTTGCGCGCCCCCGGCACGGTTTCACCGCAGTACGGACACTGACGCGGCGTCTCCGACTGCTCGGCCAGCTCGAACGGTGACGCGGAGACCGGCTCCTCCGGTTCCTTGGCGTCGTCCTCGGCGTCCTCGTCCGATGCCACCACCTCCGGCGGCGGCAGCGGCGCGGCCGGGGGCGGGGGGGGCGGGGGGGGCGGGGGGGGGGCGTACGACCGGTCGCCCCGCAGGAACCGCTCTGCCGCGATCCGGTTGAGGCTCAGGATCGCCTGCGGAAACTGGCGGAACAGACCCGTGTCGGGATTCGATTCTTTGGCCTCCCGCCCGAGCGCCTCCTGGACGTCGGGCAGGTCGAGCGAGGCGTAGCCCCGCTCCCCCGAGAGCAGCCGCATCACCGCCATCTCGTAGTCCTCGTGGGTCGCGACTTTGAGGGTCGAGCGGTTCGAGCGGTAGGGGACGAGCCGCTCGTAGACTTCGGCGGCGGGGAATGGAATCGCGAGCCGTCCTGGCGCGTCCTGCGCCAGGACCGTCACGAGTCGCTCGAACAGCCGGTCGAGATCGTCCGCCATTACCTGACGACCACCGCGCCCTTCATGAACGGGTGCGGCGTGCAGTGATACGTGTACGTCCCCGGCTTGTCGAAGCGGTGAACGTAGCTGCCGTTCGGCGGGATCACCGGGGAACCTGGCTCGGCGGCGCCGTCGAACGTGACGGTGTGCTCGATCGGATCCGCGTTCGTCCAGCGCACCGCTTGGCCCGCGGCAATCGTGATCGTGTCGCCCATGAACTTGACGTTGGACATCCGCACGTCGGCCGCGATCGCCGCCCCGGCCGCGCTGCCGAGGACGATCGGTTTCGGCGTCTTGTGGAACCAGGGGCTGAAGCGCTTCAGGTGGATCGGGATCGTGAACTCGAAGCCGTAGAGGTGCTGGCTCTGGCCGATGGAATTGCCCTGGATGGTGCTTGTGAGGGCGTTGCTGACTTCGAAGCTGAAGGTGTGGGGCGAGCCGGGGATCGATACGTTCAGCGCGGCGCTCCACGCCGCGAGCACGGTGGGGCTCACGAACGATCCGACGTCCGCGCTGAGCGCGACGTAGCGGTTGACCCGCGCGACGAACCCGCCTCCGAACGCGGCTCGCGCGCTGGACTGGCCGAGGGGCTTGCCCGCGATGCGGGCCGCGCCCTCGAGTGTCAGGGCACCCTTCGTCCAATCGGCGCCTAATTCGCCGTCCCCACTCTTCGCGAGGAAGTTGTAGGCCGGCGTGACGGACACGTGAAAGCCCTCGCTCCCCTCAGGGCCGCCCCACGCCCGCCACCGGGCGTACAACTGCGTCTCGTTGCTCGACTGCGAGCCGCTGAATCCTTCGATGATGAAGGAGTGGGTGGCGAACTGCGCGCCCACCGCGACGTTGCGCGCGATCCCCGTCGCGAACGTGAACGTCGGGTTGTTCACGACGGTGTGCGACGGCCCCGGTGCCACATAGAAGCGATGCACGAAGTTGAACTGCACGACTCCGGGATCAACTACCCAGGTGCCTCCGAGGTTGGCCGATCGATACATGAGCGACTGCGCGCCGAGCGGGGCGGCAGCCGATGCGAGCGCAACGACGAGCGGGACCAACGCAACACGCTTCATGACGGACCTCCCCTTTCGATTCCGCATTCCGCAATCCGCATTCCGCAATTTCCTAGCGCCACTCGCGCACCCACTTGTCGTAGAGCACCGGGGCGACCCCTCCCTGTTGGAGCACCTCGATGCCCGACGGATCGCGGTACGCCTTGCGATAGAACACGTGCGTCACCCCCGAATTGATGATCAGCTTGGCGCACATCACGCACGGCGAGGCGCTGATGAACACGACCTTGTCGCGCGCGTTGCCCGGGGCCTTCACGAGCGCATTCATCTCGGAGTGAATGCACCCGCAGCTCCCCGGCACCGCCGAGTCGCACTTGTTCGGCAGTCCCCGCGCGTTCCCGTTGTAGCCGATCGCGAGCACGTTCTCGAGCCGCTGGTCGGTGACCACGGTCCCGACCTGGAGGCGGGCGCAGGTGGAGCGCTTGCCCAGCTCTTCCGCCATGCGCATGTACACCTCGTACAGGGGAATCCGCTCGACGGGGGGCGCCGCTGCCCCGTCGGGGAGCAGGTTCAGGAAGTGCGTGTTGACGGGGACGCCGTCCTTAAAGACGCTCATCGAGCTCCCGATCGGGGTCGTAGCCGCGGTACGCCCCCCGCGCCCGCTGCTCGGCGAGCCAGACGTCGAACCCCGACGGGACGAGCCCGTCGGAGCGCTCCTGGCGCTGCGCCGCGCGGATCGCGAGGTCGTTGGCATACTCGTTCTTCGCGTGACCGGCGTGCCCCTCGATCCACCGCCAGGCGATTTGGTGCGCCGCGGCCGCCTGCACCAGCTTCTGCCACAGCTCCTGGTTCTCCAGGGCGCCGCCCTTGCGCTTCCACCCCCGCGCCTCCCAACCCTGCACCCACTCGGTCATCCCCTTCACGAGGTATTGTGAGTCGGACACGTACACCACCCGCGCGTGCTTCCACTGGCGGCGGATCCATTCGAGCGTCGCGATGGCGCCCGCGAGCGCCATCTTGTTGTTCGTCGTTTGCGGAGAGTACTCGTAGAAATCCCACCGCGCCACGCTGTCCCCCGCGGGCGCCTCGATCAGCGCGGCGTTGCCGCCGGGGCTCGGCTTGGTGCTGTCGTTCCCGAGGCAGCTCTCGTCGGCGTGGACCAGCACGCCGATCGGGGGGGGCGCGTCAGGGCTGGATGACGACCGGGATGTCGGTATGGCGCAGGATCTCCTCGGCGTGGGACACGACGACGGCGCTGGGGCGGCCCTGCTGGTGGGTCATGTGCGCGCCCGCGAACAGCGCGTCGCAGTGGGTCCGCTTGATCACGCGCGCCACCACCTCGCCCGGCTTTCCCGGCTCGACGTGCGTGACGAACGCGACCCGCTGCATCGAGAGCGTCGCCTCGGCGACGCCCACGACCTTGAGCCCCGCCTCGCGGTCGTCGGTGGCATGGATGAGGTGGATCGTGCCCTCCACGACGGACGCGAACTGCATCGCCAGCTCGAGGGCGCGGCGGCTGGTGTCGCGCCCGTCGAACGCGACGGCACACGACTGCATCGGCGACGGCAGCCCGCCGCACACGATCACGCAGCGCTCCGCGATGCGGATCAGCGAGGCGACCGTGGGGCCGAGCGCGCCCTGGCCCTTGGTGGTGACACCGCGGCGCCCCACCAGCACGGCGTCCGCGGACTTGGCCAGCTCGGCGAGCTCCAGGTCCGGCGGCCCCGCGCGCGCGACGGTCTCGACTTTGAGCCCCGCGGCGCGCACGCGCTCCTGCGCCCGGTCGAGCATCGCCGCCCCGTCGGCGGACCGGCCCCCCGGCTCTTCGACGTAGGCGACGATGATGCTGCTCCCGAACCGCTTCCCGAGCACCACCGCCTGCTCGAAGGCCGAATCGGCCCGCGGGCTGCCGTCGAGACCCACGAGCAGGCGCGTGAACACGGCTACGGCAGCACCGCGAAGAACTCGAGCTCGCGCAACGGGAACAGCAGCACCTCGCCCGTCATCGGCAGCCTCCCCCCGAGCGCCTCCTCGCGCTCGTTCGTATCGAGCCGCTCGGCGACCACCACGTACTCCGAGCCGCGCCGCCGCAGCGCCACGCGGCGCCGCTCGCGCACCGCGCGCTCCAGCGCATCGAGGGCGTCGGGGGTGAGGCTCGTGTACTCGGGGATCGCGTGCATGGCCCTCGCTACGTGACGGAGATCCGTCCCGCGGAGCCCGCGACCACGCGGCCGATCACCGCGGCCACCGGAGTGCCCTCGCGGCCCAGCGCCGCCACCAGCGCGTCGACCCGGGCCGGCGGCACGGCGATCAACAGCCCGCCCGATGTCTGCGCGTCGGCCAGCAGCACCCGCGCGGTTCGGTCCACGCCGGCGCCGAACGTCACCGCGGCCGTGAGGCTCGCGGCGTTCCGCTCCGTGCCCCCCGGAATGGCGCCGCGCTCCGCCAGCTCGCGCGCCCCCGCCAGCAGCGGCACGGCCGCCGCGTGGACCTCGCCGGCGGCGCCGCTCGCCTCGAGCAGGTTCCGCAGGTGCCCGAGCAGGCCGAACCCCGTCACGTCCGTCGCGGCGTGGACGCCGACCGCCAGCATCGCCCGGGCGGCACCGGCGTTGAGCGTCGTCATCGAGACCACCGCCGGGGCGAGGTCCTGCTCCGTCACCAGATCGCGCTTGAGGGCCGTGGCCAGCACGCCCGTGCCGATCGGCTTCGTGAGCACCAGCGCGTCGCCGGGCTTCGCCCCGCTGTTCTTGACGATCCGCTCGGGGCGCGCGTCGCCGATCACCACCATGCCGTACTTGGGCTCCGGGTCGTCCACCGAATGACCACCCAGCACGAAGGCACCCGCCTCGCGCGCCATGTCCGCGCCGCCGCGGATCACCTCGCCCAGCAGCTCGAACGGCAGCTTGTCACGCGGCCAGCCGACGAGGTTGAGCGCGAACAGCGGCGTCGCGGCCATCGCGTAGATGTCGGAGAGCGCGTTCGCCGCGGCGATGCGGCCGAAGTCGTAGGGATCGTCCACGATGGGCGTGAAGAAGTCCACCGTCGCCACGATCGCGCGATCAGGCGCCAGCTGGATGACGGCGGCGTCGTCGCGGGTCGAGGCGTCGACGAGGATCCGGGGATCCGTCGCGACCGGCACGTGGCGCAAGACCTGCGCCAGCTCGGCGGGGCCGAGCTTGCAGGCTCAGCCGGCGCCGTGCGAGAAGCGCGTCAACCGGATCGCGGTCATGGGTGCGGTAGACATGGGGTCTACCGAAGATACTCTATCCGAGTCTCCAGGCGAGAATGGCGCCGGCGAGGACGTAGCGCGCGACGGCCGCAACAAGTCGGCGCACGCCATGTCGGCGCAACACCAGGCCCGGCAGTGCCTGCAGCAGGCCGAGCAGCAAGAAGATCAGCCACCAGCCGCCGTGACTGAGGGAATCGAACCACAACGAAGCGAGCAGCGTCAGCACGACCGACTCCGCCAGGGCGACCGCCGTCGCCGCTCGGGGAGCGACCGCCTCGACAGGGAGCCACGCTTCGAGCCCGTGGCCCGTAGCCACCAGCCACACCGCCACCGGCAGCCACGCGAGGACGAGGCGCCCGAGCGTCACCGCTTGCCGCGCCGCTCCGGAGGCACGTATCCCGGCCCGCGCAGCCCGCGTCCCGGGCGGGCCGCGGCGAGCTTGCCATGATCGAGCACCTTCTGCCCGTTCACGAATACGTACGCGAACCCCACCGACGGCCGGTGCGGCTGCTCGAACGTCGCCTGGTCGGCGACGGTGCGCGGGTCGAACACGGTGACGTCGGCCGCCAGGCCCGGCTTCAAGAGACCGCGGTCCACCAGGCCCACCCGCTGCGCCGCGAGCGACGTCATCTTGCGCACGGCGAACTCGAGCGGGAACAGCTTCAGGTCGCGCGCATAGTGCCCCAGGATCCGCGCGAACGTGCCGTAGGCGCGGGGATGGGCCGATTGCGACCCGAACGGCCCGTCGGGCGCCACGCCGCCGAAGTCGGTGTTCACCGCCAACCACCAGGTCTTCATCGCCGTCTGAACGTCGGGCTCGCTCATCACGGAATACACCGCGTCGGTGCGGTGCCCGTTCTCCGCCAGCACGATGTCGAAGAGTGTCTCCACGGGGTCGCGGTGGCGCGCCGCGGCGATCTCGCTGATGTACTTCCCCTGCAGGTAGCGCAAGGAGTCCTGGAAGGTGCCGGTGATCAGCACGCCAGGGCCCCCACCCGCCTCATAGTAGAAGCTCTCCGCTCCCCGGGGGTTGAGCATCTCGTCGCGCAGCCGGGCGCGGGTCACGGGATCGCGCAGCCGCGCGAGCAAGGAGTCCCAGCCACCGCTCTCGGCCCAGGACGGGATCGAGGCGTCGAGCGCCGTCGCCGCGCGCGTGTACGGGTACTGATCGGCTGTGACGTCGAGCCCCGCCGCCCGCGCCGAATCGATCCGCGCGAGGATGCGAGCCATCTGTCCCCAGCTCTTCCGCCCGGACACTTTGAGGTGGGACACCTCCGCCGGGATGTCCGCCTGGCGCGCGATCTGGAACAGCTCGTTCAGCGCGTCGTCGATGCGAATGCCCTCGTTTCGCATGTGCGACGCGTAGATGCCGCCGTGCCGGCGGGCCGCCTTGGCGAGGGCGATGATCTCGTCAGTGGTGGAGTAGCTCGCCGGGGCGTACTCGAGCGCGGTCCAGAGGCCCAGCGCGCCCTGCTCCATCAGCGTGTCCACGAGCGCCGTCATGTGCGCCAGCTCGGGTCCCGTGGGCGCCCGGTTCTCCTTGCCAACCACGGCGAGCCGTACCTGGGTGGCCCCGACGAACGTGGCGATGTTCACCGTCGACCCCTGTTTCGCGAGCTGCGCGAAGTAGCCGTCCAGGTCGCGCCAGTCCTCGCGGTAGTGCCATTTCTTCATCGCGTCCGAGTCGTCGAGCACGAGCTGGTCGGTGAGCGGGGCGACCGAGCCGCCCTCGCCCGTCACCTCGGTTGTGACGCCCTGCGTGACCTTGCTCAGCACGCGGTTGTCGATCAGGACGTTGATCTCGGACTGCCCCATCATGTCGATGAACCCGGGCGCCACGGCGAGCCCACTCACGTCCACCGTCTCCCGCGCCGCGGCGCCGTTCAGGAACCCGACGCCCGCGATGCGGTCGCCCGTGATCGCGACGTCGCCCTGGTAGCGGGGATTACCGCTCCCATCGATGATCCAGCCACCGCGGAGGATCACATCGACGACACCCTTCCCCCTTCCCTCTTCCCGCTTCCCGCATGCCAACAGCGCGATCAGCGCGACGAGCGCCAGCCTCAATGTGCCCACGTTCTCCTCAAGGAATCGGGTGGGATCATCCGTCCGCGAATCATCACCCAGGCGATGTGCCGGGTCGCCCCGATGTCCGCCGCCGGGTCCGCGTCGAGGACCACCAGGTCCGCCACCTTGCCGGGCGCGATCCGGCCGAGCGAGTCGGCGTGCATGAGCTCCGCGCCCTTGCGCGTGGCGGCGGTGAGCGCCTCGAGCGGGGTGAGGCCAGCGCCGACGAGCAGACTCAGCTCCTCGTGCAGTGACAGGCCCGGCACGAGCAGTTGGTTCGCGGCGTCGGAGCCGGCCGCGATGAGGCCGCCCGCGCGCTTGAACTCGCGCACGAACTGGTCTTGGCGCGCGCGGGAGCGCCGGAACGCCTTGAGCTCCGGGGCGCGCCAGCCGGCGCGGCGCAGCAAGCCCTGCACGTCGCGCACGCTGGCCGCGGCGGCGGGCACGTCCTCCATACCGGGGCGCGACAGCAGCGTGGGGTTGTCGAGGCGCGACATCATCTCGTGCAGCACCAGCGTCGGCACAATCGCGACGTGCGTTGCCGCGAGCGTGCGCGCCACGCGCGCGACGGCGGCGGAGTCGAGCGTGCTCCAGCCGCCTTCCTCGAGGGTCCAGCCGCGGAGGAACTGGTCGTGCGCCCGGAAGTAGGCGCCGGGGCTCGGCGTCGCGGCCTGGACCACGCCCGCCATGTGCTCGAGCGACGCCACACCGGCGCGCGCGGCGGCCAGGGCGTCGATCTTGCCGAGGTGGGCCGCCACGGGGAGCCGCAGCGTCGCCGCCTCGTCGAGCAGCGGCGCCAGCAGGTCGGGTGTGAGCTTCGTGTAGATCTTCACGCAGTCGGCGCCCACCACCGCGCGCTGGTCCACCGCGCGGCGAGCCTCGTCGCGGGTTCGCACGGCCGTCGCGGCCGCATACGTCGGCGGCGCGCCGTCGATCATCGCGCCGGAGGTGAACATGCGCGGCCCCAGCACCGCGCCGAGGTTGAGATCGTTCCGGAGCGCGATGGCCGAGTCGGTGCTGGTCGCGCCGAGATCGCGCACCGTCGTGACCCCCCAGACGACGTAACGCTGCACGGCCCACCGCTCCACGTGGGCGTGTGCGTCGATCAGCCCCGGGATGATCGTCTTGCCGACCAGGCTGATCTCCTGCGCCCCGCGCGGGACTCGCGCCTCGCTGACGCGCGCCACGGTCTCGATGTGGCCGTTCTTCACGATGATCAGCGCGTCGTGCATCGGCGCGCCACCGGAGCCGTCGATCAGCGTCGCGCCCTCGAGCGCGATCGTGGGGTCGCCGCCGGGCTGGCACGCCGCCGGCAGCAGGGCGCAGCCGAGCAGGGAGCAGAGGCGCAGGATGCGCGTCACGGCTTCGGATCGCTCGACGTATGGTCGTGCAGGATGTACCAGCGGGCCCCACGCTTTTCCAGCACCAGTGTGAACGGCCCGCTCGCCGTGATCGAGTCGCCGCGCATCAGCTTGAAGCGCGCGGTGCAGAAGGCGAGGTCGGGCGCCAGTCGCCGGACGCGCACTTCCTCGAACGTCAGCGAATCGCGCGTCTTCCCGGGCGCGAAGTAGGTCGCCTGGTAGCGGTCGAAGAGCTTCTGCCAGCCGTACTGCACGTGGCCGCCCGACACGTAGCTCGTGAGGGAGTCGCGTGCATAGTCGCTCGTGAAGCCCGCGAGGTCGCCGCGGTTCCAGTCGGCGGCGCTGCGCGCGAGCATCGCCGTGACCTCCGCCTGCGCATCCGTCAGCGGCGCCCGGGGCGCGGGGGGCGCCGGGGCCGCGGAGGGCGCCGCGCAAGCCGCGACGGCGCAGAGCGTCAGGGACCATACACCGCGCACGGGTGCCTCAGTCGATCCGGGGGAGAGGGTGACGAAGGGAGTAAAATGCCGCGGGAGCGCCGTGAGGAGATGGCTCGAGCCATCCGAACGGCGCTCCCGTGGGCGATGTGCCGTAGGCTAGCGGCGCCGCCTTCTCGCCGCCTTCTTCCGCTTGGCCTTCCCGCGCCGCTTCGCCCTGGCTTTCGGCCGCTTCTTCGCGGCTCTCTTCTTCTTCGCCTTGGGCCGCGACGCCTTCCTTTTCTTTTTCGCCGGGGGCCGCGGCTTGGGCGCCGCCATCGGCTCCCCCATCGGCATCGGGGGCGTCGATGGCGCCGGCGGATACATCGGCTCCATCATGCCGGGGCCGGTCCAGCTGCTCTCCGAAAAATCGGTTGGGTCGAGCATCGGATGATCTCTCCTCCGCTGGGTTGTGCCGTGGGCGTGGCCTATAGCTTACGCCGGGAATCGTGCCACGCAAGTGATCACGGCCCGATCCGCGCGGCACCGGTCGGCTCCCGCGCCGTCGTGACAAGTTAGCTTGACAACGACACTTACGACCGCTTACGTTCGCGCCGCTATGGTCGTCCGCCCCAGCTTCTTGCTCGCCGCCCTGGCGCTGCCGAGCGTCGCACTGGCGCAGAACGTGGCCGAAGTCCAGGTCGCCCCGCCGGCCGTGACGATCAAGGTGGGGGAGCGCACGGGCCTCCTCGCGACGGCGTTCGACCGCGCCGGCAACGTCATCCCCACCGTGCGCGTTATCTGGTCCTCCAACAACCGCGCCGTGGCGAGCGTGGACAACGACGGCACGGTCACGGGTGTGGCCGGTGGCATTGCGATCATCGAGGCGCGCGTCGCCTCGCGCCGGGGCTCCGCGGCGGTGCAGGTCGTGGGTCCCGCGGGCGCCGCGGCCGGGGGGGGTGCCGCGCCGCCGGCGCCGGGTCCGGCGGCCACTCCCCCCGCCCCCTCCGGACCGGACGTGTTGGCCGGGCAGCCCACGGGCACGGGGCCCGCGGCGGTGCTCCGGATCGAGCCTCCGACCGTGTACCTGCTGCCCTCCGAGAACACCCGCGTCGCGCCGCGCGCCCTCAAGGACGACGGGTCTCCTGCCGCGCCGGTCGCGGTGACCTGGAAGTCGTTGCGGCCCGAGATCGCGAGCGTGGACCAGAACGGCGTCGTCATCGCGCTCGCCCAGGGGCAAGGCACTGTCCAGGTCACGAGCACGACGGGCCTCACCGCGACGGCGCCGGTCGTGGTCCAGCCCAGCGAGATCGCGATCCCGGAAGCGAGCCCCCTCCTCCTGTCGCCCGGCGACGTGGATACCCTGCGCGTCGTCGTACCAGGGCAGGGCGGCCGCGCGATCAGCCCGCTCATGCTCCAATGGTCCGCGGCGGATGCCAACGTGGCCCGCGTGAGCCTGACGGGCGTGGTCACCGCCGTGGCTCCCGGGCGGACGACGCTCACCGTCTCCGGGTTGCTGCAGACGAAGACGATGGACGTCCTGGTGCACAAGACCGTGGACCAGCTGGCGGTGATTCCCACGCTCAAGACGGAAGTGCCCCTGCCGATCCAGGGGGTCGCGAAGTTCCAGGTGCAGGCGCTCGCCGCCGATAAGGCGCCGGTTCCCGAGGCGCCGATCCGCTGGACCGTGGCGGATACGTCGCTCGCGACCTTTGACCCCGCGACCGGAACGTTGATGGGGAGGCGGGCCGGGAGGACGACGTTGACGGCGAAGGGTCCCGGCCCGGGGCTCGTCGCGACGTGGCAGGTCCGGGTGATCGCCGCGGGTTTGAAGCTGTCGACGACGCGGGTGGGCCTGCCGCTCGCGCGACGCTACAGCCTCAAGGCCAGCTTCGCCGACGAGACGGGGACGCCGATCGGGCCGGCGACGGGTGTCACGTGGACATCCGACAATCCCGCGGTGGCCGCCGTCGCCGAGGACGGGACGGTGTCGACCGCCGGCTACGGCCACGCGCGCGTCACGGCCACCGCGCCCGGCGGGAAGCACGCCGCCGCCGAGGTGTTCGTGCAGGGCGAGATCGTCGTCGCGAGTTCGCGGGTCGGCCGGTTCCAGCTCTACTCGGCGGAGCGCTCGAATCTGGCGCAGTTGCGCAAGGTCGTGGACGACACCGCGAGCGCCACCGAGCCGGCGTTCTCGCCCGACGGCTCGCGCATCGCGTTCACCTCGACGCGCGACGGGCAGCCCGAGATCTACGTGATGGACGCGGACGGGACCAACGCCTCGCGACTCACCAACTCCCCCGGGTTGGACGGCGACGCCGCCTTTACGGCGGACGGGCAGGCCGTGGCGTATCACTCGCTCCGCACCGGTCACCGGCAGATCTTCCTGCAGCCGATCACCGGCTCGGACGCGGTGCAGCTCACCCAGGAGCCGGCGGACAACTCGCAGCCGACGGTGTCGCCCGACGGCGAGACGATAGCGTTCGTTTCGAACCGCGAGGGCAACAACGACATCTGGCTCATGGCGAAGGACGGCTCGAACCAGCGCGCCTTCACCAAGACCCCACAGATCAAGGAAAGCGCGCCCCACTTCCTGCGCGACGGCTCGCTCGCGTACCTCGTGGAACAAAAGGAAAGCGGCCGCACGACGACGCAGGTCGTGAAGGCGGACCTGGCGACGGGCAAGGTCACGCCCGTCACCGGCAGCGACCTCGTGATCAACGACTTCGCCGCGTCGCCGGGCGGTGATCTCCTGGGCCTGGTGGTGATGGTGCAGAAGAACGTCAACCGGGTGTACATCCAGCCGGTCGGCCCGGGCGGCGGCGCTCCGGTGCCAATGCCGACGACCGGTACCGAACAGATGGTGTCGCCAGCCTTCCTGCCCTAGCCTCCGGCCGCCCCCCCCGCCCCCCATGCGCGCCTGGGTCATCCGCGCCACCGGCGGCCTCGACCAGTTGGACCTCGCCGATGTTCCCGACCCCGGGGCTGGGGGCGGGCCCGCGACGCTGGGCCCGCGCGAGGTCCGCGTGGCGCTGCGCGCCGCCGCGCTCAATCACCTCGACCTCCATGTCGTGCGGGGACTGCCCCACGAATACCGCTTTCCTCACATCCTGGGGGCGGACGGGGCCGGCGTGGTGGAGACGGCGGGCCCGGGCGTGCGATCGGTGCGGCCGGGCGACCGCGTGATGATCAACCCGGGGATCGCGGACTATACGTGCCAGTACTGCCGCGCCGGCGAGCATTCGTTGTGCGTCAACTACCGTTTGCTCGGCGAACACCTCCCCGGCACCCTGGCCGAGCGCATCGTCGTGCCCGAGCAGAACATCGCCCTCATCCCGGCCCTGGCGAGCCCCCTCAGCTGGGCGGAAGCGGCGGCGTTTTCGCTCGTCACCCTGACCGCGTGGCGCATGGTCGTCACCCGGGCGCAGGTGCGGCCTGGCGAGACAGTGCTCATCTGGGGGATTGGCGGCGGCGTGTCGCTCGCCGCGATGCGTATCGCCAAGCTCCGGGGGGCGAAGGTCATTGTGACGAGCTCGAGCGACGCCAAGCTGCGCGCAGCCCAAGAGCTCGGCGCCGACGTCGCGCTGAACCACACCACCCGCACGGTGTCGCAGGAGGTTCGCGCGTTGACCGACAGACGGGGCGCGGAGGTGGTGATCGAGCACGTTGGCGAGGCGACGTGGGGCGAGTCGCTGCGGGCGCTCGGTCGCGGGGGGCGGCTGGTCACCTGCGGTGCGACCACGGGCCCGCATGTGGCGATCGACCTGCGCCGTCTATTCTGGTATCAGTGGACCATCATGGGCGCGACCATGGGGAACGACGCGGAGTACCGCGAGATTGTGCGGCTGCTCGGGACCGGGGAGCTACGGCCGCCCGTGGACCGAGTCTTTCCGTTCGCCGACGCGCGCGCGGCGTTCGAGCGGCTGGAGCGAGGGGAGCAGTTGGGAAAAGTCGTCGTGGAGATCGCCACCTGATGGGCTCGGCGAGGCCCTGTCCTGAAGGACACTCGCTTGATGCCGTTCGCTTCGCTCCGTGTCCTACAGCACAGTGCCGGCCGAGCCCAGGCTTCAGCCTGGGAACAAACGTACCAGCGCCTGATCAACTGATCGTCAACTTCATGTATGTTACCCGGCGTGACGGCCTCCTTCGACCGCGTCGCCGCGGCCCTGGCTGACCGCTATCGTCTGATCCGCGAGCTCGGGTCGGGCGGCATGGCGACGGTCTATCTCGCGGAAGACATGCGGCACCGTCGCCAGGTGGCGGTGAAGGTGCTGCGCCCCGAGCTCGCCGCCACGCTGGGCGCCGACCGCTTCACGCGCGAGATCGAGACGGTCGCGCAGTTCCAGCACCCACACATCCTGCCGCTGCTCGACTCCGGTCAAGCCGACGGATTCTTCTATTACGTCATGCCGTCGGTCGAGGGCGAGTCGCTGCGCGACCGGCTGGCCCGGCACGGCGAGCTGCCGATCCACGACGCCGTGAAGATCCTGGTGGAGGTCGTGGACGCCCTGGCGTACGCCCACGCCCACGGCGTGGTGCACCGCGACATTAAGCCGGACAACGTGCTGCTCTCGGGCCGGCACGCGCTGGTGATGGACTTCGGCGTCGCCAAGGCCTTGAGCGACGCGAGCGCGGGGAGTCGGGTCACGACGGCCGGCGTCGCGCTCGGCACGCCGGCCTACATGGCGCCCGAGCAGGCGGCCGCCGACCCGCACATCGATCATCGCGCCGACCTCTACGCGGTGGGCGTGCTGGGCTATGAGCTCGTCACGGGCGGGCCACCGTTCGTCGGGAAGACGGCCTCCGAGGTCCTCGCGGCGCAAGTGACGCGACGGCCCGAGCCGCTCCAGGCTCGCCGCCCCGCATGCCCTGCGGCGCTCGCGCACATCGTGATGAAATGCCTCGAGAAGCGCCCCGCCGACCGCTGGCAAAGCGCGGACGAGCTGCTCGCCCAGCTCGAGCCGCTGGCGACACCGAGCGGCGGTACGACGCCCACGGCGACGCGCCCGATGGCCGCGGTCATCGGGACGCCGCTGCGCCGCTACGTGGCCGCCGCGGTCGTCCTGGCGGCGGTGGTTGTGGGCGTCGTGCTGCTCGCCCGCCCTCGGCCGCCCGCTGTCGCCCTCGGGCGCCGTGTCCAGGTCACGCTCGATCCCGGGCTGGAAATCGATCCCGCGTTGTCCCCCGACGGCAAGCTCCTCGCCTACACGGCGGGCTCGCCCGGTCGCATGCGGTTGTACGTGCGGCAGCTCGAGGGTGGCACCCCGGTGCCAGTCGTGCGTGGCGTGGGTGGCTTCCAGCGGCTGCCGCACTGGGCACCCGACGGCGCGCGCCTGCTGTTCCTGTCCGATCGCGGCATCGAGATCGCGCCCGCCTTGGGAGGCGCGCCGCGGCTGCTCCTGGCCCTCGCAGGCGCGGCCCCAGGGCCGATCTCGCCCGATGGGCGGTCGTTCCTGTACGCGTCGGGCGACTCGCTGTACCTGCGGCCCCTCGACGGCGCATTGGCCCGTTTGATCGTCACGGGCCTGGAGCTCCATTCCTTCGCGTGGTCCCCCGATGGCCGGTGGATCGCTTATGTGTCGGGGAATAAGACCTTCATTGCTGACGGCACCTTCGGCAATCTCGCGCCGAGTAGCGTCTGGATCGTACGCGCGACGGGCGGCGCGCCGCACCGCGCCACCGACGACCGCAATCTCAACATGAGCCCCGTCTGGATGCCGGAGGGGCGGGCGCTGCTGTACGTGTCGAACCGCGACGGCGGGCGGGATGTGTACGCCGTCACCGTGGCGGCCTCGGGCGCTTCGGCGGGCCCGCCGGTGCGGCTCACGACGGGCCTCAATGTCCACGGGATCAGTGTGGGCGCGAGTGGAGGCTTGCTCGCCTACTCGGCGTTCACGGAGACGTCGAACGTCTGGTCGCTGCCGATCCCCAGCCACGCGCCGCTGTCAGTCGCGCAGGCGCGGCCGGTGACCAGCGGGAACCAAACGATCGAGGGCTTCGACGTTTCGCCGGACGGTCGCTGGTTGGCGTTCGACTCCAACCGGAACGGCGTGCAGCAGGTGTTTCGCGTCTCGCTCGCGGGCGGGGAGCCGGCGCAGCTCACCAACGACTCGACGGACGTGTTTTTCCCCGCCTACTCGCCCGACGGGCGGGAGATCGCATTCCATGGCTTCCGCGCGGGACGACGGCAGGTGTTCGTCATTGGGGCCGCGGGCGGTCCAGCGACGCCGCTGACGCACGTGGCAGGGGACGAGCGCGCCGCCGCCTGGGCCCCGGGTGGTCGGCGCGTCGCGATGCAGCGGGATTTTGCTGGTCCAGACCAGCGGCTCGATATCGTGACCCGGGATTTGGAAGGTCGCTGGTCCGAGCCGCGGAGCGTCGGCCTGACCGTCCGGCGGGGTGGCGGCCCAGTCCGTTGTGAGCCGCGCGCCCCGCTGGCGTGGTCGCCCGACGGTCGCTGGATTGCCGTGACGTGCGTAGCGGGAGGACCGGGACTGATCCTTGTTCCCCCCGACAGCGGCCCGACACGGGTGCTCGTCCCGGACTCGGCCGGTGGCGCGTCGCTCGTGCCTCAGTGGTCGCCGGACAGCCGGACCGTGTACAACCTGTTCGCGGATTCACTCGGCATGGTCGGCGTGAGCGCCGTGCCGGTGGCCGGCGGCCCGGCGCGCGTGCTGGTGCGATTCGACGATCCCGCGCGACCCTGGCACCGCTACGGGTTCCGGGCGCGCGGTGGGCGCTTCTATTTCACCGTCGGCGATCTGGAGAGCGACATCTGGGTGGCCGAATTGGAGCGGCACCGGTAGCGGCCGCCCAAGCCGCTGTCGGAGCCCCACTTAGGAGTCCTGCTCCTGTTGCTTTCCAATATCTAAGTGGTTATCTTTGTTCAACTTAGACTCATCCGCTGTGGACCAGCGGACTAACCGACTAACCGCCTAACCAGCCGAGCCATGACCGCACCCAACGCCCGCGAACGCATCCTGCCGCGCCTCATCGAAGACGAGCTGAAAGAGTCGTTCCTCGACTACTCGATGAGCGTGATCGTGCAGCGCGCGCTGCCCGATGTGCGCGACGGCTTGAAGCCCGTGCACCGCCGCATCCTGTACGCAATGAACGAGCTGGGGCTCGTGCCGGGCCGCCCCTACAAGAAGAGCGCCACCGTCGTGGGAGACGTGCTCGGCAAGTACCACCCGCACGGCGACGTCGCGCTGTATGACGCACTGGTGCGCATGGTGCAGGAGTTCTCGCTGCGCTACCCGCTCGTGGACGGCCAGGGGAACTTCGGCTCGGTGGACGGCGATCCCGCGGCGGCCTATCGCTACACCGAGGCGCGGCTGACGCGCATCGCCATGACGATGCTCGGGGACATCGACAAGAACACCGTCGATTTCGTTCCCAATTTCGACGACCGCCTGCAGGAGCCCACGGTCCTGCCCGCCCGGCTGCCGAACCTGATTGTGAACGGCTCGGCCGGCATCGCCGTCGGCATGGCCACGAACATCCCGCCGCACAACCTGGTCGAGACCGTCGCGGCCATCAATCACCTCGTGGACCACCCCGACGCCCCGGTGAAGGAGCTGCGCAAGTTCGTCAAGGGGCCGGACTTCCCCACGGGCGCGATCATCTACGGCCGCGCCGGCATCAAAGACTGCTACGAGAAGGGCCGGGGACGGATCGTGATCCGGGCTCGGGCGACGGCCGAGGAAATCGAGTCGACGGGCAAGCAGCAGATCGTCGTGACCGAGTTCCCCTACCAGGTCTCGCCCGACCGGGTGATCGAGCAGATCCGGGACCTGGTGGTGGCGAAGAAGCTCGAGGGAGTCTCCGACCTTCGGAACGAGTCCGACAAGGAAGGCATCCGGGTCGTGATCGAGCTGAAGCGCGACGCGGTGCCGCTGGTGGTGCTCAACCAGCTCTACAGCCACACCCAGATGCAGACGACCTTCGGCGCGATCATGCTGGCCCTGGTGGACGGGGGGCCGAAGGAGATGAACCTGAAGGAGCTGTTCGAGCACTTCATCGAGCACCGCCACATCGTCATCACCCGCCGCACCGAGTTCGAGCTGAAGCGCGCGCAGGACCGCGAGCACATCCTCGAAGGTCTGAAGATCGCCGTCGATCACATCGACGAGGTCGTGCGGATCATCCGCAAGGCGAAGGACGTCCCGACGGCGGACGCCGCCCTGCGCAAGCGGTTCAAGCTGTCCGAGAAGCAGTCTGCCGAGATCCTCAACATGCGGCTCGCCCGGCTCACGGCACTCGAGATCTCGAAGCTCGAGGACGAGCTGAAGGAAGTCCGTAAGTTCATCAAGGAGTGCAAGGAGATCCTCGCGTCGAAGCCCCGCCGCATGAAGATCCTGAAGGAGGAGCTGTCCGAGCTGGCGCACGGGTTCGGCGACGAGCGGCGCACCGAGATCGTCGCCGACCAGGGCGAGTTCTCGATCGAGGACCTGATCGCCGAAGAGGACATGGTGATCACCGTGTCGCATGCGGGCTACATCAAGCGCCTGCCGGTGACGGCCTACCGACGGCAGCGCCGCGGCGGCAGGGGCGTGATCTCCGCCCATACCAAGGAAGACGACTGGGTCGAGCACCTGTTCATCGCCTCGACCCACGACTACATGATGTTCTTCACGCAAGGCGGGCAGTGCTACTGGCTCAAGGTGCACGAGATCCCGCAGGCGGCGCGGGCTGCGCGGGGCAAGCCGATCATGAGCTGCATCGCGATCAAGGCCGACGAGCGGATCGCCGCCCTCGTCCCGGTGCGGGAGTTCTCCGACGACCAGTACCTGCTGTTCGCGACCAAGCAGGGCGTGGTCAAGAAGACCGTGCTGTCCGAGTTCGGGAACCCGCGCTCGGTGGGCATCCGCGCGATCAACATCGAGAAGGGCGACGAGTTGATCGATGTCCAGGTGACGGACGGCAAGAACGACATCGTGCTCGCCACCCGCCACGGTATGAGCATCCGGTTCCACGAGAAGGACGTGCGCGACATGGGCCGCACGGCGACCGGCGTGAAGGGGATCGAGCTCGAGAAGCGAGATCAGGTGATCGACCTGGTCGTCGTGCGGCGCAAGTCGACGCTGCTGACGGTGACCGAAAAGGGGATGGGCAAGCGCTCGGAGCTCGACGAGTATCGCGTGCAGCACCGCGGCGGTCGCGGCATCATCACCTTGAAGCGCGCCGACAAGACCGGCGACATCGTCGCCCTGAAGGAGGTGTTGCCCGACGACGAGCTGATGATGATCACGAAGAAGGGGATCATGATCCGCGTGCCGGTCGAGGGGATCCGCGTCTCCGGCCGCAACACGCAGGGCGTCAAGATCATGAACATGACGACTGGTGACCTCGTGGTGGACGTGGCGCGGGTGGTGAAGGAGGAGGAGGCCGACAACGGCGAGGACGACGGCGACGACGAGAAGAAGGCTCCCGCCAAGGCGAAAGCGAAGAAAAAGTAGCGTGGTCACCGCACAGGACGTACGAGAGGCGGCCGCAGGGCTCGCAGGCGTAACGGTGCGCACCCCGCTCCGCTACGTCGAGCCGCTCGGCGCCTACCTGAAGCTCGAGAACCTCCAGCCGGTGGGCGCGTTCAAGCTACGCGGCGCCTACACCGCCATCCGCCGCATGCCGGAGCAGGTGCGCCGCAACGGCGTCATCACCTATTCGAGCGGCAATCATGGCCAGGCGGTCGCGTACGCGGCGCAGCTCGTCGGCGTCCGGGCCGTGGTCGTGATGCCCGAGACCGCGCCCGCCGTGAAAGTGGCGGGCGTGAAGCGGTGGGGCGGCGAGGTGGTCCTCGCCGGCCGGACGTCGGAAGACCGCCAGCGCGCCGCGGAGCAGATCGCCGCGCGGGAGCGTCTCGCCGTCGTGCCGCCGTTCGACCATCCGGATATCGTGGCGGGGCAGGCGACCGTCGGGCTCGAGATCGCCGAGGCGCTGCCCGACGCCCGCACCGTCGTGGTGCCGGTGGGCGGGGGCGGATTGATCGCGGGAGTTGTGACGGGTCTCGCCGCGGGAGGGAGTCGCGCCACGGTGTGGGGCGTCGAGCCCGCCGGCGCGCCCAAGCTGGCGCGCGCGCTCGAGACGGGGCGGCCGGTGCGGCTCGAGCGCACCGCCAGCATCGCCGACGGGCTGATCACGCTCACCGTGGGCGCGATTCCCTTCGCGCACCTGGCGGCGCAGCGCGACCGGCTCGCGGGCGTCGCCCTGGTGGACGATGACGCCCTGCTCGACGCCGTGCAGTTTCTCTGGCGCCACGCCCACGTGGCGATCGAGCCGTCGGGCGCCGCCACGACGGCCGCGGTGCGGTCGGGGGCCGTGCGCCCCGTCCCCCCCGCGGTGCTGATCGTGAGCGGCGGCAACGTCGATCCCTCCCTGCTCGAGGACTGAACGCGCTATGGCCGACAGCACGGGGGCGGGGGCGGGGGCGGGGGGGGCCGGGGGGGCCGGGGAGGGTCCGGTCGCTGGGGGAGGCAAGATTCTGGTCGCCGACGACGACCAGTCCTTGGTCCGCACCCTCACGTGGATCCTGAAAGAGAACGGCTACGAGGTGGTGACGGCGCCCAACGGCTACGAGGTGGTGACGGCGCCCGGGGGCGAGGGACTGATCGGCAAGCTCGAAGCGGAGCGGCCCCACCTCCTGCTCCTCGACATCATGATGCCCAAGATCGACGGTCTGCAGCTGCTGGCGAAGATGAAGTCCGACGAGCGGTTCCGGGATGTCCCGGTGCTGATGATCTCGTCCATGCCGCCCGAAGAGGCCACCGTGAAGTCGCTCGGGCTGGGCGCGGCGGACTTCATCGCGAAGCCGTTCCGGGTGCGCGAGCTGCTGGCGCGGGTGAGGGCGCATATCCGCTCGGCCCAGGAGCTGGCGCGCGCGCGCGACGAGGCGCAGAGCCGGGCCGCCATCGTGGACATCCTCCACGAGGTCACCGACTCGCTCAAGCCCGACGAGATCTATCACATCCTGGTGCGGCGGGTCGCCCGGGTGCTGCAGATCTCCAAGTGCTCGATGGTGCTCGCCAAGCCCGGCGATCAGCTCGGCGTCGTGGTCGCCGCGTACGAGAACCCGATGCTGCGGAACCTGCAGATCGAGCTCGCGCGCTACCCCGAGATTCAACGCGCCCTGACGAGCAGCCGGTCCGTGCTGGTCGAGGACGTCGGGTCGGATCCGCTGTACGCCGAGGAGCGGGTGCGCTGGCAACGCGACAAGATCGTCGTGCCGACCCGCTCCGCCGTCGCACTGCCGTTCTCGATGAAGGACCAGCAGCTGGGGGTGTTCTTCCTGCGCACCACGGGAGAGGACCCGCCGCTCACCCGCGCCGACGCGCAGTTCGCGGAGACCGTGATCCGGACGGCCGTGGCGGCGATCGAGAAGGCGTACGACTTCGAGACCGCCGTGTCCGACAAGAAGCGGCTCGAGAAGCTCGCGGCCACGGACGCCCTCACGGGAGCCTTGAACCGCCGCGCGCTGTCCGAGGAGCTCGAGGCCGAGCTCGAGCGCGCGCGGCGCTACGGTCTGGCGCTCACGATCCTGCTCGCCGACATCGACCGGTTCAAGCTCGTGAACGACACGCGCGGCCACATTGCGGGGGACTCGGTTCTGCGCCAAGTTGGCGAAATCCTGCGCCGCGAGGCCCGCTCCGTGGATCTGGTCGCCCGCTATGGCGGGGAGGAGTTCGTCGTCGTCATGCCCGAGACCGCGCTGCACGGCTCCGTGATCTTCGCCGAGCGCCTGCGGCGCCGCGTGATGAACCACGACTTCGCCGACCCGGGGGAGGACCCGCTGAGCCTCACGATCTCGATCGGGCTCGCGTCGTTCCCCGACGACCGCGTGAGCAGCGCCGACAGCTTCGTGGCGCTCGCCGACCAGGCCCTCTATCGCGCCAAGAACGAAGGGCGCAACTTGGTGCGTCAATGAGCGATCGCCGCTGCCCCAAGTGCGGCACGGTGTACGCCGGCGCCGCCCGCTTCTGCCCCCGCGACGGGAACCTGCTGGTCGAGGTGCAGCCGAAACCGGCGACGCCGCCGTCGCTGGCCGGCAGCGGCACCGCCGTCCGCACCCCGCCGCAGCCGTCGAGAGGCCTGGACCGCGCCGCGAGCCTCTCGGGCGAGCTGCTCGACGCGCGTTACCAGGTCCTCAAGAAGCTGGGCGAGGGCGGCATGTCCTACGTCTACCTCGCCAAGGAGGTCGCGACGACCGAAGAGGTCGCGATCAAGGTGCTCTCCCCCAAGCTCGCGACGGACAAGAGTTCGGTGGAGCGGCTGCGGCGCGAGGCAGGGCTCGCCATGCGCCTCGAGCATCCCAACGTCTGTCGCATCATGCGGCTGGGGGAATCCGAGGACGGCCTGATCTACCTCGTGATGCCGTTTCTGAAAGGCGAGTTGCTCTCGGACCGCGAGGTGAAGGATGGGCCGATGGACGTCGCCCTGGGCATCGACATCCTGCGTCAGGTGTGCGCGGGACTGCATCACGCCCACGAGCTGCAGATCGTGCATCGAGATCTGAAGCCCGAGAACATCATGCTCGTGGGAGGGCGCGACGGCGGCGGGGTCCGGGCCGTGGTGATGGACTTCGGGCTCGCGAAGGAGCGCCGCGCCGAGGGCCAGCTCGCGAAGCTCACCGCCACCGGCATCATCCTCGGCACCCCGGAGTTCATGAGCCCGGAGCAGATCCGGGGCAAGCAGCTCGACGCCCGGTCCGATATCTACGCCCTCGGCATCGTGGCGTTCGAGATGTTCACCGGCAAGCTGCCGTTCCAGGGCCGGAACGCGCAGGAGATGATGATCGCGCGACTGCGCGGCCAGCCCCTCAAGCTGCGCCAGCTCCGGCCGGACGCGTCCGAGGGCGTGGAGAAAGCCCTCGCCCGCGCCATGGACTCCAGTCCGGACGCGCGCTACGACACCGCACTCCAGTTCGCCGAGGCGCTCACCGCGTCGAACGAAGGCGGGTTCCTCTCGAAGATCAAGGAGCGGCTGAAATAAGGCGCTTCCCCGCCTTCGATCCCCCGGAGTACGTGGACTGGAAGCCCGACCCCGCGCTGGTGCGCCAGTTTCGGACGACCGTCGAACGGGACGCGGAGCGGGCGGCCGTCGTCGCGCGGCTCTCCCCGGACGCGAAACTCGAGCTGTACGCCGGCCTGCTGCGGGCTCGGCTCCACGACATCCAGCTCAAGCGCTGGGTGCGCACCGGCGTGCTCTCCAAGGCCTGGCTCGGCACGGGGGAAGAGGCGACCACCGTCGGCCCGGTGCACGCCCTGGAGCGGGGCAGGGACGTCGTGGCCCCGATGATCCGCAACGCCGCGGCCTGCTGTGAGCTGGGGATGTCGGTCGCGGACATGCTGCGTGCCTACCTCGCGACCGACGATTCGCCCTCCCGGGGCCGCGACCTGCACGTCGGGTCGTGGGCGCACGGCGTGCTGCAGCCGATCTCCCACGTGGGCGACATGGTGCCCGTGATCGCCGGGATCGCCCTCACCTTCAAGCTGAAGCAGGAGCCTCGCGTCGCGCTCACCTGGGTGGGGGACGGCGCGACCAAGACGGCCGCCGCGCACGAGGGAACGAACTTCGCCGCCGTGCAGCAGCTCCCCGCGATCTTCATCGTGGAGAACAACCAGGTCGCGCTGGGCACGCGGCTCGAGCAGCACCACCTTCCCGGCCATTTCCGGGAGTGGGCGGCGGGCTACGGCGCCTGGGGCGCGCAGTTCGACGGCAACAACGTGCTCGACGCCTACGCGACCACGAAGCTCGCCGCCGACCGCTGCCGCCGCGGCGAGGGCCCCGCGCTGCTCGTCGCCGAGACCTTCCGCATGGGCGGGCACGCGACGCACGACGAGCGCGAGGCGCGTGAGACGTTTCCCGCCGAGCTGTTTCAGCAATGGGGGAAGCGCGACCCGATCGGGTTGTACGAGGAGTACCTCAAGGCGGACGGCGTGGCGGCGACCCGCCTCGAGGCGATCGAGGGAGAGGTCACGGCCGCCGTCGAGCGCGCGGCGGAGGACGCCCTCGCGAGCCGCGCCACGATGCCGCCGGGGGAGAGCGCGTTGGGGGGGGTCTATGCGAAGGAGGAGAACCATGAACGCTAGGCGGTTAGACGGTTGGGCGGTTAGTTGGTCCTGGGCCGCGGCGGGCTTTCTCGGCGTGATATCGCTAACCGCCTACCCGGCTAACCGCCTAGCCCCCGACATCCACACCGAATACGTCAAGATCCCGAGCGGCCGGGACACTATCACGGCCTTCCTAGCCTATCCCGAGCGCAAGGACCCGGCGCCGGCCGTCGTGGTCATCCACGAGATCTTCGGGATGTCCGATTTCATCCGGCAAACGGCGGAGCAGCTCGCGAAGGACGGCTTCGTCGCGATCGCGCCCGATCTGCTGTCGCGCCGGGGCGGGACGCCCGCGTCGGGCGACTCGGCTCGGAAGCTGATCGCCCAGCTGGATACGGACACCCTGACCAAGGACCTCGACGCGACGGTGGCCTACGTCAAACGCCTCAAGGCGGTGCGGCCCGACCGGGTCGGGGTGATCGGGTTCTGCTGGGGCGGGGGCCAGAGCTTCCGGTACGCCACGAACAACCCGTCGCTGCGGGCGTTCGTGGTCTGCTACGGGCCGGGTCCCGAAGCCATGGCGATTGCGCGCATCCGCGCGAAGGGTCTCGGCGTGTACGCCGAGAACGACGCGCGCATCGACGCCGGGCTGGCCGAGGTGGACGCGGCCGTCCGGACCTACCACAAGGACTACCGCTACTCGATCTATCCCGCCGTCGGGCACGGATTCCTGCGCACCCGCGAGAAGCCGGAGGTGGCGGACAGCGCGTGGGGGCATGTGATTCGGTTCTTCAGGGAGACTCTGGAGCGCTAAGGGCGCTTTCCGCTCACATACGCCTTCGCCCGGTCCAGCGCCGGATCGGCCCCGGCGAGCACGTCGCGCACGGTCGGCGCGACCGGGAGGTCCGGCTTGATGCCGGTGCCGGCAAACTCGGTGCCGTCCGGCGCCGCGTGATGCGAGACGGAGAATTGCACCGTCCAGCCTTTGGGGAGCGGGAACGCGGCGACGTCCCCGGGGCTGCCGGCGGAGGGCTCGCCGACGATGACCCCGCGGCCGGCGGCCCGGAACGCGGCGAGGAAGTCCTCCGCCGCCCCGGCGGTAGCGGTCCCGGCGAGCACCGCGATGGGGCCGCCGTACGCCGGCGCGGCGCCGCGGGGTCGAACGGTGTCGGCGGGCGGCGCGTACCACGTTGTGGCGGAGTCGGTCTCGTTCCACGCGCGGAAGACGGCGCGGTGCTCCGGCGTCTTCCAGCGCGCCGCGACGAACGGCTTACCGGCGAGGCGGCCGAGGATCTGGTAGCCGAGCTCGGTCCGGCCTCCTCCCCCGGCGGCGCGGCGCAGATCCACCACCAGGCCCTGCACACCGCCGAAGTCGGCAAAGGCGCGGTCGAAGCGCCGCACCTCGTCGGCGTCGCTGAGCGAGTTGAGCCGCACGATGACCACGCGTCCCGGCAGCGACTCCACCGCGAACGCGGCCGGCTCGAGCGGCCAGCGGTCGTTGAGTGAGACGCTGCGGGTGACGCTGACGCCACGCTCGCCGCCCCCGGGCACGCGCAGCAGGAGCTGCAGCGTCGTGCCCTTTTCACCTTGGAGCATCCACGTCACGGCGCGCTGCCACCGGTCCGCCGCCGTGGCGGCGGAGATCTCGGGAAGCACGGAGTCGCGGAGCCACGCGTCCGCCGGCATCCCCTGGACGGCGAGGATCTCCCCCAGCCGCTCGGGGCGCGCCACGCGCATCTCGTCGTTCTCGGCGTAGTCGAGGAGGAACGGCCGACGCTCCACGCTGGCGAGGAGCAGCGGGGGCCGGGCGATGCGCGAGCGGACGGCCGGTGGAGGGATGACGGCGGACTGGCCGTCGCCGAGCAGGGCGACCAGGCGCCGCAGCCGGCGGCAGAACAGGAGATCGGACTGGGGCTCGGGTGCGAGCTTCAGGTTCGCGGTCAGGGCCGAGTCCCAGTCTGCCCGCACCCGGTCCCAGTAGGCGAAATTGTAACGCGCCTCCGCCCAGATGGTGGCGACGGCCGCGGCGCGCTCGGCGGCGGTGAGCTGCTGGGCGGCGAGCGGCGCCAGCGGCGTCGCGGCGAGCCACGCGAGGACCAGTGAGCGAGTGAGCACGCGCCTAATCTATCTGCTTCTCTTCATGGCGCCGCAGGCGCTGATCTATCTGTATCTGCGGGACCGCCTGCCCGACCCGACGCGACCGCGGCAGGCGCGCCTGCTGCGCGCCGCGCTCGCGACGGTGTTCGTCGTGTTCAACTTGCCGTGGCTCGCCGTCGCGCACCGCGTGCTGTTCGACACGGTGTGGGGCGTGACCTGGATCCCGCTCACCGGTCCCTTCCTCGCGTGGCAGATGCTGGGGTGGGTGTTCTGCGGGCTGGTGGCAGTATACCTCGCGCTCAAGGGCGTCCTCTGGGTGGTGGGAAAGTTGGAACGATGGAAGGTTGGAAGGACCGACCCCCTCGTCACCTTCGAACTTTCCAACGTTCCGTCCGTCCAACTCACCCGCCGCCAGTTCTTGGCTCGCGCCACCTATGTGTACGCCGGGGCCGGCGCCGCGCTCTCCGGGTACGGCATCTGGAGCGCCTACCGGCTCCCCGAGGTCACGCACCGCACGCTGACCTTCCCCGGGCTCCCGCCCGGCCTTGACGGGCTCCGGGTGCTCCACCTCTCCGACCTGCACGCCGGCCTTCACCTGGGCGAGGACAAGATGCAGGAGATCGTGGCGCGCGCCAACGCGCTCGCGCCCGATGTGATCCTGCAGACCGGCGACATGATCGACATCTCGCCGTCCTACATTCCGGCCTACGTCCGCGCGTTTCGCGAGCTGCGCGCGCCGCTCGGCGTCGTCACCGTGCTTGGCAACCACGACTACTATACCGGCGAGTACGCCGTGATCCGCGGGTGTCGGGATGCAGGCCAGGTGTTCGTGAAGAACGGCTGCCATGTGGTCGAACGCAACGGCGCGACCCTCGCGCTGCTCGGCATCGACGACCCGCGCAACTGGAAGGCCGACGACCCCCAGCCTGGGGACCTGGACGCCGCGCTGCGTGCGGCGCCGCCGGAGGCGTTCCAGGTGCTGCTGGCGCATCGCCCGGGCGCATGGGACGGCGCGGCTCCGCGGGGCATTCCACTCACCCTCGCGGGACACATCCACGGCGGTCAGCTCTACCTGCCCGTGCTCGGCTGGTCGGCTGGGCGGTTGATCACGAAATACGTGATGGGACACTTCCAGCGTGGCAACAGCCAGCTGTACGTGAGCCGTGGGATCGGCGTGGTGGGCGTGCCCATCCGGGTGTTCGTGCCGCCGGAGATCGAGCTGTTTGAACTGCGACGGATAGGCGGATAGGCGGATAGGCGGATAGCCGGATAGGTGGATAGTCGGGTAGCCACACGACTCTCTATCCGCCTATCCGGCTATCCGACTATCCGTCTTGATGGCATCCCACGCCGCGTCCAGCGCCAGCGCCACCCCCGCGTGCGTCTCCGGCCATTCTTTGGCCGACACCCGATCGACGGCCAGCGTCACGACGGAGAGCCACACGGCGGCCCACACCTCGGCCGCCCCGGGCTTCACTGAGCCGTCGGCCTTGCCCTGCGCCACGAGGCTCTCGAGGCCGAGCCGGAAGTCGCGCGCGGTCTTACGGCTCTCCTCGTCCAGCAGCTCGCTGTAGCGCTGGAGCAGGAACAGCCGGGCCACCGCGGACTCGCGCGCCGCACCCGCGACGAGTCCGCGCCCGAGCTCGGCGAGCTTCTCGCGCGGCCCCACCTGGAGCGTGTCGGCGTCCCGCACGAGCTTACCCGCCCAGCGCGCCGCGCCGCGGTACAGCTCGTTCAGCAGGTGCTGCTTGCTGTGGAAGTGACGATAGATCGTTCCCTCGGCCACGCCGGCTTTCTTGGAGATCTGCGGCGTGGTCGTATCGTGATAGCCCTGCGCGGTGAACAGCTCCAGCGCGGCGCGCACGAGGCGCTGCCGAGTGAGATCGGCCTGGGTCATCGGTCGCGAATCTAACCCGGCGGCTGGGCTGGCGCCGTCCTTGCGCGACACGTGGACGAGCCTGCTGGGGGCCCGCGGAGCGACTGCGTATTTTTGTCGCGAAGCGGGGCCCCAGCGGGCGAGTCCAGGGTTCCGCGAGTCGACCGGCCCCGCTAGCTTTCCCGCCGCTCGTCTCCCCGCCGGTTCACTCGGAGGTTTTTGCGCGATGCGCATGCTGGTATTGGGCGCGGGACTGCAAGGGTCCGCCTGCGCCTATGATTTGTTGCAGCAGCCCGGGGTCGAGCGGGTCACGATCGCCGACCTGAAGCGCGATCGCCTGCCGGCCTTCCTCGAGCCGTACGTTGGGACGCGTCTGACCCTCGCGCAGCTCGACGTGCAGGACGGCGCGGCGCTGCGCGACGCGATTGCGGGTCACGACGCCGTCCTCAACGCGGCACCGTACTATTTCAACCTTGAGGTGTCCCGGGCGGCGGTCGCGGCCCGCGCGCACTGCGTCGATCTCGGCGGCAACACCGAGATCGTGTTCCGGCAGCGCGAGCTCGACGCCGCGGCGCAGCGGCAGGGCGTCTCCGTCATCCCTGATTGCGGTCTCGCCCCCGGCATGGTGAACATCCTCGCCGCCGAGGGGATCCGGCGGGTGGCGGACGCCGACTCGGTGAAGATCTACGTCGGCGGCCTGCCCCAACACCCGGAGCCACCGCTCAATTACCAGATCGTCTACTCGCTCGAGGGCGCGCTCGATTACTACACGACCCCGTCCTGGGTGCTGCGCGATGGCCGGCCGACCCGCGTGGATGCGCTGTCCGAGCTCGAGCGCGTCACCTTCCCGCCGCCCGTGGGCGAGCTGGAGGCGTTTCACACGGGGGGCGGCATCTCCACCCTCCCGTGGGCGTACGAGGGCAAGGTCCGCACCATGGAGTACAAGACGTTGCGCTATCCCGGCCACGTCGCGGTCATGCAGCCGATCCGTGAGCTCGGGCTGCTCGACCTGGCGCCGGTCAAGGTGAAAGGCAGGGAAATCGTCCCGCGCGACGCGTTCATCGCGACCGTGTCGCCCAAGCTCACCAAGCCCGAGGGGCGCGACCTGGTCGCGCTGCGCGTCGAGGTGCGTGGCCGGAACGGCCAGCGGGCCGCCTGGCAGCTGCTCGACTGCTACGACGAGGCGCACGGCATCAGCGCGATGATGCGGACGACGGGCTACTCGCTCGCGATCACCGGCCTGATGCAGGTGGACGGGCGGATCACCGCGCCGGGCGTGCAGACGCCCGACGAGGCGGTGCCGTTTGACGCGTACGTGGCCGAACTGGCGAAGCGCGGGGTCGAGATCCGGGAGATCTAAACACGGAGGACCAACAGGTCGAGCGGTTCTCCTCGAACCGTTCCGCCAACCAGCCGGGCTCGTTCACGGTCAGCCAGATTCCTCTATTGGATCCGTCCCCAGGCCACAAAAGCGGCCAGGAGGCCCAAGACCAACGTGGCTCCGGTGGGCACATAAGCCCTGTGCCAAAGGTGGTAGACAACAAACACAACCGCCTCGGCCGCCAGGATTGCGCCAGCCCAGCCCGCGACCGCTGCCCAACCGCGCGCGGCCGCCGGAAGCACCAGGGCGAATCCCGCCAACGCCTCCCCAACACCGATCACGCGAATGAGGGCGAGCGACATGCCCGGCATCATTTTTTCGAGCATCGGCCCCTGTCCCGTAACCTTGTGCAGGCCCGCCATGACATACAGGGCGGCCAATACTGTCTGCGCTACCCAAAGCGCGGTGTTCATGCAGCTATTCCTCCTGCTGAACGAGAGTCCGTCATCCGATTGACGAACACGAGCCGAGCAATGTGACAGAGGAAAGCAGGGCAGGGTGTCATGGCTCCGAGGTCGCGCGTACGTGTCGCAACTCGACCAGCACGAGGATCGCCATGCCGATCACCACGAGCGCGCTCGTGGCCATCCTAGTAGCTCCAGCTGGTCCCGAACAGCAGCTGCCCGCCCTCGCTGCCGCGGCCGTAGCCGACCACGACGAGGGAGTTGCGCAGGAAGCGAAGCGCCAGCTCGCCGCCGCCCGAGCGATGCAGGTCGGTCGTGGTGAGGCGGACCCCCCCCTCTCCCGGCCCGAAGACGCGCCCGGCGTCGTAGAACGCGACGAGCTTGAGCTCCAGAACGCTCGGCACCCATACGAGCCCGTAGCGCGCCTCGAGCCCCCCAAGCACCTTGCCGCGCCCCACGAAGCGGCCGTCGTAGAACCCGCGCAGCGACCGGTAGCCTCCCACCGCGACGAACGGCCGCTCGCTCGACTCCATCAACTGCTGCGCGGCGAGCGGCGGCGTGCCGCCGGCACCTTCGGCGGCAAGCCGCCCCGCCAGGATGAGCTTCTCGAACGGGTGGACGTGCACGCGCGCGTCGACGGTGGTGCGGGTGTAGCCCGTGCCGCTCGCGAACAACGCTTCCGCCATGACCCCGCGATGCGGGTCGAGCTCATTGTCCCGCGTGTCGAAAACGACACCGACGCGGACCACCTTGTCGGTGAACGGGACGGTACCTGGATCAACGGCTCCCGAGGCGAGATCGGTGCGGAACACGCTCGGCCCCGGGAGGGCCCGGAAGTCGGTGTGCGAGAGTGAGGCGCCGGCGAGGAGGCGCAGCGGTCCCGCCACGCGGCGTTCCACGGTGGCGCGCGCGACGAGGGAAGTCCGGCTGACCTTGTAGAAATACGTGCCCGCGATCGTGACGCTGTCGCGCGAGTACTGCGTGTCGTTGCCGAGGCCGTAATAGCCCAGGCGGTTGGCGCGCACCACCGCCAGGGTGAGCCCCGCCCGCCACGCCTCCCACCACGCCGGCGCCTGGGCGTCCATCACCACGGCAAAACTGCCCCGGGTGCTGGCACCCGCGTCGAGGTTGACGGCCGCCAGGTTCGGCTCGGGGCGTTCGACCACGCCGAGCGGACTGTAGCGCCCGTAATGGACCGCCCCCCACAGTCCGTCGACGGTGCTGTAGTAGCCGTACGGGTAGAAGTTGTCGCGCCAGAAGCGCTGCGCGCCGAGGGCCGGCGCGACGCCGGCCAGCAGCGCGAGCGCGGCGCTAGCGGCTCGCAGCGGGCCGCTCGTACAGGTACGCCGTGTCCATGAGCTTCGCCTCGGTGCCGTCGTGCGCGGCGAAGCGGCCGGGGTAGAGCGACGCGGCGCCGAACTCGCCGCGCTTGTTCACGGCGTAAAACTGCAGGCTGAACCTGGGCCGGCCGCGCTCGTCGAGTAAGCGCGTCTCGGTGGCCTTGACGACACGCTTCAGCGTCTCGAGGCAGGCGTCGGTGGGCTTCATCCCCCGGCGCATGTGCTCCACCGTGAGGAAACCACCGCACACCTTGATGTTCGACTCGCCCCGACCCGTCGAGCCCGCCGCCCCGATGTCGTTGTCGGTGTACTGACCGGCCCCGATGAGCGGGCTGTCGCCCACCCGGCCCGGGATCTTGAAGGCGAGCCCGCTGGTGGTCGTCACCGACGAAAGGTCGCCCTGCGGCGTCACGGCGTCGCAGTTGATCGTCCCGGTCGGCCGCGCGGTCATGTGCTCGCCCTCCGGCACGTCCAGGTAGTCGTCGTTCGGGTTCAAGTTGGCGCGCCAGTGCAGCCACACTTCGCGCGCGTGCTCGGTGAGCAGGTCCTCCTCCTTGAAGCCGTACTGGAGCGCGAACCGCTTCGCCCCCTCACCCACGAGGAAAATGTGGTTCGTGTACTTGAGGACGAGCTTCGCCACTTCGGAGGGCGTCTTGATGCCCTCGAGCGCCCCCACGGCGCCCGCGCGCTTGGTCGGCCCGTGCATGCACGACGCGTCGAGCTGCACCACCCCATCGGCGTTGGGAAGGCCCCCGTAGCCCACCGAGTCGTCGTTCGGGTCGAGCTCCTGGATCTTCACACCCTCGATCACCGCATCGAGCGTATCGGCCCCCTGCATGAGCAGGTCGAACGCCTTCTGCACGGCGCGCAGCCCGTTCGCGCTCGCAACGGCGACCGGCTTCGCCGCCCAGCGGCTGGGCGGGGGCAGCGCCCGGGGCGGGCGCATGGGGTAGGGAATGTGGCGCGCGCTCGCCGCGGCGGCTCCGACGGCGGCGGACGTGAGAAACTCTCGGCGGGACAGGAGGTCGAGCACGGTGGAGCTCCGGAGCGCTGAGGACCGCGTAGGTTTACGCCGCCGCACGGAGCCTGTCAACTTGCTCCCTTCCCACGCCTGCCCTACCATTCCGACCGTGAGCGTCCTTGAGGACCCGCCGACCCCGCGCGCCGTGGTGCGCGGCATTCTCGGTTTCGCGGCCGTGGTCGCCGCCGTGGCGCTGGTCGTCGTGTCGCTCGCCGTCGGTCACATCGAATGGCGGCTGGCCGCGCTGGCGCTCACGCTGTGGAGCGCGTACGGCTTCTGGGATGCCCTGTTGGGCGGCCTGTTCGAGCCGCTCGGCCAGTTCCTCGGCGACCAGCTCACCGGCGGCATGCCCGGGAGCACGGGGATCACGATCGACCAGGAGACGGCGTCGCTCGAGCACCTGCTCGCGGCGGACCCGCCGCCGCCCCTGCACCGGGTGATCATCGCCGGCATCCGGCTCGCCGAGATCTACCGGACCCATCAGCGCGACGTGCCGAAAGCGGACGCGCTGATCGCCCGTCTCGCGGCGCAGTACCCCGACGCCCCCGAGCTCAGGTATGTCCGGCCCCCGGCCCCCCGTTGACCTCTCGCTCGTCGTCCCCGTGTACAACGAGCGCGACAGCCTCCCCGTGCTCGTCGAGGAGGTCGGGCGGGCGCTCGCCGGACGGAGCTACGAGATCGTGGCCGTGGACGACGGGTCGACCGACGGTTCGCTCGACGTGCTCAAAGCGCTGAAGCGAGACCACCCGGAGCTGCACATCGTCGCCTTCGCGGCGAACGCCGGCCAGACCGCGGCGTTCGCCGCCGGGTTCCGAGCCGCGCGCGGCCGCGTGGCCGTGACGCTCGACGCCGACCTGCAGAACGATCCGGCCGACATTCCGGCGCTGCTGGACGAGCTCGAGCGGAGCGGTGCTGCGGCGGTCGTGGGCTATCGGGTGGACCGCCGGGACTCGGGCTGGAAGCGCCTCCAGAGCCGGATCGCCAACGGCGTGCGCAACCGGCTGAACCGGGAGACGATCCGCGATACCGGGTGCTCCCTGAAGGCGTTCCGCGCCGACGCCGCTCGCGAGCTGCCGTTGTTCAATGGGATGCATCGCTTCCTGCCGACGCTGATCAAGATGCAGGGCGGCCGCGTCAGCGAGGTGCCCGTGCACCACCGGCCGCGCCGCTTCGGCAGGACGAAGTACGGGATGTGGAACCGGGTGTTCCGGTCGCTCGCCGACGCCTTCGCGGTGCGCTGGATGCAGCGGCGGGCGCTGCGCTACCGGATACGGGAGGAGCTGCCCTGATGCACGACGAGTGGATGCGGCAGATCGACCTCGAGCTCGATGGCGAGCTGAGCCTGCCCGAGCGCGCCGCGTTGGCGCGCCACCTCGCGGGGTGTCGGCACTGCGCCGAAGCGCGCGTGAACCACCTCGAGATGCGGGTCGCGTTCGCCCGGTCGGCGGGGGATCCCCACGCCCGGACGGTGCCGCGCCCGCGCCTGCGCGGCCGGACGCTCGCGTTCTGGATGGCCGTGAGCCTCGCGGCGGGCGGGGCGGCCGGCTGGCTCGCGCACCAGCGCTGGGGCGGGCCGGGGCCGGCTTCGCTCGAGGCCTCGCGTGCGACGCTCGTGGTGCAGTAGCCTCGTCGTCGCCGCGGCCCTCGTCGCGGCCCAGGCGCCGAATTATCGCGTCACATACCGCCTGCGGCTGGTGGAGCGCGTCGGGTCCGACACGCGGCTGCTCGCGACCGGCGTCGTAAGTGGGCCGCCCGAGACCGCGCTGCGCCTGTCGCTCCACGCTGGGACGGCCGAGCTCGAGGCCCTGCTCGGCACGCTCCCCGAGCCCGATACGGTGAACCTCGCGGGCGTGTTCTTCAGTCGCCGCGCGGCCGGCCGCTCGCGCCGCGGGCTGCCGTTATGGGAGGAGGACAGCTACCGGCGCTGGGCAAGGCTCGCGTGGGGTGGGACGGCGCGGCTCTCCCCCTTCGGGCCGGAGCGCGCCGGCCAGCGGGGCGGGGCCCTCTGGGTGGAGATCGCGGTGGACCGCGAGTTCGCGGCCGGCGAGACGCGACCGAGCGAAGAAGTGACGCTGATCGACAGCGCGGTCGCTTTCGGAGCCCAGGCGGTCGTGCCGCCGCGGCGGGTGACCGTCCGCCTGACGCTGGTGCGCGCGGACACCGCGAGCAGCCGTCAGGTGCTCGACCTCGTCCCCGAGACTCCTGGGCGCCGCGTCCGGTTCGCCCTGGGCCGCCAGCGGTTCGAGTTCGACGTGACGCTCGAGCGGCCCGACCCGCCCCGGACCGCCCGCGACAGCGCGCTCGCCGCTGGCGCCGAAGTCGTGTGCCTCCGGGTCGTGGTCCCGGGCCCGGCCGAACCGGCTCGGACGCGCTGTGGCCGGCTCGACAACGTCGCCCGCCGGGTCGCGCTGGCCGGAGGGGACACGCTGGTGGCGACGTTCGCCTGGCCCGCGCTGCGCTGAGCGCGATATCTTCCAGCGATGCCTCGGAACGAGCGGCTCGACCCGTCCATCTTCCACCTCCCCGCCGAAAAGATGCGGGAGGGCTACTACTCGGATAAGTACTTCGTCCGCACGCGCGAGCTGCTGCTCAGGGACAAGCACCGTCCCTGCGTCACGATGCAGGTGTTCGGCAAGGCCCACGCCTTCCTGGGCGGGATCGACGAGGCGATCGCGATCCTGAAGCTCTGCAGCATGGAGTGGAGCGAGCTCGAGGTATCCGCCTTGTATGACGGTGACGAGATCGAGCCGTGGGAGACGGTGCTGCTGATCGACGGACCGTATGACGCGTTCGCCCACCTCGAGACCCTGTACCTGGGCGTGCTGGCGCGTCGCACCAAGGTCGGCACCAACACGCGGCGCGTGGTGGAGGCCGCGAAGCCGAAGCAGGTGATGTTCTTCCCGGCGCGTCACGACCACTGGCTCGTCCAGACCGGTGACGGCTACGCCGCCCACATCGCGGGCGCGATCGGTGTGTCGACCGATGCGCAGGCCTCGTGGTGGGGCTCCGAGGGGGTCGGCACGGTGCCCCACGCCCTCATCGCCGCCTACGGCGGCGACACGGTGCTCGCGTCGCGGAAGTTCGCGGAGCTCATGGACCCGAATGTCCGGCTCATCACGCTCGTCGACTTCGAGAACGACTGCGTCGGGACGGCGCTCACGGTGGCGCGCGCGCTGGGCCAGCGGCTGTACGGGGTGCGCATCGACACCTCCGAGACGCTGGTCGACAAGTCGGTCATTCCCCAGATGGGGACGTTCAAGCCGACCGGCGTGAACCCGCAGCTCGTCTGGAACGTGCGGCGGGCGCTGGACCGCGAGGGGTTCCATGGCGTGAAGATCGTGGTGTCGGGGGGGTTCACCGTCGAGAAGATCCGCCACTTCGAGGAGCAAGGGGTGCCGGTGGACATGTACGGCGTGGGCTCGAGTCTCTTTCAGGGGCGCTTCGATTTCACCGCCGACGTCGTGCGCGTGGAGGGCAAGCCGGTCGCGAAGGTGGGGCGGAGCTACCGGCCGAGCCCGCGTCTCGAGCGGGTGGAGTGACCTTTCGTCAGGGAGAGCATGCGATCATGAGCGACTATCCGTACGCCACCCATCTCAACGTTTACTACGGGCCGCGCGAGGTGGTGGACGTCCAGGCGCTGGCGGACGCCTGCACCGACCGCTGGTACAACCAGACGCTGTGCCGGGTGAACGACTCGGTCGTCCGGCTGGGCGTGGTGCAGGGGGAGTACCATTGGCACAAGCACGACACCGAGGACGAGTTCTTCTACGTCGTCGAGGGGCGGTTCCTCATCGACCTGGAAGGACCGGGGGGCCAGACCGTCACGCTGGCGCCGCGCCAGGGGTTCGTCGTGCCGAAGGGCGTGGTCCACCGGACGCGGGCGCCCGAGCGGGCGGTGATCCTGATGGTCGAGGGGGCCCGCATCGTTCCGACGGGCGACTGACGCCCCTTGCACTTCCCGCCAGGCTGCATATTTTTCCGAAGCAATGAATATTAATTCACCCGTGCCCGTGGGCGTTTTCGGGGCCTCCGGGTATGTCGGGCAGGAGTTGTTGCGGCTCCTCGCCGGGCATCCGGGGGCCTCGCTCGTCTTCGCCACCGCCGAGTCGGCCGCGGGCGAGCGGGTCGAAGGCCTGCGCCTCGTCCGGGCCGACGATGCGCCGCTCGACCGTGCGGAGGTCGTGCTCTCGGCCCTGCCGCACGGGATCTCGGGCCGCTACGTGCAGGAGGCGCGGGCGGTGGGGAAGCGGGCGGTCGATCTGTCCGCCGACTTCCGGCTCTCGCCCGACGCCGTGTACGGGCTGACCGAGGTGGCCCGGCCACGCGTCGCGCGTGCCGAGCTGGTCGCCAATCCCGGGTGCTACCCGACCGCCGCGTTGCTCGCCCTGATCCCGCTCGCTCAGTGCGGGCTGATCGACGAGTCTCGCGAGGTCGTGATCGACGCGGCGTCCGGCGTCACGGGCGCCGGCCGGAATCCCACGCGTGAGCTGCTGTTCGGTGAGGTCGCCGAGGACTTCCGGGCCTACGCGGTCGGCAACGAGCACCGCCACCTCCCCGAGCTCCGGGCCACGCTCGCGCGGGAGAGCGGGTTCGCGGGCGACCTGGTGTTCACGCCGCATCTCCTGCCGGTGAAGCGCGGGATTCTCGAGACCATCCACGTACCGCTCTCTCGCGTGCTCGACCAGGCCACGGCGGAAGGGATCTACGAGACGGTCTACGCGGACGAGCCATGCGTGCGGGTGCTGCACGGCGCGCTGCCGTCGTTGAAGGACGTCGTATACCGGAATCGCGTGGCGCTCGGCGTCGCCGCCGTCGGGAACGTGCGCCGTCCCCGACTCACGGTGATCGCCGCGATCGACAATCTCGTGAAGGGCGCGGCCGGGCAGGCGATCCAGAACATGAACGTGATGCTGGGCCTGCCGGAGACGCTGGGGCTCACATGCTGAAGGTGCGCGTCGTGAAGATCGGCGGCAACGCGCTGGAGCGGCCCGAGTGGCTGGCGGCATGCGCCGACGCTCTGAGGCCGCTCGAGCCTGTGGTGGTCGTGCACGGGGGCGGGCGGGCGGTGAGCACGCTGTCGCGCCGCCTCGACCTGCCGGTCGAAAAACAGGACGGGCTGCGGGTCACGACGCCGGCGGTGGCCGAAGCCGTCGAGATGGTGCTCGCCGGCCCGGCGAACCGGCTGGTGGTCGCCGCGCTGCGGGCAGCCGGGCTCGATGCGATCGGCCTGTCGGGGGTCGATGGCGGCCTGCTCACGGCGCGCCCGGCCCCGGGCGGCCTCGGTCACGTCGGCGAGATCGCGGGGGTGCGGGCGTCGCTGCTCGAGAGCCTGCTCCTGGCCGGCCTCACGCCGGTGATCGCGCCCATGGCGCCCGGCCCCGAAGGCGGGCTGCCCCTCAACGTGAACGCGGACGAGGCGGCGGCGGCCGTGGCGGCCGCGGTGCACGCGGCGGAGCTGCTGTTCGTATCCGATGTGCCGGGCGTGCAGGTCGACGGCGCCGTCCAGCCCGCCCTCGACGCGGGCGACGTCGAGACGCTCATCGAGCTCGGCGCCGCGACGGACGGCATGACGGTGAAGCTGCGCGCCGCGGTCGCGGCGCTCCGCGCCGGCGCGCGCGCCGCCCGCATCGGGGACGTCCATATGCTCGGGCATCCTTCCGCCGGCACCCGCGTCCTCGCCGCCGCAGCCCAGCCGGCGTGACCAGCACGACCGCCGCGGAGCAGTCCGCCGCGCGCGCCGCCTCGGCGCTGCTGGACGTGTATGCCCGCGTCGGCCCGCTGTTCGTCCGCGGGGAGGGGGCGGAGCTCATCGCGGACGACGGGACGCGGTACCTCGATCTCGTGGCCGGCATCGCGGTCAACGCGCTCGGCTACGATCACCCCGTCATCCGTGATGCGATCGACCAGGCACTGGCGAGCGGGCTCATTCACGTCTCCAACCTGTACCGCACCGAGCCCGGCGAGCGGCTCGCCGAGGAGCTCGTGGCGCGGTCGTTCGCGAGCCGCGTGTTCTTCTGCAATTCGGGCGCCGAGGCGAACGAGGCGGCGTTCAAGTTCGCGCGCAAGTGGTCCGGGAAGTCCGAGATCGTCGCCTTCACGGGCTCGTTCCACGGCCGGCTGTTCGCCTCGCTCGCCGCCACGGACCGGCCGGAGTACCGCAAGCCGTTCGAGCCCCTCGTCCCCGGCGTGCGCATCGTCCCGCGGGAGGATTGGGCGGCGGTCGATCACGCGATCTCGGCGTCCCGCACCGCGGCAGTGATCGTCGAGCCGCTGCAGGGCGAGGGCGGCGTCCGCCCGGTCGATCCCGAGTGGCTCGCGTTCGCGCGCGAGCTGTGCGCCGGGCGGGGCGTGGCGCTGATCTTCGACGAGGTGCAGTGCGGGCTGGGGCGCACGGGAACGCTGTTCGCCTACGAGCAGGCAGAGGTCGTCCCCGACATGCTGACCCTGGCGAAGCCGCTCGCCGGTGGGCTGCCGATGGGTGCCGTGCTCCTGACGGACGGCATCGCGGCGGCCTTGAAGCCGGGGGACCACGCGACGACGTTCGGCGGCGGGCCGCTGGTCGCGCGCGTGGCCCTCGCGGTCGTGCGCACGATCGCCGAGCCGGGCTTCCTCGCCGCCGTGCGGGAGCTCGGTGCGTGGCTCGGCGCGTCCCTCGCCGGCGTCGCGGCGCGCCACAGGCGGGTGGCCGAGGTGCGGGGGCGCGGCCTGATGTGGGGGATCGAGCTGACGGAGCCCGCCGCTCCCTTCGTCGCGGCGGCGCGCGAACGCCACCTGCTCGTCGCCACGGCGGGAGCGAACGTGATCCGTCTCGTGCCGCCGCTCGTCGTCACGCGCGAGGAGCTGGAGCGCGGCGTCGGGATCCTGGAGGAGGTGCTCTCATGAAGGGAGCAGGGAGCAGGGAGCTGGGAGCAGGCTCGCAGGCGACGGTACTGCTCCCTGCTCCCAGCTCTCCGCTCCCCGGGGTGGCGGTGCGAGCGGCGGTGCTCTCCGACGTGTCGCCGCTCGAGACCCTCATGGCCCCGTACGTCGCGACCGGCGATCTGCTGCCGCGCAGCAATTACGACTTGTGCCGGCACATCAAGGAGTACGTCGTGGCCGAGGCGCTCCTCGAGGGCGGCGCGATCGTGGGGTGCGGCTCGCTCAAGGTGTACTCGGTGGCGCTGGCCGAGGTCGCGGGCCTCGCCGTGCGGGCCGATTGGCAGGGCTCGGGCATCGGGCGCGCGCTGCTCGAGGCGTTGCTCGCCGAGGCGCGGGCGTACGGCCTCGCCGAGGTGCTGGCGCTCACCCGCAAGCCCACGTTCTTCCAGAAGCTGGGCTTCGTGACCGCCGAGCGGGAGCACTTCCCGCTCAAGGTGTGGGCGGATTGCGCGCGGTGCCCGCGGCAAAACTGTTGTGACGAGATTGCAGTAGTGCTGCGGTTGTAGTCCAGACGGGTAGACGGGTAGACGCCGAGCGGTGAGTAGCATTGAGGCGTCAGGGGTGCCTGGAGCCTCTATCGCTACATGCCGCTATCCGTCTACCCGTCTATCCGTCTCGTCTACGTCCTGTTGACACTCACCTGATTCTCCAGAGAGATTCCCCGACGCTGGCATTCCTCAAGGAAGGTCGCATGGCCCGCGTGATTTTCTGGGACGTCGATACCCAATACGACTTCATGAAGGCGGACGGCAAGCTGTTCGTGCCGGACGCCGATCACATCATCGGCAATCTCAAGCGCCTCACCGACTACGCGCACGCACACGGGGTCCGGATCGTGGCGAGCGCGGACGAGCACGTCGCCGGTCATGCGGAGATCTCCGACACCCCCGATTGGAAAACCACCTTTCCGCCGCACTGCATGCGGGACACGCCGGGCCAGAAGAAGATCCCCGAGACGGCCCTCCGGAACCCCTTCGTGATCGAGCCTGCCCGTCTGGACCCGAAGGCGCTCGCGGACCGCGTGCGCGCGCATCAGGGGGACATCCTGTTCCACAAGCACCGCTTCGACGTGTTCACGAACGAGAACGTGCCGGTGGTGCTGGACGTGCTCCGCCCCGACGATATCGTGCTGTACGGCGTCGCGACCGACGTGTGCGACAAGGCGGCCGTCGAAGGTCTGCTGGCGCGTCTGCCGCACACGCGGCTGTTCGTCGTGACGGACGCGGTGAAGGGGATCGACAAGGACATTTCGGAGCAGCTGCTCAAGGAATGGGGCGAGGAGGGAGTCCGCCTCGTGAGGACGGCGGAGGTCGTGGAAGAGGGGCTGGTCGAAGCGCTTGCTCGCGCCACGGCATGACCGCGGCCCCCCCCTCCCCCCCCCCCCCCCCCCCCCCCGCCCTCCCCCCCCGCCCCCCCCGCCCCTCCCTTCGGGCGGTTTTTTCTCCCCGGGCCCACCGATGTCCACCCCGAGGTGCTGGCCGCGATGCAGCGACCCATGATCGGGCACCGGTCGGGCGCGATGGAGCAGCTGCTCGCCGGGATGGCGCCGGGCCTCGCCCGCTTGTTCCGCACCACCCGCAGGGTCCTCGTCGGCACGACGTCGGCGACGGGGTTCATGGAGCTGGCGGTGCGGAACGGCGTGCGGCGGCGCGCGCTGTCGCTCGTGAACGGCTCCTTCAGCGAACGCTTCGCCCATCTGGTGCGGGCCTGCGGCAAGGAGTGCGTGCGGCTCGACGTGCCGCTCGGCTGCGCCGTCGAGCCCGACATGCTGCGTGACGCGCTGCGCCGCACGCCGGTGGACGCCGTAACGCTCGTGCATTCGGAGACGTCGACGGGGGTGCTGCAGGACGTCGCGGCCCTGGCGGCGGTCGTGCGCGAGTTCGAGGACGTGCTGCTGCTCGTGGACGCGGTGACCTCGGTCGCGGGCTCTCCCGTGGAAACGGATGCCTGGGGGCTCGATTTCGTGCTGACCGGCTCCCAGAAGGCGCTCGCGCTCCCGCCGGGGCTCGCGCTCGGCGTCGCGTCGCCCCGGATGCTCGAGCGGGCGAAGACGCTCCCCGATCGCGGGCTCTACTTCGACCTCGTCGGCTTCACCGAGGCGACGGCGAAGCACCAGCCCACCAACACGCCCGCCATCTCGCTGCTCTACGCCCTCCAGACCCAGCTCGCGCGAATCGAGCGGGAGGGCGGGGTCGAGGGACGCTGGCGCCGGCACGACGCCATGCGCGGCCGGGTGGAGGCGTGGAGCGAGCAGCGCGGCGTGCCCTACCTGCCGCGCGAGGGGCGGCGCAGCTGGACCGTGTCGTGCCTCAAGCTGCCCGAAGGAACGAGCGCCAAGCAGATCGTCAGCGGGCTCAAGGACGCGGGGTGGACCATCGGCTCCGGCTACGGTCCGTTGAAGGACTCGACCATCCGGATCGGTCACATGGGCGATCACACCGTCGGGGCGGTCGAGGAGCTGCTCGCCCTGCTGCAGGGGCTGCTCGCGTGACGCACCGCGTCGTGATCGCGGACCGCGTGGCGGACGCGGGATTGCGGCTCCTCGCCGCGACGCCGGAGATCGAAGTGACGAACTGCGCCGGCAAGCCGCGCGAGGAGCTCGAGCGGGCGCTTGCGGGGGCGGCCGCGCTGGTCGTGCGCAGCGAAACGCGGGTGACGGCGGAGCTGCTCACCCGCGCGCCGCAGCTGCGCGTGATCGCGCGGGCGGGCACGGGCGTGGACAACATCGACGTGCACGCGGCGACGCGCCGCGGCGTCGCCGTCATGAACACGCCGGGCGCCAATACCGTGAGCGCCGCGGAGCACACCATGGGCCTGCTGCTCGGGCTGGTGCGCCACATCCCCTGGGCGGCGGAGGCGATGCGCCGCGGCGAGTGGGACCGCAAGCGCTTCGAGGGCCGCGAGCTGCGCGGCAAGACGATGGGGGTCGTGGGACTCGGCCGGATCGGCGGGCATGTAGCCCAGCTCGCCCGGGCCTTCGGGATGCAGGTGGTGGGGCACGACCCGTATCTCTCCCCGGAGCGGGCCGCCGAGCTGCAGGTGAGGCTGCTGCCGCTCGATCAGCTGCTGCGCCAGGCCGACGTGGTGACGTTGCACGTCGCCCACACCGAGCAGACGCATCACCTGATCAACGCCGAGCGGTTGAAACTGATGAAGCCGACCGCCGTGCTGGTCAACACGGCGCGGGGCGAGCTCGTGGACGAGGCGGCGCTCGCGGACGCGATCCGCGATCAGCGCATCGGCGGCGCGGCGATCGACGTGTTCGCGGTCGAGCCCCTCCCCCCCGAGGCGCCGCTCCGCCGGCTCGACCGTGTGATCCTCACCCCACACCTCGCCGCCTCCACGGCGGAGGCGCAGGAGCGGGTGAGCGTAGAGATCTGCGGCGCCGTGCGCGACGCCTTGCTCGCCGGCGACCTGTCGTTCGCCCTCAACGTGCCGGGAATCTCGGGTGACCTGCTGCGCCGCCTCGGGCCGCTGTTGGACCTGTCGCGCCGACTCGGCCGCCTCGCGCTGGCGCTCGTGGACGGGCCCGTCACGGCCGTGGAGGTCGATTACGGCGGCAGGGACGAGGCGGCGCCGCGGCCGGTGTTGATGGCGGCCGTGGAGGGCCTGCTCTCGGCGATGAACGTGGAGCCGGTGAGCCTCGTGAACGCCCTGCTCATTGCGGAGGAGCGCGGCATCCGCCACGCGCGCAAGACGGGCGCCCCGGAACCCGGCTTCGAGACCACCATCGGCGTCTCGCTCGAGACGGCACGCGGCCGGGCGCGCGTCGCGGGGGCGCTCGTCGGCAACAGCCACGGGCGCGTCATCCGCATCGACGACTATCACGTGGACGTCGCGCCCGAGGGGTGGATACTCGTCATCCGGAATCGCGATGTGCCCGGCGTCATCGGGCGGGTGGGCACGCTGCTCGGCGGGGCCGGCATCAACATCGGGGCGTACCACCAGGCGCGGCTCGACCTGGCGGGGCACGATGCCCTCGCCGCGATCGCGGTGGATCAGGCGCTGATGAACGGCGTGCTGGACGCCCTCGCGAAGGTGCCGGAGATCCAACAGGTCCGGCTCGCGTACCTCGGCGCCTAGTCCGCGGCCTGGCGCGCCGGCGGTTCCTCGTCGGTGAGCAGGCGGAAGGACTTGACGGCCCCCGTCAGGCGGTCGGACGCCTCGGCCAGCTGATTCGCCGAGCTGGCGATCTCCTGGGTCGAGGCGCTCTGCTCTTCGCTCGACGCGGCGATCTCCTCCGCCGAGGCGAGCAGGGTGTCCGTGCCCTGCGCCACGGCCGTGAGGCGCCCGTTGATCTCTTCCACGAGCCCGCGCATCTCGCCGGCCATCTTCGCGATCTCCCGGCTCCAGACATCGCTGGCCTGGGCTTCCGCGGTCACGGTCGTGAGCCCCTGCGCCGCCTGCTGTGCGGCCGCCCGGGCGGCGGCCGCGCCTTCCGCGAGCTGCGCCAGCCGGTCGCGGGTTCCCTGCACCCGCGCCAGCACGCCTCGCACCGTGTCCGCGGTGTCGCCCGCGGCCGCGGCCGCGACCGACGCGAGTTTGCGGACTTCGTCGGCGACGACGGCGAAACCGCGCCCCTGCTGCCCGGCGCGCGCGGCCTCGATCGCCGCGTTCAGCGCGAGCATGTTCGTCTGCGTCGCGACCGCCTTCGTCTGCGTGATGAACTTCTGGATCTCGGCCGAGGCGCGGGTCAGGGCATCCGCCTCCTCGGCTCCGCGGCGCACCTCCTCCGCGAGTTTCGCGAGCTGCGCCGTGCTTTGGTCGAGCACCTCCTTGTTCTGGCGCGCGATGTCCGCCACGGCGGTATTGCGGCGCACCGAGTCTTCGGCGCCCGAGGCCAGCACCGTGGCGATCTGCAGGATCTTCGCCGCGTCGTCGGCCGCTCCGCGCACCAGCTGCGCCTGCTCGGCCGCCCGCTTGGAGAGGTCCTGGCACGTGGCCGACATCTCTTCGGTCGACGCGCTCATCTCCTCGGTGGACGCCGAGATCTCGGTCGCCATCGCCGCCGCTTCGTCGGCCGCGCTGCGGATGGCGCCGACCAGGCGGCGCAGCGCCACGACCATCGTCTGCACGGACGACTGCAGTTCGCCGATCTCGTCGGCCACCGTCTCGACCGCCCCCCCCGCCACGGTCAGGTCCCCGCTTGCGACGCGGGCGGCCACGCTCCCCGCCGTGCGCACGGGCGCCGCGACGCGGCGGTTGAGCCAGCGCCCCAGCCACAACGACATCAGCACGGCGAACGCGAAGAGGACGATGGCGCCGAACCAGACGGATCGCTGCACCGCCCGGGCGGTCGCGTAAGCGACGGCGCTGGGCTCGCGGAACAGGACCCAGTAATACGCCTCGTTCGCCGGAAAACGCCCCCGGACCGCCGGCACGGACACGATGAGCTCTGAGCCGCGGGCCGTTTGGACGATGGCCCGCTCGGGCCGGTCCGGATTGTAGAGCGCCCGGTCCTGTGGGACGTCGCGTAACTCGGTCTGGGCCGGGCCGTACAGCAGGTTGCCGCGCTTGTCCACGAGCTGCAGGAAGGCGCTGTCGCCGAGATCGATGCCGGTGAGCAGCCAGCCGACGCGGTCGAGCGGGTAGACGCCCTCGAGCACCCCGACCGGGCGGGCGCCCTCCGCCGGACGGAGCGCCACCGCGTACCGCACGGTGATCGACCGGGTCGACGAGTCGATGGCCGGCGCGCTCTCCGCGGCACCGTCCCGGATCGCCTGCTGCCACAACGGGTCGTCCCGCTGCTGGAGTCGTTGGGGCTCGCCGGAGGCCGTCACGATGAGCCCGTGGCGCTCGCTGACGGTGAGGTCGGTGAACTCGGATCGCTCGGGGTAGCTCCGGAGGTACCGGGCCAGGTCGGGGTCGGTGCCGAGCTGGCGCCTGGCCGCGAACATGCGCTCGAGGTCCGCGGGCGCCAGCGCGTCGAGGTGCCGGTCGACGACCGAACGCGCGGCTTCCATCGCGGCGCGGATCAGGGATGGGTTGGCGGCGAGCTGGTCGGCTTCCGCGTGTCGCTCGCGCACATAGTTCGCGACCAGAGCAGTGGCGCGAGCCGCCACCTCGGCCCCCCGTTGATCGGCCAGACGCTCGAGCGTGCGCGTCGCTGCGCGACCGGCGAGGGATGCCACCACGAGGACGGCGACGAGCGCGATCCCGGCCGCCCAAAACGTGAAGCGCTGCAGCAGGTCTTTGAGGGTCGAGGCCATGGAACCGTGGCGCAAGGTACGCCGGGTTTCTTGGGGGAGCAAGTCTGTGTAATTTCAGACACTTATGTCGCGCGTTCTGCCCCCGCCGTACGACCCGCAGGTCGTCGAGGCCGCCTGGCAAGCACGCTGGGTTGAGCAGCGCACCAACGAGCCCGACCTCGACCGCCCGCGCCGGCCGTTCTACAACCTCATGATGTTCCCCTATCCCTCCGCCGAGGGGTTACACGTAGGGAACATGTTCGCCTTCACGGGCGCGGACATCTACGGCCGCTTCAAGCGGCTCCAAGGCCACGACGTGTTCGAGCCGATCGGGTTCGACGCCTTCGGCATCCACTCCGAGAACTACGCTCTGTCGGTCGGCACGCACCCGGCGCGGCTCATCCCCCAGAACATCGAGACGTTCCGGCGGCAGCTGAAGCGCTTCGGCGGCATGTTCGACTGGCGGCACGAGCTCTCCACGACCGATCCCCGCTACTACAAGTGGACGCAGTGGATCTTCCTCCAGCTCTTCAAAGCGGGGCTCGCCGTCCGCAAGAAGGCCGCCGTCAACTGGTGCCCGAAGGACATGAGCGTTGTCGCGAACGAGCAGGTCATCAACGGGTACTGCGAGCGCCATCCCGACACCAAGGTCGAGCAGCGCTTCCTCGAGCAGTGGTTCTTCGCGATCACGCGCTACGCCGAGCGGCTCCTCAAGAATCTCGACTGGCTCGACTGGTCGGACTCGACGCGCACGCTGCAGCGCAACTGGATCGGGCGGAGCGACGGGGCGGAGCTCGTGTTCGAGACGCCCGCCGGCGAGAAGATCACCGTGTTCACGACCCGGGCCGATACGGTGTTCGGGGCCACCTACCTCGTGCTCGCGCCCGAGCACCCGCTCGTGGACCGGCTCACCGCCGACGAGCAGCGCCGCAAGGTCAACGCCTACCGCCGCGAGGTCCAGGGCAAGGACCTCGTCTCCCGCAAGGTGGGCGAGAAGACCAAGACCGGCGTGTTCCTCGGCTCCTATGCCCGGAATCCGGCGACCGGGGAGGCGATCCCCATCTGGATCGCCGACTACGTGCTCATGGAGTACGGCACGGGCGCGATCATGGCGGTTCCCGCCCACGACCGACGCGACCATGAGTTCGCCACGGCCTTCAAGCTCCCGATCCGCGAGGTGGTGCGGAGTGACGAGCCGCTCCCCAGCGTCACCGAGGACGGCGTGCTCGTGAACTCGGGCCGGTTCAACGGACTCTCCTGCCGCGATGCGCAGCGCGAGATCGTGGCGTGGCTCAAGTCGAAGGGCCTCGCGACCCCGCAGGTCCAGTACCGCCTGCACGACTGGTGCATCTCGCGCCAGCGCTACTGGGGCCCGCCCATCCCGATCATCTACTGCGACCGCTGCGGGCCCGTGGGCGTGCCGGAGCAGGACCTCCCCGTGGAGCTCCCGTTCATCGAGGACTTCCGCCCCGACGCAACCGGGGTGAGCCCGCTCGCGCGGCACAAGGAGTGGTACTACGTCACGTGCCCCACGTGCGGCGCGCAGGGGCGGCGTGAAACGGACGTCTCCGACACGTTTCTCGACTCGGCCTGGTACTTCCTCCGCTATCCGTCCACCGAGTTCGACGATCGACCGTGGGACGAGCAACGCACCAGGACGTGGCTCCCGGTGACGACCTACATCGGCGGGAACGAGCACGCCGTGCTCCACCTGCTGTACTCCCGCTTCGTCACGATGGCCCTCCAGGAGCTCGGGCACCTGCATTTCGAGGAGCCGTTCCCCAAGCTCCGGGCGCACGGGCTCATCATCAAGGACGGCGCGAAGATGTCCAAGTCGCGCGGGAACGTCGTGATCCCCGACGCCTACATCCAGAAGTGGGGTGCCGACACGATCCGCATGTACCTCATGTTCCTCGGGCCGTTCCAGGAGGGCGGCGACTTCCGCGATACCGGCATCGTCGGCATCCGGCGCTTCCTCGAGAAGATCTGGAGCACGGTGCACGACGTGGCCGCCACCGACCAGCAGCCCCTCCCCGCCGAGGTCCGGCGCAAGTTGCACGAGACCATCAGGAAGGTGACGGTCGATACGGAGCGGCTCGATTACAACACCGCGATCGCCGCGATGATGGAGTACGTGAATCTGGTGCGGGAGCAGGGAGCGGGGAGCCGGCAGGCACTCGAACCACTGCTCGTCATGCTCGCCCCCTACGCTCCCCATCTCGCCGAGGAGCTGTGGGCGGTGCTCGGCCACGACCGAACCATTTTTGCAGCGAGCTGGCCCGGTTACGACGAGGCGCTGGCGGCAGCGGGCCAGGTCGAGATCGTGGTGCAGGTGAACGGCAAGGTGCGCGGTCGGGTCACGGTGAGCCGCGGCGCGACCGAAGCGCACGTGCTCGAGCAGGCGCTCAAGGATGAGTCCGTCAGGAGATTCGTGAACGGCCAGCCGGTCCGAAAAACCATCTACGTCCAGGACCGGCTCTTGAACCTGGTCGTCTAGAGGGTTTTCGCGATCAGGTCGCCGACGAGGTAGCCGACCGCTGCGACCCCCAAGCCGACGACGAACATGTCGATCCCGCTGCGGATCACGCCGCGGCCGGTGAAGAAACTGCGCGCCGCGCCGACCGCGAAGTGGGAGAGCATCGCGATCGAGAACGCCGTCCACACCGCGGCCCGCCCGGAGAGCACCAGAAACGGCGCCACGGGGATGAGCGCCCCGATCGCCGTCGCGGCGCCGGTGACCCACCCCTCCTTGAACGGCGTGGCGTGCGCCTCGCCGATCTTCAGCTCCTCGCGCACTTGTTCGTCGAGCGCCCGCTGCGAATCGCGCATCACCTCCGCCGCCAGCTTGCGGGCGATGCCGGCGTCGATGCCCTTGGTCTGATACACCAGGGCGAGCTCCTCCTCTTCCACCTCGGGCATGATCCGGATCTCTTCCTTCTCCATCGCGATCTCGTGCGCGTACACCTCCTGCTCGCTCTTGGCCGCGAGATAGCCCGACGCGCCCATCGACAGCGCGTCCGCAATCATGCCCGCGAGCCCCGACACCGGCACGATATGCGGGGCGACGTCGGCGCCGATCACGCCGGCGACTAGCCCGAAGTTCGCCGTCAGCCCGTCGTTGAAGCCGTAGACCACGTTTCTCAGGAAGCCGCCGGACCCCGTCTTGTGCCAGGGCTCGCTCGCCCGGCCGGCGAGGTCGGCGAGCGTCTCGGCGTGCGCCGCGGATTCCCGGGCGAGCTTGAGTGAGACCTCCCGGGCGTCGTCGAGGCGCGACTCCTTGTGGAGGTCCATGTAGCCTTTGACCTCCTGCCCCTCTTCCCGCAGCAGCAGCGGCAGCAGGTAGCCGGGGCCGAAGCGGCGCCCGAACCAGGCCCGCAACCGGGCATTGAAGGAGGGCCGCGGCTGCGCGGCGACGGGATGGCCGTGCTCGGCGAGGAGCTTCTCCCACATCTGCGTGTGGCGCTCCTCGACCCCGGCGAGCTTGATGTAGACGTCCTTGCGATGCGGGTCGGACTCCTGGCCGGCCAGCACGAGATACAGGTACGCGGCGTCGAACTCGTCCTGCCAGTGGTGGAGCCAGGTGTGCAACGTGGCGGTGTCAACGGAGGGCATGCCTAAACATAGCCGCAACTGACAGGATGGCAATTGGTTAGAGCGCGTCGCGGAACGGCGTCGCGAAACAACGTCACGGTACGACGTCCTGAGACGTCGTTTTCGTGACGCCGTTCCGCGACGCATTTCGTACCTGACGCATCTAGGTTTTCAAGAGATGACCATCTCCCTCACCGTGCCGGACATCCTCGTCGCCCGGGCCAGGTCTGGCGATCTGGACGCGCTGGAAGCGCTGTACCGGGCGTTCGAGACGCCCGTGTACAACCTCGCGCTCCGCATCCTGCGGAGCCCCGAGGACGCCGAGGACGTGCTGCAGGAGACGTTCCTCGAGGTGGTGAAGAGCATCGCACAGTACCGCGGTGAGGGGCACCTGTGGGGATGGATCCGGCAGATCGCCGCGTCGAAGGCCCTGATGCGAATCCGGCGCAACCAGGTGCGCGCCGCCGAGCCGCTCGACGAGGAGGCGGCGGGCGGCCACGGTCCCGTGAGCGGGGTGCCCGCGCGGATCGATCTGGAGCGCGCCTTCGAGCAGTTGAGCGAGACGTCGCGCGCGGTGGTGTGGCTGCACGACGTGGAGGGCTACACGCACGAGGAGATCGCGGAGCAGATGGGCAAGACCGTGAGCTTTTCCAAGTCGCAGTTGGCGCGGGCGCATGCGCGCCTGCGGCAGATGCTTGATGCTGAAGGAGTGGGACGATGATGCATTGCACGATGGAAGACCTGCTGGCCCTGCAAGCGGGAGAAGGGACGACGTGGGCTCGCCGCCACCTCGAGGCGTGCGCGGCATGTCGGGCCGAGGTGGAGGCGCTGTACCAGCGTGTCGCGCGGCTCAAGGCGCTGCCGGCGCGCCGGCCGGCGCGCGACCGCTGGCCCGCCGTGCGCGCGGCGGCGCTCGCCGAACGCCGGCGGCGGCGCAACCGCTGGGGCCTGTGGAGCCTCGCGGCGGCGGCGGCCGTGGCCGGGCTCATCGTGCTCCGTCCGATCTGGACCAACCGGCTGGACGCGGCCGAGCTCGCCCGCGTGAAGCGGCAGTGCGCGACGCTGGAGCAGGAGTTGGGGCGCTACGACCCCGACGCCCGCGTGACCAGCGGCCGGTCGGCGGCGCTCGCAGCCGCCCTGGAAGACCGCATTGCGCTGATCGACGGGGAGCTGACGCGGCTGGGCCCACAGACCCCGGCCCGCCCCGCGGCACTCGTGAAACTCTGGCAGCAGCGGGTGGACCTGATGCAGCAGCTCATGAGCGTCCGCGTCTCCCGCGCCAGCTACGTGGGGCTGTGAGGCCCCGGAGGATATTGTCCATGCAGCGGAAGTGGATCGTGATGGCCACGGCGGCGCTCGCCGCGTGGCCGGGCGGGCTCGTGGCCCAGCAGCCTCCCCGTGCTCCGCGGGCGCCGCGCGTGTTCACCTACTCGGTCACCGACAATCGCGGCCGCATCGGCGTGGTCGTGCGGACCGACGCGGACCCCGAGACCGACAAGGTCGGCGCCAAGATCGAGGGCGTGACGCCGGGGGGCCCCGCCGACAAGGCCGGGCTCAAGGTCGGCGACATTATCACCAAGTTCAACGGGACGTCGCTCGCGGGGGCGAAGGCCGAAGACGAGGAGGAGTCGGGGCCGGGATCGAAGCTCATCGAGCTGGCGCGCAAGCTCGCGCCCGGCGACACCGCGCGGCTCGAGTACCGACGGGGGACCGACGCGAAGAAGGCGACGCTCGTGGCCGAGGATCTGGGCTCCAGGTTCCGGGTGGAGATGCCGGGGATGGAGATGCCAGGGCCCCGGACCATGATCATGCCCAAGATGCCGGGGATGGACTTCGAGTTCTCGTTCGGCTCACCGTGGGGCGATCTCGAGCTCGCGAGCCTCAATGCCGACCTGGGGGAGTACTTCGGCACGAGGGACGGCGTGCTCGTCGTACGGGCGCCGGCGGACTCCGGCCTGCCATTGAAGGGCGGCGACGTGATCCTGTCGATCGGCGGGCGGAAGCCGACCTCGCCGACCCACGCGATGCGCATCCTCCGGTCGTATGACGAGGGCGAGACCGTGTCCGTCGAAATCATGCGGAAGCAGAAGCGGATGACCCTAGCGTGGAAGGTGCCGGCCCGCGAGGAGCGCTCGTTCAAGCGCCGTCACGAGCGCGAGGAGCAAAGCCAATTCCGGTGGCTCCGCCCGCACCGGCAACGCGTGCAGGGCGTCTGACCGGCGTCAGCCGGCGCGTCGGGCGGGGAGCACCTGATCGAAGGCGCTGAACTCGAACGGTTTGGGTACGCACGGGCGCCCGGTCGAGGCGAGGAACGTCCGCACGCTGTCGTCCACCAGCTGCCCGGTCGTGAAAATCACCCGCTCGGCGGACGTCGGGTCGCGGCCCTTGAGCTCCTGGAACAACTGCTCGCCGGAGAGATCCGGCATCCGCATGTCGATGATCACCGCATCGAAGGAATCCTCGCGCATCCGGGCGAGGGCCTCCTTGCCGCTCGCGGTCGTCTCGACCTCGTGCCCGCGGCTCGACAAGTAGCGCTGCAGCGCGACCCGCACCGACGCCTCGTCGTCCACCACCAGGACATGCAACCGGTCGGTCACCGACGTCACGGCGGGCGAGGCCAGCGATTCGCCGGTGCCGTGCGGCGTCACCATGGGCAGCTCGATGACGAACCGGGCGCCGCCGTGTGGGGCGTTCTCCGCCCAGATGCGGCCCTCGTGCTCGCGCACGATACCGAGGGAAATCGACAGGCCGAGCCCCGTGCCCGAGCCCGTAGGCTTGGTCGTGAAGAAGGGGTTGAAGATGCGCTCCAGCAGGTTCGGCGGGATGCCGGAGCCTGTGTCCTCGACCTCGATGCGGATCAGGTCCCCCGTGCGGCGCGTCCGCACGATGAGGCACTGCTTATCCCGTTCGGAACGCTCCATCGCCTGTTCGGCGTTCGTGACCAGGTTCAGGAACACCTGCTGCAGCTGGTGCGCATCCGCCATCGTTTCGGGGACCTGCTCGTCGTAATCGCGCTCGACGTCGATCCCGCGCACCCGCAGCTCGTAGCCGCGCAGCTCGAGCGTGTCGTCGAGCACCTGGTTCACCGACGTGGGCGTGCGCTCCGGCTTGTGCTGCCGCGCGAACGTCAGCAGGTTCTGCACGATGCGTGACGCGCGCCGCGCCTCGGCGTAGATCATCTCCGCCGCCGTGCGCTGGTCCGGTGGAAATCGTTTCTCGGACAAGAGCAGCTGCGCGAACGCCGAGATGCCGGCCAGGGGGTTGTTGAGCTCGTGCGCCACCCCCGACACCAGCTGCCCGATCGCCGACATCTTCTCCGACTGGATGAGCTGCTCCTGCAGCATCTTCTGGTCGGTGACGTCGCGGATGACGCACAGCACTTCCTCGTCGAGCCGCGGCGTCGAGTACGTGACCTGGATGGTCCGGACCTCGCCGTCCTTGCGGTAGAAGTTCGTCTCGAACAGGCCGGTTTCGCCGGCGAGCGCCTTCTGGAAGTGCCCCAGGGCCTTGGGCAGCTCGTCGTCGGGGAGCAGCGGCGCGAACCACTGGCCCTGCAGCTCCTCGCGGCGGTAGCCGGAGATGATCTCCGCGGCGTGGTTGAAGGTGGTGAACCGACCGTTCGCGTCGAACGTCGCGATGGCGTCGGACGCCGACTCGAACAGGTTGCGGTACCGCGCCTCCGAGCGGGCGAGTGTGTCCTGCGCCAGGTTTTGCTCGGTGACGTCGCGCAGCGTCGCCACCGTCCCCAGCAGCTCACCCTCGACCACGAGGGGCGTGGTGGACACGGCGACCACCCGCTCCTCGCCCGCCGCGCTCACGATCTTAGTCTCGTAATGCTGCTCTTGGCCCTCGACCGCGCGGTGCTCGCGCTCCGCCACGTGCTCGCGCTCGGTCGAGGCCACGAGGTCGTCGATCGCCGTCCCGGGGAGGTCGTCGAGCGGCCGGCCGAACAGCGCCGCCGCGGCGCGGTTGGCGGAGAGCACCCGCCGGTCCACGCCGGTCACCACGACCGCGTCCGCCAGGGTGGCCACGATCTCGGCGGCCACGCGGAGCGGGTCGAAAGCCGGGCGCTTCGGCGGCCTGGCGGCGGTGGGAGGCCGGATCCCCCGCGACGGTGGAGCGCCCCGGCCCTTATTCATGAGTCGTAGCAGGCCACCATGGCGTCTTTCATCAGGGCGAGGCTCTTCCGGGCCGAGTCGGTCACGGAGGTGGGGGTCTCCCCACGCGTGACGCAGCTCTTGATGATCTCGAGCGCCTGGATCGGGTGCTCGTCGTCGTACTTGGCGTGCTCTTCGAGCCACCACCGGCCGCGCGGCCCGATCTTCTCGTTCTTGGCGAGTCCGCGGAGCGCCTTTTCCGAGATCTTCTGCGCCACCCCTTCGACGGCATAATTCGTCGCCGACACCGCCGCGCCGAACGCGGCGCCGCGGCACATCTCGGTCAGGTACCCGTGGAAATCCCGCACCTCGGGCAGCATCGGCTCCGGGATCTGGAAGCGTTCCTTGGGAACACTAAAGCCGTCGCCCATCGCCCGCCACATCGCGTCGTGCCGCTTCTCGACCCGGATATTGTCCCGGAAGAAGGCCTTCCCGTCCTCCGGCGAGCGGTCCAGCAACAGCTGTAACCAGTTGGGGAAATCGCGGATGATCGGGTAGAAGGCCACAAGAAAGTCCTGGATCTTGCCGTCCACGAGCTGGTTTTCCGAGGCGTGCACGATCACGTTGGTGTCGAGAATCGCCTCGCGGCTCGGATCCAGTGTGGCATCCAGGTCGGCCACCCAAGCCGGGTGGGGGGTCACCTGCACAGACATCGAGTCTCCTTCCAGGGCACTGGAACGTCATTGACAAAAGGGGATGGGCGCGGCGGGTTAATCTAGGGGCCCGGCCCAGTCGCACAAGTTTATGCGTCCGGATAACTTGACGAGTTTCCCCGGAGGCCGATGTGAGGGCTATTACTCTCGGTTGACAAGATATATCGTGCCATAATATCTTCACGTAACATCGTGTACCTGTGAAAACGTGGAGGAAGGCCATGACTCGGCATTTCGGATGGGATGCGTTCGCGTTGGGCTTCGGTCCCCGTGGCTTTTTCTGGCGGGGTCCCCGGCGCGGCCGCCGGCAGTGGTTCGCTTCGGGGGACATGAAGTACGTCATCCTCAAGCTGCTCAAGGACAAGCCCCGCCACGGCTACGAGGTGATGAAGGAGCTGGAGGAGCAGCTGCACGGTTGTTACTCGCCCTCGCCCGGCACGGTCTACCCGACGCTGCAATGGCTCGAAGACGAGGGACTCGTGGTCGCCCGAGACGTCGAAGGGAAGAAGGTCTACGAGATCACCGACGCAGGCCGCAAGTTCCTCGAGGAGCATCGCGACGTGGTGGACGACATCTTCGAGCGCGTGCGCGACACCGTGGACCGCGCGCTCGGCGGCGCGATGGCCGACGTGAACCGCGCGGTGGGGCGGTTGATGCGGGCCGTGTACCGCGCGGGGTGGCGGGCGCGGGATGACGGGACGCGCCAGCAGCTCGTAGAGATCCTCAGCAAGACCCTCGCCGAGGTCGAAGGCCTCGCGAGCTAAAAAACCGAGCCCCCTTCTCCCGAAGGGGGCTCGCGCTGCAGCGGGCAGCCGCGTACTTATGGCCAGCCCTGCTTGCAGCCAACTGGACCACCCTTCTTGGAAACGGTCGCGTTGACCCAGTTCATCTGGACGAGCCAATCCCGTCCGCCCACGCTGATGTTCGCGGTAGAGCCGTTGCCCGTCGTGTAGGTCTGGCCGAACTGCCAGGCGCACTTGTCGGCGTTCTCCGCCCCGCTGGCATCGTACCACGCGTCGAGATTCTCGTCGGTGGTCGTTTCCTCGGTCTCGTGCGAGATCAGGTTCACCTCGGCGTCCGCCGCGATGTCATCGTTGGGCGACCCGCTAAGCGCCGAGCAGGCCCCCGGGTAGGCGGGGTCGACGGCGTAGGGCATCGCCGAGTACTTCACGTTGCGTCCGTCCGCGGCGATGTAGTAGCCGTGGTAGGCGCAGTAAACCGTCCCGAACCCGCCGCCCGGATTCACGCCGATTCCCGTGAACACGATGTAGAGCGTGCTCTCGTCGAACGTCAAGGCGCCGCTCGAGAACCCCGCCTCGATCTGCGCGATGATAGCGTCGTCGCTGAGCGGGCTGTAGTCCGTGGGCGGGAGGTTGGTGTTGGACGCCCAGTATTGCGTGTAGTTCACGACGTTGTTGATGTGCGTGTTCGAGCCGTCGAAGTACGTGGTGTTGATGTTGAAATAGGGCGACCCGCCCAGGTTGCTCATGTAGAAGCCGACCAGTGAGCCGTCCGCGCTCCCCGGGCCAGTGGTGCCCGGAGCGGGACCACCGTTGTAGATCGGCGCGGCCGACCAGTAGATCGCCGCCACGTTCTGGTTGTAGATGATCGGCCCGCCGTGGTAGATGATGCCGGTGTTGCCGCTGCCCTGGCCGCCGTGGCGGCCACGGCTCTGGCCGCGCGGCACCATCACGTGCGTCCGCGGTCCCCGTCCGTGCTCCGAGTCGAAGCTGGGCGCGCCGCGAACGGCGGGTTGAGTTGGGCCGCGGGACTCGGTACACCCGGCGAGCAGCAGGCCGGACCCGACGGCGAGTGGCAACCATCGTCTCATGGGAGCGCCTCCTCGACTGGAAGTGGACGGCATTCGGCAGGCCAGGGAACTGCGTGACGCGAGTCACACCGCCCTATGGTCGGGATGAAACGCTACGCCTGAATGGCGCGGTCGCAACGGTTTCAATATGGAACGTACCCGGGCGCATCACCGTTTTCGCGCGGTGTCGCGCGCCGTGTGATGTAGCGCGCGCGCGGCACACCGCCGCGCGTTCTGCTTGCCCAACGCGGGTCCAAGACTTGCGCCTCTGCCTCGGTCGAACGTCCACTCCGAGGACCGCGCATGGTACGAATCTGGGGGTCGAGACTCTTCACAGTCGTGACCGTGGCTGTGGCGGTCGGCTCCGCGTGTCGCGACGCTACCAACCCCCGCGCTGGCGCCGACGTCACACTCTCAGTCGGGAGTCTCATCGTATCGACCAGCACCACGGGCACCGCGCTCGATCCCGACGGCTACACCGTCACGGTGGATGGGACACAGGCGCAGGCGATCGCGACCAACGGCAGCGTCACGTTCGACGGCCTCGTGGCCGGTCCGCACAGCGTCCTGCTCTCGGGAGTGGCGGAGAACTGCACCGTGAGCGGGACGAACCCCGAGATCGTCTCGGTGCCCGCCGGCGACGCGGCGCGTACCACGTTCACGGTGACGTGTGGGGCGGTCCGCATCACGGGGCTCGGTCAAATCCACGACGCGGCGACGCTGCCGTCGTGGTGGGACGAGTTCAACTTCGATGTCCGCTCAGACCTGACGGGCAAGCTCGTGTACAACGAGCACTGGTATCAACCCGATGGGACCTACGCCACGCTGATCGTGGACCCGTCGGACCCGGACACCAAGATCACCGGGTTCTCGTCGACCTCGAGCGTCTGCGCCGACCCGACTCGGGGGGTGGAGTTCGACGGGATCGCCCGGGAGATCGTCAACCTGCTCGATCCGCAAAACGTCGGGTCGCTGTTCGCCTTCCATGCCGTGGCGTGCGACAACGGGGCCTCCAGCAGCGGCCTCGACTTCTTCAGCTTCGCGGTCCCCGCTTCGGATTACCTGCACAGCGGCCTCGTGACGGTCGGTGACGTCGCCAAGTCGACGACGTCGGTGCCCCCGGGCGCGCTCAGCGTGTCGACCTCCACCACGGGCGCCGACCTTGATCCCGACGGCTACACGGTCACGGTGGACGGGACGCAGAGCCAGCCGATCGGCGACAATGCCAGCGTGACCTTCCCCGACCTCGCGACGGGCGATCACAGCGTTGAGCTCTCGGGGATGGCGGCGAACTGCAGCGTAGACGGAGCGAACCCCCGGACCGTCCCGGTGCCCTCGGGCAGCACGGCGAGCACCACGTTTGCGGTGAGCTGCAGGGCGATCGTCGCGGAGCTGACGGGGAACGGGGCGATCGGCCCGGGCTCGCCCACGACCGGCTCGGAGTACCAGACCTTCACCTTCGACGCGAAGGCCGATCTGACCGGCACACTCGACTATACCGACTACAACCTCGTCCGGGACGGGAGCCCCACGACCGTCCACGTGGGGCCGGCATACCCCGGGACCGGGATCACGGCCTACCGGAACGTTTCGAGCGCCTGCAGCGACCCGACGAAAGGGGCGGAGTTCGACGGCATCCTGCAGGTGGAGGGGGAAGCAAACCAGTACACCTTCACCGTGGCGGGGTGCGACAACGGGCCCGCCGGGAGCGGCCTGGACTTCTTCAGTATCAGCGTTCCGGACGCGGGCTATGGCAAGTCCGGCTCCCTGGTGAGCGGTGATATCGCCAAGACGAGTCCGTGATATGGTGCGAATCCTCGGACGCGGGCTATGCGCAGTGGTGACCGTGACCGCGGCGGCGGGCACCGCGTGTCGCGACTCCACGAACCCTCTCCCCAACGCCGACGTCACGCCGCCGGTCCTCGGGACGCTCGTGGTCTCGACCAGCACCACGGGCGCGGCGCTCGATCCGGACGGTTACACCGTCACGGTAGACGGCACGCTGAGCCAGCCAGTCGGGACGAGCGGGAGCGTCACCTTCGACAGCCTCGTGTCGGGTCCGCATCGCGTCGAGCTCGCGGGCGTGGCGGAGAACTGTACGGTGATCGGCGCCAATCCACAGACGGACTCGGTGCCCGCCGGCGACACGGCGCGCGCCGCGTTCGCCGTGAGTTGCGCGAGCGTGCGCATCATCGGGCTCGGCCAGATCCAGGACGCGTGGACCCCACCGTCGTGGTGGGATGAGTTCAACTTCGACGTGCGCTCCGACCTGACCGGCAAGCTCGTGTACAACGAGCACTGGTATCGGACTGACGGGAGCTACGTCACGCTGGTGGTGGACCCGTCGGACCCCGAGACCGGGATCACGGGATTCAAGGCGACCGCGACCGCCTGCGCCGACTCGACCCGGGGCGTGGAGTTCGATGGGGTCAGTCGCGAGGTGGTCGACGTGCTCGCTCCTCAGAATGTCGGGTCCCTGGTCGTGTTCCACGCCGTGGCGTGCGACAACGGGCCGTCCGGGAGCGGCCTCGACTTCTTCAGCTTCGCGGTGCCGGGGGTCGAGTACTTACACAGCGGCCTCCTGACGACGGGGGACATCGCGAAGGCCAGCTACTGATCCACCCTCGCCACACGGCGTGGTGCGCCGCCGCGGCGCGGCAGCCACACCGGGTGGGGAATTCGCGTTACCAGGCCGCGCCCCGTGAGCGGTCCGAAACTTGCCCTCCACGCGCCTGACTCTTAGCCCGGAGAGACGGTCATGACACCAGCCGTGCAACGAAAACTGTTGGCCGCGGCGGCTGCCGCCCTGCTGGGCATCGGCTGCCGCGACTCGATGACTGCGCGGCCCGTCGCGGATCTGAGCGCCGGCGGCGTACGCGTCACCGGCACCGGACAGATCCAGGACGCGGCGTCGCCGCCCTCGTGGTGGGACGAGTTCAACTTCGACGTGCGCTCCGACCTGACGGGTAAGCTCGTATACAACGAGCACTGGTACCGCCCCGACGGAAGCTATGTCGTGCTCGTGGTGGACGCGTCGGACCCCGAGACCGGGATCACCGCGTTCCAGTCAAGCTCGAGTGCGTGCAGCGACCCGACGAAGGGGGCGGAGTTCGACGGGGTCAGCCGGGAGGTGGTCGACGTGCTCGGTCCGCAGAACGTCGGGTCCTTGGTCGTGTTTCACGCCGTGGCGTGCGACAACGGGCCTGCCGGGGTTGGCGTGGACTTTTTCAGTTTCGCGGTCCCGGGAGTCAACTACTTGCACAGCGGCCTCCTGACGGTGGGCGACATCGCGAAGTCGACCTTTTAGGTCCGGTTAGCGCCGCCGGCGCAGCTCCCCGAGCGCTCGCGTGACGTACACGCGGGTCATTTGCTTGCGCCACGAGAGATCGAAGTCGGTATTGTCGAGCGGCTTCGCGGGACGGTAGGCGGCCTCCGCGGCGGCGGCGATCGCGGCATCCTCGAGCGCCGTCCCCGCGAGCGCCGCCGCGGCCTCGGGCATCTCCTGCGGCCAGCTCGCCACGCCGCCGAGCACGATCCGCGCTTCGGCAACCGTTTCGCGTTCCGCGTTCCGACTTCCGCGTTGCCACTTCACCCACGCCGCCACCCCCAGCACCGGAAAGTCGAATGAGCCCCGGCGCCGCAGCTTGTGATAGACCGCATCCCAGCCGTCCGGGGGGGGGAGCCGCACGGCGGCGAGGATCTCGTCGGGCTGCTTGGTGAGATAATTGATGCCGTCGTTGTGATAGAACCGCGCGGCGGGCACCACGCGCTCGGCCGCGGGAGAGGGGCCCACCAGGCGGTATTCCGCGCCGATCGCGACCATCACGGGCGCCACGTCCGAGGAGCTGACGGCCCAGCAGCGCGGGGACGAGGGCGCCACCCAGCAGATGTGACCATCCTTCTTCATGCAGAAGTCGATCGCCTTGCGCCACTCGTACGTCTGGTCGTAGTAGTTGCAGCGCGTGTCGAGGCAGAGGTTGCCGCCCAGGGTGCCCATGTTGCGGAGCAAGGGCGTGGACACGAGGTCGGCGGCGTGGGCGACAACTGAATACGAACGTTGGAAGGTTGGAAGGTTGGAAAGTTCGGTCAGGGTGATGCACGTTCCGACAGTCCAGCCTTCCAACCTTCTCAACTCCGGAATCCCCATCAACGAAATCACGACGCGCGGCTCCTGATGCCGGCGCTTCATATTGGGATACAAATCCGTCCCGCCCGCGACGTACATCCCCTGCGGCCCTGCGTCGGCCTTCATCGCGAGCGCCTCTGGCAGCGTTCTGGGCTGCAGGTAGGTGAACGAGGGGAGCCGCAGCATCAGGATCCCCGTACGGTTTCGCGCGCCACCGCAACCACCTTCCCCGTCCTTGCCCGTCCACCCCCGTCCGTCGCGGTTCCGTCCCCGCCTTCCCACGGCGGCGGTACCCGGATGGGCTCCGGCCAGAGGATGTCCGGGAACCGGTCCGGCCCGTACCGTGGCTCCTCGCCCTTCGCCTTGCGGCGCAGCGCCTTGAACACCTTCTCGGGGGTGATCGGCACCTCGTCGATGCGCACGCCGACGGCGTCGTACACGGCGTTCGCCACCGCGGGCGGAACCGGGAGCAACGGTCCCTGACCGCATTCCTTCGCGCCGAACGGGCCGTTGGGGTCGGGGTCCTCGACCACGTAGGTGACCACGTCGCACATCTCGAGCGTCGTGGGGCTCTTGTACTCGAGCAGGCTGGGAATCTTGTGCATCACGTTGCGGTTGCCGCGGTAGGCCATTTCTTCCATCAGGGCCTCGCCCAGGCCCATGTAGACCGAGCCCTCGATCTGTCCCATCACCGTCGCCGCGTTGATGCACCGCCCCACGTCGTGCGCGATCCAGATCTTCGGGACGCGCACGATCCCCGTCGCGGCATCGACGTCCACTTCGGCCACGCAGGCGCTGTAGGAGTACGCCGGAGAGGGCCCGACCCCCGCGCCCCGGTACTTGCCGGCCGACGGCGGCGGCGTGTACGACCCGACGGTGCCGACCGTTCCCTCCGCCGCTTCCGCGAGCTGCACCGCCTCGCCGAACGTGAGCCCGCGTTCCGGGCGCTCGACGTCGAACACGCGGGCGTCGGCGAACGCGGCCCGCTCCGGCGGGATGCCGAGCTTCTGCGCCGCGTGCCGGGCGATGACGTCTCGCGCCCGCTCGGCCGCCTGAATCGCGGCGTGGCCGGTCATCAGCGTGACGCGACTCGAGTAGCTGCCGAGGTCCACAGGGGTGAGATCCGTGTCGCCGGTGACGATCGCGATGTCGAAGGGATCGAGGCCCAGCACCTCGGCCACGATGATGGCGAGGATCGAATCCGATCCCTGGCCGATCTCGGTCGACCCACAGAACACCGTCACCCCGCCGCCGCGGTCGCATTTCAGCTGCACGCCGGAATGCGGCATGGGGTTCCAGTAGATGGGGAGCCCCGCGCCGGTGATGTAGGACGAGCACGCGAGCCCGATGCCCTTGCCGTCGGGAAGCTTGCGGAACTTCTCCTTCCAGCCGGAGCCGGCGACGACCTTCTCGATGCACGCCCCCAGACCCATCGTGCCGATGCGCAGCCAGTTGGCGGTCAGCGAGTTGGGGGGGACGAGGTGCTTGAGCCGCAGCTCGGCCGGATCGATCCCGAGTTGCTCCGCGATCTTGTCGAGGTGCACCTCGAGCGCGAAGCGCGGTTGCGGGGTGCCGTGCCCGCGTTTCGGACCGCACGGCGGTTTGCTGGTGAACGCTCTTGCGCCTTGGAACTTGTAACGTGGAACGTGATATGTGACGGTCTGCAGCGCGCCCGTGTAGTACGTGCTCGCCACACCGTACGAGCCGTAGCCGCCGCCGTCGAGCAGCGACTTGAAGTGCATGCCGGTGATGCTGCCGTCCCGCTTCACCCCCGTCTTCACCCACATCAGCGTCGGGTGGCGGCCACGGTGACAGTAGAACACCTCCTCGCGGGTGAGGGTGATCTTCACCGGCCGGCCAGTGACCATCGCCAGCTTGGCCACCACGAGCTCGTGGCTGAAGGGGTCGCTCTTGCCCCCGAACGCCCCGCCGTTGGGCGTCGCAATCACGCGAATCCTGGCGGGCGCGAGCTCCAGCACCTGAGCGAGCGCGCGATGCACGTAGTGGGGGGTCTGTGTCGAGCTCCACAGCGTGAGCTTGCCGTCCGCCGACCAGTCCGCGGCCGCCGCGTGCTGCTCCATCGGGAGATGAGTGTTCCCGTCGAAGAAGAGCAGGTCCTCGCGCACGAGATCGGCCGCGGTGAAGGCCTCCTCGACGTCGCCGAACTCCAGGTTGATCAGCTTGTGGAGGTTGCCGCCGTCGCCGTAGGCATGAATCCGCGGCTCGGGATGTGCGACCGCGTCCAGCGCGTCTCTGACGGGACGGAGCGGCTCGTACTCCACGGCGATCAGGTCCAGCGCGGCGGTCGCGATCTCCTCGCTCACGGCGGCGACGCCGGCGACGGGATCGCCCACGAATCGGGCCTTGTCCAGGGCCAGGGCGTGCTCGTCCTGGCTCACAGGGAGGATGCCGAAGGGGATCGGCAGGTCCTTGCCGGTCAGGACGGCCTTTACGCCGGCGAGCGCCAATGCCCGGGACGGGTCGATGCGAACGATGCGCGCGTGCGGATGCGGGCTCCGCAGCAGTTTGGCGTAGAGCATCCGCGGCAGGAACAGGTCGTCGGCGAACCGGGTCGCGCCGGTGACCTTGGCGGTGGCGTCGGTCTTGCGGTGTGCTTTCCCCACCACCCGTAACCCACCCCGACGAGGCGGGTGGCCTTGCATCCCCGTTCCGTCCTTCCGTCTTTCCGTCGCCTTGTTCTTACGGGTGCCCATACAACACTTCCCGGGCCGGCTGCGCGTCCTCCCCCCGCAGCTGTGCCGCGGCCCACTCGACCGCCTCGTAGATCTTGATGTAACCGGTGCAGCGGCAGAGGTTGCCCGCGAGAGCCTGTTTGATGTCGTCGCGCGTGGGGCGTGGATTGGCGGCGAGCAGCGCCTCGGCGGCGAGCAGGAAGGCGGGTGTGCAGTAGCCGCACTGCGCCGCGCCCAGCTCCGCGAACGCGTGCTGCAGCGGATGCAGCTTCCCGCCTTCGGCCATCCCTTCGACGGTCTTCACCCGGCGCCCCGCGCAGGCGAGGCCGAGCACGAGGCACGAGAGCACCGGCACGCCGTCGACGAGCACCGTGCAGGTGCCGCACTCCCCCAGCTCGCAGCCGTGCTTCGTACCCGTGAGGCCCAGGTCTTCGCGCAGCACTTCGAGCAGCGTCTTGTGCGGCGCGAAGGCCACCTCGACGGGCTCGCCGTTCAGCTCAAGCGCGATCTTCGCTTTGGTGTCGGGCATGGTTCCCAGCCGTAATCTTGATAAGCGGGCGGGGCGGCGCCAGCTTTCCGCCCAAACTGGAGCCACGGAGCGCACATGCGAAAGGCGACGGAAGGACGGAACGACGGAAGGGGGATGTGGGGGCTGGTGCTGGTGCTGGTGCTGCTGACACCTTCTGTCCTTCCGTCGTTCCGTCGCCTTGCGGCGCAGAGCGACACGAATCGCGCCCGAGCCGTTGCCATCCTTCGCACCGTTCCCCTCATCGACGGCCACAACGACATCCCCGACGCGATCCGCGAGCGGGGCGGGCTCGATTCGGTCGACTTCGCGGTGAGCCAGCCGAAGCTGATGACCGACATCCCGAAGCTTCGCGCCGGGGCGGTGGGTGGCCAGTTCTGGGCGGCGTACGTGCCGGTCACCACGATGGATTCCGGGCCGCACCCGGCCGTGTACGCGCTCGAGCAGATCGACCTGATCAAGCGGCTGTGCGCCCGGTATCCGCGCGACCTCGCGATGGCCTACAGCGCCGCGGACGTGGAGCGCAACTTCAGGGCCGGGAAGGTCTCGTGCCTGATCGGCATCGAGGGTGGGCACGCCATCGAGAATTCCCTCGGCGCGCTCCGGATGTTCGCGGCCCTCGGCGTCCGCTACATCACGCTCACGCACTGGCGCAGTCTCTCTTGGGCGACCGCGTCCACCGACACGGCGCGGCGCGGCCTCTCGGCATTCGGCCGAGACGTCGTCCGCGAGATGAATCGGGTCGGGATCCTCGTGGACCTCTCGCACGTGAACGACGGCACGATGTCCGATGCGCTCCACGCCACGCGGGCCCCCGTCATGTTCTCGCACTCGTCCGCGCGCGCGCTGGCGCACCATTCGCGGGACGTGCCGGACTCGATCCTCCGGCTCGTGCCGGCGAACGGCGGCATCGTCATGGTGAATTTCAACCCCGCCTTCGTCTCGGAGGCGGTGCGGGTGTACGAGGACAGCCTCGAGCCCCGAGCGCGCGCCCTGCGGGCCGCGGGGACCGATTCGGCCGCGATCGCCGATTCGGTGAAGGCGTGGCGGGCGCGCGCCCCGAAGGCGACGCTGCAACAGGTGGCGGACCACATCGACTACCTCCGGCGCGTGGTCGGCGTGGACCACGTGGGCCTGGGCTCCGACTTCGACGGCATCACCGAGGTGCCGGTGGGGCTCGAGAACGTGTCCAAGTTTCCGGACCTCATTGCTGAGCTCCTGCGGCGAGGCTGGAGTGAACAGGATATCAGAAAGGTCGCGGGGCTCAACGCGCTGCGGGTGCTGCGGGAGGCCGAGCGGGTCGAAGCCGAGCTGAGGAAGAGCAGCAACTAGCCCATCTGAAGGCCGAGCATCTCGGCGACCCGCGTGACGAACCAGCGGACCACTGACCCGCGATCCCCGTCGGGGTCGTGGGGCCGAGCGACCCAGTCCTTGGCGGTGGCCTCGAGGCCGGCGGCGAGGCGTGACGCCTCCGCGAAGCCGTACGAACCGGCGGACCCGTGAATCTTGTGGGTCTCGCGCTGCAGCACCGCGAGCGCTTCGCGGTCGTTGCCGGCCGCCGTGAGACGGTCCGCAATCGTCGCGAGCAGGCCTAGTTGTGACCGCATCCCCGCGAGGTATTCTTCGCGGAGACCCGGTGGCAGCTCGGGCGGCGTGCCGGCGTCGACCATAGGTCATGACAAGATGGGGAAGCGCCGGGGCAAAGCGCCATAGCGGAAGCGGTTGCGCGAGGCGGGCGAGGCGCGATATTCCGTGAGGGGGGCGCCCCCCGCCGCCCGCCCTCGCCATCCCAGGAGGAGGAGCGACCGATGAAGCGACCCGTCAATGAGCTGATCGCTCACGGCGTCGTCGGCGGGTTCCTCGCCGGCCTCGTTGTCGCACTGTGGTTTCTCCTGGTGGACTCCCTCGCCGGCCGGCCGTTCCACACGCCGGCCGTGCTCGCGAGCGCGCTGTCGCGGCAGGACATCACGACGCCCTCGTTCCGTCTGGTCGCCGCCTACACGGTCGTGCACTTCGCGGTGTTCGCGCTGCTCGGTGTCGCGATGGCCGGCGCGATCGCCGCGCTGCGTGTGCCGCCGCGCCTCCTGCTCGCCGTGCCGTTCGGCCTCGTGGCGCAGGAGCTGGTCTTCTACGCGGGCTTGCTGTCGAGCGGGACGGGACGCGTCGCGGTGGTGCCGTGGCCGCAGGTCGTCATCGCCAACGTGCTGTCGGGGTTCGTTCTCGTGGCCTACCTGCACCGTGCCGCGCGGGAGCAGCGCCCCCTCGGGTTGGCCTTTCTTAAGGGCTACCCGTTGCTCGCGCAGGGCGTCGTCACCGGCCTCGTCGGGGCCGCCGTCGTCGCGCTGTGGTTCCTCGCGCTCGACGTGGCCGCGGGGCAGCTGCTCCGGACGCCGGCCGCGCTCGGGGCGGCGTTGCTGTTCGGCGCCTCCAACGTAGCGGCGATCCAGGTGAACCTCGGCATCGTGGCGGCCTACACCGCCGTGCACGTCGCGGCGTTCGTGGTCGCCGGCACGGTGTTCGTGGCCGTCGCCGAGCAGATCGAGCGCGCTCCCGTGTTAATCGTGCTCATCGCGATGGCCATGATCGTGCTGGAGGCGGTCGTGGTGGCGATGCTCGCGCTCGGCGCGCAGTGGGTGCTGGGGACGCTCGGCATCTGGTCGGTGCTGGTCGCGAACGTGCTGGCCGTGAGCGCGATGGGCTGGTACGTGTGGGCGACTCATCCGCTGCTGCGGCGCAGACTGCACGAGCCGGTGCAGGTGCACGT
>Ga0209266_1000072_pt1 | contig 87041 bp, 69 predicted proteins | sample GraSoiAngelo_132_FD_185889 | JGI IMG/M metagenome (GOLD analysis project Ga0209266, IMG submission 185889) | Grasslands soil microbial communities from the Angelo Coastal Reserve, California, USA - 14_0929_02_40cm (SPAdes) (version 2) | ecosystem: Environmental > Terrestrial > Soil > Grasslands ...
GAACGAATTTTGCTATGTTGCACCGGGGACGCCTCCAAGGCAGGTCAGGATTTTTTGGCGAAAACCCTTCTACCACGGATTCCGTCCCCTCCCACTTATCCGAAATGATAAACCTCCGTCCTTCTATCACTTGCACGCGTTTGCAACAAAAACTCAGGAAGGTCCTGCTTACAAGATTTGCATTTCGTAAGTGATTGATTCCAAAGGGCACGTTTGCCGCTGTGCAGGTCCAGCAAATTCAAAAATGGAATCTAGAAAGAGAAAAGCGCGAGCAGAGTTCTTGTAGCCCGAATGCGGTTTTACCCAAAAGAGAGTATACCATAAAGTATAATAAAGTCAAGGACTATTTTGGTTTGGAAGGGCTTTCTAAGGAATCCCCTTGTGCGCCAAAGAAACCGGGACTAGCTGGCTCGGTGTTTGGCGAGGATGAGGGTGATGTCGTCGTGCTGCTCGTGGGGGCTGAAGCGCTGGACTTCGTCGACGATTGCAGTCAGCGCGGCTTGCGAACAGACATTGCTGTGGCGCTGCAAGGCTTCGATGAGACGCTGTTCGCCGAATTGTTCCTCGGCGGAGTTGTAAGATTCGGTGATCCCATCAGTGTAGAGGGCGAGGGTATCCCCTGAGCGCAGCTGACATTCTCCGATTTCGCAATCCCAATCCTTAAAGATTCCCAGGACGGTGGCGGTGGCTTCGAGGCGCTCGACGGTGTGGTCGCTATGCAGGAGAAGAGCGGGAAGATGACCGCAATTGGCATAACGCAACCGGCTGGCAGTGTCGTCATATTCGGCGAAGAAGAGAGTGGCGAAGGCGCCGTCCGGCGTGTTGTCACAGAAAAGCTGATTCACCGAACATAAGAGGCGCTGTGGCTGGTCCAGAGCGATGGCGCACTGGCTGCGGAGATTGGCTTGCAGATTGGCCATCAGGAGAGCAGCGGCGATTCCTTTTCCGGAGATGTCGCCGATGACGAAGCCGAGGCGCCCTTGGCCGAGATCCAGGAAGTCGTAGTAGTCGCCGCCGACTTTGCGCGCCTGCATGCAAAGGCCCGCATACTCAAGCGTCTTGAGCGGGGGCAGAGTCTGCGGGAAGAGACGGGCCTGGACCTGCTTGGCGATTTCGATTTCTTGCGCGGCGCGGCGTTCGGATTCTAGCTTCTCGGCAAGGGCACGGCGCTGCGCTTCGACCGCGTGGGTCACTTCGTCGAAGCTCACCAGCGAAAAGGAATTGCCGTCGAGATCCCTGAAACGGGTAAAGACACCGCCCCAAATCGGGGCATGCTCCGCGCTGGACGCCGTTGGGTCCGCCGAATGCGGGGCGCGCACGTGCACCTCATACTTGAGGCGCTTCAGGCGCGGCGCGAACTGGAAGCGAACTCCGCGTTTGGTCCATTCGCGGTACTTGGCAATTACATCCTCGGTGACAAAGGTGACCGGTATGGGCCGGCCAATGAGCTTGTGCTGTTCCGAGCCGGGCTCCGGTGCGACGAGCGTAAGGTTTGCCGTGCCGTCGGGAGGAGCAACGGTTACAAAGCGGCGATCGGGCTGAATACGGGCGTCAAAGATCAATTGAAAGCCGAGTTGTTCGAGGTAGAAATGTAGGCTGAGCTCGAGATCGCGAACGTAGATGGTGACCGACTGGAGGCGCAGGTAGGGATCCCGGCGATCCAGGCGAACAGCGGAACCGTCAGCCCACTCAGAGGGAGAATTGCCCATGCGCGTGATTATAAGGCGGAAAGCGATCCCTCCGCGCGCAACTCTGGAGACGGCCGTCTGCGAACCAGCGAGTGCGCGAGGTTAGCCTTCGGACCAGCCGAGCGCGGTGAGAGCGTGGTGGAGGCGGGCGAGGGGCAGGCCAACGACGTTGAAGTAACAGCCTTCGATGCGCGGGATGTAGCGGCTGGCGCGGCCCTGGATGCCATAGCCGCCGGCTTTGTCGTGGGGCTCGCCGGTTGCGAGATAGCGGTCGATCTCATCCGCCGAAAGCATGGCGAAATGCACCAGCGTGGACTCGACGAAAGTGAGCCGCTCGGCGTCGGGAAGGCGGATGAGGGCGACACCCGTAAGGACGGCGTGAGTGCGGCCGGAGAGGCGCTCCAGCATGTGGCGGGCGTCGTCAGCGGAGCGCGGCTTGCCGAAGATGCGGCCTTCGAGAGTGACTTCGGTGTCGGCCCCGATGACGATGGCGGGGCCAACGGCGCGCGCCGCAACGAGTTCGGCTTTGGCGACGGCCAGACGTTCAACGAGGACGTGGGCGGCTTCACCCTGGTAAGGAGTTTCGTCAATGGAGGAGGACATCACGGTGAACGAGAATCCAGCGTCGCGCAAGATTTCGGCGCGGCGGACAGAGGCCGAGGCGAGGATGAGCTTCATCGGGAATCCCGGGATTTCCGGAGAGGAAGAATACTATAGCGTGAGCACCGTGAGAGCATGTGCTTGGGTCCAACGAAAGAAGCGGGCGTCAGATGATGACGGATTCCTGGTATTCGCCGAAGACACGGCGGAGGGCGTCAGAGATTTCGCCGATGGTGGCATTGGCTTCGACGGCGGCGAGGATGGCGGGGAGGAGGTTTTCGGAAGTGGAAGCGCGGCGCTGGAGTTCGGCGAGGGCGGATTGGGCGCGGGCGGAGTCGCGCTTGGCGCGGAGAGCATTCAAGCGAGCGATTTGGGAGCGTTCGATTTCGGCGTCAATGCGGAGAATGGGGATGGCGCGATCTTCTTGTGCGATAAAATCATTCACACCGACGACGATTTGCTCTTTTTTCTCGATGGCGCGCTGGAACTCGTACGCGGCCTTTTGGATTTCACTCTGGACGAAGCCAGCTTCGATGGCGCGCAACATTCCACCCATCGCGTCTATTTTTTCCAGGTACTTGACGGCGCCCGTTTCGATTTCGTTGGTAAGGGATTCGATGGCGTAGGAGCCGGCAACGGGGTCGACAGTATTGGCGATCCCGGTTTCGTTAGCAAGAATTTGCTGCGTACGCAGAGCGATGAGCGCGGCATCTTTGGTGGGCAAGGCAAGCGCTTCGTCAAGAGAATTGGTGTGCAAGGACTGGCAGCCGCCGAGAACGGCAGCGAGCGCCTGAACGGCTACGCGAACAATGTTGTTCTCGGGCTGCTGCGCGGTGAGGGAAGAGCCGGCGGTCTGCGCGTGGAAACGCAGCATCAGCGAGCGCGCGTCTTTTGCGGCAAAGCGCTCCACCATGATTTTCGCCCAGAGGCGGCGGGCGGCGCGGTACTTGGCGATTTCTTCCAGAAGATCGTTGTGGGCATTGAAGAAGAAAGAAAGCTGTGGGGCGAAATCATCGACGCGGAGTCCAGCGTCGAGCGCGGCCTGGACGTAGGCCACGCCATCAGCGAGGGTGAAGGCGACTTCCTGGACGGCCGTCGAGCCGGCTTCGCGGATGTGATAACCGGAGATGGAAATGGTGTTCCATTTGGGAAGATGGTCGCGGCACCAGGAGAAAATGTCGGTGACGATGCGCATCGCGGGACGTACGGGATAGATGTAAGTGCCGCGGGCGATGTATTCTTTCAAGATGTCGTTTTGCACGGTGCCGGAAAGTTTTTGCAGGCTGGCGCCTTGGCGCTTGGCAACCGCGACGTAGAGACAGAGAAGGATGGCGGCAGTGGCGTTGATGGTCATGGAAGTAGAAACTTTTTCGAGCGGGATGCCGTCGAAAAGCGTTTCCATGTCTTCGAGGGAGTCGATGGCAACGCCGACTTTGCCGACTTCACCAAGGGCGAGAGCGTGATCGGAATCCATGCCGATTTGGGTAGGAAGATCGAAGGCGACGGAGAGGCCAGCCTGACCTTTGCTGAGGAGATAGCGATAACGCTGGTTGGATTCGACTGCGGTGCCAAAGCCGGCGTACTGGCGCATGGTCCAGAAGCGGCCGCGGTACATGGTGGGATAGATGCCGCGAGTGAAGGGGAATTCGCCGGGATAACTGAGAACGGATTTGGGATCCCAGTTGGCGAGGTTTTCTTCGGTATAGAGGCGATCGATGGGAATGCCGGAGGGCGTGGTGAATTTCTTTTTGCGCTCGGCGGGAGTGGCGGATTTGGTTTTGGTATCAGACATGGAAGCCGGAAAATCGAAAATGGAAATTCGGAAAGGGCTCCTTGCCAGGCAAGCGCGGCAGACGCAGTAAGACCATTTTCACAACTTGCGAGCCCTGCGGAACGAAGTCACCGCGAAAAAGAGAAAGAGCAGAGCCACGGCAACCGCAAGACCGATGAGCCAGCGGGCGACGTCGCGCGTCCAGGCGCGCAACGCGGCGTTGAGCCAACCCAGCGCGAGGACGGCGAAGACCGCGGCGATGGCCTCGTGAAAAAGCTGCCGGAGCGCGCGCCAGAGGCGCCGGAAACCGCCTTGCTGCTGCGGCGCGGCAGCGGTGCTTACGGCCGTCGACATAAGAACATCTTAGCGCAAAACCGAGCGGACACCAGAAAACCAGGCCGGCGCCGGCCTTATGCGAGGCCGGAGAACCTGAACAAAGGTACTGTGAACGGATTAGAGACAACGGAGTGAAGCGCTCTTGTATCCAACAATATGTGGGCCTAAAATGGCCAAAGTGGTACGGGAGAAACCCCTTGCAACTCGATGATCACCTGAAAAACTTGCTCCGTGAACTGGGACACGCGATCAATGATACGGTGTCCGACTCCGACCGCATCACGGGTGCGATTGCCGGAGTGCGCGCGCATGGGTACGATATCGTGCTGAAGCTGGACGCGACCATCGGACTGGCGAAGCGCGACGCAGCTGCGGCGGAGGCGGCAAAGCTAACGACGCAAGACCGTCGGTTCCTGGAGTCTCTGCGAATTCAGGTGGATCAGGAACCATTCTCCGAGGATAATGACAAGAAACCAGCCCCGCGGCTGGCCATGACCCCCCAGGACGTGCGGTTTCTGAAGTCCTTGCGGATTGCCACGGACGACGCTGAATGAAGAGGTTCGCTAAAATTGGCTGGCTCGGACTACCGCTGATGCTTGCGGCGTCGGGCGTTTTTTCCGCGCCTGCTGGCGCGCAGACGCCAGTGACCGTGCCGATCATCGTGGCTGAGACAGCGGCCCCGATCATCGTCAACGCGGTGAAGCCGAAGTCCAAGACGACGGGACTTGATAAGTTTGAAGGTTTCGTGATGAATGCAAACAGCGCGCAGATTACCGTGCGCGCGAAAGGGAACGATTTGACGATCAGAACGTTCCCGCTTTCGGAAGCCGCGTCCGCCATGATGCTGAAAATCATCGACAAAGGCGGCTACCAATACGGCGACAAAGTGACGGTTTATTACGAACCCGCCACGTCGAAAGCGATCAAGCTCAAAGGGAAACCCTCGAAGCCCATTTGATTCGCGGAGCGGCAGCATGCTTCGCTTGCCTGCGGTTGCCGGACGTTTCTATCCCTCCGATCCTGCGGAACTTACAGCGCTCATTCACAAATGCACCCCCACGAAATCGGGAGAGCCACGCATTCCGGTCAGGGCGTGCCTTGTGCCACACGCTGGTTACGTTTATTCGGGACACGTAGCCGGGGCGGTGCTTTCGCGGATTGCGTTTCCCAGAAAAATTATCATTCTCGGCGTGCGGCATTATCCGCGGGGTGAGCCGGCAGCGATCCTTTCGAGCGGCGCCTGGCGCACGCCGCTAGGAGACGCGCCGGTTGATGAAGCGCTGGCAGAAGCGTTGAAAAAAGCAGGCCCGCTGCTGCGCGAGGACAGCGTAGCACATAGCGCCGAGCATTCGCTGGAAGTACAGGTGCCATTCCTTCAGGTGCTGGTGCCGGAGTTCACATTTGTTCCCGTAGCGCTGGGAACCGTGCAATTCGAAGACCTGGTGAGTACGGGAGAAGCCATCGCGCAGGTGCTTGAGAGCGCAAAAGAGAGCGTGCTTTTATTGACGACCTCGGATTTGAATCATTATGAGGATGACGCCACCACACGCATCAAGGACCGCAAAGCCATCGAAGAGTTGCTGGCCCTGAGGGCACGCGGACTCTACGACACCTGCCGCAACCACGGGATTTCGATGTGCGGTTTGGGACCGGCGGTGGCGATGCTCACGGCGCTGAATGCTCTGGGTGTGAAGAGAACAGAATTGGTGAAATATGCGACGTCCGCGGACGTTTCTGGAGATCGCGACTCCGTCGTGGGCTATGCAGGGATGATTTTTTCGTGATACAGCGAATCGCGAACCGGATGTACCGCAAAGGAAAACAGCGTCCTCAAGGGAGAAGCTGTTTTTACGATCGCTACCCAATCGCTAGTGCGGCCGGCCGGAGCCGGAAGACGGGTGAGATGCCGGGGGCGAAGAAGAGGGGGACGGAGAGGATGAGGACCGTCCCGATGCACCTGCACCCGCTGAGCTCGAAGAGGACGACCCGCCGCCCCAACTGCCGCCTCGGCCACTTCCGCTGGAGCTCCCGCCGCGATCACCGCTCGAATAACGCGGGGCAGGTGGCGGTGCGATGTTGCGTGGAGGCGGAGTGGAACTGGCGCTGCGGGACGCTGGAGGATTCACAGGAGCGCGCGGCGGCGTGACGCCGCTAGGTGTCACAGTGGGAGTCCCGGTCCGTCCATTTTCGACGTGGATTCCGCTGGTCTTCATGGTGGACGAAGCCGCCGAAGAGGAAGGCGATGAAGAATTCGTATTCACAAAGCGGCGTTCGACCGGATCGAAGGCAATCGTGGAATGGCCGTCGGGTGAGCCGGCACGAATTCCAGATTGGCCTTCAACGAAAGTTCTCGAAACGCGGATCGGCGGCGCTGTAACTGCCAGATTACCGCTCAGTGCGTCGCGCGGCGGCGCTTTCAATGTTTCCCATTTTTGTCCAGGCGCGACGGGCAGGAGCTGCGAGCTCACGCCTTTCATTCCAACACCAGAGAAAACGCCACGCTCCAAATTCAAAGGAGTTTTTCCTTTTTGATCGAGTGGATGCATAGGCACGACACCGATCTTGCCACTCTGCCGGACGAAGACACCCGTCACCGGATGGTAGATGGGGCGCGGTGGGTGAACTCTAGGAGGAAACCGCCTTATTGGACCGACTGGATACGCGGTGTATCCGTAGAGGACCGGCGGGGAATAAAACCAGCCGCCGCAGGAGGCGTCGAACAGCCAGCCGCCGTAATGATAGGGCGCCCAGCCCCAGGGCTGAAAGCTGACCCAGGTCCAGCCAATCGACGGATCCATGATCCATTGCCCATTGGTAAAGGGTGACCAGCCGAGGCCAGCCCCGAACGGCCTCCAACCATAGCCATAGGACCCGCAGTTCGAAAAGGCGCCATAGGTATAGAGGTCGGCGAATCCGGGCGCGTAATAAGGCGAACCGGTATATTGCAGCGCCGCGCTCGTGGCGTTGGAAACGCTATCGATGCGGCCGGAAACCCAGCGATCAAAGTCGTCTTCCTCCGGAAGGCGGCCGACGTTCAGGGAAGAATCGTCGCCCGCTTTCATGGAAAGAGACTGGCCCTTTTCGAGGCGCGTCTCATTCTTATTCTTATGGTGCAAAACAGAGACCCGCCCTTGATAAGCCTCGACGGTACTGCCGTCGTCGAAATTATCGAGGCGGAATCGAGTCCGAGTGCTGGCTTCCACGGTGAAGTCACCGCCAGTGACGCTGAAGTAGTCGCCGCCCGCCGGATTCACGTAAAAGGAAGCGCTGCCTTGGCGAAGAACTAGGCGCGTTGTCCGAGCCGAATCATTGAGGGAGAGATCGTAGAACTCCAGGACAGTGTTTTCCTTGAGAAAAGCCATTGCGCCATTCTCGAATTCCACTTCCGCGCGGCCTTTGTCCGTGGCAAGAACGTAGCCCTGGCGGATCGGCAGATTCAGGCTGACGGTTTCCCACGTTGCGCTGGAATCTGAGAGAGGGTCACCGTGGGTCTGGCGAGCGAAGCGAACGTCGCCTTGAACAAGGCTCAGGCGGATGATGCGGGCGTGGCTGGAATCCGCCGCGGCGGGAGGCGCACCTATGAAGAGCGAGCTCAAGAGAACGACCAAAAGGAAAAGAATCAGTTTGCGGGAAGTCATATTCACCCCCTCACGGGGACGCGGCCTAAATCATTAGACGATTAAAAGAAAGGGCAGGTTACTCGTACTGGCGCCCGGAACCATGGTCTCGCCTGCGAATGGCGGCGTCAAGGGGAGTCTGGGCGAGTCTGGGCACGGAGGGTAACGAGCGCTTACTTATAGGTTCTATTTGAAACATGGTTGGGGCACAAATTAGGTTAATCAAAATGTTTTCGTCCTGGTCCCTTGACACCCCAAAAATGAAACGCTAGCTTCAAAAGGGGGAGTGTTTACACGATTTTGATCCTGCGTCCGCCGTCCCTTTCAAGAAAAGGGCGTCCGCGAGGCGAATAGACGTTTGCTCACGACCGTGAGCCTATACCTGAGGGGGGTTATGCGAGGCATTCACAGAATTTTAGCCGCAGTATTGGTGCTGGTGGGATTACTGATGGGCACGCGTGCTTGCGGGCAAGGCGGCGCGACGGGAGCAATCAGCGGCGTTGTAGTGGATACAAGTGGCGGGTCGGTGGCCGACGCCGAAGTCCAGATCATCGATACACGCACGGAATTGCTGGCACGCAAGGTTTCGACAAACGCGGACGGATTGTTCGTCGTGCCGCTGCTGCCGCCGGGGACGTACATCGTGGTGGTGAACAAGTCCGGGTTCGCGGAAGCCAAAGCTTCCGGCATCGAGGTGCGCGTCACAGAGACGACGAAGGTGACGATTACACTGAAGCCCGGCGCAGTGAGCGAAAAGGTGGAAATTTCCGCGCAAGTTACAACCGTGGAGACCACGAACGCGGCGACCGGCCAGTCGCTGGGCACAGAGACCGTGCGGGAATTACCGTTGGCAACACAGAACTATCAGCAATTGCTGACGCTTTCCACCGGCGCTCAGAGCGAACTGAATGCTTCGGCGCAACTGGGACGGGGCAACGTTCGCGTGATCGTGAACGGACAACGCGAGGACAACAACAATTACCTAATTGAAGGCATCAGCGCGACGGACTACAACGTGGCGCAGGCGACGTACGTTCCTTTGCCGAATCCCGATGTGATCCAGGAATTCAAGGTGCAAACATCGCTCTATGATGCGAGCCAGGGTCGCAACGGCGGAGGGAACGTCAACGCCATCCTCAAATCCGGCACGCGCGAATTGCATGGCGATGTGTATGAGTTTTTCCGGAACGACGTCCTGAACGCCAACGATTTTTTTCTAAACGCCGCGGGCCAGAAACGTCCACCGGTGAAACAAAACATTTTCGGCGGCAGCCTTGGCGGGCCAGCGGGCCGGGAAAAATACGGCTTCTTCTTCGTGAATTATCAGGGGACACGGCAGCGAAGCGCACTCTCACCGGGCACACAGATTAACAATCCGGGGTTTCCTTCCTTGCCGACCACACGCGATGCCACGTCGATCGCAAACGCGCTCAGCACGCAAGCTTTTCCGATTGCGCCCACGGACATCGATCCGGTCATCCTGAAACTGCTGCAGTTCAAGAGCGGCCAGTTTGGCGATCCGAACGGATTCCTGATTCCTTCCGTGGGCACTCCAGACTTGAATCCCAACAAGACTACGTCCTATGCCACTGCGCCCCTCATCATCAGCAAGCCGGGGAAGTATACCGACGATCAATTCACGGCCAACTGGGACCGTGAGTTCCATGGCGCGCAGGACAAGGTTGCGGCACGGTTTTTTTTCTCGGATTCGGAATCGCTGCTGCCATTTGGCGCGGGCGGCTTGCAGGCGTCTCTGGGAGGAACGTTGGCGAGCAGTATCAGCGCCACGGATCTGAATTTTCCCTACGACATTCCCGTGCGCGGGCGGTTTTTTAGCGTGAACGAAACGCACCTCTTCTCTCCCGCGCTCGTCAATGATTTCCGGTTTGGGTTCGTGCACATCAACGACAGCCTGATCAATGTGCCGCCCGTGACAGTGACGGACCTGGGCATCAACCGGCCCACAAACAACATCACGAAATCCATTTACAAGTTCACGCTCGGGAGTTCCGGCTTTCAGATCGGGCCGACGCCGCCCGCGGACCAGTTTCAGAATCAAGACACGTTCAATTTCGTGGACACGGTCAGCTGGGTGCGGGGGGCGCATTTCCTGCGGTTCGGCGGGGAGTACACGCGCGTAAACCTCGACAAGCTATTTCCGCAGACGTTTAATGGACAATTGTTCTTCGTAAACAGTCCCGGGGGAGCCACGGATTTTCAAAAACTCGTTGTGGGAGCGCCGGATTTCAGCTTTGGCGGAGGCGGCGTCTTCAACCACCAATACCGCAACAACAACTTCGGATTTTTCGCGCAAGATGATTGGAAAGTTCGGCCGGATTTGACGCTGAACCTGGGCGTCCGGACGGAAGTTCTGGGCGCCTTTTACGACAATCTTTGCCACATCGGCAATTTCGATCCCCAGCTCGCGGATAGCGGGAAGTATCCCTTTGTCTACGGGGGGTGTGCGAACAAGCTGAACCTCGCAGGCCTCAGCGGCTCCGGGAACAACACGACTTACAAAAACAATTTCACGACGGGCCTGGGCCCGCGACTCGGATTTGCCTGGGACGTGTTCGGTCGCCACACGACGACAGTTCGCGGGGGCTACGGCATCTACTTCGTGCGCGAAGACGTCGGCACGGTTGACCAGCTATCGTTCCAAGCGCCATATCTGCCGATTGCGTTCGGCGGCGGCAGTGCTGGCAGCTTGTCGAATTTTTTCCTGACCGGCGTAAACGCGCTCCCGAAAGCCGGAGTGCTCGATCCCAATTTCGTGCCGTGCCTGGGAGCTCTGCAGAATTTTCCGAGCGGGGATACCAGGCAATTCCCGAACTACGCCTGCGCGACGGGGAGCGCGGGGCTCGTCCCATCGCAGTTTCTGTTTGTGCTGACGGTGCCGCGGACCTTCAAGGCACCGAACACGCAACAGTGGAACTTGACGATCCAGCGCGCGCTGGGAAAGAGCTGGGTATTCGAGGCCGGGTACATTGGGACGCACGCTCTTCATCTGCGGGAGACGCGCACGAGCATTCAAGCGAAGCTGGCAACTGCGGCGAAACCGCTCACAGTCAGGGCAGAAGACGGAACGCCATTTGTCATCACCGAAAGCACGGCCGGGAATGGAGTCGCGCGATCCAATTTACAAGGATTCAACGGCTATGGTGGCTTCCAGATTTTTGCCAATGACGCCTATTCCCACTATCACTCGTTGCAAACCACTCTTTCACGGCGGTGGCTGGCGGGCTACTTTCAGGCGGCTTATACGTGGTCAAAGTCCACGGACGCGACCTCGAGCGGCAATACGGCGCTAAACACAGCGTTCAATGATGAGACCGACCTGAAGTTTTCCCGCGGGCTATCGGACTTCGACCGGACCCACCGGTTTGTCGTGAGCTATCGCTACGACTTGCCGTCTTACAACGGTGAAACAGGTGTAAAGGGGACGTTGCTGACCGGTTGGGCTTTGAGCGGCATCACTATCTTCCAATCGGGGGTTCCGTTCTCCGTGACGGACTCGGCGGCAGGCACCGCCTATCTTGGAGCGGGGCTGGCATCGGCAACGCTCGGCGCGCAGCTTACACCGGGAGGGTCCATCGGAGCTGGAACCACGACCGGCGACATTCACTCCCGGCTGAACGGCTATCTCAGCCTGACGAACTTCACAACCGCACCGGTTGCTGACCCGGCCGGTTGCGTCGCCGATCCAGCCTTTGCGTGCACGACGGCTTTCGGAAACCTGGGCCGGAACATCTACCGAGGCCCGTTCCAGCAGAACTGGGACTTTTCTTTAATCAAGAATTTTAAGCTGACCGAACGGCAGTCGTTGCGCTTCACGACGGACTTCTTCAACATCTGGAACCACGTTAACTTCGCGAATCCTTCGATCAACGATGTGGAAACCATCACTCACGACAATCTGGGGAATCCTACTTCGGACGGACCTTTCGGAAAGATTTTCTCGACTGTCGGGACGCCGCGGTTGATCCAGTTCTCGCTGCGTTACACATTCTAGTTGACAGGATGCTCAGAAGGCCTGGCTTCCCGCGAAGTGATAAGATTTTCGCTCGGACTACGTCATGGCACGGATCGCATCTCGCGTTTCCCAATTGAATGGCGAAGGCGCATTGGCGGTTTATTCGCGCGCCAAAGAACTTGAGCGCCAGGGTCGGTCGATCATTCATCTGGAGCTTGGCGAACCGGATTTTCATCCTGCGCCGCCCGTTGTGGATGGTCTGCGTAGCGCTGTGGCAGCGGGGCGCGACCGGTATTGCTCCACGCGCGGTGTGCCGGCACTGCGCGAGGCCATTGCGGATTACTTGAAGCGCACGCGCAGGGTGGATGCGACGGCGGAGCAGGTAATCGTGGCGCCCGGCTGCAAAATGGCGCTCTCGTTAGCAATGATGGCGCTGATCGAGCCGGGCGATGAAGTGCTTTTTCCAGATCCGAGCTTTCCGATTTATCCGTCGTTCGCCCGCGGGCTGGGAGCCACGGCTGTTCCTTATTGGCTGGAAGAGAAAAACAAGTTCCAGCCTGATGTGGATGAGATCGCGCGACAGATCACGCCGCGCGCGACCATGCTGATCTTCAATTCGCCGAACAACCCGACGGGGACAGTTTTTAGCGATGAGGTTTTGCAGAAAGTTGCCATGCTGGCTACGAAGCACGATCTCTGGGTCATCGCGGACGAGATTTACGCGCGCATTCTCTTCAGCGGGGAGTACAAATCCATTCGGTCGCTTCCCGGTATGACGGAGCGCACGGTGATCATTGACGGATTCTCAAAAAGTTTTGCAATGACCGGCTGGCGGCTTGGGTATGCCGTGGCGCCCGAGGAAGTGATTGATGCCATGGACCTGCTGGTGCTGAACACGTTTACGTGCGCGGCGGAATTCACGCAGGTGGCGGCCATTGAGGCTTTGCGCGATTCCACAAACGCCGTTGAGGCGATGGTGGCGGAATACCGCAAACGGCGGGATCAGTTCGTTGCCGGGCTCAATCAAATCCCCGGATTCCGCTGCCAGGCGCCGGATGGCGCATTTTACGCCTGGGTGAATATCGAAGATACGGGGCTCTCCGCAGAAGAAGTGCAGAAGCTTTTGTTGGAAGAGGCGGGCGTCGCGGGAATCGCCGGTGCTGCGTTCGGTCCAGGCGGAAAGAATTATCTGCGGTTCTCGCTCGTCAGCGCCAGGAATCTGCTCGAAGAAGCCCTGGAACGCATGCAGCGCGTTTCCGTCCACTGGCGCACGGCAGTTTCGCGCTAGTTGTTGGTTTTTGATTTCAGCCGAATGGCCGGGAGCCGCAGTGAGACAAGCAAAAACAAAGTGCTCGATTCCAATTGTCGCTGCTTTGCTAGTGACGCTGGCGGTGACCGTTATGGCGCACGCGCAGGCGAGGCCACTGCCCAGTGCTGATGTGCAGAAAATTTACGACCGGCTGCTGAAGCAAATCGACCGGATTCCCATTTACGACAATCATTCGCATGCAACGTTTCCAGATGATTCCGACATGGACGCGATGGCTTCACCCCCTAACGAAAGCACGGTGATGCGTCTTCGCGACACCAATCCGGAATTTGTCGCCGCGGCGAAGGCGCTCTTCGGCTACCCCTACGATGATTTCAAGCCCGAACACGCGAAGTGGCTCATCGACAAGAAAAAAGCTGCAGAAGCGGCAGGCAGCACGGCTTACTGGGACAGCATCCTCGACAAAATGAACATCGAGACGTGCCTGGCCAATCGCGTGGCGCTGGCTTCGTACCTCGATCCCAAGCGGTTTCATTGGGTGTTTTTCGTGGATTCGTTTCTATTTCCTTTCGACAACCATAATCTGGCCGCCAAGAACGCTGATATGAGCGTGTACATTCCGCTGCAGGAAAAAGTGCTTCGACGCTACATGAAGCAGGAAAACGTAATTGGATTGCCTGCCGATTTGACGGGATACGAGGCCTTCGTCGGCCAAATGCTAGCCGACAACCAGAAAAGAGGCGGCGTGGCCATGAAATTTGAAGCCGCCTATTTTCGCACGCTGTACTTCGGCGATCCGCCGCGCGAAAAAGCAGAAGCCATCTATGCGCAGTTTCGCGCTGGCGGCGTGCCTTCTGAAGAAGACTACAGAACGTTCCAGGATTACGTTTTTCGCGTGCTGATCGATCAAGCGGGAAAGCTGAAACTCCCCGTCCATTTTCACAGCGCCGTGGGCATTGGCGATTACTTCAGCCTGCCGAACGGCAATCCGTTGAATCTGGAGAACGTGCTGCGCGACCCGCGATACGGCAACGTGAAATTCGTGCTGATTCACGGCGGCTATCCCTACACGCTCGACATGATCTGGCTGACGGCGGCGAAGAACGTGTACACGGATTCGTCTCTCATGGGCTATTACGTTTATCCGTCAGAGTTGAAGAACATTCTCAAACAGTGGATTTCACTGTACCCCGAGAAGATTATGTTTGGGTCGGACGCCTTTCCGTTCAACGATGCGGTCGGAGCCGAAGAAACGTTCTGGGTGGCGGCGCGGTCCGCCCGGACGGCGGTGGCCGCAGCGCTGGCTGAACTGGTCGCCGAAGGTGCATTCACCGAAGAGAAGGCGCTAGAACTCGCCCGTTTGTACCTGCACGATAATGCAGCAAAGCTGTATGGAGACATGAAATGAGCACCCCGGCGAAATCGAAGCACGTCGCATGGAAAAACGTGGAGCGCGAACAATTGAATCCGCTTATCGGCCGCGAAATGGTGGTCGGCGACAGGATTATGCTGGCACGCGTGCTGTTGAAGAAAGGTGCGCACGTGCCTTTACATCATCACCACAACGAGCAGGTCACTTACATCCTCGAAGGTGCGTTGAAGTTTGCCATCGCGGGCAAGGAAATCGTGGTCCGTGCCGGTGAAGTACTGTGCATCCCCCCGCACATGCCCCACGAAGCCTGGGCGATCGAAGATACTGTGGACCTTGACGTCTTTGACCCTCCGCGCGAGGACTGGCTCAACAAAACCGACGACTATCTGAGGCACGGCCGCTAAAATTGGCGCGCCGACTGATCTGACCTGCGCCAAGCTGTTGAACGGGCGCTGCTCTAGAAGTGAAAAACGAAGCCGCCACCGAGTTGGAAGTTGTTCTGGCCCTGATTGAAAAAGCCGGTGCGCACGTAGTCGCCTTCTAGACGGAAAGAGATGCGCGGATTCCAGCGGTAATCCGCTCCCCCGCCCGCCTTGATGACGTAGGAGTTGCGGCTTTGGCCGGTGACCTGCGGCTGTAGGTGGGCTCCACCGAATATTGCGTGCAGCCAGGGCTCCCACTGCTTCTGCCGCAAGGCGATTTTTGGCCCAGCACCGTAGGTTGCAATCTTCACGTGTTCATTGACGAAAATCGTAGGCGCAAAGGCCGCAATGACATTGCCTTCGACGCCGAACCACTCGTTCGTGTAATACACGACAGCAGTATTAATCCCGACGGTGTTGGCATTGAAGGCCGAAGATCGGAATCGCAACCAGGTAAAGCCAAGACCTAATTCCCAGCGGTAGTCTCCACGGCTTCCGTAAAGAAACTTGGGTTGCGGTGATGGCGAAGCTGGCTCGGCGGCGTCGAGCGGCAGGGCCAGGACTGTGGCAACAACTGGCTTGGATGTTGGCGCAGAAAGCGTGTCCGCCACAACCAAGTCACTTATGAGCGTCGCTTTCGCGGCGGAGGTCGCGGAGAAATCTCGTGCGGCATTCCCCCGGTCGCTGTTCAAATTGGGCGTGCCCATCTGCGCCTGCGCCACACCACCACTTACAAGTAGCAACGCCGCTACCAATAACCTCATGACACTCCCTTCGAGGGCCAACCCCACGCGCGGATTCAGCCACGCAGCTACGGTAAACAACACCATGGCCCTTTGTCCATGCTCTTTCGCAAAAAAAGAGACAACTAAGAAATGAGGCCTTGCGGCGGCTCTTTCGAAACTCTCTTCAGAATCTTCGAAATGCCATGCCGCCCCGGCTACCAGATTTTGCAGGCTTGCTCGCGTACCATCGCCTCGCCCTTTTTGCAGCCGAAGGCCTTCGCGAACTCCACCATGTTCGAAAGCGGTCCATTGCCGCGGAATCTTGGCAGCGGATGCGGGTTGGTGTTGGCCATCAACCGCGCATATTCGATACGTTCGTTGGAGCCCCAGACTTGCGCCCAGCCAAGGAAGAAGCGCTGCTCTGGAGTGAAGCCGTCCTTGTCAGGAGGCCGCGGCTTGCCTTGAAGGGATTTTTCGTAAGCGGCATAGGCGATGGTCAGCCCGCCCAGGTCGGCGATGCTTTCGCCCAAAACCAGCTTGCCGTTTTCGCGCAAGTCGCCGTCGACTACGTAGCCGTCGAACTGATCGGAGACGCAGGCGGCACGCGCCTTGAAATTCTTCAAGTCTTCCGGGCTCCACCAGTCTTTCAAATTTCCCCGCCCATCGAATTTGCTGCCATGGTCGTCGAAGCCATGGGTGATTTCATGTCCGATGACCGCTCCCATGCCGCCATAATTTACCGCGTCATCGGCATTCGGATCGTAGAACGGCGGTTGCATGATGCCCGCAGGGAAAACGATTTCATTCATGCCGCTGTTGTTGTAGGCATTCACGGTTGGCGGCGTCATTCCCCATTCGGTGCGGTCCACGGGCTTGCCGATTTTGTTCAGGCGGCGCGCGAAATCAAATTCCGCCCCACGCCATTGATTTTCGGCGTAGGACGCGCGGTCGATCTTCAGAGCCGAATAGTCGCGCCATTTGTCGGTGTAGCCGATTTTCACCGCGAACGCTTCGAGCTTCGCAGTGGCTTGCTTGCGCGTTTCCGACCCCATCCAGGACAGAGTTTGCAAATCATCGCGGAGCGCGGCGATCAAGTTGTGCACCATTTCGAGAGCGCGGGCCTTGGCTTCGGGTGGAAAATACTTCTGCACGTACACCTGGCCGAGGGCCTCGCCGAGCACGCGATCCGTTGCTTGCACACAGCGCTTCCAGCGCGGTTGGATCTCCTTCGCGCCGGTCAACGTCTTGCCGCGGAAGTCAAAGTCCTCGTCGACGAACTTTTCGGGAAGCCCGGGCGCCGCGGCATTTACCAGATGCCAGCGCAGATAGGTTTTCCAGTCGCCTCTGGAAGTTGCCGTCAATTGTGCGTCGAGCGCTTTGAAAAAGTCCGGCTGGCCGACATTGATCTCCTTCAGTTCCGGATGTCCAGCGGCATTGAAGTAGGCTTCCCAAGAAAAATTTGGAGTGAGCGTCTTCAGGTCGGCCACCGTCATTTTGTGGTAGGTCTTATCCGGATCACGCAGGTCTGTATTTTTCATTGAGGGAGTGGCCAGCGCGGTTTCGATCTTGAGAATCGTGGAGGCTTCCGCTGCGGATTGGTCCGCGGGATCGCCGAGTAGCTCAAACATCTTCGCGACATGCTTGACGTAGGAGTCGCGAAGCTGCTTCGACTTGTCGTCTTCTTTCAAGTAGTATTCGCGCTCCGGCAATCCGAGGCCGCCTTGGAACGCGGCGCCAATCACCTGCGTACTGTCCTTAGCGTCTTGCGTCGAATTGAAACGAAAGAGCGCTCCGACCCCTCGGCTTTGAAGGTGTTCGGTTACCGTCTGGAGGTCTGCGACGTTCTTGATTGCAGCGATGCGCGTCAGCTCGGGTCCGATGGGTTTTGTTCCCGCCGCATCGATGGCGGCCGTGTCCATGCAGCTCGCGTAGAAATCGCCGATCTTCTGCTCATTAGAACCTGGTGCGGCCTTGGCGCTGGCGGCAGCCTCCAAAATCTGGCGCAAGTTTTGCTGGTTCTTGTCCGCAAGCTGACTGAACGAGCCCCAGCTCGAATATTCCGGAGGAATCGGGTTGGATTTCATCCACCCGCCCATCGCGAACTGGTAGAAATCGTCGCAAGGTTTGCAGGTCTTGTCGAGATTCGCAGTCTCGAAGCCCCACGAACTTGGCTTGTCCGCCATTTCCATAGGCGTGCCGAACCCGGCGCCGGCGAGACCAAGCGCCAGAATTCCAGCAGACGCAACGATGCTACCAGCAAGAAAAAATCGGTTTGACATCGGCTCCCCCGTCTTGAAGAAGTTTGAGCACCGCGGGCCTTTGGTGATTGACTCCGGCCGCCACGCGAACTGAATGTGAGACGGAAGCAATAGTAGCCGGGTTTCCCGACCTTCGGAATTGCGATTCTTTGGAAAGGCGACACCGGGAACTAGTGCAGAACCGTTCCGTAGAAGACCCCCTTTCCACCGCGCAAGTCCCGCCCGTAGGACAGAACGACGGTCAGACTTCCTAGGACTCGGACCTTGCATTGCGCGCCGGCATCCCAGAGCCAGCGTCGCGAGCCAAAGAGGCCCGAAGAATCGGCAATGGCGCCACTATCGAGAAATGGCCCGAACTTCACGGTGAAAAAACCGTTTTGATAGATGCTCTTGTCCGTTTCCCAATTGGCCAGAAAAAATCGCCGTCCGAGCGGAGCGGACCCTTTGCGGCCGTCAAAAGTTCCGGCGTGGCCGCGGAGCCAGAGGTCGTTGTCGCGCTCGATGCCCAATTCGAACAGTTCGTCGAGAGTGGCTTTGCCGGCGGTCGCTCCCGTGCGAATTTTGATCTGCGTCTCGTAGTCGTCGCCCTTTGCGCGCGGAAGCCAATGTGCGCGAAGCGAGGCGCGCACCGTGGCCAACGGCCCGAGGCCATTGGCAAACTCCCGGCCGACTTTCACGTTAGCCGAGGAGTCCAACGTGAATCGCCGCTCCGGAGCACGGTAGAGAGAACGTTCGGCACCGAGCCATGCGGCAAGGGACGTAGCGTTGGCAAAGAACTCCGGCTGCACGGGAGAGCTGATTGCGGCCAAATTCCGAAAATTTCGATGCGCGACTTCCGCGCCAGCACTCCAGCTCCAGCGGCCATTCACGATGGAATGCACTTCTGCTCCGGCTGCCGCGCGACGCATGTTCAAGTCTGTCACCGGAGTAACCGCGCCGAGGAAAGTTTGCGCCAAGTTCCAATTTTCGTTGCGCGCATCGGCATAAAGACGCAGTCGCAAGCTGGGATCGCCGTAAAGGGGGAAGGAGAGCGCGAGGGAGACGCGGCGTTTTTCCGAATCCCATCGCGCGAGCGAGGTTAAGTTCACGGCATCGCGGCCCAGATTGTAAAACTCTGGATAGACCGTGGCATAAGGCAAGCCGCTCAAAAGCGAAACGACGCCTTCAACTTTCGAATCGCCCCAGCCGTTCTTCTCAGCCAAGTGCAGTGTTGCGTCGTAGTTTCCCGCCGGGGAGAGCTCCATCCGCCGGCTTGAAAAGATTCCCAGATCGTCCAGGCGCGCCTCGGTTGTGAGCAGGGCATCGGCTGTGAGTACTTGGGGAGCATTGAACGCAACTGCGCTGTCGCGGAGCGATTCCTTGAGCTTCAGGGAAGGTTCGAACGCGACAGTTTTTAAGCGCGGCTTGTCTTCCGGATTCCAATACTTCAAGGCGGCTTCGAGATTGCCTTCGAGAAAATAGATGGTCGCGAGGAATTCATTCGAATACGAATCTCGCGGGTTCCGCTTAAGCGCCGCATGGAGATGGTTCTTTGCGGCCCGAAAGTCTTTTTGCTTGTAAGCGACGCCGGCAAGCTCCACCAGGAACCGCGAATCGCCTGGCGATTTGCGAAGGCCGGCATCAAATGCGAGTTTGGCCTCGTCCCATTTCTCCAACCGAGCCAAAGCAAGTCCGGCGAGAAAATCAAAATCCGGCGATTGATCCGCGGGCCCTCGAGCGAGCTTTGCGGCTTCCTCCCATTGCCCAGCGTCAAACGCGCTCTGCACTGCGGGAAGTCGAACTTGATCAGAGGCGGGATTCTGGGCGAACGCGGGGAAACGCAGCACCAACACTGCGGCTAAAAAAAAGGTCACGAAGCCTTTTCGGGGAGAACCAGCAGCATCCAATTGCGGTTTGGCCGCCATTGCTTTTCAAAATCCTCACGAGCGACCCGGAGAAGTTTCCCGCGTGCGGGATCGTTGATGAAGACGGCTCCGTTCTGCCAATCGATGCCCGTCACCACGACGTAGTGTAACGGGGTTTTTGAGCTGCCGGGCTGAAGACTGGCAATTAACGGACGTCCCTGCTTGAGTTGTTCGAGAAGGTCTTTCCAATCTCCATTGAGGGGAAACACGCGAAAGCCCGACGCTTTGAGATAACTCTCCATGTCGGAAGCCTGAATGCCGCGGACTTTGCGCGAATAAAGCTGCTTCTGAATTGCGGAGGCGTCGGCGCGTTGTGAGTCAATCCCGGCGCCATGAGCGTTCCAGTATTGCAGGAGCATGGAAATGGCAGCCGACCCGCAGCCATCTTCGGTTTGTCTTACGTAAGGCACATCCAGCCAGATGCCGGCTTTTTCCTGGGGCCCCGCTTGTACAGAAGGCCCCAGGAAAAAGGACAGGAACAAAACGAGAAAGATCCGGCTTATGCGAATAATGAATGACTCCAAATTGTAGGAATTAACGGAGCGCGAGCGCCAGGACGACGATGCCGAGCGCGATCAGGATGATCCAGAGCAGATCGCGATCCGAAATACGTCCCGCGGCAAAATCTCTTTGCGCTTGGCGAGACCGCTCAGCCAGTTTGGCAAGGTCTTCATCGCTGAGTTGGCCGACGGCTTTATCGACTTTTTGATAGTCGAGGTTGGCGGATTTCAGCGCCTTTTGCGCTTGGTCGGAAGAAAGAAGCGATCGAACGGCTTCTTCGTTGGATTGGCGCGTCTGAGCGGGCCGCGCGGCGTCTTTGGTCAGATCGCTTAGAGAGACGACATGCTGCTTGTCTTGGGCCCCCGCCGGGACTGCCGCCAAAGCAAACAGAGGGGCAATCGCCAGCATCGACACACACACCTGCACGCGAAAATGCATTCTTCCTCCTATGTTTGGCTGGGGTAAGAATAGTTTACGAATTGCATGGCATGGTGACAAGAAACTTCTGAAGGACGTTCCCCGGAGTCAATCGTTGTTACTTCACAGAACTTAATTTGCTGGCGGGGGTTGTTTGTATTTGGTCGCGTCCACCGATTTCCACTCGCCCTTGATAATTCCTGCCCGTATCTGCGCGGCGCTCTTCCCTTTGCCGGACTGTTCGAGGGTGTAGAAGTCCTCGTAAATACAGGTGCCGCATCCAGCGCCGTGCTTGCTGGCAAAACAGTCCAGCAGGCTTTTGTGGCCCTGGCTGCGGTCACAATGGCAGTAGCAGGGCTGCTGGTAGAGTGCTTTTTTGATTTTTGCCGCGGCCGCGTACGCATTTTGCACAACGGGGTCAGGGAAAAGGCCGGGATCTAAAGTTGCAGGAAGCTCGCCCTGCGGAGCTTGTGCATGAAATGCGGGCACGGATTCTTCGGCTGCGGGCTGTGGCGGGTTCGTGCCTTGGGGCGACTGCGAAGCGGCCCGTTGAGGAACCAGCGCGAGTCCAAGCGCACAGACGAAGAGAATCGCAGCTCCCAGAAACCTTTGCTTTGCAGCCATTCTTGCGTACTCCTTTTTGTTCGACCTCACTAGGATCGCTCGCCCGATTGCGTGAAACGCCGTGCCCAAAGAAATGGCTACCGCAGGCTTCAGTGCACGAAAGCCGTAGCTATTGGGGTGACCGCCTGGGGCGAAGCTGGGGTGGCACGCTTCGTCGCTAGATGCTTCGCGCGGAGACGGCGATGCACGCGGCGCCCCCAGCCTCTTACAAACGAAAAATTCAGCGCGCCCCCGATTGCCGAGCTAGCGAGAGGAATCAATCGCCCAACCCACTTTTCCACGGCCTCGGCGCCAATCTTTGCGGCGAAGCGCTCCGCAATGCGCGGGACCAGTTTTTCGAGAATCTGTTTTTCAGCCAAATCCTTGCCGTAATCGATGCCCGAAGCCGCCGCCGCCGCCTTCCACATTTCGATGCGTTGGTCGTGGCCGCGAGCTTCAAATCCGTACAGCAAAGAAAGGCGCTGGATGAGCCGAAGCGTAATCACCGTGAGCAAGCTGGCATCCGGCAAGAACGTGATCATGCCGCCAAGGCCAAGGCCCGCTCCCTCCGCAAGCGCCAGCCGTTCGGCATCGCGAATCAACGTTGCAGCGATGACGTCCAGGCGTTCGGTGGGAACATCTTTCATCCGCCCGAAGTCTGGAACCCACAAGCCGTGCTTGTCGGCAAGAGTGCGCCGGAAATGTTCCGGATCAATTTCGACCGAACGAAGTCCTCGGAGGACACCAAAGCGCAGAAACCGCTTGAAGGTACGTCCCGCCATCGATCCCTTGGCCGCATTGTGTAACCCTGTCATGTCTATAAGCATCCTATGGCGGTTAGAATCGCCTGGCAACCACGACGTTGCATGCGTTGCTCGAGTGGAGACGACGAGTGAACTCCTCCTGGAGGGGGAGTTACCCGGAACGCGGCAAGAAAACAGGAGTCCTACTTGACGCGGCGGAACTTTTGAGTAAACTGCATTTTTCTCTATGGCCACGGTGCCACAATTCGTTCCTTCCGAAGTCGTGCACGATCTCGACTTCCCGCAGCGTGAGGCTGCTTTTTTCTACGGCTTATTTCTGCGTGGCCATTCCGCGGACAAGCTTCGCCGGGACATCGAGGTACCCGCGGTTGTTCTTGCGAAGTGGCACCGCGAAGCGGAACGCGATCCCCAGCTTCGCGATATTTTTGCGCGCATGGTCGATTACCGGCGTCATGTTCTGGCCATCTTCGATTCCCTGGTAGGTTCGGACACCCATTTGCAGCGCATTCAGTAATCTTCCTCCTGTACTTTCGTTCAGGTCAAAAACTGTCAGGCAACCAATCTGCAAAGGCAGTGATCTAACCCCATTCGGGAGACAAGTGCCTCAAAATGAAGGGGATTCCGCTCATTGACGGCAGGCTTGTCCGGGGTTAGAATCTCAACGTCCTAAAGTTTGAGGTGTCTTCATGTCAAGGGTAGTTCGCGCCCTGTTTGTTTGGATTTTTTCGGTTGCCATCGCCGTTCCATCACTTTTCGCGCAGCAAACGCAAGATCCGGGTACGCCTCCGGGACCCCAAAAATTAGATAAAGAAACAAAGCGAAAAATGCGCAGGACGCTGAAGGAGTTGGACAGCGCCTACCGGCAATGGCTGACGGAAGACGTTACCTACATCATCTCACCAGACGAACGTAATGCTTTTCTGCAACTGGATACCAACGAAGAACGCGAACAGTTCATTGAGCAATTCTGGCTGCGGCGCAGCAGCAACCCGGACTTGCCGGAGAATGACTTTAAGGAAGAGCATTACCGCCGCATCGCGTACGCCAACGAACATTATGCCTCCGGCATTCCGGGATGGAAGACCGACCGCGGGCGCATGTACATCATGTGGGGACCGCCGGACGAGATTGAATCGCACCCGACGGGTGGCACCTATGACCGGCCAATGGAAGAGGGCGGCGGCTCCACCAGCACATATCCGTGGGAGACGTGGCGCTGGCGCTATTTGGAAGGCATCGGGGAAAACATTATTTTGGAATTCGTGGATCCCAGCGGCTCGGGCGAATATCACATGACCATGGATCCGTCGGAAAAAGACGCGCTCCTGCACGTGCCTGGAGCGGGGCTAAGTTTGATGGAATCCATGGGCATGGCTTCGAAGACCGACCGCTTCACTCGCTCGGACGGCACCAACCTGCCGACCACCATGGGTGGTCAACCAGCCAGCATGAACGAATTCAACCGCCTGGAACTCTACGCCAAGGTGAACAAGCCGCCCGAGGTTAAATTCAAGGATCTCGAAGCGGTGGTGACTTCGCGCATCGTCCGCGATCAAGTGCACTTCAATTGGCGGACCGATTACCTGAAAGTGACGAATGACACGGTTTTAGTGCCTGTGACGATTCAGATTCCCAATAGTCAGCTCTCTTTCCAGTCTAAAGATGGGATTCACTCCGCGACGATGAATATCTTTGGGCGCGTGAGCACATTAACCGGCCGTGTCGTTCAGACGTTCGAAGACCCCGTCAGCAAGGACTTCCCGGATTCCCTTTTCCAGCAATCATTGAAGCTCCAGTCAATTTATCAGAAGGCGATTCCGCTTCGCCCGGGTCTGTACCGCCTGGATCTGGTGATCAAGGACGTGCAGAGCGGAAATATCGGAGTTGTGAACACGCGTTTGCAGGTGCCGCGGTATGATGACGACAAACTCGATGCCAGTTCGTTAATTCTTGCCGACCAAATCGAACGTGTTCCGGCGAAGCAAATCGGTTCGGGACAGTTCGTGCTCGGTTCTTCGAAAGTCCGTCCGCGTCTTGAAGGCGATTTCACAACTGCCGACAGGCTCGGCATTTACATGCAGGTTTATAACTTGAAGCCTGACGACAAATCCCACAAGTCCAGCGCGACGTTTGAATACACCGTGAAAAAAGGCAAAGATCAGGTGATGCAGTTCAAGGAGACTTCCGAGGAGATGAAGCAGACGGGCGACCAAGTCACCATCGAGCGGCTTCTTCCTCTCGCGACGCTGCCGCCGGGGAAGTACAGTCTTGAAGTGAATGCCACGGACACGCTCTCGAAACAGACGATTTCGCGCTCGGCGGAGTTTACGGTGAAAGCGCCAGCGGAAACCAAAACCGCGGCGAATGCCGCACCGGGGAGGTAAAGAAACGTGAAACAGGAACGGCTCCGAACCCTGGGGGCCCTGGTCCTGACCGCCATGGTTTCGTCCTATGCGGCGATTCCGGCGGCTGCGCAAGCGAAGCCTGTCCCGGGCAAGCTTCGAGGAGTGGTGCACGACGCTGCCGGTACGCCGCAGTTGGGTGCGAGCGTTGAGCTGATTTCCGAAGCCGTGGGGGTGGCAGCCACCCGCAGCTTTTTGACGAATACACAAGGGATGTTCCGTGGCGACAAGCTGGCTCCCGGTTTTTACACCGTCCGTGTGACTCTCGCCGGATTCCTTCCGACGCTTGAAAAACACGTTCGTGTCACTTCCAATCTGACGACGGTAGTTCGCATTGAACTGGAATCCATGTTCGCGTCGCTGGACCAATTGCGGCGCATGCCTGCGAGCAGCACGGCCGAAGTCGACGACTGGAAATGGGTGTTGCGGTCCGCTTCTGGAATGCGGCCCGTTCTGGAGTGGGTGGACCACGACACCTTGAGCGCTTCTGCTGTTACCGGTGAGGTAGTCGGCCCACGGGCGCCCAGAATGCGAATGGAATTTACCGATGGAGCGCGGCGCCCGACTTCGGCTTCTAGCATTGCCTCTGCGCCTGCCACCGCAGTGGCCTACGACCAGAAGTTGGGCGGCACAAGCAGAATGATTTTTGCCGGCCAGATGAACTATGACAGCGATGCCCCTGCCGGCGGTATCGCCACGGTGTGGTTGCCGACGGGAACGCTGGGTGCCGGACCACACACGGCGCTGGTCCTCCGCGAGGCCAAGCTGGGACCCGTCGGCCCGACTTTCCGTGGTGCTCGCATTGATCAGGGTGGTGCGTTGGCGCTTGGTGACCGCAGTGTTCTGACTTACGGCGGAGAGTACGTTCTTGTGGGGCTCGGGGCCTCAGCGTCCTCCCTCCGTCCGCGGGCAGAATTAAACGTGCGCCTGACTGACGATTGGAACACCGCGTTCGTTTTCGCGTCCATGCCCAACGGGCCTGGTCCGCTCGAAGCCAATGGTCGACAACTAGGTGGTGCACTCGGGGCGGCGCTTAGTGAACTGGATGCTTTTCCCGCCTTGCTCTGGCGCCAGGGCCGCCCGGTTCTGCAGAACGGTTTGCATGAAGAGATTTCGGCGGAACGAAAAATTAGTACCCGCGGCAGGTTCCAAGTCGCAGGTTTCCATGACGACAACCGCCACGTGGCGGTCTTCGGAAAGGGCAGCGACCTTCCCGCGGCGGACTATTTTCAGGATTTCTTTTCAACGGGTTTTGCCTATGATGGGGGCTCCTCGAGTAGTTGGGGAACGCGCCTTGCGTTTCGCGAAAAGCTCGACGGCGACGTGGAATTGACGGCCCTGTATTCATTCGGTGGAGCCCTCACGCCTTCAGACGATGCGGATGGTTTGCTTAGGGATTCTCTTCGAACAGCGCAGCGGCATTCATTGGGAGCGGGGATTTCTGCGAGGGTGCCTTATATCGGCACCAAAGTCCAGGCGGGATATAAATGGGTGAACGGCGTCACGGTTTCCTCCGTGGACGGTTACGGCGAGTCTATTTTTCAGATGGACCCCTACCTACACCTGATTCTCAGGCAACCGCTACCCAAGTTTGCCCTGGGGCGGTGGGAAGCTATCGCTGATTGCAACAATCTGCTGGCGCAGGGGTATGTCTCCACCAACAGCAGGGATGGCCGCGTCGTTCTGGTACCGGCGTTCCGGACTTTTCGAGGCGGGCTCAGCGTTCAGTTCTAGGAGTTTTTGGGTTCTAGAAAGCTGTATTTGTCCTTCCAGAAACAGGATGATGCGGGACAGCCTGGCCTACCGTAGCAGTAACCTATTGAATATAAAGGTGTTCCTCGGATGATTCGCTACCAAACAATGGACATTGGGTTGCACTTGGTTTCTTGCGGCGGGGTATAGTCGTGTCCGGTAGGTTTATGAGGCAAAACCTGCGAGCGAGCCTGGGGGCGGTCGTACTGGCGTTGGCCACGCTGGCTACGGTGATCTTTGCCCTGATTAATTTCGACCAGCGCGCCCGATTTGAGGTCGTATACGACGGAGTGGCTTGGCTCGATACGGACCATGGAATTCAGGCCAGCCGGGTTCTGCCCAGTTCGCCCGCAACTCGTGCGGGGATCCGCCCTGGCGATGCCTTGCTGAGTATAAATAGCGCCCGAGTCACAAGAGCCGCGGAGGTCGCCCGGCGGCTAGACCGTGCTGGGCTTTGGACGCAATTGCACTACAAGCTTTCCCGCGGCGGTGAGGAATTCGAGACGCCGCTCCTCACGGCGCCTGCGGAAAAGCCCCTCGCAACCGAAAACTATCTGCGAATCGTGGGTCTGCTTTATCTTTTCATCGGCTTGTTCATTTTCATCCGCCGGTGGAACGCTCCGCGCGCCGTACACTTTTACGTCTTTTGCCTGGTTTCTTTTGTTCTCTGGTCGTTTCATTTCAGCGGAAAACTGGACACCTTTGACTGGGAAGTCTATTGGTCGGAGATCGTTGCGCGTCTTTTGGCTCCTGCCTTACTGCTGCACTTTGCGTTGGTGTTCCCAGGGCGGTCCGAAGCAACTATTCGCACGTCTTCGAAGGTGTTTGCCGTCTACGCAATTCCACTCGCTCTGCTTCTTGTACACGTGAGCACGGCGCTCAACGCCTTTGGCTTTGTGCCGTGGCTTGCGCCCTACATATTGCTCACGAAATTGGAATTTGGCTATCTCGCTCTTTGTTTCCTGGCGGCCGGGCTTGTTTTCTATCGGAGCTACCGCGAGGCACCTTCCGGTGTTATGCGCCAGCAGTTGAAATGGCTCACTGGTGGGACACTTGCCGGCAGTTTGCCCGTTTCGCTGCTCTATATCGTTCCCTTGGCAGCAGGCGTGGCCTTGCGGCCATGGATGCAACTCTCGGTATTAAGCCTGGTGCTAATCCCGCTGTGTTTCGGCTATGCGATCATCCGCTATCGACTGATGGATGTGGACATCATCTTCAAACGGGGCTTGGCTTATACGGCGGCAACAGCCGGGGTAGCTGCCGTCTACTTTGCATTGGTGGCGCTGATCGCTGACATCTTCCATGCGCCTACGAACGGCCCTGCTGGAGGCATGATCGCCATCGTCATTGCCGCGTTTCTGTTCCAGCCGTTCCGCGCCGGGATTCAGGCACGCTTGGATCGCTTCTTCTACCGCGATCGTCTGGACTACCGCCGCACTCTCATCGAATTCGGGCGCACGCTGACGAACGAAGTTCGTCTCGACCCCATGCTTGGCTCGGTGATGGACCGCATTTCCCAAACCCTGTTGGTTGACCGGCTGGCGATTTTTGCGGAGAACGCCGTGCAGCCCGGGCAGATGCGGATCGCCCGTTCGATGGGAGTCCGCCTTTCCGGGTCTTTGGATCTCAGTTTCCTCGAGCCGGCCCGGCCCGAGTTTGCCCGCGGGGCGCTCTTTTTCGAGTCGCCCCGTGCCGCGCGAGACGTGAGCGATTCTGTTCGCCACACGCTCGAACAGCTCGACCTCAATTACTTTGTTCCCTGCCGCATCCGCGAACACACCGTCGCCGTTCTCGGTCTCGGCAAAACAGTCGATGGAGATTTTCTGTCCAGTGATGACGTCGAATTGGTGGAAACGATTGCAGGCTACGTCGCCGTCGCCCTCGACAATGCCCAGCTTTACAGTTCGCTCGAGCAAAAGGCCCTCGAAATCGTGCGCCTCAAGGACTTCAGCGAAAATATCGTTGAGTCCTTGAATATCGGTGTCCTCTCCGTGGACCTCGAGGGCATCGTGGAATCCTGGAACACCCGCATGGAGCAACTTTTCGGAGTGTCGCGTCAGGAGTCCGTTGGACGGCAGCTCAACTCGCTGTTGCCGGAGGAACTCGCGCGCGAAATCGCGGCGCGGGGCGACCAGGAACAGATTACCGGCATCTATAAGCAGAGACTGCAACATCAAGGGAAGTCATTGACTTTGAACGTTTCGATTACACCCCTGGTAAGTAAATCGAATGAGCGCATCGGCCGTCTCCTGCTCTTTGATGACGTAACCCAGCGGGAGCGCATGGAAGAGCAGATGTCGCAAACGGAAAAGCTGACTTCGCTGGGGCTTCTCGCGGCCGGCGTGGCGCACGAAGTAAACACGCCGCTCGCCGTCATTTCCAACTACATTCAGATGCTTGCGAAGCAGATGCCCGAGGGCGATCCCCGCCACTCGATTATTGAAAAAATCGTCAAGCAGACATTCCGCGCCAGCGAAATTGTCAACAATCTGCTCAATTTTTCGCGCACCGGTGCCCCGGAAGCCGCGGACATTGATGTAAATCGTGTCGTCGAAGAGACCTTGTCTCTTGTGGCCCACCCACTCAAAGCTTCGCACATTCAGGTGGTGAAACAACTCGGCGAACCTCTGCCGGCTGTTCGGGGATCAGCCAACAAACTGCAGCAAGTCTTCTTGAATCTTTTCTTGAACGCCCGCGACGCTATGCCCAGCGGGGGATTGCTCGAAGTTCGCACTGCGGCGCATAACGGCAGCGTTGAAATTGAAGTCGCGGATACGGGCGGAGGCATACCCCGCGAACACATTCACCGCATCTTTGACCCCTTCTTCACCACCAAAACCAGTGGCCGGGGTACCGGTCTTGGCCTCTCCGTAAGTTACGGAATTATCAAGGAACATGCCGGAAAAATTGATGTCCGTTCAACGCCAGGCAAGGGCACTTCGTTCCACGTCGAATTCCCCGCAGTCAAGAAAGCGGTCCATGTCTAAAGGTTCCATCCTGGTTGTCGACGACGAATCGGAAATCCGCGAGGGCCTCGAACTTCTGCTAAGAGGTGAGGGCTACGGAGTGTCCAGCGCGGAAACAGGCGAATCCGGCCTCGAAAAACTCGAGCAGCATCCTTACGATCTTCTCCTGTTGGACGTCAGCCTGCCGGACCGCAACGGTCTCGACATGCTCAAGGAGATTCACCGCCGCGATCCGCAGCTTTCCGTCGTACTGATTACCGCTTACGGTTCAATTGAAATGGCCCGCGCGGCCTTCAAGAATGGCGCGATGGACTACATCACCAAGCCGTGGTCCAACGATGAATTGCTGGCCCAGGTAGCTCAGGCCGTGGAATCACGCCGGCTTCGTGACGAAAACGTCCAGCTTAAGCGCGCTCTGAAGCAGCGTTTCAATTTCCCGAATATAGTCGGGAAGAGCGACAAGATGCAGGTGCTTCTCAACCTCGTCACGCAAGTTGCGCCATCACGCTCCACGATTCTCATCAGCGGCGAAAGCGGCACGGGCAAAGAACTCATTGCCAAGGCGATTCATTCTGCCTCGAGCCGCGCGGACAAAGCTTTTGTGCCCGTGAATACGGGCTCCATCCCCGTCGATCTCCTGGAGTCCCAGCTCTTCGGCCATGTGAAGGGCGCCTTTACCAGCGCCGTTGCCTCCAAGAAAGGCCTCTTCGAAGTTGCCGACCAGGGCACCATTTTCTTCGATGAAATCGCCACCATCAGCCCGGAAACGCAAGCCAAGCTTTTGCGCGTGATTCAAGAGCGCGAATTCATGCGCCTCGGCGGCACCGAGCAACTCAGAGTCGACGTGCGCATTGTAGCCGCTTCCAACGTAGAGCTCCTTACGCTGGTGCGAGAGGGCCGCTTCCGCGAAGATCTTTATCACCGCCTGAACGTAATCCACCTCCAGGTTCCGCCGTTGCGCGATCGCCGGGAAGACGTGCCCCTTCTGCTGGCGCATTTCCTGGGACGGTATTGCCACGAAAATGCCAAGCCGCTTCGGCATTTTACGCCGGCGGCAATGAAGCTTCTGATGGATTACGATTGGCCGGGCAACGTGCGCGAACTGGAGAACGTCGTTGAGCGCGCGGTGGTTCTCTCCACTCAGGAACGCGTTGACGTGGACCTGCTCCCGGAGAGCATTCGCAGCAAGGAAATCGTTCGCGGCGTGCGGCTGCAACTCTCGGAATTTCTGCCGCCCCTCCCGGGCGAACCCGGTTCGCGAGCCGCCGCAGACCATCCGCAACCGTCTTTGTTCCAGATCATGGACGAGATTGAGCGCCGCATTATCATTGACATGCTGGAGCGCACCGGCTGGAACCAGACCGAGGCCGCTGAGCGTTTTATGATTCCCCTTTCAACGCTCAATCAGAAAATCAAGCGGCTCGGCATTGACGTCCGCCGGCGCGGCCGCGGTGATGAGATGATGTCCGCCTCCATGGGGAAATAGCGTCCGCGTGTGAAGAACTTTCCTCCTGCATCTCTCGCGCGAATTAGCCCGCCTAATCGACTACACTAACTGCGGATCGTTATGGCCGAGCTAGTTCTTCGACAACCATCTGACATCGCTTCGTTCAGGGACGAATGGTCTGTCCTGCTCGAATGCGCTTCTCCGGCGCAGGACCGTCAGAAGCTTGCGGGCTTGTTTCCGTCCGTGGATTGGACGCGTTTGCTCATGCTTGCGGAGGAGCATGGCGCAACGGGCCACGTCGTTTCTTGCCTGCACGATCTCGAAGTGAAAGTTGTCCCGCCTGAAATTAGCCAGTCGCTTGCCGATCGCCAGCGCGCACAGATTTTTCTTGCCATGCGGCTGATAGCAGAGCTGTTGCGCATTTTGGAGAGCTTCGCTTCGGAGGGTATCGCCGCCCTGGTCATAAAAGGGCCAGTGCTAGCGGTGCGGGCATACGCCAACCCGGCGAGGCGCAGCTATGGCGACCTGGACTTGCTCGTCCGCCACCGCGATGTTCGACGCGCAACGGAACTCATGATTGCAGGGGGCTTCGCGCCAGCCATCCCTCTCAGCGCCATCGACGCAGGGAAAATTCCCGGCCAGTATTTGTTCTCCAAGCCGGATTCAAAGCTCATCGTCGAACTGCACAACGACCGCACGCTGCGCTATTTTCCCCGCCAGCTTCCCCTGGAGGAATTCTTTGCGCGACAAGTCCGCGTGAAACTCGATGCCCGCGAAGTTCCTGCCCTTTCTGTGGAAGACGAACTCGTGCTGATCTGCGTCCACGGCGCAAAGCACTTTTGGGAGCGTTTGATGTGGGTCGCCGATGTCGCCGGGCTGGTCACGCGGGAAACGGGCATCGATTGGGGCCGCGTTGCGGATTTGGCCAAAGCACTTGGAGCGGAACGCATGCTGCACGCCGGTCTCCATCTCGCCACAAACGTGCTCGGGGCACAAATGCCCCGCAAAGCTCAAGCGACTGTCAAGGCGGATGCAGCCGCTGCACGGCTTGCGGATCAAGTTTGCAAGTGGCTGCCCGCTGCCGGTTGGGCTCCACCAAGCCTGTTCCAACGCGCCCTTTTTCGTATGCGCATGCGCGGCGATTTCATTTCCGGAACCGCGTATCTCTTGCGGCTTTCCCTTTCCCCAACAGAAGAAGATTGGAACGCAGACCCGGAGGGCAAGCGCCATGGCATTCTCGGTGCCCTCCACCGGCCCTTTCGCCTGGCGGGAAAATATGGCCGCGTCGGCAAGACCTGATACTCTAACGGATCACACGGGGTTTCTGGGCAGGCAGATTTCCGCGCCACCTAACGGCTGAACTCCTGCGAGATAATACTGGCAAACGACAAGGCCTGTTGCCAGCTTGAGAAGCGTCGCGGGAATTCGGCAGTCAGCCTGCGTGCAATCTCCTCAAGCGAAGCTCTGCCGTCCATCAGCTCGAAAGCTCTGCGGCGCAGGAGCCCCTCCTCGGAGAGTTGCGGAATGTAGTCCGCCGCCATCCTGTGAAGCTGCGTGGTAGACAACACGGCTCCGGCCAACTGCGATTGCTCAAAATGAATGACGGAGGAACCCGATCCTTCGCGCGGCTTAATGCACGTAGTCCATCGCCAAACGTACTCGTTTTCCAACAGTTTTGCCGCAAGGCCCATGCAAACGGTTTGGCCCTGCGCCAAGGCCGTGGCCTCTGTCCAGGGAAAGAAGAGAGAGCCGTACACTGTCTCAGGAACATACGGAGCGTTGGAGAAGCCCACACCCTCGGCAAGATCCGCATCGAACCACACCACAATTCCGTGCCCCGTCCCGGCGCGCTCGACTGTCCACTCGAGATTTCCCTGAACATCGGGATTTTCGACGCCGGCGTAATCGAGCGTCGTCCAGAGTCTATGCCCGGTCAAGAGCTGGCCGGGACTCACACGCACTTTCCGCACGTTGTTTACGGCGATCTGCCGTGCCGAATTCAGATTTTGGCCGAAGGGATTCCTGTCCCAAGGGTCCACTGTTTCACCGTAGGGTTTTGGAGCTTCCACGATTGCAGCCCACAACGTATCCTTTCTCGGGATCATGGTTCCGCCAGGCACAAGAAAGCGACTCCGCGCGTCTATAATGGCGGGGATATGGCGTTGAAAAAGCGGCAGCACGGCGCGAAGATCGGAGAAAACGACATCGGCCCGACCGGGAAGCGTCACGCGGTCGGAAAGCTCCTCGAAAAACTGAATCTTTTCGGTGCAGTCATTGGCGGCGGCAACCTCTCGCGCCACTTGAATAATCTCACCCGGCTCGATCGCATAGACCCGACCGGCACCAAACTGGCACGCGAGCACTGCGAAAATACCCGGCCCCGTACCGATTTCCACGACGACCGATCCCGGGCGAACGCTCTTTCGCAGCGCCTCTGCGTAAGCCTCCACGCGAACGCGATCTGCGATCATCGAGCCATATGCGCCCACGTTGTACATTTGTACCTATCCGTGCACCGAGGTTGTCTTTGCCGGAACGAGCGCCATGACGCGCCTGGCATCTGTAGCAATGGCCTCACAGAGGTCAAAGATTGAGGAAGGGTCCGCTTGAGTGCGCACTCGACAGATACGGGTTTCCGCGACCACGCGGCTGAGCACCTCAAATTCTGTTCGCCGCATATCCCGGTCGAGAAGATAGTTCACATACGTATTGGCCACCAACGCCATGAATGCCTCTTCACCGGAAACCTGTTCCACAATAGGACTCTTAAGAGCCTCGTCTCGACTCTCCAGAATGTAGATCGCTCCCAAAGGCAATGGTCTCGAAGCGAAATGATGGCCGCCCTGGCCAAGCTGCATATAACGCTTGTCCCATGTGGGCGTAATGCGCGGCAGAGCATCTTCCGATCCAAATAATCTGCGGACCGAGTCCGGCCACAAGTTCACTCTGGGATAGCCCGGCTGAACAAGGAATTGTGCTCCTTTGTCGGCCAGCGCCACGACGTCATCGGAGAGCACCGGAAAGCCGTTACAGGCAAAAGCGGCAGCGGTCGTTGATTTGCCGGCCCCCGGCAGCCCCGCCAGTGCAATGGCGTGATGACCGACGGCGGTGGCACTCGCGTGGAGAGAAACTGTGCCGCGGAGGCGCAGCACAAATCCCATCACTGGTCCGAGCAAATAAGTGCAGGCATCTTCGAAAGTGTAATTTTCCAGCCAATCGGCCCACACTTCGCGCCCGTGGCGCTCAACGGCGAATCGCGCTCCGTCGCCATAGAAAAAGCCAAAATACTCTCCACCGGGGAACAGACCGGCCCGCAAGTTTGGCTGGCTGTCTCGAACGCCGTCTGAGCCGCTGTGGAAATCTTCACCAAAGGAGGGAAGTGTCGCGGGGAACGCCCACCCGTTTTTTAGCTGTATCCGTACATCGGGTGTTTCTGAATTGCGTTGAACGGGAAGCCCGGGAAGCGTCATGTTGGCCGCAAGTTGCAGCCCGTAAACCACATGGAATGCCGACAAGAGTTCCTCGAGGAGGCCGCCGTCAATTGGTCTTATTAGCTTGGCCGTCGTGCTTGGCCATGATATTGGTCGTTGCCCTAGTTAGCGCTTGGACGTCCCCGTAAACCCGGAGCATAGGTTTTTGATACGGCTTTTTTCTCTTGTCAAACTCCTGCGAATTCGACGTCACTAGGCGCCTCCAAATAAGTCTATCCCGCTGCCGCCTTAGACCGCAACCAGAAGTTCAGACTGAGTGGTCGAAGATGAATCCATGCGCTCCAGGGATCCTTTTCTCCAAAAACTTTCGGAACAGATCTCCGCTCCACATATCGCCCGAGCTCGGGATCAGCTTCAAACCAATCCACCCACGCTGACTCCGGCCGCTGAAGAAGCGCGATCAACGGATCCGCCGGTAGCGGCGACTTAGGTCGCAGGCGGACCGCATCCGGCAGGATGCCCCGAGCAGCCTCGCGCAGCAACTCCTTGTCGGAACACCATGGCAGCGCCGGTAAAGCCAGCAAGAAACCAATCAATTGCAGGTCAAAAAAGGGGTGACGCACTTCCACGGGAACACCCGTTACCGTCGAATCGTATCGTTCAAACAAAGCCGCCCAGGTGGGATCAGCTATCGCTTCATAGGCAACAGGGCGAGCGGATTCATTCTGAACCGTGGCCCCTGTCAACGCTTCCCACCGCCCGCGCAAATCCAAGCGTTTTTCCAGGCCCGGATTAAGCCATACCGGGTAGTGAGGCACTTGGCTCTTGGATGCAAACCATCTCTGCCAGCGCGTGCGAACGTATAGTCGCGAAAATCGGCCCTCGGCCGTCAGATATCGAATCGCGTCAGCCAGCGTGCGGCCAAACTGCCACTTCTTGAGCAACTGCAAGAAATGAACAGAAAGCAGGCAGGAAAGTGCGGGGTCGCCTCCAAATCCAGTCAATGCTACGCGGTTACGGGCCGCAACCTGACGCATTTGTGCTAGTCCCCCATCCGAACAGGGCAAATGCGAGGGTTCAGGCCAATCATGGTTTTGGTGATCCAGATATTTCCACAAACCGGTCTCATCACTCACTTGAAATGCGATTGGGACCCTCAAAGCTTCCGCCACGAGCCCCGCGTAAGGGCCTTCCTCGTGTGGAATCAAATTTTCGAAGACCTCGGTGTATGCCCTCACGCTGAAGTCAGGCCCATTTCCAGCCAAGATCCGCTGCGCGCTGGCTGCCACTGTTGGAGAATCGAGTCCGCCGCTCATGAAGACGCCCACGCTGCTTGTTCTCAACCTGTCTGCGACGGCACGATCCAGAAGTCCCCGGAATTGTTCGACACATTCGCTTGGTCGCTTGTGATGGATGGGGGCGCTCACTGGCAGCTTCCAATAGCGGTGCACAGAAACGCTGTCTTCGTTGCAAACAAGGATATGTGCGGGCGCCAGCCTCTGGATATCTGCGAAAGAAGTAGCTCCAGGTTCCCGGATCATGTCAAAGAGGAGAAAATCAGAGATGGCAAGATCGTTCAATCGCCCGGAGACAGCGGGATGTATTCGAATACAATTCAGCGTGTTACTGAAAATAAAGGCTTCGCCAAGCTGCGCGTAGTAAAAAGGCTTAATCCCAAAATGATCCCTCGCGCAAACCAGTTGCCTGTTCCGCGCGTCCCAGATGCCAAACGAAAAATCCCCACGCAAATGATCCACGCAAGCCAGACCCCACGCAGCGTATGCGTGCAGGATCAGCTCGGAATCCGGAGCCCCGGGCTGCGCTTCGCGCCCGCGTTGCTTAAGTTCCTGTAAGAGTTCCGCTCTGGCATCCAGTCTCGCGTCGGCCGTGATCCAGAATCGCTCATCGAGACTCGCAGGCTGACGCTCGTTCAGCGATTCGTGGGTGGTCCGCAGCATCGCATGCCCCAGCCCGACCGAGCCGTCAACCCAACACTCGCGAGAATCCGGGCCGCGGTAAGCAAGGAAATCCGCGAGCGACTTCAAAAACGCCCGCTCGATCGGCGCGCCGTCCCGATGGTAAATGCCGACGATTCCGCTCACTCAGCTTGCCTTTCCATTCGAGTGCCCCCGCACTCCAGATCTTGAAAAAACACTGGCTTCAGCTTCCTCCGAAAAAACGGCATCTCCATCCTGCCCAGGCACACTATAGATTGCATTTCTGCGGGCAACTCGTATTTCGTGCTAAAACGTTGCTTAGCTGGAGGCCTATTGTACTTTCAGCTTTTACCCGCGGCAATTGCGGCGCGTTCCTCAAGCTTCTGGGCAAGGCAGATTCGGGAACTCTGAAAATTGCGCAAGAGCGCGATGGTTCCGAGACTCCATCGTCTTTTGACTTGCAACTCCGAAGTCCTCTAGGCACAGTACCGGAGAATGATTCTGCGTCTCTCCAACAATGCGCAGCGAGCGGGGCTTGTTGCTGCTTCTTTTACTGTCGCCTTCATCCTTTCTTTCTTCAGCATCCGAAATGCGTTTGCTGTCCACTACGCTGGTTTGCAAACGTCTCAAGCCATTGAGCGCGCCACGCGCCTGGAGCCAATGGACCCGCGGAATTGGTATCTACTTGGCCGCTATTGGCAGTACAACCCCGCGGATCCAGATACCGCCCGCGGCATTCGCTCCTACCTTTCGGCGATCTCGTTGAATCCGGCATCGTGGCAATCGTGGCTGGATCTTGCCGCCTCCTACGAATCGGACGACAACTTAGCTGCGGCGCGTGACGCCTATCTGCACGCCAAGAAGATTTATCCGCTTTCCGCCGAGGTTTCTTGGCGATACGGGAATTTCCTGTTGCGGCAGGGAGAACTTGAGCCGACATTCGCGGAAATGCGTCTGGCGGTCCAAGCTGATCCCAAGCGCGCCGCCGAAGCGTTCTCTCGCTCCCTTCGCGCTGGTTCCACTATCGAAGCCGCGCTCGATCACGTCTTGCCGGTCATTAGCGATGCTTACCTCGACGTGATTCGGGACCAATCGGAAGACAGACACACTGAAAATGCCCTCAAAGTTTGGGAGCGGCTCGTCTCCATGCATCCTCGCATTTCCTTGTATGATTCCTTCCCCCTAGTCGACGCTCTGATGACTGAACGGCGCATCGGCGAAGCCAGCCGAGTCTGGGACCAGGCCGTCTTGTTTGCTGGCCTTGCTGATCTGCAGGGTCCTCCGGGCTCGATTCTGTGGGACAGCGGATTCGAATCAAATGTCAAGAATGGTGGTTTTTCCTGGCTAATCTCTGAAGCATCCCGCGATGTCCAAATCGGCTTTGACACTCAAGAGAAACACTCCGGCAATCGTTCCTTGCGTTTGATTTTTGACGGGAACTCCAACGTCAATTTCGCGGGTGTTTGTCATTACGTCCCCTTGCAGCCTTCCACTGCCTATCGTTTCTCGGCATGGGTCAGAACCAGAGCCCTCACCACGGACCAGGGAATCCGTTTCCACTTGCATTCACTCGGAGCCCAGGATGCTTCCTCCGTTGTCACATCGGAAGTTCACGGCACCACGCCTTGGACGCGTGTCGAGGCGCCGTGGTCCTCGAGTAAAGAAGTTCAGGAAATGCAAGTTTGCTTAGTCCGTTTTCCCAGCGAGGAAGCTGATGGCAAAATTCAGGGAACCGCCTGGGTGGATGACGTCGCTCTGGTTCCGGAGCTTGCGGAGCATCCCAAACCATGAGGCTGCTGCGCTTCGGCATTTGCACGCTGGCTGTATTTGCTGTCGCCGCGCATGGAGGTGTCGAGGATTGGGCGCGAGCAGTCTTTGAGACCGGCGCCGGATTGCTTTTTCTCGCCTGGGCCCTGTGGATTTATTTCACAAAAGAAGAGCAAATTGTTTTTTCTCCTCTTATCCCTCCGCTCGCAGCTCTTTCGTTGATCGTCTTGGGCCAGTGGCTTTTTCATGGCACAGCCTCTTCCTACAGCACGCGCATGGAACTCTTGCTTCTCGTCTCCGACGTCATCCTCCTCTTTCTTGCCCTGCAAGCTTTCCGCACTCTTCAGGATTGGCGAGGGTTCATTTGGTTCGGGATGATTTTCGGATTCTTGGTCAGCCTTTTCGGCGTTCTCCAGCACCTTACCTTCAACGGCAAGCTTTATTGGTTTCGCGATATGGAATACGGCGGGATTCCATTCGGACCCTACGTCAACCGCAACCATTTTGCCGGTTTCGTGGAATTAATTCTCCCTCTATCTCTCGTTCCTCTGGTCTTGGGCAGGGTTCGGCGCGAACGCCGGCCTGTCGTCGGGCTATTCGCGATCATTCCGATTGGCGCACTTTTCCTCTCCGTTTCGCGGGGAGGTTTCGTAAGTTTCGGCGTCGAGTTGGCTGTATTGGCTCTGGTGATGATTCAGCGGCGCACGAAGGGAAAGCAATTATTTGCCGGTGGCGCCGTGCTGCTGCTGGCATTGCTGATGGTTTCCTGGCTTGGCGTCAGTCAGGTCCTCGAGCGCTTTTCTTCGTTCCAATCTCTTGAGGTGACCGCCGGCAAGCGTGCCTCGATGCGCCGGGACACCTGGCAAATCTTCCTTCATCACCCGTTGACAGGAACGGGACTCGGAACTCTGCAGATCGTTTATCCGCCGTACGAAACCCTCTACGATGGGAAAACTGTCAATCACACACACAACGACTACCTCGAGGCCCTGGCCGAAACCGGGATTCTTGGAGGACTCTGCTGTGCTTGGTTCTTGGCTGTTTTGTTCAGAGAATCCCTGAGTAGGATGCGTCAGCTTCAGAATTCTTTTGCCGGATCCTTGCAGCTCTCCGGCTTGGTGGCTTGCGCTGGCTTCCTCGTCCACAGCACCGTCGATTTCAATCTGCATATTCCCTCGAACGCGCTGCTGTTTTTTCTTTTGGCCCTCCTGGCAACTTCCGATGTCCCTTCTATGGTTCCCGCGCGCTCCCGTCATCAGGACACCACAAATCGCTGATGGAATTGAGCCTTCTCGCTGTATAATCAGCCTCGGGGTCATCTATCTCATGCAGCCAGCAAGACTGGGTGCGTTGGTGTGGTTTTGCGTTCCGGCTGTCCTGCTAGGGTCACTGGTTCTGCCCCCAACCAGCGGCGCACAGCAGGCCGTACTCGAGACGCCTCAACAAGTCAACGACCGCATACGTTCAATGTCCGCCGCCGCGCGGATCATGCAGCATGACTACGTCATCGGTAATGGCGACCTGCTGGACATTGAAGTTTTCGATGTAAAGGAGCTCAGCCGCGAAGTACGTGTCAGCCAGACGGGATCGATCGGGATGCCCCTGGTGCCGGTTCGCCTGCACGTCGCCGGATTAACCGAAGTCCAGGCCGAACAGAAGATATCCGAAGTGCTCGAGTCCAATGGTCTGGTCTCTCATGCCGAAGTGAGCCTCAGCGTTAAGGAGAGAAAGAGCAAGCCCATAACTGTCGTGGGCGCCGTCGCGCATCCCATGGTTTACCAGGCCGACCGGCCGGTGACGCTTCTCGAAGTCTTGGCTGAAGCTGGAGGCGTTGCCAACGACGCCGGCGACACGGTGATTGTGAACCGGCCCTCCCAGGACACGCCATCCGATCCATCGGAGCCTCCCGCGATCGGCCCAGAAGATCTGGCTCCAGCCGCTGCCTCTGCTGGGTCGCCCGCGCACCCGTCGCAGGAGTCCGGTTCCACCGCGGCTGCAGTACCCAATACCTCCTCGAATTCTTCCGCGATTGCCGATCCTCCTGTCTTGAAGAATACGATCACCGTCAATTTGAACGAACTGATGGAGACTGGCGACGCCACGAACAATATTATTCTTCAGGCGGGCGATATCGTTACCGTCCCCCACTCCGGAATCGTCTACGTCCTCGGCGCCGTGGGCAGGCCCGGTGGATTCGTTCTTGCCAATGACCGCGGGCAGATGACCACCCTGAAGGTTTTGGCTCTCGCCGGCGGTCTGAACTCCACCGCGAAAAGGGATCATGCCGTCATCGTCCGCAAAGACACCCAAGGGCAGCAACACGAAGTTGCCGTCGATCTTAAGAAGGTGATGGCACGGCAGGCGGAAGATGTGCAGCTTCAGCCCAGTGACATTTTGTACGTGCCAGACAGCGCCGCGAAGAAGGCCATGCTCCGTACCGTGGAATTGGGAATTGCTCTCGGGACCGGTGTTGCTCTCTATCGGGTGGCGTACCGCTGACGATGGCCGACGAAAACAAACTCGTACCGCGCGAAAATGGCTCCAGTGGTGCTGTCGAGGTAGTCTCTTTGTCGAACCGTGTTCCTAGTTTTGAACTCTCCCCTCGCGAGCCCCACCTTTACGACTATCTGCTAATCTTGCGGAAACACCAGTGGCTGATTCTCTCCTTCATGCTGGCCGTTGTCACCATTGTGGCCATTGCCACCTTCCGCATGCAGCCCGTCTACGTGGCCACTACCCGCGTCGAGATTGACCGGGAGAACGCCAACATCCTTCCCTTCCAGGGCACCGATTCCTACGATTACATGATGGATCTCGAAAACTACATCGAGACGCAGTCCAAGATTCTAACCAGCGAAACGCTCGCACTCCAAACCATTCGCAACAATGCTCTCTCCACGCGCCCGGAATTTTCTTCGCCCAACGGGCCCTCGGAAGCAGTTGCCAGCGGCAGCCTCGCAAACCAGAAACGCCCGCCTGAACTTGCTGAGTTTTTGGGCAGTCTTAGCGTGAAGCGCGTCCCCAATAGCCGCTTGATGGACGTCAGTTTTGAATCCACGGATCCCCAGCTCGCCGCTCGCATCGTCAATGCCCATATCGCTTCCTACATTGAGCAGAATTTCCGCAGCAAGTACGAGGCCACCACTCAGGCCTCCAGCTGGCTCGCCGATCAACTCGGCGAGCTGAAGATCAGGGTTCAGCGGTCGGAGGACGCCCGCATCGCCTACGAACGCCAAAACCAGATCTGGACTCTCGACGACAAACAGAACATCACTACACAGCGCCTGTCCGACATTAACAAGCAGTTGACCGACGCGCAGAGCGAGCGCATGAAGAAAGAATCGCTCTACCAGTTTGCCAAAGCCGGCAATCTCGATGCCGTGCCCGAGGTTCAAAACAACTCCGCCCTCGGCGATTTGCTCAAGAAGCGCAGCGATGCCGCCTCGCAGTACAACGACGCCTTGGCCCAATATGGCCCCAATTTCCCCAAGGTGCAGCGTCTTCAGGCTCAACTTAAAGAATTTGATCAAACTATCGAAAAAGAAAAACAGAAGATTTTGGATGTCCTCGAGAGCGACTACCACGAAGCGCAACAGCGCGAAACGCTCCTAACGCAGGCCCTCGACCAGCAGAAGGCGGAGACAAACCAGATGGCGGGAAGGCTTGTGGAGTACAACATCCTCAAGCGCGAAGCCGAGGCCAATAAGACGCTTTACGAAGGTCTGATGACCAAGTTGAAGGAGACCGCCATTTCCCAGGGCTTGCGTTCTTCGAACATCCGCGTGGTGGATCCCGCCATGATTCCTTCTACGCCCGCGCGTCCCGCCAAGACTCGCAACGTTGCGCTCGCTTTTCTCGTGGGCTTGGTCGGCGGCATGGGCTTGGCTCTGATGCGCGAGTATCTGGACAACACCGTCAAGTCCCCAGACGACGTTGAAACGCTTTCAGGCCTGCCCTCCCTTGCGGTCGTCCCGCAGTTCGCCGGTTCGAATGGCAACGGCAAGCGCCACGGCCTCCTGCAGGGTCTCTCGTCGAATGGGCACGACAAGCGTATCGAGTTGGTTGCCCAGCATTTGCCCAAATCGCAAATGTCGGAAGCATTTCGCGCTTTGCGAACTTCCATTTTGCTTTCCCAGGCCGGTCATCCGCCTCAAGTTATTTTAGTCACCAGTGCCCTCCCGCGCGAAGGGAAGACCACCGCAGCCGGGAATCTTGCCGTTACGCTCGCGCAGTTGGGCGACAGCACGGTGCTCGTCGATGCCGACCTTCGCAAACCCGGCATCGGCCGCCTCCTTAATTTAGCCGGTGGAAAATACGCGGGGCTCAGTTCCTATCTGGCTGGTGTTTCCAGCCTTGATTTGGTTTCCGTTCCGCATCCCGCGATTCCCAATCTGGTCGCCATTCCCACCGGCCCGCTTCCGCCGAATCCCGCGGATTTACTCTCTTCCCACAAACTCGTCGACGCCATCGCTGAGCTGCGCACAAAGTTCAAATTTATCGTCATCGATTCGCCTCCCATTATGGCCGCCACGGATGCCGTGATTCTTTCTGTGCAAGCCGATGGCGTGCTCCTTGTCGTTCGCAGCGGGGAAACACCCAAGGAAGCCTTCACTCGCACGCGGGACCTCCTGAACAGCGTCAAGTGCCGCATCCTCGGCGTGGTCCTCAATGCCGTGGATTCCGGCGCCCCGGATTATTACTACTCGTATCGGTATTACCCGTACTCGTATGGATATGGCCCGCAGGAAGCCGTCGAAGCTCCGCATGAAGAAGATTCCGATGCCATCGCCCACCGCGTGTCCCGCGATCGTGATGATGACTCTGAGGCCCTTTAAGGAGGCCCTTTGCGCTATTTGATCACTGGCGGCGCCGGCTTTATTGGTTCACATCTCGCGGAGCGGCTCCTCGATCGTGGCGATCGTGTCGTTTTGCTGGACAATCTTTCTACCGGCAGCATGGAGAACATCCGCCATCTCAAGTCCTCCAGCCGTATGCAGTATCACCTGGAGAGCATCGAGAATCGCCAGTTGCTCGCCGAACTCGTGGATGATGCCGATGTAATCGTCCATCTGGCCGCTGCCGTCGGCGTCAAACTCATCGTTGAGAGCCCCGTCAAAACCATCGAGACCAATGTAAACGGCACTCAATTGATCCTCGAAGCGGCCTGCAAGAAGAAGAAGCTCGTCCTCACGGCTTCTACCTCAGAGGTCTACGGAAAAAATACCAACGTTCCTTTCCACGAAGACGCCGACCTTGTCCTTGGTCCCACCACAAAAGGCCGCTGGAGCTACGCGGCTTCCAAGGCGCTCGATGAGTTTCTTGCTCTTTCCTACTGGAAGGAGAAAAAGCTGCCGGTCATCATCGCTCGTTTGTTCAATACCGTGGGCCCTCGGCAAACTGGCCGCTACGGCATGGTGCTCCCCAATTTCGTCAAGTCCGCCCTCGACAACGCCGCCATCAGCATCTACGGCAGCGGAAAGCAATCGCGCTGCTTCTGCGATGTCCGCGACACTGTCGAAGCCCTCATTCGCCTCATGGACTTGGACCGCTCCGTCGGAGAAGTCGTCAACGTCGGCAATACCGAGGAAGTCACCATCGAAGAACTGGCGTGGAGAGTAAGGGAGCGTACCGGCAGTTCCTCCTCCATTGAGTACGTGCCTTACGATCAGGCCTACGAGCCCGGCTTTGAGGACATGATGCGCCGCGTGCCCTCCGTCGAAAAGCTATACGCCCTGACCGGGTTCCGCCCGCACACTCGATTGAATGAGATCATTGACCGCGTCGCCGCCTTTTTTCAGCAAAAGGCAGAAAGTCTCGAAGCTCACAGGGTAGCTACAACCAGCGCCGACTAACTCTCGCACTCCTCGGAGAGTCCACCCAGGGGCGGCCATCTTCTCCTACATTTCGCCATTTTCTGCGATTGCCCCTCCCATAGACCCACGAATCTCTTCGTACTTTCATCAAACTTTTGGTAACCTTTTTCGTCTTTACCTCTAGCTGCACGAGGGTATCCCTGTGACCAAAGCCACCAGTTCGGCCACTCGCCCTATGAATCTCGGCGGCTGGCTTGACACCGTCCTTCGCGACCTGAAGTACACCTTCCGCATGCTGGCCCGAACTCCTGGCTTCACGGCCGTAGCCGTCCTGACCCTGGCCCTCGGTATCGGCGCCAACACCGCCATTTTCACTCTACTCGACCAGGTCCTATTGCGGCTCCTCCCCGTCAAGGATCCTCAGCAGCTCGTTCTCCTAACCATGCGTGGGCGCCACTACGGCAGCAACTGGGGCGGCAATGCTATTTCCCATCCCATGTTCCGTGATTTTCGCGGGCACAACGAAGTCTTCTCGGATATGTTTTGCCGCTTTCCCACTTCCGCGAGCCTTTCCTTCGGCCAGCAAGGCGAACGTGTTTCCGTCGAACTCGTATCCGGCACGTACTTCTCCACTCTCGGCGTCGTCCCCGCCATAGGTCGCATCCTCACTCCCGAGGACGATCAAGTTCCCAGCGGCCATCCGTTCGTTGTCCTCAATTACAACTTTTGGAAGACGCGCTTCGCAGGCGATCCCCAAATCGTCGGCAAGACTCTGACTCTCAACAATTACAAAATGACCGTCGTCGGCGTTGCCCCGGCGAGCTTTGACGGTGTGGAGCTTGGTTTTTCACCGAAAATCTTCATTCCCATCATGATGCAGGCGCAGATTATCATCGGCAATCCGGAAGACATGCTGAAGGAGCGCCGCAATCGCTGGGTAAACGCCTTCGGCCGCTTGAAGCCCGGCGTCTCGCAGCAGCAGGCCAAAGCCGCCCTTCAGCCCTTCATGCACTCCATGCTCGAAATGGAAGTGCAGCTCCCCGCCTTCAGCCGCGCCTCAAAATACGACCGCGATGAATTTCTCAAATGTTGGATCGACGTTTTGCCCGGCTCCCAGGGCCGTTCCTACACCCGCCGCCAGCTTTCCACTCCGCTTTGGGTCTTGATGGCCACCACTGGCGTAGTCTTGCTCATCGCCTGCGCCAATCTCGCCAATCTCATGCTTGTGCGTGGTTCAGGCCGCGTCAAGGAAATCGCTGTCCGCTTGGCAATGGGCGCTACGCGTCCGCGCATCATCGCGCAGCTTTTGATTGAGAGTCTTTCCCTCTCCGCACTTGGAGGCCTCGCCGGTCTTGCCGTGGCGTTTTGGGCCGATCGCGCGCTCATGAAGATCTATCTGCCGTCCGATTCCGGAGGCATGAATGTCTCCAGCGCGCCCGATCTCCGCATTCTTCTTTTCAACCTCGCTGTCACCGTCCTCACCGGAGTCATCTTCGGCCTCGTGCCTGCTCTTCAAACCACCAAGCCCAATATCGCCGGAACATTGAAGGATCAGGCGGGCGCTGTCGTGGGTGGCGGAGGCCATCATCGCCTGAGAAAAGGCCTCGTGGTCGCGCAAGTCACTCTCTCGCTGCTACTCTTGGTTGGTGCCGGGCTTTTCGTTCGCAGCCTTGCCAACCTGCGCGATCTGGGCCCCGGTTTTCCCGCGGAAAGGCTCGTGGCCTTTCAAGTCGACCCTTCGCTCAGCGGCTACACGGTCGAGCACATGAAAGTTTTCTATCCTCAACTATCGGACGCTCTCAGGTCCATTCCCGGAGTGCAGTCCGTCGGACTCGCGTCCATGCGCATTCTCGAAGACAACGAATGGGACAGCAGCATGTCCGTCGAGGGTTTCACTCCCGCCAAGCCCGGTGAGCATGCTGAACCTTATATGAACTCCATCAGCCCAAACTATTTCGCCACGCTCGGCGTCCCCATCGTCGCGGGTCGTGACTTCACCGTCAACGACAACCACGAGATCAAGCACGGTCCCGAGGTATGGAACTGGGTCCCTACCGCCGTCATGATCAACGAGAAGTTTGCGAAAAAATATTTCCCCGGACGAAATCCCATCGGCCTGCACCTCGGCTTCGGCACCGATCCCGGCACGCCCACGGACATGGAAGTCATTGGCGTCGTCAAGGATTTCAAGTACACCAGCCTCCGCGACGAAATTCCCGAGCAGGCTTTCGTTCCGTATCTTGGTGGCCGCTACCTTGGGGAAATGACCGTCTACCTCCGCACCGCCGCCGATCCCAATCAGTTGATGTCCGCAGTGCGTTCGAAAGTCCGAGACATGGATTCCAATCTCCCCATCTTCGCCATGCGCACCACGGAAGTGCAGATCAACAACTCTCTTTCCACGGACCGCATGATTGCCAGCCTCTCCGCCGTCTTCGGCTTCCTCGCCACCTTGCTCGCGGTCATCGGCCTCTACGGCGTCATGGCTTACACTGTTGCGCAGCGCACGCGCGAAGTCGGCATTCGTATCGCTCTCGGAGCCGCTCGCGGCAACGTCATCTGGCTGGTCATGCGTGAAGTTCTGCTTCTTGTCGCCATCGGCGTCGTTGCCGGAATCACTGCCTCCCTCGCGCTCACCCGCGTGGTCCAAAGCCAGCTCTTCGGCCTGACCCCTCATGATCCACTCACGCTGGGCCTAGCTACCGCCGCTCTGGCCATCGTCGCCTGCGCCGCCGGCTACGTCCCAGCCCTCCGCGCCAGCCGCCTCGACCCCATGGCCGCCTTGCGCTATGAATAAGCTTGGCTTTCCTGAAGTCCCAAGCTTCTTCCTGGCCTGACGTGTGTAATACCCTTGAGTGAGGATTCAGGCTCTCAGGCGTTGTCCGCTATACTGGCTGACTCTCGCTCAATTAGCCCAGCGTGGAGCATGGTCGCTGGATGCGCCTCGCATGCGGGAAAACATCCCAGAGAGAACTCGATGAGCAAGCGCGCCAGGTCGAGACGGCAATTTCTAAGGTCCATGGGTCTCGGGACGGGGGCATTACTGCTCTCTACCAGAGACAGTTTCGCCCCAACGGCCTTCCCGATGCTGCATGATGAAGTCTCCCATCCGATAAGTGATCCTGATTCCGCGGACTATGTCTTGCACATTCGAATGTCTCCCCTAGAAATCGCGCCCAAAAGAATCATTTCCGCCACTACCTACAATGGCCAGTTTCCTGGGCCACTGCTTCGTTTCAAGGAAGGCCAGCGGGTCACCGTGGATATTCACAACGAGACGGATACGCCGGAGCAGCTTCACTGGCATGGTCAAAAAGTAGCAACTGATGTGGACGGAGCCGCTGAGGAAGGCACCCCCTTCATTCCCGCGCACGGCAAACGGCGAATTGTGTTCACGCCGAGTCCTGCCGGTTTCCGTTTTTATCATTCCCACAACCGCGCTGGCGCAAACCTGTCGGCGGGACAATATAGCGGCCAAGTGGGGCCGGTATATATCGAGCCCAAACACGAGCCGGGACGTTTTGACCGCGAAGTATTTCTTGTCCTGAAGGAATTCGAGCCCACCTTTAGTCAAGGTGGTGACATGGCGCAGGATTTCCTGTCCCCCTCTGCCCCAAACAAAGAACTTCAAGCCATTGGTGAATCAGCTATGAAGGCCTCGCTGGCCAAAGGCATGCCGCGCGGTTACGAAGTCGGTTATTCGTCCTTCACAATCAACGGGCGCATACTCGGCCATGGAGAGCCGATCCGCGTAAAACACCGTGAACGAGTCCTTTTTCATGTTCTGAATGGAAGCGCCACGGAAATTCGCAGCCTTGCCTTGCCAGGCCATTCCTTCCAGGTTGTGGCCCTCGATGGCAATCCGGTCCCGAATCCCGCGCACGTTCCTGTTTTGTGGCTTGGCACAGGCGAGCGTGTCTCCGCCATTGTGGAAATGAATCATCCCGGTGTCTGGATCATGGGTGACCTTGACAACGACGATCGCCGTCACGGCGCGGGCGTTGTCCTCGAGTACGCAGGCCGCCGAGCCAAGGCCCAATGGATTGCGCCGCCATCCTTTCGGTGGAACTATTCGCGTTTCGCAAAACCTGGCGCTACAACTCCCTCACCTGATGCGACGTTCGATATGACTTTCGCCAAAGAGAACGCTGCCGACGAAGGCTTCAACCGCTGGACGATCAATGGCCTGGCTCATCCGATGAACAGCGAAATGGTCCCTGCCTCCTTTCACTTGCAGCAAGGCAAGCGTTACCGCATTCGAATGCGCAACGCCAGTGATGACATCCATCCCATCCACCTCCACCGTCACAGCTTTGAATTGACCAGCCTCGCAGGAAAGCCGGCAGCCGGGATATGGAAAGATGTCGTGATGCTCGGAGGTTACCAGGAAGCGGAAATCGATTTCGTTGCGGACAATCCAGGCCTGACGCTGTTCCACTGCCACCAGCAACTCCACATGGATTTCGGCTTCATGACGCTATTCGATTATGTATAGCGCGCCGGCAAACAAAGTCGAACCCCGGCAACTGGTTTGCTGGCTTACGGTCTATATCGACACTGACGATCGAATATTGTTTGTGTCCCCCGCCGGGCAGCTTGTCGTATTCTCCTATCAGGGATTACCCATTCTTGGCTTGCTTTCTCGACTCGTGGAAAATGTAGAATCAATGTTTTCTCCTAGCCCATTTTCGCGCAGATTGGAGCGCCGGCTCTTTCCATGAGTGCCTCGACAACGCTCTCCATTCTCGTGCCCGTCTATAACGAGCAGTATTTGGTCCAGCCCAGCCTCGAACGGCTTAAGATTCTGGCAGAGTCTCCCCTGCTCGACCGCATTGAAATCATCGTCGTTGACGACGGTTCGACCGACAATACCGCCGCTGTCCTCCGCGAGTTTGAGAACTCCCTGGCTGGATCTCCGGATCCAAAACTGGAATGGCTCTTCTTGCGCCACGGGATCAATCAGGGCAAAGCCGCGGCGATTCAGACGGCGCTAGTTCGCGCGAACGCGGAGTTGACGGTCATTCATGATTCGGATCTCGAATATCATCCTCTCGATCTCCTCAAAATGGTTCGGGTTTTCCTGGACGAGCAGGCCGACGCCGTTTTTGGTTCTCGCTTCCTCGCCAGCGAATACCGTCGTGTTCTTTTCTTCCGTCATGAGCTTGGAAATCGTTTCTTGACCTTGTTGTGCAATGTCGTTTCGGACCTCAATCTCACCGATATGGAAACCTGTTACAAGATGGTTCGAACGACATTGCTGAAAAGCATCCCGCTTGTCGGCAAGGGTTTTGAAATCGAGCCGGAGATTTCCATCAAGCTCGCCAAGCGTGGCGCGCGCATTTTTGAGGTTCCCATCCGATATGCCGGCCGCACGTATCAGGAAGGGAAAAAGATTGACTGGATGGATGGCCTCCGCGCCATCTTCGCGATTCTCAGGTTCGGTTTTTCCGACTACATTTATGCCGAGGACGTTTACGGGAGCCAGGTCCTCGGCCGCTTGAACCGTGCGCCGCGCTTCACCAAGTGGATGGCCGACGTCATCCGTCCCTATGTGGGAGAAAAAGTATTGGAAATCGGCGCAGGCATTGGCAATCTGACATTGCAGTTGATTCCGCGCAGGATGTATTGGGCCAGCGACATTAATCCGTTGTACTTGACGTATCTTGAAAATATCGGCTTGAACCGGCCATACATGCGCGTGGGTTATACCGACGGCGAGAACAGCGAATCGTTTCCCAAGGAACAGAAATTTGACACCGTCATCTGTTTGAATGTGGTCGAGCACCTGGCGGACGACTTGGCTGCGCTGAATAATATTCGCGGCGTGCTTGAGGATGGCGGGCGCGCCATCGTGCTCGTTCCATGCGGTCCTTGGCTCTTCGGCACGCTCGATGAGGTTCTTGGCCATCAACGGCGGTATACTAAAAAACAATTAGTTGAGCTGGCCGAAAAAGCCGGCTTCCATCTGGAAAATGTAATGGCATTTAACCGCGTCGGCGTTATCGCCTGGTGGCTGAACGGGCGCCTGTTGCGGAAGCGTACCTTCGGCTTGTGGCAGATCAAAATGTTGAATTTGCTCACGCCGCTCTTTCGCGTTTTGGACAATTTTCTGCCGCTGCCGTCATTGTCCCTCATCGCGGTATTGAGCAAGCCCGTCTTTGAGATGGCAGAGACGCCGGCGCGTTCCTCTTTGGCGCCTGCGGAGCACGCTTGAGAATTCTGGCAAGCGAATGAACGAATCATTATCGAGTGAGTTCGCGAAATTGCGCGTTGGCGGGCGTGGCTCCGCCGAGCATGTAAAGATTCTCCTCGTTTTGTTTCTCCTGTCATTGCCTTTTGTGAATCCTATCGTGCATGGCGACGGCGTCGGATACTACGCTTACGCTCGCGCGCCCCTGATCCAGCACAATCTGCGATTCGAGGAAGACTGGCGGCACGCGAATCTTTACTTTTCTCAGATGCGAACTCTCCCTAACGGCCAACTCAGTCCGAGCGAATACACGGAGACTGGATACGTTAGCAACCTCTTCACCGTCGGACCGGCTATGCTGTGGACTCCGTTCCTGCTGGCTGCACACTTTTTTGTACTTCTCGCCAACGCTTTTGGCGCGCATATCGCCGCCAATGGATTCTCCACTCCTTATGTCTTGGCTATGGCGCTTGGGACGGCGATTTATGGTTTCCTCGGACTGCTCATTTCTTATTTCCTTGCCAGAAAGTACATCGAGGATCGCTGGGCGTTTCTTGCCACTGTGGCCATTTGGGGCGCCAGTTCGCTTCCCGTTTATATGTATTTCAACCCCGCTTGGTCTCACGCGCATTCGGCGTTTACCGTGGCTCTTTTTCTGCGGTATTGGGATCGCACGCGCGATTTCCGCACCATTCTTCAATGGAATATTCTGGGGCTTCTCGCAGGCTTAATGGTCGATGTTTATTTCCCGAACGGCGTCTTCCTTCTTCTCCCTTTTGTCGAATCCACCCTCGCGTACTGGAATTCCTGGCGCGAGAAGGACTTTCGTGCCGCTGGATTACTTTTCTCCGCAAATTTATCTTTCACGGTTACCATGGCAGTTGCATTCCTGCCTACGCTCATCACGCGCGCCATTATTTTTGGGGGACTTTTCCGGTTCGGTTCCTACACCGCTCTGCCCTGGGACTGGAGCGCGCCCAACTGGCGTCTGGTCCTTTTTTCCTCCGAACACGGGCTCCTGAGTTGGACGCCGATTCTCGCGCTGGCTATCCTTGGACTCTTTTTCCCATCACGCCCGGCAAAGTCCGTCACTCTTTATCTTGCTGCCGGCGCTGCGGCTTTTTACTATATCATTTCCAGCTATCCGTACTGGCATGGGCTGGCCTCCTTCGGAAATCGCTTCTTCATCTCATTGACTCCGATCTTTATTTTTGGCCTGGCGCTTTTGTTTCAAAGGTTCGCGCAGCTCTTCCGCTCGCAACGCGCCGCGTTCGCCGCGGCGGCTTCGATGGTTTTTCTTCTAGTCGCCTGGAACGCCGGCCTCATTTTCCAATGGGGCGCGCATCTGATTCCCGCGCGCGGCCCCATTTCCTTTTCCGAAGCAGCCTACAATCAATTTTTCGTTGTCCCACGCCAGATCTCCACGGAACTCCACGCCTACCTCTTCCGCCGCAAAGCCTTCATGCAGCAGATCGAGGAGCGCGACATCCAGCAGCTCAAGAAAAATCCATCACCCTGAGTGCCGGATTTTCCGTCCGTTTTTTCTGGCGGCGGGTTTAGCCTGCCATCTTTCCGTTCCTCGCTCTCAGCGTTGACCCATCTCTGATACTCTTAGTGGGTTCAGCGAATTCTTTTCGGGGACGAATTTCAAACTGCATGGCTTCCGTCACGCAATCGAGCGCCACTCTCCCGCTCCACGCCGGCGCGTCCGCCACCGTGCGCATCGAGCCTCCCCGCAGCCTCCTCGAACTGCGCCTCCGCGAAGTGTGGGCCTACCGCGAGCTGCTCTATTTTTTTGTTTGGCGCGACGTCAAAATCCGCTACAAACAAACCGCCATCGGCGTCCTTTGGGTGGTCCTGCAACCCGTGCTTACCATGCTGGCGTTCACTTTATTTTTCGGACGCCTTGCCAAGCTTCCGTCCGAGGGCCTGCCGTATCCGGTTTTTTATTTTGCCGCGCTCGTGCCTTGGACTTATTTCGCTTACGCTCTGCAAATGACTACCAACGTCGTCGTGGACAACCAGCGACTCATCACCAAAGTTTATTTTCCGCGGCTCATTCTTCCTATTTCCGCGGCGCTTTCCGGCTTGGTGGACTTCGCGATCGGCTTCGTGGTGCTGGCCATTTTTACTTTGGCTTACGGCATCCGGCCCACGCTTGCGGCGCTGTGGCTGCCCGCGCTGCTGGTCCTCGCTTTCTTTACCGCGCTGGGCGTTGGGTTGTGGTTGTCGGCGCTAAATGCGCTGTATCGCGACGTGCGGTACGTGATTCCATTTCTGATCCAGTTCTGGATGTTCGCGTCTCCGGTGGCGTATCCTTCCTCGCTGGTGCCGGTAAAGTGGCGCTGGCTGTACGGGCTCAACCCCATGGCGGGAGTGATTGACGGTTTTCGCTGGGCCATCACCGGGCGGGGGCAAGCGCCCAGCCCGATTCTGCTCGCTTCCGGCACGGCAGTGGCGATGGTGGTTCTTGGAGGGCTGTTCTTTTTCAACCGGATGGAGACTGCGATGGCGGACCGAGTTTGAGAAGGATCCTTTTGGGACATTTTTTGAATGGCAGGGGTACCCCCACCCCGGGTTTTTTTTTGACAAAGAGTGCGGAAGCAGTTGATTTCAAAGAGCTTAGCAAAAACAAAGATGCAAAAGAGTGCGCAACGGTATCAAAACAAAAGGGATAGGCTATAAGGAGAGGCGAAATTGGAAATGGGAAACTGGAAAACGGAGAGCTAAGAAGAGGGAATGGCGGATGAGAATGTGGGCTCAAACTCATGCAACAGGATAGCGCAAAAGTGACGCTGTCAAGCCAAACATAAACCGTTGAAAGGGAGCGACTTAGAACAAGTGAACCAGGCGGTCATACATGGCGAGGGGCTGGGGAAACGGTACAGACGCGGGCTGCAGGTGGACGATGGGCTGCGGCATGCGCTGGAAGACTTTGTGCGGTCGCCGCTCGCTTCGCTGCGCAGGAAAAAGGAAGAGACATTCTGGGCGCTCAAAGATGTTTCGGTTGAAGTGAAAGAAGGGGAAGTGCTCGGACTAATCGGGCGGAATGGGGCGGGCAAGACGACGCTGCTGAAGATTTTGTCCCGCATCACGAGGCCTACGGAAGGCTGGGCCGAGATTCACGGGCGGGTCGGCTCGCTGCTGGAAGTGGGGACAGGGTTTCATCCTGAATTGACCGGACGCGAAAACACGTTCCTTTCCGGAGCGATCCTGGGGATGAGCAAAGCGGAGATCGAACGGAAATTCGATGAAATCGTGGCGTTCGCCGAACTGGAAAAATTCATCGACACGCCCGTCAAGCACTACTCTTCCGGAATGTACGTGCGGCTGGCGTTTGCAGTGGCGGCGCATCTGGAGCCCGAAATTCTGCTGGTGGATGAAGTTCTCGCCGTGGGCGACATCAATTTTCAGAAGAAATGCCTGGGGAAAATGGGCGACGTAGCGCGTGCGGGGCGCACGGTGGTCTTGGTCTCGCACCAGCTCAACCAGATCCGCCGCCTCTGCCATCGCGTCGTGTGGATTGACGCCGCCTCCGTCCGCCAGGACGGCCCCACGCATGAAGTCGTCTCGGCCTACGAATCCGCCATGCTTTCCGGTGAGCAGTCCCAGGGCTTGCAGCGTGACGCCCGAACAAAAGCTCAGTTTCTCCGCTGGGAGATCGCTGGAGCGCCTGCCAGCCACCCGCACCTTCTCTCCACGCTTGATCCTGTCACCGTGAATTTTGTGATTGAGTTGGCGGAGCCCATCAAGGGCGGCGAACACGGAGTCGCACTATTCAATGCTGAACGACAATTGATGTGGGCTCGCGCCGCGCAAAATCTCACACTCAAAGCCGGCGTTCACGTCTTCTCTCACACGTTTCCGTCGCTCCCGCTCCGCCCGGGCGCCTACCAATGGCAGGTCAGCCTCTGGGATAATGACGAGATGCTCGACACGTGGGACTGCATTCCAGAAATGACCATCGGTACCGAAACACATCAGCATTATATGGACGAATGGAACGGCATTCTAAACTTGCCGTCCGAGTTTTCTTTGGGAAATGGGATCAATAGTGACCGCACCGCGGCAAACCATATTTGACCAAAGCCATTACCTCAGGCTGATTGAAGCTCGCGGCGAGACGATTCGCCGGATGGTCAAGGAGCTAAAGCCGGCCCTGAATCTTTCGACGGCGATGGACGCCGGATGTGGAGTCGGCTTCTTTTCCGAAACTCTTCGCGAATGCGGACTCCAGGTGCGCGCTTTCGACGGCCGCATCGAGAATGTCGCGGAGGCACGCAAACGCTTTCCCCAGATTTCCTTCGAACAGGGCGACGTCCAGAATTCGGAAATCCGCGATCTCGGTGAATCCGATCTGGTCCTCTGTTTCGGCCTCCTGTATCACTTGGAGAACCCGCTACTCGCAATCCGGAATCTTCGCTCTCTCACGCGTCAAGTCCTTTTATTGGAGAGTATGTGTTTTCCGGACGAAGAGCAGTGGATGCTCCTACGCGAGGAGCCGTCCCTTAAGGACCAAAGCCTCACAGACATTGCCTTTTATGCTTCCGAAGGCTGCTTGGTCAAAATGCTTTATCGTGCGGGATTCGGTGCGGTCTACAGAATCGCTTCGCTTCCCGACCACGACGACTTCCGCGAAACATCGGAGCACGTGCGGCGCCGCACCGTCCTCCTCGCTGTTCCGCAAAAATTGAATTTGCACGGGCTTACTTTTATCCCTGAACCGCGCGAGTCCTCCGATCCGTGGGGTAAAACACTTTCGGCCCCAGCAAAAATTTCGGAAAACGTGCGCCAATTTCTCGTTAAACCAGCCAATCAAAAATTGGCCAGTGTCAGTCGGCGCGTTAAGGCTTTTTTCGGCGAAAATTCAAGAGTCGTGACGCTGCCCTTTGGTGCTCGCTGGCTTTGCGAGCAGAGCGCACTTGACGGCCAGCTGAGATCGGGAAAATTTGAAGTCGCTGAAACTAAATTCGTTGCGCGATTCCTCCGGGATGGAATGACAGTGTTGGACATCGGCGCTCATCATGGCTTTTACACACTTCTGGCATCGAGTCGTGTGGGCAGCTCCGGAAGCGTTATCGCGTTTGAGCCCTCGCCTCGCGAACGAGTACGCCTCGAACGGCACGTCCGCCTGAACAAGTGCGCGAACGTACGAATCGAACAAATCGCGCTCGGGGCGTCCCCAGGACGAGCGGAACTATTCCTTGTGGAAGGTATGGAAGACTATTGCAATAGCCTGCGACCACCCGCAGTTAACGCCGAAACGCGAAGGGTTCCCGTGAGCGTGACCACACTTGACGAGTTTCTGTCTTCTGCAGGTCTTGCGGATGTGCACTTCGTAAAATTGGATGTGGAAGGTGCGGAGCTGGACGTTTTAAAGGGAGCATCCAACCTGCTAAGGCAGTCGTTGCGCCCCGTATTTATGGTCGAGGTTTACGACATCCGAACTCGGCCCTGGGGTTACAGTGCTCGCGACATTGTCCGATTTCTTGCGGAGCGCAGCTTCAAGTGGTTTAGTCTCGAAGAGAGTGGCCAGCCCGCACCTGTCGATTCTATTGGTTGCTCGTTTGACGCGAATCTTGTGGCCGTTCCTGCCGAACGGATGCATAGCTTTGGCGAGTCTGTGAAAATACGTTGCGACGGAACATGACTGAAAAATTTCTAGTGCCGGTGTCTTTGCCAAGTTGGCTCTACAAGTCGGCGCGGCGCATGAAGCGCGCCCTCATTCCTGCAGGGCTGCCAGCTTCCGGCGTAAACATTTGGGGAGAGCGTTACGTTGAGTGGACTTTTTTAAGCTCAGAAATGCCATGTGGTCCGGGTGAAGCCATCGAATTCGGCTGCGAAGAGGGCTACATGAGTCTCTTGGCAGCTCAAAGAGGTTTCCACGTCGTTGCGAACGATCTACAAGCGCAATCATTTCATTGGCGGCATCCCAACGTCGAATTCGTGCAAGGCGATTTCCTGAAACTGGAACTTCCCCGGAATCACTTTGATGTGGCCATCAACTGTTCCTCCGTTGAGCACGTGGGCGTCGCTGGACGATATGGAATCGAGGTCAACCAAGACGACGGCGACATTCAAGTTATGAGTCGTCTGGCGGAAGTTCTGAAGCCGGATGGCCGCCTGCTGATGACCGCACCGTGCGGCAGAGATATGGTCATGGCACCTTGGTGCCGCGTGTATGGGGCTCAACGCCTCCCTAGGCTCTTCGCCCCATTCCAAATCGTCAAGGAGTCCTACTGGGTAAAGGACACTAAGAATAGGTGGACAGCTTCCACGCGTGAAGCGGCACTCGACTTCCAGCCGTTTTACCATCCCTCAGACCCCTACAATTGCGCCTATGCCCTAGGCTGCTTTGTCCTTCGAAAACCATGATCACGTTTTTTACAACCGCGAAATCGTTTCGCGGACACGAAGAAATCATTCAACGCAATGCGCTGCAAAGCTGGAAGCATCTTCACCCGGACGTCGAAGTCATCCTCTTTGGTGACGACGAGGGTGCAGCCGAGGTCTGCGCCGAGCTTGGCCTACGCCATGAGCCTTACGTCGAACGCCATGAATCCGGCATGAAGTACCTGAACTACATGTTCGTCCGTGCGCAACAGATCGCCCGCCACAAGTATCTGTGCTATTCCAATTGTGACATCGTCCTCATGCAGGATTTCTGGCGGGCTTTTGAGAGGACTCTCGCGTGGCGGCAACGGTTTTTCTTGGTAGGTCAGCGCTGGGATACTGACGTCGCTGAGCCGCTAGATTTCTCGCAAGTCGGCTGGGCCGAAAGCCTTCAGAGATTTGCCAAGAGAGAAGGTTTCCATCAACATACGGATTTTGCGGATTTCTTCGTATTTCCCAAGGGGCTTTACGATAAGGTGCCGCCCCTTGTGGTCGGCCGCAGCGCTTGGGATGCATGGCTGATTTGGAAGGCCATCTCAGAGAGAGTGCCCGTAGTGGACTGTAGTTCTTTTGTCGTGCCAGTCCATCAGAATCACGACTACCGTTACCACGCGGCCGGCAAGCAAGGGACGCATACAGATGCACTAGCGATCAGGAACAGAGAATTGAGTGGCGGCGGCAGGCACCTGCGCACGATAATTGATTCTACATATCGGTTTACAAAACGCGGCAACATCCGATGGGCTCCACTCCGCCGTTACATCCCCCGGCTTCCGGTACGGAAATATTGGCAGAGCTTCCTGGTTCGTTCCGTTTCCTGGAGGGCTCGTCTCGGCCTACAGAAGCAAACGCTGGATCGCCTTCGCAGCGGCAAGAATGGACCGGCGGATTAAACGCTAAGGAGAGAACGAGAGCATGGGTCTTGCAAGCAGGATCAAAACGACACTTGGATTGACCGAGCCATTTAAAGCATACGACAAGCCGGTCGACTGGCAAAAACCGTACGAAACGCTGCGCACGAAGTGGGTTGAAGTTCCCATCACCAATTGGGAAATCCTGAGCACGGAAGAGCTGCTCGTGTTGCCGGATGATGAGCTGCTAGCAAAATGGGAGAAGAGCCGGACAGCACTGACGACAGGTGCAGAGTGGGATCATCGCGGGTGGTATCACACACTCTATGCGGACAGCATGCGCGGGAAGAAAGTGGTGGATATCGGAAGCGGATTTGGCGTGGACAGCATCACGTTTGCGCAGCACGGCGCGCGGATGACGTTTGTCGACCTGGTGGAAAGCAATCTGAAGGTCTTGCAGCGACTCTGCAAGATTTTGAGGCTGAAAGACGTACAGTTTCACCATTTTCAGGACTTAAGTTCGCTCCGCGCACTCGATACGGATTACGACGTCATTATGGCCATGGGATCGCTTCACAATGCTCCAGTCGAGGTGATGAAGCCTGAATATCAAGAACTGCTGCGGCACCTTCGCGTCGGAGGACGCTGGCTGCAACTGGCGTACCCGAAGAGCCTGTGGATCAAGGCTGGGCGTCCTACCTTTGACAAATGGGGCCAGATGCTGGAGCGGTCGCCTTGGGAAGAATGGTACGACGTGCCGAAACTACTAAGCATGTTTGAGCCGGCCAAGTTTGATGTTGTGTTCTACCGAGAATTTCATAATGGCGATTTTAACTGGTTCGACTTGGCCTATCGGGGACAGTGAATTCAGCCGACATCAGAAGAAAGATTATGACCTTTACGGATGTCGAGATCTCTCGCGTCAGGGACTATTGGGATGAGCGTCCCTGCAACATCCGGCATTCGACTGCGCTGGTGGGGACGAAGCAATACTTCGACGAGGTAGAAGCGCGGAAATACTTTGTGGAATACCATATACCGGGATTTGCGAAGTTTGCCCGGTGGCGTGGCAAGAAGGTGCTGGAAATCGGGTGCGGGATTGGGACGGATACGATTAATTTTGCGCGCGCGGGAGCGCAAGTCACGACGGTAGACCTTTCGGGAAAGTCGATGGAGCTGGCCCGCAAGCGCGCCGCGGTTTTCGGACTGGAAGACCGCATTCGTTTCTGCGCGGGCAATGCGGAACAGCTCAGCGCGTTCGTGCCGCCTGAGCCGTACGATTTGATTTATTCGTTCGGAGTAATCCACCACACGCCGAATCCTGAGGCGGTGCTGGAGCAGTTTCGGCAGTACACGAGGCCGGGAACAACGGTCAAGATCATGGTCTATCACCGGCGGTCGTGGAAAGTTGCGTGGATTTTGGCGACGGAGGGCAAAGGCCAGTTCTGGAAATTGCAGGACGTGGTGGCGAAAAACTCCGAAGCGCAAACGGGATGCCCGGTGACATACACCTATACGCGGCAGGAAGGGCAGCAACTTTTGGAACGGCATGGATTCCGCGTGACGGACGTGCAGGCCGAGCACATCTTTCCTTACCGCATCGCGGACTACGTGAAGTATCGGTACGTCAAGGAATGGTATTTCCGCTGGATGCCGCGGCCGTTTTTTCGATTGCTGGAACGCCGCTGGGGCTGGCATCTTCTGCTGACCGCGCAAACTTAGTATTACGTCCTTAAGTGGCTGCCGGTTTACCCCCTTGTTGAATGTACTTTTTTGACTATGCTTGAAGTGTGCTGACACTTTTCTCGATTCCGAAGGCGTTCAAGCGGCACACCGGCGTCATCCAGCGCAATGCGATTGAGAGCTGGACGAAGCTGGAACCGCGGCCTGAAATCATCCTTCTGGGAAATGACGAAGGAACGATGGAGGTGGCGCGCGGCTTTGGCTTGCGGCACTTGCCGAATGTGACGACCAGCGACGACGGCACGCCGTTGCTTAGCGATCTCTTCCGCCAGGCTGAGTCGGCTGCCACGTCACCGTACCTGTGTTACGTGAATGCGGACATTATTCTCTTGAGCGAGTTTCTGTGGGCCGCGGAAACTGTGCAGAGAAAATTCGCGAAATCGCTGATGGTCTCCAAGCGAATCAACCTGGAAATCGCGGAAAAGCTAAGTTTCGACACGGGCTGGGAAGAGGCCGTCAAGCGGCGCGCCAGCGCTACCGGCAAGGACGAACACTACACAGCCATTGATGTGTTCGTGTTCCCAAAAGGAATGTATCCGCAGATTCCCGATTTCGCGATCGGGCGGCTGTGGTTTGACCATTGGCTGATCAAAGCGGTGCGGGAGCAGAATCTGCCGGTGGTGGATGCGTCAATGGTCGCACCGGTGCTGCATCAGAATCATGATTATGGCCACGTGACCGGCGGTAAAGAGCAGATATGGCATGGCCCGGAAGCGGAACGAAATTTTCAGTTGTATGGCGGAGTGGAACACGCTTACACCCTTTTGGATGTAACGCACAAGTTGACAGCCGCCGGCTCGATCCGGAGAGTGCTCTTGCGCAAGCCCCTTTTCAAAATTAGGCAATTGTGGTGGGAGATTTTCGTGCGACGAACAGCGTCGTTTCGGAAAGTGCTGGGCCTTCGCAGGGAATTGAGGCGGACGGCGAGCGATCAGCGCTCCTGAGCGTTACGTATTGATTTTTTCGATTTGGTCTTGATGTTGCTTAGCAAAGTGCGACGGACCCGATATCCGCGCGCTTCCCGCCGACACCTTCTCACGTTAAACTAGGGCCTCTCTCTGGAGGCGCATGCTCTCGACGATTTCAGTTATTGGTTTGGGCAAACTCGGGGCACCCATAGCGGCTTGTTTTGCCGCGCGCGGTTTTCAAGTCATCGCGGTAGATATTGATGCACAAAAAGCGGACGCGATTGGCCGGGGCGCGCCTCCCGTGCACGAGCCTAGACTCGCGGAGCTTCTGAAGGAATCGAAAGGACGCCTTCGGGCCACGCAGGACACTGAAGCGGCCATCCGCGATTCTGAGGCTACATTCATCGTTGTCGGCACGCCCAGCGAACCGGACGGCGGGTTTTCACTTCGGTATGTCATTCCCACTTGCGAAGCCATCGGCCGCGCGTTGCGCAACAAGAATTCTTTTCACCTCGTTGTGCTCACTAGCACCGTCATGCCCGGTTCCACCGGAGGCGAAATCAAGTCTGCGCTTGAACGCGCCAGCGGCAAGCGCTGCGGCCAGGACTTCGGTCTGTGCTACAGTCCGGAATTTATCGCGCTCGGAACGGTGATCCGCGATTTCTACTATCCCGATTTTCTTTTAATCGGCGAATCCGATCCTCGCGCCGGAGACCTTCTCTCCGACGTCTACGCGCGGACTTGCAAGAACTCCCCCACGATAGCGCGTATGAATTTCATCAATGCGGAAATCACCAAGCTGGCCGTCAACACGTACATCACCACGAAAATCAGCTACGCCAATATGCTCGCTCGGCTTTGCGAAAAGCTTCCCGAGGCTGACGTCAGCGTGGTCACCTACGCTCTCGGACTCGACTCCCGGATCGGCTCCAAGTATCTGAAAGGCGCCGTCAGCTACGGTGGGCCCTGCTTTCCTCGTGACAATCGCGCGTTTGCCGCGTTGGCTGCCCGCAGCGGCGCGTTCTCCGATCTTGCCGAGGCCACCGACCGTTTCAACCGCGCTCAGATAACGACTCTTGCCGAGCTGGTGAAGTCCCATCAATCCGGAAGCCTTCCGATCGGAATTCTCGGCCTCACCTACAAGCCGGATACCGATGTAGTGGAAGAATCGTTCGGACTGCTGCTTGCCCTTGAGCTGGCTTCGGCAAGTCTCCCCATTGTGGTCTTCGATCCTTCCGCGGATTTGCCGCGCACTTTCGCCGTGCATAAATCTGTGCGCATCGCAGCTTCCGCGGAGGATTGCATCGCGCAATCGGCTATCGTGGTTCTGGCTACGCCTTGGCAACAATTTCGCGATCTTCCCGGCTCAGCCTGGATGCAGCCGTTCCGTTCAGGCCCGAGTTTTCATGCCACTCGCCGCGTGGTCATCGATTGCTGGCGCTCTCTTCCGCACTTGGAAGGTTCACAAAACGTCCACTACATACGCCTAGGGGCGCCGTCCCCCGCACCGCAACCTTCGACCGCCACAATTTCAGCTGCGTAAGCGGGGGATTCCGGCGCAGCGGAACGCGTCCACTTGTCAGGGCGTTAAATTACGAGGCGACTGCTGGTACTCTTCTGGTGAGGGAGCAGACCTCTCGTCTCTGATCTTAGGAATTTCAGCAAAGCAGTATGTGCAATTGCACCCTTTTTCATGATTTTGGGCCCACAGGGAGAGGAGCGGATTCGAACGAATGAAAGTTCTGGTCACCGGCAGCAGCGGGCTGATTGGTTCGGAAGCGGTCGAGCATTTCGACCGGCAGGGGCACGAAGTTGTTGGCGTGGACAACAACATGCGTCGGGTGTTCTTTGGTCCCGCAGGCGACACGCTTTGGAATCTGGAGCGGTTGAAGCGTTTGACCAAGCGATTTACACACGCGGCGCTGGATATTCGCGACCGAACGGGCATCGAAGAACTCTTGCGAATTCACCGGTTTGATTTGATCGTCCACTGCGCGGCGCAGCCTTCGCACGATAAAGCGAGGGAGATTCCCCTGCTCGATTTCGAAGTGAATGCGCTCGGGACGGTAAATCTCCTCGAAGCCACGCGGCAACATTCGCCCGAGGCAGTGTTCGTATTCCTGAGCACGAATAAGGTCTATGGCGATGCGCCAAATGAGATTCCGCTGAAAGAGTTGGAGAAGCGGTACGACTACGCGCGCGCCGAGGATTTTGCGGGTGTCGCCGAGACTTGTCGGATCGACCAGACGCTGCATTCCCTTTTTGGCGCTTCGAAAGCGGCAGCGGATCTTGTCGCTCAAGAGTATGGGCGTTACTTCGGGATGAAGGTAGGAATTTTTCGCGGCGGTTGCCTGACGGGGCCATCACATTCTGGCGTAGAACTGCACGGTTTTTTGTCTTATCTGGCGAAGGTGATGCTAAGCGGCGGGAAGTATTCCGTTTTTGGCTATAAGGGTAAGCAGGTGCGCGACAATATTCACAGCTATGACGTCGTCCGCGCCATCGAGGAATTTGCCGCAAATCCACGGCCCGGCGAGGTGTACAACCTGGGCGGCGGCCGCGCGAACAGCATTTCGATGTTGGAAGCGATCGAGCGGATTGAACAGATGATCGGACGCAAGCTGGATTGGCGCTACTTGGATGAAGCGAGGAAAGGCGACCACATCTGCTATATCTCAAATCTGGCAAAATTCCAGAACCATTATCCGAATTGGAAAATTACGCGCGGATTGGACTCCATTTTCGAAGAGATTATTACGTCGCAACGCGAACATTTAGCGCGGACCACGGCGAAATAAACCAAGAAAGGCAAGAATTCTTGATGACGTTCGAATGAAGTGCGAGAGCGTGTACAATTCTTCTGCAAAGGAGAGCACGGGGGACGGACAAAACAGGAAGCTTTCGCGGCAAAGATCTAATGAGAACTCATGGCGTCACATAGAGCAATGAGGGCAGGGACAATTGCAGCTTCGGAACAAGGCCGGCTCGCAAAAACGGCAGCCGCTCCCGTCTGCCCTGCATGCGGTGAAATAACGCGAGAGCCAGCTGTCGAAGAATTTGGGAGGTACCATCTTTTTGGATGCGTGGCGTGTGGACTGCAGTTTTGGGAACCACGGGAGATGCCGGGCGCGCGATGGTATGAACAGATGTACGGCGGCAGAGATGACAAGTTGCTCCCACTTGAGCCAGGCCACAAATATTTTCTTGCGGATCCACTAGCGCCACGAAGCGGCACCCTCCTGGATATCGGCTGCGGGACAGGTAATTTTCTGGTAGTTGCGCGCGACGCGGGTTTTCGGGTGAGCGGAATCGAACTCGACCGGAACGCCGCGCGCTTTGCAAAAGAGAAACTCGGTCTGCAAAGAGTCCTTCCGCTCACGATTTCGGAGTTTGCGGAACGCTATAGTGATGAACTGTTTGATGTAATCACATTTTTCGAAGTGCTGGAGCACCAGGCCTCACCGGTGGAATTTCTGCAGAAAGTAAAATTGTGCGTGCGGCCGGGTGGGGCGATCGCTATGAGCGTGCCAAATCGCGAGCGGTGGCTGACCGCGCCTGATGTTCTGGATTATCCGCCAAATCATTTTTTGCGATGGAATGCTAGCGCGCTCGGGAAGTTCTTGAGTGCACAGGGATTCGAGATTCTGGCCGTCCGTGAACAACCGGCTGGACTCGTACACACGGCTCGGATGATCAATATCGCGCTGCGTACGGGGACGTCGCGGGCCGTAACGGGCGAAGCGTCGAGGAGTTTTCCGGAGGTGATACAAATGACGCCCGATCAAGCTGAGGCGGTTTTACGGGCAAAGCCAACTTTACGACAACGCGCAATGGGGGTAATGAGCCAGATCAAATATGCGGCCTGTTTCCCTCTGGCACTGGCGGCATATCCGTACGTTCGAATGCGCGGTTTTAAGGGAACGTATTTATATTGTTTGGCACAGAAGCGGGACTGAAGAATTTTGGAGAGCTGTAATTGGCGAGAAGTTTTGTCAGCGTACTGATTGACACCTACAACCACGAGCGCTTCATCGAACAGGCGATCGTGAGCGTCCTGGAGCAGGATTTTCCGGCGGCGGAGCGTGAGATTATTGTCGTCGATGACGGCTCGACGGATCGCACGCCGGAAATCGTGAAGAAATTCGAGCCCCGCGTGCGGTTGCTGCGCAAGGAAAATGGCGGGCAAGCATCGGCGTTCAATAAGGGCATCCCGGAATGCAATGGGGAAATTATTGCGTTCCTGGACGGCGATGATTGGTGGGCGTCCAATAAGTTGATGCAGGTGGCGCAAGCTATGACTGCGGAACCGAGCGTCGGAATTGTGGGGCACGGCATTGTCAATGTTCAGCGCGATGGGCGCCATCGGGCGGAGGTCCTTCGAGAAGGGTTTCATTTTCAGGCTAATACGATCGACGGTGCGCTCCTGTTTCGCCGGCGTGGCGCTTTTCTGGGAACTAGCCGTATGACGATCCGCGCCCATTTGCTCCGACGGATCGGGCCTGTTCCAGCAGAAATAGAAATTCAAGCGGACGAGTACTTGTTTACGCTCGCGACCGTGCTGGCTGCCGCATGGATTCTACCAGAAGCGCTCACTTACTACCGTCTTCATGAAGGAAACAGTTTTCAATTGGCAAGCCATGACCAGCAAAAACTACGCCACAAACAACAATCGCTCGCGATTGTCGCAGTCCGTCTCTCGCAAGAGCTCGAGAAATATGGCATTGCCCCCCAAGTGCGTCGCACAGTAGTGGAATACACGGAGGCTAGTGCGAACCAACTTCGGTTGGTGCTCGATGGCGGTTGGCCGTGGGAAACCGCGAAGACCGAATGGAAGATCTATGAAATACTGCATCCGGACGCGCGGTTTACTCATCGTGTGTTCAAATTCGTGAGCCTCCTGGGGACTTTGCTGGTAACGCCGAAGCGCTTTTACGCCATGCAACGGGCAATCGCCCGAAGCGCCTTTTATGGGCGTGTGCGGGCGCGCTGGCTTCCGGCTCCTGAAATGACGCACATCCAGAAGGATCGGCACGCGGGATAATGATCAAGTCGGCGATTCATAAGACTTTCAGATTCTTCGGCTTCGACATCACTCAGTTCCCTCCCAGGGAACAGGCGTTCCCTCCCGATTTTCGCGAAGATGAGCTTGAGATCCTACGCCAAGTCCGCCGGTGGACTATGGTTAGCCCGGATAGAATCTATGCGCTCATTCAAGCTGTACGGTACGTGAGCGCGAACGATATACCGGGAGCCATTGTCGAATGTGGTGTGTGGAGGGGAGGCAGCGTTGCCGCCATTGCCCGAACCCTTCTTCAGCTACAAGACGTGAGCCGGGAACTGTATCTGTTCGATACCTTTGAAGGGATGACGGAGCCTACGGCGAAAGACCTTGATTACACGGGCAAGAAAGCCTCGCAAGTTCTAGCGGGTTGCCCTGGGGACAGATGCATCGACGCGCCGCTGGAACAAGTGAAAGAAGTGCTTTGCGGGACGGGCTACCCAAACGAAAGAATTCACTTCGTTCGAGGTCGAGTGGAAGACACTATACCCGCTTCTGCGCCAGAGCCGATCGCACTGCTGCGGCTCGATACCGACTGGTACGACTCCACTAAGCATGAGTTGATTCACATGTTCCCACGTTTGTCCAAGGCTGGTGTGATCATCATCGACGACTATGGGCATTGGAGAGGAGCGAGGGAAGCCTGCGATGAGTATTTCGCGCAGAATCGCATCCCGATTCTTCTAAACCGAATTGATTACACTGGCCGGATTGCGTTAAAACCGTAACCTTGACGGAACAGCGGACGGCTGCCGCGGAACAGTGATTTCCCGTAATGTTGGCGAGACGACAAAGCGAGGCCAGGCGTAAATGCGAATTTTGATGATAGCGGGTGTGCCGGGAAAGGCCGAGGCCGGGGTCGCAGGAATTGTCTACAATCTCGCGAAGGAACTGGGCGACCTGGGGCACAGCGTGAAGCCTCTTTTTTTTGAAGACCTGCTGCCCACGCAGTCGTGGCCGAATCGCTTCCGCACGATCGAGTTTGCGAGAAGAATCTCTGGATATGTGCGGGAGGTACGAACCAAATACGACGTTATCAATATCCATGCGCCTTTCGGTTTTTGGTATGGCGCGCAAAGACGACACCACCAATCGCAGGCGGGTCCTCCGTACGTGATGACTATGCATGGTCTCGAGGAACGGCGAAATTACGCGATGGGAAGAGAAGCGAGAAAAGGACACGCGGATTATTTCCGGTGGAAGAATCGGGTGTGGCAGAGCCTTTATCATATGCCGACCTATCGCTGGTCCTTCAAAACCGCAGATCAATGTATTGTGACAAACCGGGAAGCACTGCTCTTTCTTGAACTGCATTACAACTTGCCTCCGGACCGAGTATGGCTCGTGCCGAATGGTGTTGGACCGGAATTCTTCCACGTGCGGTCCTTCTCCGGTGGAACTGCAAACAAGTTGCTCTTCGTCGGAACGTGGATCGACCACAAAGGAATTTATTATCTGACAGAGGCTTTTGAAAAAGTTCTCAGAGCCGTTCCTGATGCGCGGTTAACGATTGCTGGATGCCAGGAACCAGAAGAAGAAGTGCGTCGGTTCTTTCCGCAAGTTGCACAAGCGGCGTTGGAAATCTGGCCGTTTGTAGCACGCGCGGAAATCTCGAGTTTGTATGCTGAGCATGAGATTTTCGTATTACCTTCTCTGATGGAAGGTATGCCGCTCGTGCTGTTGGAAGCCATGGCCTCCGGTATGCCAGTGGTGACCACGGAATCCAGCGGCATGACCGATCTTGTTGAGGATTCTCACGACGGGCTGTTTGTCATTCCCGGAGACGCGGAATCGCTTTCGGCGGCGATTGTCAAGCTTTGCCGCGATCCCGAATTGCGGGTGCGTCTTGGGAGTGCCGCGCAGGAAAAGATGAAGCGCTATACCTGGAAGAAAACCGCCCGCCGGACGGAAGCGGTTTTCAATCGTGCCATTGGTATCCGTCCAGAGACCTCTGCGGGATTGGGGACTCAGACATCTGAGCCAGATTTGTTTGCTGCAACGAACCCCCGGTTTGCGCCCTAAACTAATCCTCAATCTTAGGGGAAGAATCGGAAACGACGTGAACACACCAAGGATTCGATTCGCTGAGATTCACTCCGAACTCCCAAAGCAAGAGACGTGGGTGGGTCGGGCAACAAAACACCCTTTCTTCGCATGGGCCGGATTGCGGGGGCCGATTGCGCAGCATACCGCGGCAGAACATCAGGCGCTGGGAAAATACGCTCGAGGATGCAAGAGCCTGGTAGAAATCGGCGTTGCCGAAGGCGCCTCGGCGGTGGCGCTGCGGACAACGATGGATCCGGAAGGGACGTTGTATCTTGTGGACCCGTTCCATCTTTCAAGAGTGCCCATGCTGAACTTTCTGCGCCGCGCGGCCAGACGCGCGGTCGCCGCAAAATCAGGCGCCAAAATTGTCTGGATTGAGGCCTTCAGCCGTAAAGCGGCAGCGACGTGGAAAGGGCCAATCGACTTTCTATTGATCGACGGAGATCACAGAGAAGAAGCTGTCGAACAGGATTGGGACGACTGGCATCCTTACATGATAGAAAATGGGATCGTCGCCTTCCATGATGCGCGGCTATTCCCGGGCGGATGGACTTCTCCGGAATATGGGCCGGTTCGCTTTGTGGATCGAGTGTTTCGTAGTAATCCTTTCTCTTCCTGGGTGATCCTCGGAGAGGTGGATTCATTGGTGTTCGTTCGAAAACGGGAACGCGATGGCGCATGATCACACTGGGGATTAATTATTCGCAGATGCATGATTCGTCGGCGTGCATCGTGCGCGACGGCGAGTTGTTGTTTGCCGTGGCGGAAGAGCGCATCAGCCGGCTCAAGCACGACGCCGGCTTTCCGAGAAATGCAATTCGGGCATGCCTGGATTTTGCGAATGTGCGAGCGCAGCGGTTGGACGAGGTGTGTTTCGGATGGCAGACAGCGGGGCCGGTGTTCCGGCACGATCTGAAGTGTTACGCCACCGGGAAAGTCCCGCTGACCTATCTAAATGGACTGAATTCGACGCTTCACTTCATGAGCATGTGGCATCAGGAAAGTGGGGCGAAGAAATTCGCGCAGCAATTCGGGCCAACGAAAGCCAGAATGCGCTTTGTCGATCATCACCTTGCACACGCGATCAGCGCGTATGCGTACTCGGGATTTGACGATGCTGCCGTCGTGGTGATGGATGGCCGCGGCGCGTGGGAAGCCACGACCATTTGGCACGGGCACAACGGCAGGCTCGACCCCGTGTTGACGATTCCGTTTCCAGATTCGGTGGGACACTTCTACAGCGAATTTACGGAGTTTCTCGGCTTTCAGCGCAACAGTGACGAGTGGAAAGTGATGGGGCTGGCGCCCTACGGGAAGCCGGGCGTGAATTTATCCGCCTTCATGGATGTGAACGCAGCACCCTATCGTGTCCACGCGCGGCAACTGTTTGCCAACGGTGCGACGTCGTCTGCCGGAATGGCAGCGCTCCTGGGCCCGCCGCGTATTCCAGAAAGCGGCATCGACGAACGTCACAAAGACATTGCTTATGCCGTGCAGGATGCTTGCGAAACGGCGATGATGAACGTGGTGCGGATGGCGATCGAGAAGACGCGCTGCCGCGACGTTTGCCTTGCCGGGGGCGTAGCGCTGAACTCGAAGGCCAACGGGAAAATCGCAGCATCGGGTCTGGTGGAAAGAATGTTCGTGCAGCCCGCAGCCTCGGACGATGGAGTGGCCCTCGGAGCGGCGCTTGCTCCCTTGCTTGACGGAAACGGAAAATTGCCGAACAAGCCGATGCGGCACCCGTACTGGGGGCCATGTTTCGCAGACGATGCCATCGAAAGCGCGCTGCTCACATACAAATTGCGCTTCACGAGACTGCCGGACCCTGCGTCCACTGCGGCAGAACTACTTGCGCAGGGGAAAATTATAGGCTGGTTTCAAGGACGCATGGAATTTGGTCCGCGCGCGCTCGGGAGCCGTTCGATTCTGGCCGATCCCCGCGATCCGGAAATGAACGCCAAGGTCAACAATGCGGTAAAGTTCCGGGAGTGGTGGCGCCCGTTTGCGCCTTCAATCAAGAAGGAAGCTGCCGACGAATACTTAGAGAGCGCTATAGATTCGCCGTTTATGATTCTGACAGCCCAGGTGCGCCCGGAGAAACGAAGCATAATTCCATCTGTCACGCACGTGGACGGCAGCGCGCGGCCGCAGACGGTGGAGAAAGAGATCAATCCGCTCTACTGGCGGCTGATCGATAAATTCGGCAAACATACGGGCGTGCCCGTCATCATGAACACGTCGTTTAATCTGCGCGGGGAAGCCATCGTGCACACGCCGACCGACGCAATAAGGACATTTTTCAGCTCTGGCATGGACGCGCTGGTGATCGGAAGCTTTCTCGTCGAAAAATGAGCACCGTGAAATGATTAGGCAGCGCGTGATCGCGCTCCTCGGACGACGCGACGCGCCTACCGACGCGGTTGAAGAGTATTGCCGCTACCTCGGCGAAGCTTTGATGGCAGAAGGGTTCAAGTTGATCATCGAGCGAGCGGCGTGGCCCGAACGCGGGTGGAATCGCGCCGGGCGGAGGCTTCGACGCCATGCAAAAAGATGGCGCGGAGCGTGGGTTCTGGTGCAATACACGGCACTGGCGTGGTCGATGCGAGGGTTTCCCCTGAGATTTCCGCGGCTCCTTAGGATTCTCAAGGCCGCCGGCGTACACCTGGGAGTGGTGTTTCACGACGTTGAACCTTATGGCGGAACGCGAGTGATTGACCGACTGCGCCGCCGCGTACAGCTCTGCACCATGCGCAAGGCGCTGCGCATTTGCGATGCGGCAGTTTTCACGATTCCAATAGAAAAAATCTCCTGGATTAAGAACCAACGTGGGAAAGGATGCTTCATTCCTGTCGGAGCCAATTTGCCCACGGCCAGCAAAGCCAACTCGAGAAAGGGTATTTTGACACGCGATAAACTGAGCGTCGCGGTTTTTGGTATCACCGGTGGGGAATTGGGGCGAAAGGAAATTGAACAAATCGTGGAAGCAGTCCGGTTTGCTGCTGCGCACGCCAGCAATTTGCGGTTAATTGTTCTGGGCCGCAACGCACTAAGCGCCGAAGTGGAATTGCGGGAGCGATTTCAAGATTGCCCTATTGAACTCCACGTGCTGGGAGTTTTACCGGGAGAAGACGTGGTGCGCAGCCTCTCCATTTCCGACGTTCTGCTATTCGTGCGCGGCCATATTTCCACCCGACGCGGCAGCGCAATCGCTGGGATTGCCTGTGGACTGCCGGTAATCGCGTGTGCGGGTTCGGAAACGGCCGCGCCGATCACCGAAGCGGGGCTGGCGCTCTTTTCTCCGCAGAGGAAGGGTGACCTGGGGGATGTCCTCGTTCGTGTTTTGAAGGATGAGCACTACCGCGCCGAGTTGGCACAGCGAAGCTGGGTGGCACAGCGGCAGTATTTTTCGTGGCCCGCAATTGCCGCGCGCTACGCAGCATTCATGCGGGGAGTGGAGTAGGCCACGCGGCCTTGCACGTGGGAGATCCAAAGGATTACCGGCACAAGGCCTCGATCAGGCTCTCTTTCTTTTTTTCCGCCAGCAGTGTCAGTGCGTCGAGCGAGGCGAAGTAACCTCCCACTGCTACCGCGGCGAGTAAAACGAACGCTTCACTGGGAAGCCAGTGATTACCGGTCAAATTTCCCATGAAAAGAATCGCCGCAGAAATGCCGCCCATCAGGATCTGCGAGCCAAACGCAACCAGCACAGCCATGCCGGATTGCCGCTGGCCGCGCATCTGCCCGAATTCCATCTTGCGTGGAAACGTGATTGATGACCAGTTGGCGACGGTGAGCTGACCCACGATTGTGAAAATGATGGCGGCGCACGTGGCAACGAGCATATGGGGCGAAGGCCAGCCTACGCGCCACGCAAGCATTGCGAAGGAAAGCGCGATTTCTACGGACAGAACGGAAACGAGCATCAGATTCTTACCCAGCAATACGTCGCGGAAGCGAAGCGGGGCAGTGAAGTAGGTCTGAATGCCGCGGCCTTCGTAAGCAAAGCTGTTGTAAGCCGGCGCCATCAGAATCAGAATGAGATATGCCATCATGCCTGGAAAAAACATCTCCGCGGAGATGCCCCTACCTCCCACAGCCGGATGCCTTCCGGCAAAATTCATACTAAAGATAAGTATGAGCAACGGCGGTAACAGCAGCGTGAAATACGCAAAACTGTTGCGAGTGAGATAGCGGAACTCCTTCCGAACAATTGCCGCGACAGTGGGAGAAAGCAAACTTAGGTGATCGTGTCCTTCGTCCTTTCCTGCGATCGGGCGAACGGCTGCAAGCGCCGGTGCTGCAGTTTCACTAAGTTCTTCCCCGCGGTATTGCGCGGCAAACCGGCGCCACAAGAAAGCGCTGAACAAGAGTACATACAGCAGAAGGACCGCGAAATTCAATAGAAACCCCGCTGGCTCGAGACGTACGATCTGGGCCAGGGCGCGGCTGGCAAGCGAAGGCGGGAACCATCCAAAATACGGCAGCACGCGCAGGAAGACCGGCCGCGCCGACGCACCGTACCGCTGCATCAGGGGCGAAACGAAGTTCAACGAAACCATCGAGAGAATAAACAGGCCGAGAAAAAGTTCCCGGGTCCGGCGGCGCGCGAGCAAACGCTCCAGCCAGGAGCCGATGAGCCTCTCGATCGTTCCATTGAGCAACATAAATGCTGGAACAATCAGTAACATCGCGGGCAGCACTCCAGGCTTGGCTGCCGTGGCTCCCGCGGTCATCGCCAGCAGCCAGACGACCGACGCGAGCGCAGAGAAATCGGCGAATCCATACGCCAATCCGATAATGTAGAAGGCGCGGAGGCTCAGCGGAAATCGCAGCAGCGTGCGGAACTGGAAATTTGCCCCGAATCCCGCAACAAAGACCGGGAAAACCTGCCAGAAAATAAAAATGACCCAGAAGAGCAATGCCATCCACTCCAGACGGCCTTGGCTAACAAAGGTATGGGCGCCGGCGTAAAATGCAAAACAGAATCCAATCACCAGGACGCTGCTGAAAACGCCTGTAAGAATCAGTCCGATCAGATCGAGACGACTATTCTTCTTGCGCAGGCTGTTGCGCAGTATTCGCCAGCGAAGTCCCGCAATCAGCTGGACTTGCTCGAAGACGCTGACGGATGGGGTCACATCAGCCATGAAAGCTCCTCAAGCTGCGGGCGTTCCGCGCCGTCCTGGCCGACAATCGAAAGGAAAATCTGCTCGAGCGTGGTCTTGTCTCCGGCCTCGCCTGATATTCCCGCACGCAATTCTTCGAGTGAGCCCTGCGCAACAAGCCGTCCCTCATGAATGATCGCCACATGGCTGCACAGCCGTTCGACGATTTCCAGGACGTGGGACGTCAGGAAAATAGTAGTGCCGCGTTCGGTCATGCGCGCCAGCAGCGCTTTCAGCGCGCCTGCCGCGAGCGCATCTACGCCTTCGAACGGCTCGTCGAGAAACAGAATGCGTGGCCCGTGAATCACGGCAGCAGCGAGAGCCAGCTTCTTCTGCATTCCGTGCGAGTAATCCGCAATCATCGTCTTGGGGCGGTCGGCGAGCTGCATAAAATCCAGCAGCTCCTCTGAGCGGCGCTGGGTTGTCGCGCGATCCAGGCCATACATCCGCCCGACAAATTTAAGATACTCAGAACCCGTCAAGCGCTCGAAAAGGCCCATGCCTTCCGGGACCACGCCGATCTGGCGTTTTACTTCGACCGGATTCGCTGCAAAGTCCAGGCCCAGAAGCTGCATGCTGCCGGAGGTTGGCGCAAGCAAGCCCGTCAGAATCTTGATGGTCGTCGATTTTCCCGCCCCATTCGGTCCCAGAAACCCAAAGAATTGCCCGGCAGCCACGCGGAGATCGATGCTGTCGACCGCAGTGAGGTTCCCGAATGTCCTGGTCAGTTTTTGCGTCTGAATGGCCAGTTCGGTCATCGCGAGTCCCCTCCGAGCAGCAAGAGCGGAATGCCAAACTCTAGCACGGCTTGTGTTGATTCCCGGACAACATCGGACAGATGTCAGGAGTTGGAGCGCTGTCAGGAGGGTTTTTGACGCGTGGCCGACCTGGTGCTGAGCTGCAATTCTTTCGCCGGAAAGGCCGCCAAGACCGCGGGTAATTCGACACGGAATACGGCTCCGCCTTCCTGCCGGTTGTAGGAAAGGATTTTTCCGCCATGCTCCTGGACAATGCCAAAGCAAATGCTGAGCCCCAGGCCGGTGCCTTTCCCAACGGGTTTCGTCGTATAGAAGGGATCGAACACGCGCTGCGGGTCCTTGAGGCCGGGGCCGGTATCGGAGAACAGGATCACGACGTTCCCGCGGTCGCGGATCGTCTTGATCGTCAAAACGCCGCCGTTGGCCGCTTCCATGGCTTCCAGAGCGTTGCTGATAATGTTGAAGAAAACCTGCATCAGCTGATTTCCATCTCCTCGAACACCCGGGAGGACGGACTCGAGCTGCAATTCGATGCGTGTTGTTCCGGAGCGCAAGTCGAGCGCGCGAAGCTGCACGGCGTTGTTCACCACCGTATTGATGTCAAGGAGCGTGCGCTCCGCCGGCACCTGGCGCGCGAAACTCAGTAGGTTGCCGACCAGAGTTTTTGTGCGGCGTGCCTGTTCGCGGATTTTTGAAGCGGTTGTGCGAGCTTTCTCCGGAAGGGTGGTGTCGTCGGCGAGCAAATCGGAAAAACCAAGTATGGCCGCAAGCGGATTGTTGATTTCGTGCGCCGCCCCAGCGGCTAGCTGGCCCAAGGAAACGAGTTTTTCGGACTGCACGATCTGTGCCTGCAGGCGTTTGAGATTTTCGACGGACTGCTCCGACTGCGAGAGAAGCCGTGAACGGTCCCGGTCCGCCAGATGGGTGCGCACAAAGATCAACAATGCGAGGGGAACGGAGGCAAGCAAGGTAGTCATCAGACGGAAATCGCGAACTTGGGCATCATCCTGGCTGAATCGCAGGGTGTAAATGGCAAACAGCGGAAGAGAAATCACCGCCGCCATCGCGAGCCGCGCCGGCCAGACGCTCTGGTCCGAGGTTGAATCGGGGTCCGAGTCGTAAACATTTTCTGAGGGAGCGTCCAGCCTGTCTTGATTCTGATGGGCGATAACGCCGGCCAGGGCAAACCATAGGAAGGCCGACAGCAACTGGAGGTCGTACAAACTTCCCGTGTAATATTTGTGGCTGTCGATGGCGATGTTGATGGTCAATGAGGAAAACATGTAAATCGTAGAAGCGCCGAAGAGATTGGCGTATACCACCCTCCACGCCCCGCTCGATTGCAGCCACAGGATGGCCCATCCGACGACAATCACCATGTTCTGGATGTTGGTGACTAAATTGAACGTGTGATTGTACTGGCCGAGAGACGGCGTTGCGTACAGCCACGGAAGGACCACAAAAACATAGAGAAATGTCCACCAGATCAGGAGTAAGACAAAATCCAGGTAGCCGAAACGCAACTGGATTTCCCCGCGTTTAAGATGGGGACGTAACGCAATCGCGGCCATCATGGGAATTCCCCGCAGGAAGAACAGGATATCTCCCGGGTACATCTCGGGAAGTGGCCGGTGGAGGTAGACCTCATAGTAGGTCCACTCAAACTGGCCGATCATCCAGAGCGTGCAGCTCATGGCGAGCAGCATCCAGAAGATATTTCTCCGCCAGTGAGGGGTTCCCGCGTTCAAGAGAAGGCCGGCGTTGGCCAAGAGCGGCACGATGCACTGCACGATGTTGCCGAAAGTATTGAGCGAATCTGAGCTGCGCTTCAACAGCAGCGACAGTGCGGAGTAGATGACGAGGATGAGCATCCACGTCCCTACCATCCAGGCGAGTCTGCGAGATGAAGACATACGCTGAGTATTTCTAGTTTAGGCGCGAAGGGCAGAGATGCGGACCGGGAATCACTCCGGCTTGGCCTAATGATAAACGAATTACGCGTTCTAATTAGCCGATAGTGCGACCCAAAACTTCAAATTGCGGCGGAAAAGGGAGGAACTTTCTCTCGGGGCCTTTTCCGTTTATGGCAAAGAACAGGATATAGCCAGCCAGGGGCAAGCGGCAATGGGGGGCCCAGTAGACACCATGGCACAGCTTGTCTCCCTCTTTTTGATCATCGCTTCATAGTAAATTCTATAATACGTCTGCAATGCGGTCAGACATGTAACTCCTTAAGTTTGCTGAGGGTTGCGGAGGCTGCTTTATTCATATTGCGCCTGGCTATATTCGAGCAATTGTATTCTTATGCGCACCATTGACACGTTCGATGCCGCACCGTAGCATCGCTTTCACCGGGGCGCAAACTTCTGTTCACGAGCGCGCCCCAAGAGAGGCCTCTCATGAGCCTTCGTGACTTTATCACCAAACAGTTTATTGATGTCATCGAATGGGTTGAGCCGGAAGAGGGACTCCTGGCCTACCGTTATCCGATGCAGGATCGCGAAATCCAGAATGGCGGCAAGCTGACGGTCCGCGATTCGCAAGCCGCGGTTTTTGTGAATGAAGGCAAAGTTGCGGACGCCTTTGGCCCGGGACTGTACACGTTGAATACGCAAACGCTGCCCATCCTGACTTATCTGAAGAATTGGGACAAAGCGTTCAAGTCGCCTTTCAAGTCCGATGTCTATTTTTTCTCCACGCGAATTCAGATCGACCAGCACTGGGGTACGCAGAATCCCATTTCCATCCGCGACAAGGAATTCGGCGCCATCCGTCTTCGCGGCTTCGGCATTTATTCGTATCACTTGAGCGATGCTAAATCGTTCTACAGCAAGATCAGCGGCACTCGTGATATTTATCATGTGGCCGATCTCGAAGGCCAGTTGCGCAACACCATCATCGCCAAGATGACGGATGCATTCGCCGCCAGCCAGGTGCCTTTTCTCGATATGGCTGCGAACCAGGGCGCGCTCGCCGAAAAGATTGGCGAAGCCCTTAAACCATCATTCACAGATTATGGGCTCGCGCTGGACAGCTTTGTGGTCGAGAACCTTTCGCTTCCGGACGAGTTGCAAAAAGTGCTTGACCAGCGAATCAGCATGAACGTGCTCGGCGACATGGGCAAATTTACGCAATATCAGGTGGCGCAAGCCATCCCCATCGCGGCCGGGAATGAAGGCGGAGGCGCCGTGGGAATGGGCGCGGGGCTCGGCGCTGGCGTGGCCATGGGACAGGCCATGATGGACGCTGTCAAGAAGTCTATTTCGACTCCCGCTGTTGGAGCAGCGCCTGCACCCGCCGGGGCTCCTTCTGCGGAAACTAAATTCTGCAGCGAATGTGGCAAGTCCATTTCCCGCAGCGCCAAATTCTGCCCGGAATGTGGAAAGCCTCAGACGTAGCGCCACCGTCTGCCATGAGTGGAATCGAGTGGGTTGTCGAAGCTTTCGGATGTTCCTCGCAATCCTTGCGCGACGTTGCTGTTTTGCAAAACTTATTCAGCAGCATTATTCGAGAGATGAAGCTCCGGCCCGTCGGCGAAACGCAGTGGCATCAGTTTCCCGGCACTTGCGGTATCACTGGCCTTTGCCTTCTCGCGGAGTCGCATCTCGCGTGTCATACGTTTCCGGAGCACGGCTCGCTCTGCCTCAATCTTTTCTGTTGCGTTCCGCGCGCTGAATGGGATTTCGAAACGATTCTCCGGCAACTCTTTGACGCAGATTCCGTTTCGATCCGCCGTCTGCGAAGACCCTACCAATCCAATTGGAAGCAGGTTGCTGGTGACTGAGGCAAAACGCATTGCCGCACACCTGGTGAGTCCCACGCGATGACTCAGCCCGTTTCCAACTGTCCGAATTGCGGCGCCAAAATTGTTTTTCGATGGTCCAGCAGCGTCCAGACCGTTTGCGAGTTCTGCAAGAGCATTCTTGTGCGCACCGATGTGGACCTCAAGAAAGTTGGCCAGGTAGCCGATCTCCCGTCGGACAGCTCACCCATTCAGATCAATACCGAAGGCAAATTCGGCAACAAGGCGTTCGTGGTGGTCGGCCGCATCCTTTATGAGTACGATCAAGGCGGCTGGAACGAGTGGCACGTCATGATGAACGACGGGACAAGCGCCTGGCTCTCCGATGCGCAGAATGAATACGCGCTGTCATTATCTTCGAAGGCGCAAAATCTTCCCGCCGCTGCCCAGGTCCACATCGGCCAGCAGTTCATCTGGAACAACCAGCCCTACACTGTCAGCGTCATCACACCTGCGCATTATCGCGGCGTCGAGGGCGAACTGCCTTTTCAATATTGGGACAAGACGGACGTCACCTTCGTTGATCTGCGCAGCGAGTCCCGGAAATTCGCCACGCTCGATTACAGCGATCCCGAACCGGCTCTGTACCTCGGCGAACTCGTGGAATTTGACGATCTTAAGTTGAAAAATTTGCGTAGTTTCGCGGGCTGGTGATGAGCACGGGCGCTCCACCACTTTCCGGGCCTCCCAAGCCGCAAGCGAAGGCGCTGAATTGCCCGAAGTGCGGGGCTGCCATTGTGCTGCGCTCGTTCGGCCAGGCCGAAACCGTCGTGTGCGCGAGCTGCCATTGCATCCTCGATGCCAAAGACCCCAACCTGGCCATCCTCCAGCAATTCGAAATTGAGACCAGTGACATAAGACCCCTCATTCCCTTGGGTACGCGCGGCAAGCTGCGTGGTACGGACTATGAAGTCATCGGATTCGAGCGGCGGAGCACACAGGTCGATGGAATCACTTACTGCTGGCACGAATACGTTCTCTACAATCCTTACAAAGGCGTTGGCTACCTCAGCGAATATAACGGCCATTGGAACGACATCAGCATCTGCAAGGTTCTGCCCACCGTGGACCACAATATGTTCGGCGGTTCGTCACTAACGGCCAACTATCTCGGAGAATCCTACAAGCATTTTCAGACTGCAGACGCCAACACGGATTTCGTCCTCGGCGAATTCCCGTGGCAGGTTCGCGTCGGCGAAAAGGCTGCCGTCACGGACTACGTGCATCCGCCTCGCGTGCTGTCCAGCGAGCAGCTCGACCAGGAAGTCACCTGGTCTATTGGCGAGTACATGTATGGCCGCGAAATCTGGGAGACCTTCAAGCTGCCCGGCCGGCCGCCCGAAGCCATGGGCGTCTACGAAAATCAGCCTTCGGCCGTCCGTACGAACGTTACAGGCATGTGGGTTGCGTTCGCGGGCTTTGTCGTTTTCCTTTTGGCGCTCATGTCTGGTTTCGCTATGCGTGCAAAAAAGGAACCGGTTTTTCATGAGACCTACCGGTACAATCGTGCCGATTCGAAAGCCGAGGCTTCCTTCGTTACGGATGTTTTCGAACTTACCGGCCGCACTTCAACTGTGGAAGTGAAGACCTACGCCCCGCTCAGCAACCACTGGATCTATTTGAACTATGCGCTCATCAATCAGGACACCGGGCAAGCCTGGGACTTCGGTCGCGAAGTGCGCTACTACTACGGCTATGACAGCGACGGGTCCTGGACCGAAGGCAAGCAGAATGACGATGTCGTGATTCCGAGCGTGCCCCCAGGCCACTACTACCTTCGCATTGAGCCGGAGGCGGATCCTTCGCTTTCCGGCATTCCGTACACCGTCGATGTCACCCACGACGTGCCGGTCTACGGAATTTACGGCATCGCGTTTCTCGCGCTACTCGTGCCGGTAATCATCATTTCTTTTCGCGCTTATACCTTTGAGCGGTCCCGGTGGTCCGAAAGCGATCATCCGCCCATGCAATTGTCCAGCAGCTCGGGAGACGATGAATAATGTTCCGAAAATTCTATCTTCTTTATGGATTCCTGGTTCTCGGCACAGCGGCCTTCGGTCAATACCGCGGCTGGAGCCTCGACACAATCAATCAGCTAAAAAACATTCCGAAGTCCGTCCGCGATAATCCCGGCTCGTACCGCTCGGTTTACGGCGGCTATCACCATTACACAGGAGGCAAATGAGATGAACCTCGTTCCGCTCGGCAATGTCGTTGCTGCACTGGTCTTCGCGTTTGTGGGAATTTTTATCTTCGTCGTCGCCTTCGTGGTGATGGACAAGCTCACGCCGTACCACCTTTGGAAGGAAATCGTGCAGGAGCACAACATGGCGCTCGCCATCCTTGTCGGCGCCATGTCTCTCGGCATTTGTATCATCATTGCTGCCGCGATCCACTAGCCCATGGGCGTCCTGGTGTTCATTTCCGTGTTGCTGGTCGCGGCTTGCGGCCTCATCTATGAGCTTGTAGCCGGCACGCTGGCGAGCTATCTCGTCGGCGACAGCGTTTTTCAATTCTCCACCATTATCGGTACGTATCTGTTCGCGATGGGCATTGGCAGCGCGCTCTCCCGTTACATCAATCGCGGCCTTGCTAATCGCTTCGTCTGGATCGAACTTCTCCTTGGCGTTGTCGGCGGATTTTCGTCGACGCTGCTGATGCTTGCGTTTGCCTTTACCCAAGGATTCGAATTGATCCTGTACGCGCTGGTCGTGGTGATGGGTGTCCTTGTCGGTCTGGAAATTCCGTTGCTCATGCGCATCGTCAAGCACCGCTACCAGTTCCGCGACGTCATCGCGCACGTCCTCACCTTCGATTATCTCGGCGCCCTTGGAGCGTCGCTGCTCTTTCCAATTTTGCTGGTTCCGCGTCTTGGTCTGGTGCGCTCCGCGATGTTGTTTGGCTTGATCAACGCCGCGGTCGCGTTCTGGAGCACGTACCTGTTCGCCAATCAGCTCTCTCGCACGCGCGAATTGAGAGTGGCCTGTTTACTAGTCTTGTTTGGACTAGGCACGGGAATCGCCGAAGCGAAGCACATCACCGCCACGGCCGAAGACAATATCTACGCCGACGAGATTATTTTTGCCCGCGACACTCCTTATCAGCATCTCGTGCTCACGCGCTTCAAGGACGACCTTCGCCTCTTTCTCAACAGTCATCTGCAATTCAGCTCGCGCGACGAATACCGCTACCATGAAGCGCTTGTCCATCCCGGCTTGGCCGCCGTTCCGGCCCCGCGCCGGGTCCTGATTCTCGGCGGCGGCGATGGCCTTGCCGTTCGCGAAATTCTGAAGTATCCGCAAGTCGAAAGCATCACTCTCGTCGATCTCGATCCCGAGATGACCAAGATTTTTTCCTCCAATCCCATGCTGACCAGGCTCAATGACAACTCTCTGCTCTCTCCCCGCGTGCACGTCATCAACTCCGACGCATTTCCGTGGGTTGCTTCGAACGCCGACAGTTTCGATTTCATCGTCGCCGATTTTCCCGATCCCACAAACTATTCGCTCGGCAAGCTTTACACCACCGCGTTCTACCGCGCCGTCGCGCGCCATCTCAGCGCGCAAGGATTCATAGTCGTGCAAAGTACGTCGCCCATGTTTGCCCGCGATTCCTTCTGGTGCATCGCCGAGACGCTGAAACAATCCGGCTTGCAAACCTATCCGTATCACGTCTACGTCCCCTCCTTCGGCGAATGGGGATTTGTCCTGGCGGGTACTCACGATTACGCCCTGCCCAAGTCGCTTCCCGCTGGATTGCGTTTCCTTAGCGTAGATGGACTTTCCGCGCTCTTTCAGTTTCCGCCGGACATGGCGCCGCTTCCCATGCCCGCGAACCATCTCAACAGCCAGGTTCTTGTCCGCACTTACGAAAACGACTGGAAGGACATCAGTCATTGAAGCTGGGTCGCCGCAAGTTTCTCGGTCTTGGCAGTGCGGCGCTCGCCGGCCTTTCCCTCAAAAGTGAACAAAAGATCAAAGGTTCGTTCGTCAACGATTCCTTCCAGATGGGGCATCTCTTGCGTGACCGCGCCGCGTTCCCCGCGGCCAAACACATCGAAAAAGTCCCGGTCGTCATCGTCGGTGGCGGCATCGCCGGTCTTAGCGCCGCCTGGCGCTTCCGCAAGCGCGGCTTCACGGATTTCGTTCTTCTCGAGATGAATCCACAAGCGGGCGGCAACGCTCGCTGGGGCGAAAATGAAGTCACCGCGTATCCTTGGGCTGCGCATTATGTGCCTGTCCCCGGCCCAAAAGCCATCTATGTCCGAGAACTCTTCGAGGATCTCGGCGTCTTGAAAGACGGTCAATGGGAAGAGCGCTATCTCGCTTTTTCCCCGCAGGAGCGGCTCTTCCTCTACGGCCGCTGGCAGGAAGGCATCGAGCCCGCTGTCGGCCTCAAACAAAACGACCGCGATCAGTTCCAGCGTCTTGAAAATCTCTTCAGCGAATTCCGAAGGAGTGGTGCCTTCACTATTCCTCTCGAACTCGGCCTGTCCTCAAAATTTCAGCACCTCGATCGCCTCTCGTTCTCCGATTGGCTGCGTCAGCAAGGTCTCGACTCCCGCCTTCTCCATTGGTACGTGAACTACGCTTGCCGCGACGATTACGGAGCCCTCGCGAGCGACACTTCCGCCTGGGCCGGCATCCATTATTTCTCTTCCCGCGAGCCTGAGGAAAAAGGCCCGCTCACCTGGCCCGAAGGCAATGGCTGGATTACCCGCCGCCTCCTCGAACGCGTTGGCGCAAATATTCGCACCGGCCAAATGGTGCACCGCATCGCACAAACGCGCCGTGGCGCAAGCGTTTTTGCGGGCGACGTCGAATTCCAATCCGAATTCGTCATCTTTGCCGCGCCCATGTTCCTCGCTCCGTATCTTCTCGAGAATTTTCCCCCGCTCCACGATTTCGCCTATTCCCCATGGCTCACCGCCAACCTCACGCTCGAACGCTATCCCGACTCCCGCGGCGCCGAGCCTTCCTGGGACACGGTCTTCCTCGACTCCCCTACGCTCGGCTACGTTGACGCCATGCACCAGAGCCTGCGCACCCACATCGACCGCACCGTCTGGACTTTTTACTGGGCCCTCTCCGAAGGCGCCCCCGCGCAGAACCGCAGGCTTCTCCTTGAAAAAGATTGGACCTACTGGAAGGAGGCCATTCTCCATGACCTCGAACGCGTGCACTCCGACATTCGCCAGTGCGTATCCCGAATCGACATCATGCGCATGGGCCACGCTATGATTCGCCCCGCGGTCGGTTCGATTTTTTCGGAAGAACGCCGCCGCCTGTCCCGCCTCGACGGCCGCATCCTCTTCGCCAACTCCGACCTGAGTGGCATTTCTATCTTCGAGGAAGCCCAATTCCACGGTGTCGAAGCCGCCCAAAAAGTGCACAAGAAGCTCCACGGTTAGCGTGCGATGTAAATTCCCAGTTCAATTCCGGGAACTTTAGCCTGTAACTTTTCCGCATGAGAAGACTCTCACTGCCAAGGGGCGGAAGCCATCCTGTTCAGTCCGCACGGAATGGGGAAGCTCTGTGGCAAAGTGCCAGCATCAAATAGATATATGATGGTAGGAAGCCGAATTGCCCCAGGAGATCGGGAGAAATGTTGATACGCAAAGCCCACGATTTGACTTACGCCGACGTCACGCCCAAGTCCATCTATCTGGACCGTCGCAAATTCCTTCGTGCCATGGGGATTGTGGGTGCCACCGCCGCGGCCGGCAAAGGCCTGTTCGATTTGGCGTTGCCGCCGCAAAACGCGCTTGCCGCGACGAAATTCAGCGCCCTGGCCAAGAGCCCCTTCAGCACTTCCGAAAAAGAGAACTCCTACGAGGACGTCACGCACTACAACAATTTTTACGAATTCGGTACTGAGAAGAGCGATCCTGCCAAGAATGCGAAGAACTTTACCACTTCCAACTGGATGGTTTCCGTCGAAGGCGAAGTCGCCAAGCCCCACAAGTTCACCATGGACGAAATCCTCAAACTTGCGCCCCTTGAGGAGCGCATCTACCGTCACCGCTGCGTGGAAGCGTGGTCCATCGTTGTTCCCTGGATTGGTTTTTCGTTCAACAGTCTTATAAAGCTCGTGGAACCCACATCGAAAGCGCAATTCGTAGCCTTCCAAAGCTACTATGATCCACGCCAGATGCCTCTGGGACGCTGGGCCGGCATCGAATTCCCCTACGTCGAAGGCCTCCGTTTGGACGAGGCCATGAATCCCCTCACGCTCCTTTGTGTCGGGATGTACGGAGAGTCGTTGCCAAATCAGGACGGTGCGCCTGTGCGCATGGTCATCCCTTGGAAATACGGCTTCAAGAGCATCAAATCGCTCGTCAAGATCAAGTTCCAACAGAAGATGCCGCCGACAACCTGGAATCTGTCCGTGCCCAATTGGTACGGCTTTTATTCGAACGTGAATCCCAACGTCGATCACCCGCGCTGGAGCCAGGCCAAGGAACGCCGTCTCGGCGAAATTTTTAAACGCCCCACGCTCATGTTCAATGGCTATGGCGATCAGGTTGCGAGCATGTATAACGGCATGGACCTGAAGAAGAACTACTAGCCAGGAATTCCCGAATGCGTGCTCTTCTCACCAGCAAATGGACCAAGGTTGCCGTCTTTCTGCTTTGCCTGGTTCCCCTTGACGCGTTGATTTGGCGCGCTATTCACAATGGTCTGGGTGCAAATCCCGTCGAATTCATTCAGCTCACTACTGGCCGGTGGACCTTGCGTTTTCTGATCATCACCCTATGCATTACGCCCTTCCGCAAGCTCCTTGACCTCCCCGATCTCATCCGTTTCCGCCGCATGCTTGGTCTCTTCGCCTTTTTCTACGTGTGTCTCCACTTCCTCACCTATCTTGGCCCCGACCAGTCTTTCGATCTCGCCGCCATATGGAAAGACGTTGCCAAGCGCCCCTTTATCACTGTCGGCTTTCTCGGTTTCCTGCTCCTGGTTCCGCTGGCAATAACTTCGACAGCGGGCTGGATTCGCCGCCTCGGCGGGAAGCGCTGGCAAATGCTGCATCGCGGCATCTATTTCGCGGCCGTTGCGGGTGTCATTCACTACTACTGGAAGGTCAAATCCGATGTGCGTATGCCGATCTTCTACGGAGTGCTCGTCGGAATTCTTCTTCTCTGGAGATTGGGCGACTGGTTTTTTAAGCGCAGAAGACAAGCGCCTTCGCGCGTCACAGCTCCAAGCGTCTCAGTGAATGGTTGAGGAATTGTCCGTCGGCGCGGCGTCCTGGAAGTCCACTCCCCAGAAGCGCGGCGCGGGCGTAAGAAACTCGATTCCCACGCGCTGCCCCTTCGCACCCAGATCGCCCAGATACACAATGCGACATTCCAATTCTTCCTGGGTCTCTGGGTTGGTAATCACCAGCATTTCGCCGTAGGCCACTTCGTGCTTCAGCAGCAAGAGGCCGCCATAGGCATTGACGACCACCGTCTCGCACGTTTCGCGGAACTTCTTTCCGCTGTGGGCGCGGCCCTGCGCTTGCACGCGCATCTTAAAAAAGGCTCGCGAACTTCGCCGGGGTGAGGCTGCCGTGACTTCGCTCATGGCACCCATCTTCGACTGCCCCTCGTAATACCGTCAATCTGTCCCTCCGTACAGGTGTTCGCCAGCAACAACCCGGAAAGAGGGTTGCCTTCAAATCCGTGTAGTTGTGGCGGTGGCCGAATGGTTTGGCGATATTGCGATCCTATGCCGCGGAATTCGCTGCGGTGGTAACCATGATCGTGTTCAGCGGAGCCTAAGCGGCTTTTACATTCACCACTAGGGTTTGTATGCCTGCCAACGGAAGTCTTACGGAAGTCTTGCTTGACAGTCGCAAAGACTCAAAATATAGTTCGCAACACGAATTTAATTGTTTCAAGCTATTTTGTCGGGACCGGATTTAACAACTTAGGGCTGCCATTGGATTAAGTTTCACTCGTGGTTTGCCAATATAATTTGAGTCAACAACTAAATGCGACGCATCAACTTCACCAATACTCAGGTCGCTTCGAGCCAGACTGCTCGCGGCATCAATCGCGGTGTTGTTCTCAACCTTATCCGGCGCCGCCAGCCGATTTCCCGCGCCGATCTCGCCCGCGTGTCGGGGCTTCAGCGAAGCACCGTTTCGCTTATCACTGAACAACTGATTCGCGAGAGATGGGTGGTTCATGGACCCATCGGCCGGTTGCCTCGCGGGAGACGCCCTACCTTCCTCCGTTTGAATGATCGGCGCGCAATTCTGGTCGCCGACCTGCGCCCTGCTCAAACGACTGTGGGTGTTGCTGATGTGAATGGGAACTTTCTCTCCCAGGAAACAATGCCCACCACCCGCGATCCTCGCCTCACGACGGAAGCACTTGCAGCGAAGATTCGCCACTTGATGACGGTTCACTCCGACCGGGTTTTCGAGGGGGTTGGAATCAGCATACCGGGGCGCTTCAGCGAGAGTTCACAACGAATTGTTTTCGCCCCGAATCTGGGATGGCCAGAATTCGACTTCAAAGGAACTATCGAGCAAGCCACGGGCATGCGTGTAGAGCTGGAAAACGCTGCAAATGCGTGCGCGCTCGCTGAAGTTTGGTTTGGACACGGAGAAAAGGTCCGCGACTTCGTGGTGGTGACTGTTTCCGAAGGGATCGGCACCGGAGTGTTCGCCAACGGCCAATTGATCCGCGGATTCAACAGTATGGCTGGAGAATTTGGCCACGTGCCTCTCGATCCGAATGGACCTCTTTGTACTTGCGGCGGGCGGGGATGCTGGGAGGTCTACGCATCCAACCGTGCGGCCCTGCGCTACTACCACGAATCGATCCAATCCTCCGATGGTCTGACTTTCCCGGATCTCCTTGCTTTGGCGGACTCGGGAGATCCGCTCGCGGCTAAAGCCCTCGATCGCATGGTCCATGCACTCGGCAGAGGGATGCGCATGCTCGTCTCTGGATTTGCCCCCGAGGAAGTCGTCGTTGTCGGTGAGCTTACTCGCCAGTGGCGGCGATTTGGGCCGGCGATTCAGTCGGAACTGGACGTGGGCCTTCCCGGCGGCCATCCTCCCCGTGTCCGGCCGGCCGAGGGGACAATGGCCCGGCTGCGCGGAACCGTCGCTTTGGTCTTACAAAAGCATTTTGGCCCGTCCGCAGGCCTACAAGAGCTCGAAGCTGAGGATTCTAGAGAGAACCAAGTTATGAGCAGTTAGAAACACCTCCAGGCAAAGTGGCGGGGTGCTGCGGCGCTTGGATCACAAGTCTCACTTGGGTGGAGGGGTCATGTCCAAGAAATCTCTCGTTCGGAGTGCGATCATTTCCTACTCGAAGATCTGGTTCACAGCGCTAGTTTGCGCCCCGCTCCTAGGTTTATCTCTTTTTCCCGGCGCAGCGACAGCGCAAGTCCTCTACGGCTCGCTGACAGGGAACGTTACCGACCCATCGGGAGCAGTCGTGCCTGGAGCGCAAGTAGAAGCGCTCGACACAGCGACTGGCGTTTCGCGTCTGGCAACTACCGATTCGGCTGGCGTCTATCGATTCGCCGAACTGCTGCCTGGCGTGTACAGAATCACAGTGACGGCCACGAGTTTTGGCGCTTACGTGGCGGATAACGTGCGCATCGATGCTAATACGACACGCCGTGTTGATGTGCAGGTCCAAATCAGGCAACAGGTCGAAGCGGTCACCGTAACCAGCGCGGCGCCATTGCTCCAGACGGATCGCGCCGACGTACATACCGACCTTGACGCAAAAGAGATTTCGGACCTGCCCCTTCTGGCTTCCAACGGCCGGAACTTCCAATCGGCCTACCGCATCGTTCCCGGAGCAGGCTTGCTCGGAGAAAACAACTCGGCCGCTGGCAATCCCCAGCGGGCCATGACCACAAACGTCAACGGGCTGTCCATTAATAACAACAATACCCGGATTGACGGTGCCGTTGACACTTACACCTGGCTGCCGGCCAATGTCGCCTACATCCCCTCATCGGACGCCATCGAATCAGTGAACGTGGTGACGAACAACTTTGACGCGGAGCAAGGCATGGCCGGTGGCCTCGCGGCAAACGTGACCGTCAAATCAGGCACCAACCAATTTCACGGCACTGCCTTCGAGTACCATACCGACAATGAGCTTCGCACGCGTAACTACTTCAGACCTGCAGTCGTGCAACCCGTGAAGCCAAAGAACATCTTCAACCAGTATGGTGGAACTCTCGGCGGACCCATCAAGAAGGACAAATTGTTCTTCTTTGGGGCTTACGAAGGCACTAAAATCCGGACGGCCGGTGGAGCGGCAAAAAACGTCGCGCCCAATTCCATCCGGAACGGCGACTTCTCCGCCCTCTTGCCGGCAGTCGGATCCATCATTCCGGGTTCCAACGGCGTGGCCTTTGTTGATTGC
>Ga0209266_1000084_pt1 | contig 78495 bp, 68 predicted proteins | sample GraSoiAngelo_132_FD_185889 | JGI IMG/M metagenome (GOLD analysis project Ga0209266, IMG submission 185889) | Grasslands soil microbial communities from the Angelo Coastal Reserve, California, USA - 14_0929_02_40cm (SPAdes) (version 2) | ecosystem: Environmental > Terrestrial > Soil > Grasslands ...
CGGCGTCATCAACGGACAGAGCGGTGGCGGTAGGAAACATGACCCGATTGAATCATGGCCAGCTTATGTTGTCAATAGTTATGTGGGACGGGACACTAGGCGCAGTGATGTGTCCAGAACAACAGTTTGACAGCAAACAGGATTCCATCTGAAAGCAATAGCTAACAAACTGGCGGCGAGGCATAATCCCGCGAACTGCGAGGTTGTGTGGTGAAGCGTCTCGGTGAATTCCTCCGGTCGGTGATTCCTGCGGATCCCTTTCAATTGTTATTCCTTGGCGGGATAGTGTGCTTGATTGCCGCGCATGGTTTGCGATGGCAGCCCGCAGGGCTCCCTCCCGCGGGACAATCTGCAGGCTACCTCGGGCTGTGGCTGCAATACGGCGCAGTGTTCTTCATCTATTTCATAATTTTCGCGGGGATGGCGGGCTATTTTGTCTGTTTCTGGCCGGGTAGGCATCCAGTGCGGCGAGTTATCTGGCTGGTGTGCATTCCAGCGTTGTTAGGGCTGGGCCTGATGCTCGCCCGAGTTCTTTACCTCGGCGCAGCGCCCTCTTCTGTTCTTGAAAGCGCCAGCAGCGTGTTCGGCCACAGGTTACGTTGGGCCGAGGCGACCCTGTGGAAGTTGCCCGAAGGATTTCAATTTACATTGCTGGGCCTTGTTCTCATTGCCATTTTCACTTCGCGGATGATATTTGGAATCGCTAGTTTACCTGTCACTTTGCAGAATGCAGGGATTTTAGAAGAAAGCTCTACTGCGTGGCGGCGCTTGCAAATAGTCATCTTCGTGCTTATAGGGCCTCTTTTCCTAGTCAGCGCTTTGCTCTCTTTTGCCAGCATAGGAATCCCTTTGATGCTGTACGCAAGGCCGCCAGTTTATATCCAAAGCATTTGGTTTTCGACATTGGCCCCTGTCATGGAAAGTGCGGTGGCCTGCACCGTGGTTCTGTGGCTAATGGAGCAGGAGAACCGCCGAATGGTTTGGGAGTCAATTCGGCGGCCTGATGGGATAAGCGCTTTGCTTTCGTTGGCTTTCCCAGTCGGAACCGCAGTGCTCATCTCGACCGGGCATTTCGTTGTTGACCGACAACTTTGGGTCGCGCATGGACTCGGGAAGATTCCAGAGCCGGAAATTGGAGCTTACTTTGACATTCCAGATCTCCACTTTCTTCTTCTGTTTTTTGGCGCGTTTTTCGAGGAGATCATTTTTCGAGGACTACTTCAGAAACGATTCATTCAAAGATACGGGATGTATCGCGGGATCTTCTTCGTGGGGATTGTTTGGGCAGCATTTCATTTTTTCTCGGATTTTTCCTTTATGCGCGCGACAGATCTCATGGTGCTTGAGCACTTGGGAACGCGCTTATTCATGTGTGAGACGCTGAGTTTTGTACTTGGTTGGCTTACTTTGCGCTCGAAATCTGTGATTCCCGCCGCGGTGGCACACGCTTTGTATAATGTCGCGGTTTTCTCAAACTTTGGGCCGCCTTTTCCGGGAAAAGACATCGTGCGCCTTGGTCTGTGGGCTGTTCTGGCGTACGCACTTTTCCATTACTGGCCGATGAGGGCGGAAGACTCACACGAGCAAGCCTCGGCGCTACCGAGCATGGAGAACGCGGTATAATGAAATTGGCGGGCGGGCCGGGTGATCGCTGGTTCCTGCGGAAGAGTGGCGACGTAAAGCCGCCGCTACAAAGCTGGAACGGGAGGAAAGTCCGGACACCGTCCTGACGCACGCTCTTCACGTTGTGAGGAGCGGAACTCTTGACAGGGCAACGCGCCTGGTAACGCCAGGGGGCGCAATGGGGAGCACAGGCTAAAGCCTGTGCCACTCGGAGCGCTACGGAAAGTGCCACAGAGAATAGACCGCCGGCGGAGCGCAGCACGGTGGCATCGCGCAGGGAAACCTGCGAGACGTCTTCGAAGAGCACGCATCGTTTGGCAAGGGTGAAAAGGTGGGGTAAGAGCCCACCGCTCCGGTGGTGACACCGGAGGCACGGAAAACCCCGCGTGGTGCAAGGCCAAATAGGAGGGGAGAGCCGGCCCGGCTCGATGAGCGAAAGCTCCTTTTGCGGTGGCTCAAGCCACTGCAGATGAAAACCCTCGGGTAGGCTGCTGGAGTCACGGTGCGAATCGTGACCTAGAGGAATGATCGCCGCGCATGCAAGCCGTTTTGCGGTTTGCGTGCGGCACAGAATCCGGCTTACAGGCCCGTCCGCCACTTTTCAAAAACTTACAGGCAACCTAACCCCATAACCAACTTGTGTGACCACCGAAGACCGTTCCTCCGGATAGTTTCAGTAGGACTAAGTATTTCCCTCGATGCGGGCTTGAAGACTTTTTGACGGATTCTTAGGCAATCAACCGTCTTGCCTTTCGAAATCCTCAGGCGTAATACGCCTATATTGAGCGGAGATGGTCTAACTCGGCAAGGCGTCCTGTTCCCACGGGAAAATGGAGGTTCAAATCCTAGCTCTCCGCTCCAACCTCCACATGGGATCGGCGCAGGGTCGGAACTGGACTGGGAGCGTTTGACACTGCCGTTCACAGAATCAAGTGAACTCCTGCAGATAGATCAGCGTTGCCTACCCTTGCCTGACCATCTTGACTAACATCCGCGACACGTTTGAGCGTTACCGATATCAGTCGACAGCGCATTTCCAATGAGTTACGCGCCCTCAATACTCATTTACTGAATCCGGCTTCCAGGCTCGCCCGCCAACTCTTTGATAGTTTTGCATCCCTCTGTACGTCCTCGCAGAGACTCCTCCCTATCGAGCTTACAAGTTGCCGCCAGCAGGATTCCGTGTATTATCTGGGCATACGTTACGTCAGGAAATCTGCCAGGGGCGATCTTTCCGAGACCAAACGGGGAATCCAGTTTCTCAGGCCCGAGGAGCGCGCTCACGTGAGCCGAGGCAGTTTACTACTCAGAATGGAATTGCGGAGCAATCCTGAGATGCTCTGCGTGGTGCGAAACGCAGTGGGAGAGCTCACCGCCAAATTGGGATTCTCCGAGCCGGATTGCCGCGCCGTCGTGCGCGCCGTTGACGAAGCGCTGACCAATATCATTCGCCACGCTTACCTTGGAGACCCAGATCGGCCCATCGATGCGTCCTTCCACCGGATTGATGCGCCGAAAGATGGCCAATCGGGAGATGCTCTTGAAATCGTGCTGGAAGACAACGGAGTAACGGCGAATCCGGAAAAGATGTGCGGGCGAGCGCTCGAAGATATTCGGCCTGGAGGCCTGGGCCTGCACTTTATCCGCGAGTGCATGGATACGGTAGAATTCACCCGCAATAACGGCAGGAATCAGCTCCGGCTGGTGAAGTTTTTGAATGTGCAGGCGCCCCAGAAAGGCTCCTGAGGAGAATCCATCTTGCAAATCGCCGCGCGCCACTTGGACAAAACCACTATTTTTGACATTTCGGGAGACATCGATCTTGCGACCTCGCCGCAACTGCGGAAAGCGCTTTTGCGCGAGCTTCGCGAACTGAAGATGCCGCGCGTGGTGCTTAACCTTGCTGCCGTTCGGTATATCGACAGTTCCGGAGTGGCGTCGCTCGTGGAAGGCCTCAAAGCCTCGCGCGACGTCGGCTCGCGCTTGATCTTGTTCGGCTTGAACAGGACCGTACGAGAAGTGCTGCAACTTTCCAAGCTGGTGAGGATTTTCGAGATTTACGAAAACGAAGAGCAGTCCGTAGCGTCTTAGGGCCGCCCAAGCGGGAAACCGAGGAAGCCCGTCGAGAGCACTGTGGAACTGACGACGCAAATTGGGGAATCAGTTACCGATGGGCTTGCGTATCTGGGAGCGCTGACCTCGCTGGGTGGCCGGGCCGCCTATTTCACGTTCGTCGCGCCGTTCCAGGGGAAGCCGCTGCGCTTGCAGCGCGCCATTTCGCAGGCCATGCAAACCGGCGTTGGCGCGCTTCCCATCCTTTCCCTGATTACGTTTTTCATCGGGCTGATTCTGGCGCTGCAGAGCGCTTACGAGCTGCGCAAGTTCGGCGCGATAAATTTTGTTGCCAGCGCTGTTGCAATCTCCATGACCCGGGAACTGGGGCCGCTGATTACCGCAATCGTGGTCATCGGACGGTCCGGCTCGGCGTTCGCCGCGGAAATCGGCACGATGAAGGTCACGGAAGAAATCGACGCACTGGAAACGATGGCCATCGACCCGATTCACTTCCTGGTGACTCCGAAATTTATCGCCATGATGGTGATGCTGCCGTGCTTGACGATTTGGGCGAACTCCATGGGGATTCTCGGCGGCGCGCTCTTTGGCGTGACGCAAGCAGATTTCACGTGGGTCCGGTATATTCAATCTTCCCTGGACGCTCTGTTTTTGCGCGACATCACGACGGGCTTAGTCAAAAGCGTTATGTTCGGTATGACCATTACGGCGGTGGGATGCCACGAAGGGCTGTCCACCGGGGCGGGCGCGGAGCAGGTCGGCAGGTCAACCACGCGGGCCGTAGTGGTTTCGATATTTTTGGTGATTCTCGTGGACCTCGTTTTTACGGCGCTCTTTTTCTTTATGAGTGAAAAATAGGATTTGGACGATCCGCATGGAGCAGAGCAGTAGCGCGACTATGACATTGGAGACGGAGGCGATGATCTCCCTGCGGAATCTTCGCGTCAGTTATGGCGAACGCGAAATTCTCCACGGCATCGGATTTGACGTGATGCGCGGAGAAACGCTGGTGATTCTGGGCGGTTCCGGTTCCGGCAAGAGCACGCTGCTGCGCACGCTGGTGGGCCTCGAAAGGCCGAGCTCGGGCGAGATCTGGCTGAAAGGCAAGAATATTGCGGCGATTTCATCAGGCGAGATGGACGAAATTCGGAAGAAAATTGGCATGTCGTTTCAGGGCGGCGCGCTCTTTGGCTCGATGACGGTTGGGGAAAACGTGGCGCTGCCGCTGCGCGAACATACCAAACTCGAAGATTCCACCATCGAAATCATTTTGAGGTTGAAGCTGGATCAAGTGGGTTTGTCTGGATACGAAAATTACATGCCGTCGCAGTTGAGCGGCGGCATGAAGAAGCGCGCCGCAGTGGCGCGCGCGTTGGCCATGGATCCTGAGATTCTTTTTTTTGATGAGCCTTCTGCGGGGCTGGACCCCATTATTGCCGCCGGCGTGGATCAGCTGATCCTGGAGCTCAAGCAAGCGTTTCACATGACCATCATCGTGGTCACCCATGAGTTGGCCAGCGCGTTCCTGATTGCTGACCGCATGGTGTTGATCGACAAAGGAAACGTGGTCGCTATCGGAACAACCGAGACAATGCGTTCCAGCACGCATCCGCGTGTGCGACAGTTTCTCGATCGCATTGCCGAGCCGGCAGTCTCCGAGGAGTTAGATTATCTGCAGATGCTGACGGAAGAACACCGCCATCCGGGCCGTTAAAGAGCGGCCAAGAGAGGTGCCTAATGGAATCGAAACGCGAGCAAGCCATGGTTGGAATGTTTGTCCTGGTCGCCGCCGCCGTACTGATAGCCACTGTTTTTGCGCTGACCGGTGCGTTTGGGGGCACCGCCGCGACGTATCGAGCGTATTTTCCGTTTGCCGGCGGACTGGAACCGGGCGCGACCGTGCGCTACGCGGGCGGGCCGAAAGTGGGCCGCGTCGAGAAATTACAGCTCGATCCGAAGGATTCTTCGCGCATCGAAATAACCTTCAGCGTGAAGTCCGGCCTGCCGGTCAAAACCGATAGCCACGTAAAGATCATGAGCTTGAGCCCGCTCGGGGACAATCACCTGGAGATTGTTCCGGGAAGCGAAAAGGCCGCGATGGCGGCTGTGGGAACAATCTTGCCTTCCGACCCCTATGTGGATTTCAATGCGCTCACCGCGAAGATCAATGACATTGCGCCTCAGGCGCAGCAACTCCTTAAGACCCTGAATGACCGCGCGGGGGATCTGCAAGTAACGATTGCCCGCGTTAACGATCTGCTGAACGATTCGAATCGGGCGAACCTGGCGGGGACGCTAGCGGAAACTCGCGGCATGATTGCGGAAAATCGCAGCTCCGTGAAGTCGACGGTGCAAAACCTAAGTTCCGCTACCAAGAAGCTGGAGCCGCTGCTGGAGGATCTGCGGAAGACTTCGGCGCAGGCCAACGAAGCGTTGAATCATGTGGATTCCTTAATTGGAGAGAATCGTGCGGACGTTCGCCAGGCCGTAATCGAATTGCGGCGGTCGCTCGCTACAGTAACCGATTTAACCGGACGGCTGGACCAGACGCTCGACGTCAACTCCGACAATATCGACGAGTTGCTCGAAAACTTGCGGCATGTAAGCCAGAATCTCAAGGAATTTACAAACACGATCAAGACCAGGCCCTACACGCTCATCCGGTCAAATAACCCGCGCGAGCACAAACCGGGAGAACGACAGTGAGCCGAGGTCGCGATGACATGGAACGGGGACAAATTCCTGGCGAATTCAGCGGTATCGATAATGGAGGAAGCGGGAGCGCTCTCATCACCAGTATTGCTCTGCTGATTGGATTGCTCTCCGGCTGCGGCGCAACGCGGCCGAGTAAATATTACCAGCTTACGGTGCCGGCCGATGCGCCTGCCGTCGAAAGAGCCGACGCTGTTCCCGTGTCGCTGCTGCTGGGCGGACTGATGACTTCCCACCTGTATCGCGAAGATCGCATCGTCTACGGCAACGGTCCTGAGCAGTTAGGCACTTATGAGTATCAGCGCTGGGCGGAACCGCCGGCGGAAATGATCCAGGAGGTCTTGCTGCGGCAGTTGCGTGCATCGGGCCGCTACCGGGCCGTCCATTACCGGCGCAGCAACATGCAGGGAGATTTTGCCCTTCGCGGTCACCTATATGATTTTAAAGAGGTCACCGGATCGCAGATGGCAGCGAGAGTCACGTTGGATTTGGAAATGCGTGACCTAAAAAACGGCGCGACCGTTTGGACTCACTACTACGCCCACGATGAACCTACCGCAGGAAAAGATGTGCCGGCAGTCGTGGCGGCTTTGGACAAGAATGTACAACTTGCCGTGAAAGAAATTGTGGAAAGCCTGGACCAGTACTTCACCTCCCATCCGGTCAAATAGCAAAAACGCCCGGCACAATCTGCAGTGTCGTTTGGCAAGCGGCCCCCTCACGCCGCGCGGCGAAGTGTCAACAGCGTTATGTCGTCCTCCAACTCGGTATCCCCGCCGCGGTAAAGATGCACACCTTCGAGCAGCGCATTAGAAAAATCATTTAGCAGCAGCGGCTGAGGCAATTTGCGCAGGGTGCTTTCCGCAAGCCCCAGGAAGCCCTTTGAAGTGAGTTGTTCCCCTGCAGGCGAGCGAACCTCCGTTGCGCCATCGGAGAACGCCAGAATCATGTCGCCATAATTCAGCCGTACACTCTGCTGACTGTAAGTTTCACCTGTGATGTACCCTAGCGGGAAGCCTTCCAATCCCTCACCCAGTTCCAGGAATCGCCGCTCGCGCTCGCGCCAAAGCAACATCCGCGGATGTGCCGCGTACGCAAAATTAAACTCACCGCTTGCGCCGTCAAAAGTTCCTGTGACTACTGTTGTCAGGCGAAGAGGGCCATTCGATTTTTCATTCGACAGCGTAAAGGCATCGTTCAGCGCGGCCAGCAAACCCGCCGTGTCTCGAATGTCCTGAAACTTATGCAGAAGGTGGTGAACATGCCGCGCCACACCGGCGGCTGTGTAGCCGTGTCCGACACAATCCGCGAGGACCACGCGCGCGAGATTATCGCTGCACGAAAATACTGCTGAGAGATCACCACCCTTGTCTCCGCCCGAGGGCACGGCGATGACATCGCTTTCCAGTCCTGCGAGGTCCAGCGAACGGTGCGCTTTTTCATTGCCGGCCCACAACTCCATGCAGCCAAAGGGCCGCATCGCGGTTTTCGTGCAATCCAATTGTTCCGGTTCGACTCTCTTGAACTTCATGTCCACTTTGATGCTTTTAGAGCTTTCTTCGGTGCAGCCATTGTCCGGCCATTCACCCCCAGTCTCTCACTTTTCCTTGCACCTGCCGTATGATGCTCGCATGCGGCTACTGTTAGTTGAAGACGATGCGCGCATCGCGCGATTCGTGGCCAAGGGCTTGCGCGAACAAGCCTACGCCGTGGATGTCGCCAACAGCGGCGACGACGCGCTTTATCAGGCGGCGATCACTACCTACGACCTGGTAATCCTCGATGTGATGATTCCCGGCCGCAACGGTTTTGAGGTTTGCAGCGAACTCCGAAAATCGGGGCAACGCATGCCCATTCTGATGCTGACCGCGCGCGACGCCGTGGAAGACCGCATCACCGGCCTCGATCATGGCGCTGACGATTACCTCACCAAGCCGTTTGAATTCCGGGAGTTGCTCGCGCGCCTCCGCGCGTTGCTGCGCCGTTCCGGCGAGCTCCGTCCTGCCAAAATTACCGTTGCCGACCTCCTCCTGGACACAGCGGCGCAAAGCGTCTCCCGGGCCGGCCGGAACGTGTCCCTTACCGCCAAGGAATATGCGCTGCTCGAATATCTTGCGCGCAACGCCGGTCGGGTTGTGGGACGCGCGGAAATCGCCGAGCACGTTTGGGACGAAACTTTCGATCCCTTCTCGAATCTGATTGAGGTTTACGTGAATCGCGTGCGCCGTAAAATCGACACGGATTCCAGAAGGCCACTGCTCCATACCCGCCGCGGCGCCGGCTACTTCTTTGGCCCTCTGGCCGATTCGGACGCCGCAGACGCAGGGGACGATAGCATTTCGTCGCGCCATCGCGCCAAGGCCGCATCTCCAGTCCGGAAGAACCATGCTTGATTCCGTCCGCGTCCGGCTCACGCTCTGGTACACAGCGGTGCTAGCCCTGGTTCTGATTGCGCTCTCGACCATCACCTATTTCATTTTTTGGCGCAGCACTCTCCAGCGCACCGACGTGAATCTCTCCGAACTCTCTGAAGCTTTTCTCACCACTCTCGATGCCGAAGTGGAAGATGTGAGCGGCCCTGATTCGCTGAAACTCGCCGGGCAAGTGGCCATCACGGAACATCGCTTTCGCGATCACGTCTTTGCGATTTTTGATGACGCGGGGAATATCGTTGTCAGTTCTCAGGAGGTTCCACCTCCAGTGACGGCGACCAGCTCGCCCGGCGGTGGACCTTTGTCCTCTTCTTCGTTTCAGCGTTTTCTGGATGCCTCTTCTCATGCCGACCGATTATTCGGCGAGGTCAAAGGAGGCAGAGATGGCTACCGCAGTTTTGCTCGGCATTTTTCTTCGTTGGGCGAAACCTACACGCTCGTGATCCTGCAATCGCTGCATCCGCAGCAAGAGATGCTGGAAGAAGTTGCCGCCACATTTGCTTGGGTCATCCCAATCGCCATCTTGCTTGCTAGCGGCGGCGGCTACTTTCTGGCGCGCAAGAGCCTTGCTCCCGTCGTGGCCATGAGCACCCAGGCTGGGCGCATCGGTGCGGCCAACCTCCACGAGCGTTTGAAGATAGAGAATGAAAGGGACGAGCTGGGTCATCTCGCCGGGTCGTTCAATAGCCTACTGGACCGTCTCAGCCAGTCATTCGAACGCCAGCGGCGGTTCATGGCCGATGCGTCGCACGAGTTGCGCACACCGGTTGCGATTTTGCGCGGTGAAGCGGAAGTCGCGCTTTCGCAGCAGGCACGTTCGCTCGAGGAATACCGCGAATCACTTCAAGTGCTCCACCAAGAGGCCGAGCGGCTTACGCACATCGTCGAGGACCTATTCACCCTTACGCGGGCGGACGCCGGGCAGTATCCGCTCCAGCCGCGCGATTTTTATCTCGATGAACTGGTTTCCGAATGCGTGCATTCCGCCAGAACGTTGGCGCTCGCAAGAAAGATTTGTCTGAATTTCGAAGAGGCATCCGAGTCGCCCATCCACGCCGATGAATCCCTGCTGCGCCGCATGATCCTCAATCTGCTCGATAACGCTATCAAGTACACTCCGGAGGGTGGACGCGTCACAGTTACTTGCCGTCGTACCGGGAAGGAATACGCCCTGAGCATTACCGATACCGGAGGCGGCATCCCAGCAGAACTGCAGCCGCGCATCTTCGAGCGCTTTTTCCGCGCTGACAAAGCTCGGTCCCGCACGGAGAACGACGGTGGTGGCGCCGGCCTAGGCTTGTCCATTTCGCGCTGGATCGCCGAGGCGCACGACGGCCGTTTGGAGTTGGTGCGTTCCGACTCCGCAGGAAGCACCTTTACTGCCTATCTCCCTGCGGAGCCATTCCCGTCTGCAACTAACAGTTAATCCTGCGTTTAGGTTGTTTTCGTTACGTTGATTCTTCCTGCCGTGCGCCGTTTTCGTCCGGCTCAGGAGTCGAGATTTATGAAAGCGCTTCGCACCCTCATTCTGTCGTGGGCCTCGGTGACCGCCCTGCTTGTGCCTCTTGTGAGGAGTGCCGGCGCGCAGGAATCGCCGGCCCCAACGAGTACCTTACCAGCCAATAATGTCCAACAGCCGACGACTCCCGCTCCGCCGGTGCTCCGCCTCACACTTGAAGACGCCCTTGCGCGCGCCAGAAAGAACAGCCCGCAATTCCTGGCCGCGCAAACCGATGCCGCGATTGCCCGCCAGGATCGCTACCAGGCAGCCGCGGCGCTGCTTCCCACCGTCACTTACAACAATGAGGCGCTCTACACGCAGCTCGGTACCGGCAACAACGTCAGATTCATCGCCAACAATGCCGCTCACGAATACGTCAGCCAGGCCAACGTTCATGAAACCATCGATCTTCTGTCGGTTTCGAATTACCGCCGGGCTTCCGCGGCGTCTGCTCTTGCGAAGGCGCGCGCTGAAATTGCTTCGCGCGGCCTTGTTGTTACGGTTGTACAGAGTTATTACGCCGTCGCCGCCGCGCAGCTTAAGCTGGAAGCCGCAAAGAAAAACGGAGAGGAGGGCGACGGTTTCCTGAAATTGACACAAGACCTTGAAAAGGGCGGGGAAGTCGCACACTCCGACGTCATCAAGGCCGAGCTTCAAGTGCAAGACCGCCATCGGCAACTGCTGGAGTCCCAGCTTGGCCTCCTGAATGCTCGCCTCGATTTTGCGGTGCTGGTGTTTCCTGATTTCAACGACAATTTTGAACTTGCGGAAGACCTACACGCGAGCGTCCCTCTGCCAACCCTTGCGGAAGTGCAGCAGCGCGCAGCGCGCGACAATCCCGACCTTCGCGCCGCCCTTGCCGCTGTACAACAGGCGGGACACGATGTGACCGGCGCGCGCGCGGGATATCTGCCTTCGCTCAGCTTCGATTATTGGTATGGAATCGACGCCCCGCAATTTGCAGTGGACGGTCCGAACGGCGTTCCCAATCTGGGATCTTCCGCCGCTGCTACCGTGAATATTCCCATTTGGAATTGGGGCGTCACACAAAGCCGCGTCAAGCAGGCCGAGCTGCGGCGCACCCAGGCCCAGCGTGAACTCTCCCTCGCGCAGCGCAAGCTTCTCGCTGAAATAAAATCTCTGTACGCCGAAGCGGATACGGCTCTCAACGAACTCAGCGGCCTCAGCCGCGCGTCTGAACTCTCCGGAGAAAGCTTGCGCCTCACGACGCTCCGCTACAAAGGCGGCGAAGCAACAGTGCTGGAGGTCGTTGATGCGCAGACCACCTTCGCCCAAACCAACGCCGCCTACCAAGACGGAGCCCTGCGCTATCGCGTAGCCCTGGCCAATTTGCAAACGCTGACGGGGGTTCTGACAACTCCATGACTCCGACAATGATCACCGCCTTGGCGTCGCGCCGCGGAGCGACATTCCTTTTCTGTGCTATCGCCGCAATACTCTGCCTCGCCAGCGGTTGCAGCAAGGACGAAAAGGAAAAGGAGCCTGTTGTCTCCGTGCAAACTACGCCTGCGCAACGCGCCCCCATCTCGCAGGTGATTTCCGCGGAAGCCGTGGTCTATCCCTTGGAGCAAGCAACCATTGCTCCGAAGATCAGCTCGACCATCAAAAAATTTCATGTACAACGAGGCGCGCACGTAAAAAAAGGACAATTGCTTGCCGACCTGGAAAACAAGGACCTGTCCGCCGCCGCAGAGTCCAGCAAGGGCGATTTCGAGCAGGCGGACGCCAACTACGTGACCACCGTTGATGCCAGCCTCCCGCAGCAGATTCAAAAGGCGCAGCTCGATGCCGTCGCCGCGAAGTCGAACTTCGAGGCGCAGCAAAAAGTCTATGAGAGCCGCAAGGAATTGTTCCAGCAAGGTGCCATTCCACGGAAAGATTTAGACTCCGCTGAAGTCGCTTTTCTTCAAGCCCGCAGCCAGAACGAGCAAGCGCAGAAACAACTGACCGACCTTCAGCGCGTTGGAAAAGAGCAAGTGCTCAAGTCCGCTCAAGGCTCGCGCACATCCGCGGAAGGCAGAATGAAAGGCGCTGAAGCGCAGCTTAGTTATTCGAGAATCCTCAGCCCCATCGATGGCGTTGTAACCGATCGTCCGCTTTTTGAAGGTGACCTTGCCACCGCCAATCAGCCCATTCTTACTGTGATGAACACCTCCAGGCTCATCGCCAAGGCGCACATTCCTCAATCCGATGCCGCCGTTCTAAAAGTGGGGAACCCGGCGGAGCTGAAAATTCCCGGCCTCGACGAGCCCGTCAAAGGCCGTGTCAGCTTGGTCAGCCCCGCTCTCGATCCGGGCAGCACGACGATCGAAGTGTGGGTCGAAGCGTCCAAGCCGGACCCCGCGCTGAAACCTGGCATGACCGTAGAACTTTCCATGACCGCGAAGATGGTGAAAGACGCGCTTGTCGTGCCCACTCCCGCCATCTACAAAAACTCCGAGGGCGCGGATTACGTTTTGCTTGTAGGCTCGGATGGCCATGCGCATGTCAAGACCGTGGAAGTGGGCGTGCGTAACGCCGAATTCGCGCAAATTGTAAGCGGCGTTAAGGCCGGCAATCAGGTGATCAACTCCGGCGGTTACGGACTTCCCGATAACACGCAGATCAAGATCGAAGCGGCGCCCGCGGAAAAAGACGCCGATGACAAATCCAGCAAGCCTGAAAAGCCTGGCGCTTCCGCGAAGCCTGCTGCCAAGAACGCGAAGGGTAAGGAATAGACGCGCATGGATCTTCCTCCAGATTCTCCGCGCGTCGCTCATTCTTTAAGCAAGCCGCACGCGCCCTGGTTCCAGCGCCTCTCGCGTCCCATTCTGTTTCTAATCGTCATTCTGATGCTCGTTGGCGGGTACCTCGCGTTCACCATTCCTGTTGCGGTTTTCCCAAACACCGACTTTCCTCGCATCGTCATTGGCATTGACAACGGTGTGATGCCCATCGACCAGATGTTGGTAGTCATCACGCGTCCCGTCGAAGAAGCCGTCAACAGTGTTCCCGGCTTGCAAAAAGTTCAGTCCATCACCAGCCGCGGCTCGGCGGAGATCGATCTTTTCTTCGACTGGACGGGCGACATGATCCTGACGTTGCAGCGCGTCGACGCCGTCGTCGCCCGCTTGCAGTCGGAATTGCCGCCGACAGCCAAGATCGAAACTCACCGCCTGACCTTCGCCACGTTCCCTATCCTCGGCTATAGCCTGACCTCCGACACGATTCCTCAGAGCAAGCTGTGGGAGATTGCCACCTACGATCTCAAGCCGCGCGTAAACCGGCTCGATGGCGTCGCTTCCGTTCTCATTCAAGGCGGCCGCGTTCCGGAGTTCCAGGTCATGCCTGAGCCGGCGCGCCTGCTCGCTGCCGGCGTCACCGTCAACGATATTCTCGAGGCCATCCGCCGGACCAATCTGATCGACTCGCCCGGTCTCATCGAAAATAATCATCAATTGGTTCTCGGTCTGGTCAGCGGGCAGGTTCGAACGCCGGAGCAGCTCGGCCAGATTGTCGTGAAGACTTCCGCCGCTGGTGTTCCCATTCGTCTCGGTGATATCGCCAACATCGCGCCGTCGGTCGCGCCGGTCTACACCATGGTGACCGCCAATGGGAAACCCGCCGTCCTGCTCAGCGTCCATCGTCAGCCGGACAGCAACACGCTCGACGTCGCTAACGAAGTTCACGCCCAGATCGAGGAGATTCGCCCCACACTCCCCCCCGGCGTGCATATCGAGCCGTTCTACGATCAATCCACCATCGTTCACGAATCCATCGCCAGCGTTCGCGATGCCGTGCTTTTGGGACTGCTACTTTCTTCCGTCATCCTCGTTCTCTTCTTGCGTGACTGGGGCACCTCTCTTGTTGCAGGCCTGGTGATTCCCGCGACATTGCTCGTCACTTTCATCGTCCTCCGGCTTACCGGCCAGACGTTCAATCTCATGACCCTCGGCGGGCTGGCCGCCGCTGTCGGCCTGGTCATTGATGACGCCATCGTTGTGCTCGAGAATATCGTCCTGCATCGCGACGCGGGCCAGGGCCGCTTTGAGGCAATTCAAAGCGCGCTTAAGGAAATGACGATTCCACTGATCGGCTCGACCATCACGCCGATTGTCGTTTTTCTTCCGCTGATCACCATTACAGGTGTAACTGGAAGTTTCTTTCGCGCCCTCGCTGTTACCATGACCGTTTCGCTCTTTACTTCGCTTCTGCTCGCTTTGTCCTGGACGCCCACGCTCAGCCAGTATCTTGTGCGACGCAGAGCAACGCCAAGCGATGAAGCGGAATCATCAAGTGGTGGCGACGTCGCCGCGCTTCTTGCCGCCGAAGAAGCCCATCTCTCCGGTTTTTTTGGCCGCGTGGTCGCGTTTTACGCTCGCGCGATGGAAGCAGTTCTCAAGCATCGCCTTCTCCTCGCGGCAAGTTCCGTCGTCATCATCATTCTCGCGTTCGTTTGTTATAGGGCCCTCGGTTCCGACCTCCTGCCTGAAATGGACGAGGGCGGCTTCATTCTCGATTATTGGACTCCTCCTGGCAGTTCACTCGCGGAATCCGACCGCATCCTCCAGCACATCGAAGAAATTGTTCGTTCGAAGCCCGAAGTCGAAAACACTTCGCGCCGCACTGGCTTGCAGCTTGGCCTTGCCGCGGTTACCGAAGCCAATCGTGGTGATTTCACCGTTAAGCTCAAGCGCGACCGCAAGCGGGACATTGATGAGGTCATCTCCGACGTTCGTTCCGAAATCGAGCAGACCGAGCCTGCCGCCAAGGTGGAATTCGTCCAGGTCTTGCAGGACATGATTGGCGACCTCACCAGCCAGCCGGAGCCCATCGTCATTAAGCTTTTCTCGCAGGATCCAAAACTCCTCGCCAACACTGCTCCGCGTGTTGCCGGCGCCATTCAAAAAGTTCATGGAGTCGTCGACGTTCTCGACGGCATTGAGAACACCATCAGCGGTCCCGCAACAACGTTTCAAATCAATCCTGCTGTGGCTGCTCGCGCTGGCTTCACGCCCGAAGAGGTCGCCGTGGACGCCTCCGCCATTTTGGAAGGTGAGCCCGCCGCCACGCCCGTGGTTGTCAACGATCGCGCCTACACCATCCGTGTTCGATTTCCTGAGCAAGTCCGCTCGACGCTGGATCGCATGAGCAACACTCTCCTCACCAGCGCCACCGGCCGCACCGCCACTCTCGGCTCCCTTGCCACGGTCAGCACGGACCCTGGACAGACGGAAATCCGCCGCGAAAATCTTCAGCGGCTCCTGGAAGTTACCGGGCGCTTCGAAGGCGTGGACCTCGGTTCGGGCATTGCTTCCGTCAAGAAAGCTGTCGACGATTTGCACCTTCCGTCTTCCATCCGCGTGGAATACGGCGGTACTTATGCCGAACAGATGAAATCTTTCCGCGACCTTCTGATGGTTTTGGTGCTGGCGTTGGTCCTGCTATTCGCCGTGCTGTTGTTTGAATTCCGCACGTTTTCCGCGCCTGCCGCGATTCTTGCTTCCGCCTTGCTATCGACCTTTGGCGGCTTGCTCGCTCTTCTGATCACTCGCACGACGTTTAACGTTGCGTCCTTCATGGGCATGATCATGGTCATCGGCATCGTGGCCAAGAACGGCATCCTTCTCCTGGACGCCGAGCATCGCTTTCGCGCCCTCGGTTTTTCTGCGAAGGATTCCATGATTCAGGCTGGCCGCCGGCGTCTTCGTCCCATCGCCATGACCGCTCTTGCCACGGTCGCCGGCATGCTCCCGCTGGCCTTCGCTATCGGCAAGGGCTCTCAAATGCTTAAGCCGCTCGCCATAACTGTTGTCGGCGGAATCCTCAGCTCCATGGTCCTCTCCCTCATCTTTACTCCCGCGATTCATTTCTACCTTCAGCCCGAAAAAGCGGCGCAACAGGAATTCTGAATAGCGACGCTCCGCCCACACCTTCCTCCGGCGCGGTGTGTAAGTCCTTCTTTGTTACGTCCTTCTCATCTTGCCTTCATCTCGCCGTCATAAATCTCACGTTGACTCAGTTTCGCCGCGCCTTCGGGGTGTACTTGGAAATCTGATCGCTGGAATTTCCTGTCGGAGGTGAACTTTCCCGATGGTTCGCCGCGTGACCGTGCGTTCATTGCAATTCAAATTTGAAGGAGTCGCCATGAGAGGTTTCTGCAGTTTATTGTCTGTTCTGGCTTGCTCGCTTTGGCTGATCCCCGCTGCTCAAGCGCAGTCCGGAAAGGGTGCGATCGCCGGACACGTCACGGATAGTTCAGGCGGCGCATTGATTGGCGCTCAGGCTGCCGTCCAACCCGGCGGTGTCAACGTCGCGTCGGACGGTCGTGGTCAGTTCTTCGTAAATGATCTTGATCCTGGAAGTTATACGGTGACCGTCACGTACGTCGGTTTCGAACCCTTTACGCAAACACTGGATGTCACCGCTGGCCGGGCCGCGAGTGTTGATGCCAAGCTCGAAGTGGAGTCGGTGAGCCTTAAAGTCTTGGTCACCGCCGAGCGCGCCTCCGGCGAAGCCGAGGCCATCAACCGCGAGATCACCGCCGATAACATCGTACAGGTTCTCCCCGCCGATGTAATCCGCAGCTTGCCCAACGCCAACATGGCCGACGCCCTTGGCCGTTTGCCCAGCGTAACCATAAAACGCGACGAAGGCGAGGGCAAGTACGTGCAGGTTCGCGGAACCGAGCCGCGCCTTACCAACACCACTATCGACGGCATCAACGTTCCTTCGCCGGAGTCGGGTGTTCGCCAAATCAAATTTGACGCCATTCCCGCGGACATCGTCGAGTCGGTGGAAATCAATAAGACCCTGCAGGCCAACATGGACGGCGACGGCATCGGCGGCTCCGTGAACCTCGTCACCAAGACCGCGGGGGAGCGCCCCACTGTCAATCTTGGCGGCATGGGTGGATATACGCCCATTCTGGGTGGCCGCGGCCTTGTGGAAACCACCGGCACCGTTGGTCACCGCTTCGGAGCGAACAAGCGCTTTGGTCTGCTCATCGGCGGCTCTTACGATTGGAACGGCCGTGGCATTGATGACATTGAACCGGTGCCGGACTTGGCCACCGTTAACGGGCAGCAAGTTCGCATTTTTGACTCGATGGACATTCGCGAATACAAGTACTACCGCAGCCGCTGGGGGCTTGCCGGCAGCGCGGACTATAAGCCGTCAGATGGCTCGACTATCTACATCCGCGGCCTTTACTCCGACTTCAAGAATTATGGTGACCGGTGGGTTTACTCCATCAACGACAACGCATTTAACAACGGCGGACCGCCAAGTTTCGGTACGCAGCTTCGCCGCCCCGACTACGCTATCGGCAGTGTTGTGCTCGGGGGCAAACATGTGCTAACCACCTCCTGGTACACTTGGGATCTCTCCACGTCACGTTCCCGGCAGATCGGCCAGGTCGGCGACCAGAACGCTAGTTTTGATGCGACCAATCTGGCGGCGAGTTCCTGCCAGTATGATCCGGCAAGCACCACTCATCTTTATCTTCCGCAATGGACGCCAGCCTGCTTTACGGAAGCTTATACACGTTCTAATTTCACTCTGAACAACATTCAAACCAACCACGGGCTCAGCGCTCAGCTGAATCTGCCAGCTACGGGAGCAGCGGCAAGGAACTACCACTTGGGCTCCCACATGGCAACTATCGAGATAGGCGGAAAATTCCGCAATGCTCACAAATTCGATAACACGTTTCGCGACAGGTTTACGCCTACTGGTGCGCCCATTCTGTTGTCGGCCTTCCCTAGCCGCTTCTCGAATAGCGACTATTACAGCGCCAACTACAAGCTGGGGCCTAACCCGAGCTTTCAGGATGTTTTTGCGGCCCTCAATGCCAGCACATTCACAATGACCAGTACTGCGGGAGGGAACGACGCCAACTTCGACCTCATCGAGAAGGTTTCCGCAGGTTACGTCATGAATACGTTTAACTTCACCGGGCACATACGCCTCGTGGCCGGAGTCCGGATCGAAGGCACGAATCTGGACACCAATACGTTTCAGACGGTTACCGATTCCTCCGGCAACACCACGTCTGGTTTCGTGAGGCGCAGCGGCTCTTACGTGAACGTGTTACCAAGCGCCTCCTTGCGGTTTGCCTTGACGAACAACACCAACCTCCGCTTGGTCTATAGCCGCGGGTTAGCCAGACCCAACCCCCAAGACATGGCCCAAGCTGGCACAGCCGACGATACAGCTAACCCGGTTATCGTCTCTCTCGGCAATCCCAACCTCAAAGCAGAACGGGCAGACAACGTCGACATCTTAATCGAGCATTCCATAAACCCTTTCGGACTGATCGAAGCGGGGTACTTCTATAAGAATTTAACGGACCCCATTGTCACACACACCTGCAATCCGCCTGCAACATGTCCGGGTTTTCCTCCCAATACCGTGGTGACACAGCCTCTCAACGCCGGCAGCGCTTGGATCAATGGCTTTGAAGCTGCTTACATCCAACACCTTACGTTCCTGCCCGGCATGCTCCGTGGCCTGGGCTTTTCCGGAAATTATGGCTATACAGCGTCTCGCGCTTCCCTTGGCCCCGATTTCAGCCGCTCCGATCATCCACGGCTCTTGCGCAACGCCCCGCACACCTGGAACGTCAGCCCAACCTATGACCGCGGCCGCGTTTCGATTCGTGTCGGACTGTCATATAACGCTGCGAACATCGCCGCCTATGGATTCACGGATGGGGCCCCGGGTGGGATCACTGGACCTTTCGGCGATAACTACTTCTATGCGCACCTCCAGGTCGATGCTCAGGGCAGCGTCAGAATGGCGCGTGGCCTGAGCTTTGTCATGTATGGTCTCAATCTCAACAACGAGGTCTTCGGTTTTTATAATGGAAGCCCTCAATTCATGGTCCAGCGCGAATTCTATAAGCCCACCGTGGCTGCGGGCTTCCGCTGGTCCCCCCTGCATGAGAGATAGGCAAGCATGAGTCGCCGTGGCGAAGTGTTACTTCCGCGTTCGCCACGGCTGTGCCCATCGCAAATCGCGCCTGACACCTATATCCGTGTGACACAATTCGTCTTGGGGAATATCGCAAAATTCTTATTTTGGCGCCGCCGCCGGCGATCCAAAGACCGGCTATTACAGCTACGAACTCGGCGCCTGGCACATCATTGTCCTGAACAGCGAATGCAAGGACGTTGGTGGCTGCGAATTCGGTTCTCCGCAGGAAAAATGGCTGCGCGCGGATCTGGCCGCGCATCCCTCCGCCTGCACGCTCGCTTACTGCCACAAGCCGCTTTTCAGTTCCGGCAGCGCGCATGGCAATGACTTGACGGTGAAGCCTCTCTGGCAAGCTCTCTCCGATGCCAACGCCGACGTGATTGTCAACGGTCACGATCACGACTACGAGCGTTTCGCTCCGCAAACGCCCGACGGCGCCGCCGATCCGCGACGGGGCATCCGTGAATTTGTGGTCGGCACGGGTGGCAAGAGTCATCGCCCCTTCGGCGAGGTGAAGCCCAACAGTGAAGTACGCGACGCCACTGCCTTCGGCGTCCTGAAGCTCACGCTCAAAGCAGGCGCCTACGAATGGCAGTTCATTCCCGAAGCAGGGAAGAACTTCACCGATTCCGGCAGTGGCATCTGCCACTAACGTCCGAAACCTCGATCGATCTATTTTTTCTTGGTTTTCGCCGGCGGATTTTCCGGCATCGCCATTTCCATCGGCGTGCTCGCGCCTGCGGCAAGTTCTTTTTTCACCGATTCCGGTATCTTGTCCGCGTTCTTTACCAGCACTGTGGCTTGCCAGATCTGCTTTTCTGTCAACTGCCCTTTGAACCCCGGCATTCCGGTTAATCGAATCCCGTTTTCCACTTTCCAGTACGACTCCCACTCTTCATCGTCCGTCACCCCAGTGCCTTTGAAGAGTTCCGGCGGGGCCGGAAACATCCCCTTAGCCACCGCGGACTTGGGCTCGTTCGGTAAGCCATGGCAGGTGGCGCACTGCTCTTTGTAAATCTTTGCGCCGGCGATCACATTCGCCTCATCCGCAGGTACCTGAGGCGCCGGGTGCGGCAGCTTATCCAGGTAGGAATGCAGCCCCACGCGCGCAAGCGTCCTCTCAAAAGGGATGGGAGGCGCCGTAGTGGCTACCGGGGCGTTCCCGGAAGAGAAATAGATGTAAACGGTACCGGCAACCAGCAGGATTCCCAGCAGAATCCCTAGGAGTAGGCCCTTGATCATGTCGTTTTTCTCCGCGAGCCATCACGATTCTAGGCCCGATTTTCTAAAGCCAGGATCGTTCCGCGACAGTCTACTTTCTCAGGGCCATTTGTGCACCCCTGAAATTGCAAGGATCGCCAGCTCCGTTGCGGCCGGTCATCCCAAGCGACCAGGGGAGCCAAAGGCTACCCCCATGCCCTTCGTAACCATTCGCCCCCAAGAGCCGTCTTATCTAGTCGTAGACAATAACTTCCGGTAGGCTGCAGGTACCAGACGCCGCAGCCCGCGGCGTCTACTGCGATTGCCCTGCTTCGGCAGTCTCTCGCACATTTGTTTTTCCTGACAGGAGCGTACGGATGGGCCAGACTAAGTCCCTAGACCTTCCCGAGCCGGGCACCAGCAGCCCCTCGGCGACGGTATCTTCCAGGAGCCGCTGGTGGCTCTGGGCCCTCGTCCTGGGAGCTGTCGCTGTTGGCGGCTGGTATTATCGCGATTCCAAAAACGGCAGCCGGGCGGCCGATCCCGCCGCGCCTGCGGCAGCTGGCAAGGGCCGGGGAGGATTTAACCCAGCCAACATGGTTGTGTCGGTCGTGGTTGCCACCGCGCAGCGCGGTGACTTGCCCGTTTACTTTAATGGCCTTGGCACTGTCACGGCCTTCAACACTGTAACGGTTCGCAGTCGCGTCGACGGCCAGCTCATTAGTATCGCATTCAAGGAAGGCCAGTTCGTGCACGAAGGCGATCTTCTTGCCCAGATTGATCCGCGTCCCTACCAGGTTCAGCTTGAGCAGGCCATGGGCCAACTCGCTAAAGACCAGGCACAGCGCAAAGATGCCGAAGTCAATTATGAGCGCTACAAGCTGCTCTTCAAAGAGGGAGTGATCCCACAGCAGCAGCTCGATACCCAGGCTGCATTGGTTGGGCAATTTGACGGCGCGATCGCCTCAGACCAGAGCCAGATTGACAACGCCAAGTTGCAGCTCACGTATTCCCGCATCACCGCGCCAATCAGCGGGCGCATCGGTCTGCGTCTCGTCGACGCCGGCAACATCGTGCATGCATCGGACACGAATGGACTTCTCGTCATCACCCAGCTCCAGCCCATATCGGTAATTTTCAGCTTGCCGCAGGACCAGCTTCCTCAGGTGAACGCCAAACTCCGTTCCGGCGTTCAACTTGTCGTCGATGCCTTTGACCGTGACGACACCGCGAAAATCGCCAGCGGAAGGCTCCAGACCATCGACAATCAGATTGATCCGACGACTGGAACTTACAAGCTCAAATCCATATTTGACAACGCCGACAACGCGCTCTTCCCCAATCAATTTGTGAATGTCCACCTTCTCGTGGACACAAAGCTTAATCTCACTATCGTCCCCGCCGCCGCCATTCAACGCGGACCCCAGGGAACTTACGTTTATGCGGTTACTAAAGATTCCGCGTCCAAAGACGCGACTGCGAAGATTTGCCCTGTCACCATCGCTCAGACGACAGGGAACAGTGTGGGCTTGAGTGCAGGTTTGAATGCCGGCGACGCCGTGGTCATCGATGGCCAGGACAAGCTGCAGGATGGGACCAAAGTCAATCCTAGCCCTGCCGGTGGCGCGAACGGCGCGGGCCGCGGCTCTGCGGCCGCATCGTCTGCCCAAGGTGCGCCGCAATCCGGAAGACCTTCGAAGGGCCAGGCTGGAGGAGCCCCTCGATGAGTCCGTCGCGGCCGTTCATTTTGCGGCCGGTCGCCACCACGCTCCTGATGGTCGGCGTCCTTCTCGTGGGCTGGGTCGCCTTCCGCCAATTACCGATCTCTGCTCTGCCTCAGGTCGATTACCCCACGATTCAGGTGCAAACGTTCTATCCGGGAGCCAGCCCCGAAGTCATGGCTTCGTCGGTCACCGCTCCGCTTGAACGGCAGTTCGGGCAAACCCCCGGCTTGAATCAGATGACTTCCACGAGTTCCTTCGGGAGCTCGCTGATCACCTTGCAATTTGATCTGGACCTGAACATCGATGTCGCTGAACAGCAAGTGCAAGCGGCCATCAATAGCGCTTCCAATCTTCTGCCGCAGGGGCTCCCCAATCCGCCCATCTACAGCAAGATTAATCCCGCGGATGCCCCCATTCTGACGCTCGCGCTTTCCTCCAAATCTCTTCCGCTGCCCAAAGTCGAAGACCTCGCGGACACCACGCTTGCGCAAAAAATTTCTCAGCTCAGCGGTGTCGGGCTGGTCAGCATCAGTGGCGGCCAGCGTCCGGCAGTACGCATCCAAGCGAATCCTACCGCGCTGGCTTCCTACGGGCTGAGTCTTGAGGATCTGCGCACGGCGCTTGGACAAGCCAACGTGGACCAGGCCAAAGGGACGTTTGACGGCCTGCACCAGGCCTACACCATCGGCGCAAACGATCAACTTGTCTCCAGCGACAGCTACCGCCCGCTGATCATTGCTTACCGCAATGGCGGGCCGGTGCGGCTGACCGACGTCGCTACGGTTGTCGATGGCGTGGAAAATGCCAAGCAGGCTGCCTGGGCCAATCGCGATCCTGCCGTCATTCTCAATATTCAGCGGCAGCCCGGTGCGAACATCATCGCTGTGGTCGATCGCGTGAAAAAACTTCTCCCGCAACTTCAGGCAGCGCTGCCTGCCGCGGTAAAAGTAGACATCCTCACCGACCGGACCACTACGATTCGAGCGTCCGTCGAAGATGTGCAGTTCACGCTGGTGCTCACCGTCGCGCTCGTGGTGATGGTGATTTTTCTTTTTCTCCGCAGCATCCGCGCCACCATCATTCCCAGCATTGCTGTTCCGCTCTCTCTGATCGGCACGTTTGGGGTGATGTACCTTCTCGGCTACAGCCTCAACAATCTTTCTCTCATGGCGCTAACCATTTCCACCGGCTTCGTCGTCGACGACGCTATCGTCATGATTGAAAACATCAGCCGTTACATTGAAGAAGGAGAATCGCCTCTTCAAGCCGCGCTCAAAGGTTCCGAGCAGATCGGTTTCACGATCGTTTCACTCACGGTTTCGCTCATCGCCGTGCTGATCCCGCTTCTCTTTATGGGCGACATCGTCGGCCGCCTCTTCCGCGAATTTGCCGTCACGCTGGCGGTGACCATTCTTGTCTCCGCGTTTGTATCCCTGACGCTTACTCCGATGATGTGCGCTAAGCTCCTCCGCCACCAGAAAACAGAAGAAGAAGGCTGGTTCTATCGCAAGTCCGAAGACGCCTTTAATGCCGTTATTGCATTCTATGGCCGGACGTTGCAGTTTGTTCTTCGCTTCCGCACCACCACGCTCATCGTTACTGTCACTACGCTTGTCGGCACGATTCTTCTCTACATTTACGTTCCCAAAGGATTTTTTCCCGTTCAGGACACCGGCGTAATCCTGGGCGTCTCAGAAGGCCCGCAAAATGTTTCTTTCGCTGCTATGGCGCAGCGCCAGCAGGCTCTTGCGGACGTCATTCTCGAGGACCCGGCGGTCGAAAGCCTGTCTTCTTTCATCGGCATTGACGGAACAAACACTACGCTGAACAGCGGCCGCATTCAGATTAATCTCAAGCCGCTCGCCGATCGAAAAATCAGCGCCTCCGATGTGATCCGCCGCCTGCAACCCGAACTCGCCAAATTGGATGGCGTCTCGCTCTTTCTCCAGCCGATTCAGGACCTGACGGTCGAAGATCGCGTCAGCCGAACCCAATTCCAGTACAGCCTTGAAGATGTGGATGCCAAGGAGCTCGGTTACTGGACTCCGCGCTTCATCGAAAAATTGAAAATGCTGCCGGAGCTTCGTGACGTCGCCAGCGACCAGTTGAACCAAGGTCTCGTCGCTTCAATCACCATTGACCGCGACTCCGCCGCGCGCCTCGGCGTCCTCCCCGCCGATATCGACAACACGCTCTACGATGCCTTCGGCCAGCGTCAGGTATCCACGATTTTTACGCAGCTCAACCAGTATCACGTCGTCCTGGAAGTGGACCCGCAATTCCAGCAGAATCCCGATTCGCTCAAGAACATTTACGTGAAATCTTCCAACGGCACGCAGGTTCCGCTTAGCGCCTTCACGCGCTTCGATCCCGGCGACTCTGCTCTCGCGCTCAATCATCAGGGCCAGTTTCCGGTGGTCACTCTTTCGTTCAATCTGGCTCCCAACGCCGCGCTTGGCGACGCCGTGAACGCCATCAACCTCGCGAAGCAGGAATTGAGCATGCCGCCCAGCATCCAGGCCACCTTCCAGGGTACGGCGGCGGCTTTCCTCAGGTCCTTGGCCAATGAACCTCTTCTTATCCTGGCGGCACTCGTTACCGTATACATCGTTCTCGGCGTGCTCTATGAGAGCTACATTCACCCGATCACAATTCTCTCGACGCTCCCGTCTGCCGGTGTCGGCGCGATTCTCGCTTTGCTTCTCTGCCACACGGAATTCAGCGTCATCGCACTGATCGGCATCATCCTGCTGATTGGTATCGTCAAGAAAAACGCCATCATGATGATCGACTTCGCGCTCGAAGCCAAGCGCAAGGAAGGAAAAGCTCCGCTCGACGCCATCTACGAAGCATGCTTGCTTCGCTTCCGGCCCATCATGATGACCACCATGGCCGCACTCTTGGGTGGCTTGCCGCTCGCGCTTGGCGCCGGCGTCGGTTCAGAGTTGCGCCGCCCGCTGGGTATTACCATCGTCGGCGGCCTGATTCTCAGCCAATTGCTGACGCTCTATACCACGCCGGTTGTTTATCTCGCGTTCGATTGGCTTGGGCGCCGCTTCGCCTTTAACATCGGCAATCCAATCGAAGAGCCGGCTCCCGGAGATTAGCGCGTGAACTTTTCCTCCAACTTTTCCGCGCCTTTCATTCGACGGCCTGTCGCCACGTCGCTGATCACCTTTGCCATTTTTCTCTCCGGAGCCGTAGCGTTCCGGTTCTTGCCCGTCGCGCCGCTGCCCCAGGTCGATTTTCCGACGATTGGCGTGGGCGCCGGCCTTCCCGGTGCGAGCCCGGAGACCATGGCCTCCGCAGTGGCCACGCCCCTTGAGCGCCAGTTCAGCCGCATTGCCGGCGTTACGCAAATGACTTCCTCGAGCGGCCTCGGGTCCACTGGTATTACTCTCCAGTTCGATCTGAATCGCGATATCAACGCCGCCGCCCGCGACGTTCAAGCCGCCATCAATGCGGCTCGCAGCCAGCTTCCCGCCGATCTTCCCGGCCAGCCCACATATCGAAAAGCTAATCCTGCTGATGCGCCGATCCTGTTGTTCTCGCTGACTTCGGACAATATCTCGCCCGCGCAGATCTACGATGCTGCCGATTCCGTCCTCGCCCAGAAAATTGCTCAAGTGGAGGGCGTGGGACAGGTCTTCACTTGGGGTAGCGCACGCCCTGCTGTCCGTGTCGAAACGAATCCGTACCAGCTCAATAGCTACGGAATCAGTTTGGAGACGGTTCGCAAATCATTGCAAGCCGCCAACGCCAACCTTGCCAAAGGCGCGCTTTCCGACTCCAAACAGACTTGGGCTGTTTCCGACACCGACCAGCTTTTCAAAGCGTACGAATACCAACCTCTCACCGTCGCCGGCCATCAAGGCGCTCCCGTTCGTTTGCGCGACATCGCCGAAGTAGTCGATTCCGTTGAGGACACTCGCAATCTCGGCCTGTCCAACGGAAAGCACGGCGTCCTCATGGCCATCTTCCGCCAGCCCGGCGCAAACATGATCGAGACGGTTGACCGCATCATGGCCATCATGCCTTTTCTTCGCGCCTCGATCTCGCCTTCGCTTCACTTGGATGTGGCTGTTGACCGGACGACGACCATTCGCGCTTCCGTGCATGACGTGGAAGTGGCCCTCATGATTTCCATCGTCCTGGTGATATTCGTGGTGTTCGCGTTCCTACGAAACGTCTGGGCCACCGTCATCCCCAGCGTCGCCGTACCGCTTTCGCTCATCGGCACTTTCGGCGTCATGTATCTTGGGCGATACAGCCTGGACAATCTGTCACTCATGGCGCTCACCATATCGACGGGCTTTGTCGTGGATGACGCCATCGTCGTCATCGAAAACATAACTCGTCACATCGAAGGCGGCATGAAACCCTACGAAGCTGCCATGAAGGGCGCCAGTGAAATTGGGTTCACTGTGCTTTCCATGAGCACGTCGCTCGTCGCTGTGTTTATTCCCATCCTGCTCATGGGCGGAATCGTCGGGCGGCTTTTCCGCGAATTCGCGGTCGTTCTCAGCGTGGCCATTGGCGTTTCTCTTCTGATTTCTCTCACGACCACGCCCATGATGTGCGCGCGCTTCCTTCGCCACGAGACCGGCCGGCACAATCGTCTCTATCGGTTTTCCGAGAACGCTTTCAATCGTCTGTTGAGCACTTACGATGTTTCCCTGCGCTGGGTTCTTCGTCACCAGTTCCTAATTCTGCTCATCACCTTTGGCACGGTCTGCCTGAACGCCTATCTTTTTGTCCAGACTCCTAAGGGCTTCTTTCCGCAACAGGATACCGGCCGCTTCAATGGGCTCATCCAAGGCGATCAGGATCTTTCCTTCACAGCCATGTCGCAGAAGATGCGTCAATTCACCGACATCGTTTTGCAGGATCCCGCGGTCGACACGGTTACATCCTTCACCGGTGGGGGCAGCGGCGGCAGCACCGCGCGCATGTTCGGCCAGCTCAAGCCGCTCAGCGAGCGCAAGCTAAGCATTGATCAAGTCATTGCGCGCATTCGTATGAAGACTGCCAGGATTCCTGGCGCCGCGTTGTACTTGCAGGCTGTTCAGGACCTCAGCGTTGGAGGCCGCTTCGGCGGCGCGCAATACCAGTACACGCTTCAAGCGGATAATCTCAGCGACCTCACGCATTGGGCGCCCATCATCATGCAGCGCCTCCAAAAAATCCCTGAGCTGCGCGACGTCAACTCCGACCAGCAAATGCATGGACTGCAAAGCTCCATCGTCATTGACCGCGATACCGCCAGCCGCCTCGGCGTTGCCGTTCAGGACATCGACAATACTCTTGGCGACGCCTTCGGCCAGCGCCAGGTCTCCAACATCTACAAAGGCCTGAACCAGTATCACGTGGTCATGGAAGTCGCTCCCGAATTTCAACAAAGCCCGGAAGCGCTCAAATCCATTTATGTTCCCTCGAAATCCGGCAAGCTCGTTCCTCTCAGCGCCTTTGCCCGCTACGAGCCGTCGAACACCGCGCTCTCTGTCAATCACCAGGGCATCTTCCCGGCGATTACTCTTTCCTTCAATCTGGCTCCCGGCGCTTCTCTTGGCCCCGCTGTCGATCACATTGAGCAAGCCCGCCGCCAGCTTGGTGTGCCCAATACGGTTCACGCCACGTTTCAGGGCACCGCGCAGGCCTTTCAGGACTCACTTTCCAATCAGCCCGTCTTGATCATCACGGCTCTCGCCGCGGTTTACATCGTGCTCGGCATTCTGTACGAAAGCTTCATCCATCCCATCACCATTCTTTCCACGATTCCTTCCGCCGGGATCGGCGCGCTGCTCGCGATACAGCTCATCAAGTCCGATCTGAACATCATCGCGCTAATCGGCATCATCCTCCTGATCGGCATTGTCAAGAAGAACGCCATTCTTATGATTGATTTTGCCGTTCAGGTGGAGAGAGAAGAAGAAAAGTCGCCCGTCGAGGCGATTTACAAAGCTTGCCTGTTGCGCTTCCGGCCCATTTTAATGACCACCATGGCCGCGCTTCTTGGCGCCATGCCCCTGGCGTTGGGCACCGGCGTCGGCTCCGAACTTCGCCGTCCCCTGGGCATTACCATCGTCGGTGGCCTTATCCTCAGCCAGATGCTGACACTCTTCACGACGCCCGTGGTGTACATCTACATGGACCAGCTGCAATCCTGGCTCCGCCGCACGTTCAGCCACGCCCCAGGGCCGGTTCCCGCTGGCGCACACTCGGACTGATTACGCGCAGGGTTTGAGCGATCAGGTTTACGCAGTTGGCGCCCTATCCATTCAGAAGATAGGTCGGTATAGCTCACGCGCTGCCGATGAGCCATCCCGTCAGGAAAACGAGAACGCCGCCGACAATCACCTGAAATGACGCCTGTAAAAATGGCGTATCCATGTAGCGATGGCGGATGTAGCTGATGACCATCAGCTCGACGGCTACGACGATAATTGCCACCAGTGTCGCGACATGAAAGCTGCTGATCAGGAACGGCAACGTATGCCCGATTCCGCCCGCTGTGGTCATCAAGCCGGTTACGCCGCCGCGCAGCCACGGTGAGCCCCTGCCCGTTAGTGAGCCGTCGTCGGAAAGCCCTTCCGAAAAAGCCATCGAAATGCCGGCGCCAATCGAAGCCGCCAGCCCCACCAAAAACGCTTCCCAGCTTTTCTGCGAAGCGAAGGCCGCGGCAAAAATTGGCGCAAGCGTCGAGACCGATCCATCCATCAAGCCGGCCAAACCCGGCTGCACCACTTGCAGAAGGAACAGTTTGCGGTGCGATTCATCCTCCTTGGCTTTTGCGCTGGCGTGAAGATGCTTTTCTTCCAGCTCACCCGCGGCCCGCTCGTGTTTTCGTTCCTCATCCGCAAGCTTGTTCAGCAGTTCGCGCGTGGACAAATCCGTCGTGCGGCTGGCTGCTCGCGCATAAAAGCGGCTCGCCTCCAGCTCCATCAATTCCGCTTGCCTGCGGGCCACTTTCACGCCCAGCGGCCGGACCAGCCACACCGGTTTCCGCGTCAAAAAGCCTTTCACGTTTTCCCGGCGGATCAGCGGAATGTGGTCGCCGAAACGCTGCCGAAACATGGCAAACAGGCGGTCGCGGTGGCCCACTTCTTCCTCGCGCATTTCTTCGAACATCTGTGCCGTCGACGGATACTCCTCCCTGAGCGCGTCCGCGAACTCTCCGTAGATCCGGCCGTCTTCTTCTTCCGCGGCAATCGCGATCGCCAGAATCTCTTTTTCCGACAAATCCTTGAACTTTTTCAGCATCGTTCTTTGCCCTCAAACTTAAATGAGCACAAAGAATCGCACAAACCGGGCCGCCAGTCATCCTCAGCCCCGCCTGGATTGTAAGTCGCCAGCTACCACTCACTATAGCCGCCGGGTGCAATACAGCTAGCTTAGCTAGCGATCCCGCTTTGGCCCTTGACTGAACTCAGTGTAGTCCTGTATCTTCACAGCGATACAGTGATTGAACGTGTTTTTCAAACTCATTCCAACGACCGGGCGGCCCCTCTACTTGCAATTGATGCAGCAGATCCGCCACGCCGCTGAAACTGGCGCGTTACGGGATGGCGATCAATTGCCGGGCATTCGAACTCTGGCGGAGGAACTGGTCGTTAGCCCCAACACGGTTGCAAAGGCCTACTCGGAACTCGAGCACGACGGCCTTCTGGAATTGCGCCAGGGTTCAGGAGCATTTGTGTGTGTGAAACGCCGGACGCGCTCGCTGGCGGATCATGTGCAGGCGGCGCGCCGGCGCCTTGGCGATTTGATCGAGCGGCTAAGGGAAGAGGGTCTCTTAGATGAAGAGATCAAGCGAGCTTTCGAAGCAGAGTTGCTGTATCCGGCCGGGATTGTGAGAAAGCGATGACAGGCACGCCGGTAATCCAGACGCGCGATCTCACAAAATCGTATGGCGGCGTGGCAGCTGTTCGCGGACTCAATCTTTCGGTCGAGCCGAACCGCATTACAGCGTTCCTTGGTCAAAATGGAGCAGGCAAGAGTACTACCATCAAAATGCTGCTCGGTATGGTGCGGCCCAGTTGCGGTGACGGCACCGTGCTTGGGAAACGCATAACTGACGCGAAAGAAAACTGCGAAATGCGGCGCAGTGTTGCCTACGTCGCCGAGAACAAGCCTTTGTACGGTTACATGACCGTTGAACAGACCATACGTTTTGCGAGCTCGTTCTATTCCGACTGGCGTACGAACGTCGCCAAGAAACTCCTCAACGAATACAAATTACCGCTGCAACGCAAGGTGAAATCACTTTCCAAAGGGATGCGAACAAAACTCGCCCTGTTGCTGGCGTTCGCACGACGTCCTGAGCTACTGATCCTGGATGAGCCAAGCGAAGGACTCGATCCTGTGGGCATCGAACTTCTTCTGCAAATGCTTGTCGCGCAAGCGTCCCAAGGCGTGCCTATTTTTTTCTCTTCGCATCAGATTGCCGAAGTGGAGCGCGTCGCCGATGACATCTGCATTCTCGACAATGGGCGCCTCTTGGTGAATGCCTCCCTGGACCACTTGCGCGAATCGTACCGGCGGATTGATTTGGTCTTTCCTTTCGCGCCTCCCGAGTATGAATTTCAAATCGCCGGAGTCGAGAGAATCCACTCTCAAGGGCACGAGATGCGTGTCTTCGCCAGCAAGAATGCGGAGGCTGTGATCGAGCACGCGCGCGATTTGAACGCTGTTTCTGTCGAGGTCGCTCCTGTTGCATTGCGCGACATTTTTCTCGAAACCGTGAAGGAGAATTGAATCGTGCTCTGGTACAAGGCTTGGCTTGAGACGCGGTCCAGATTCCTGACCAGCCTGGCAACTCTCACGGTCTTCTGCGCTGTGTTTGTCCATCACGCCCAAGGGATCTTACGGCCCGAATGGACGCCCGCCTACAACCGTCTCTTGTACATCGCTCAGCAATACATTGTGGTCCTGTGGATTTTGGCTGTGGTCCTTTTGGGAATGGGGGGAATCGTTCGCGAGAAGGCCACGGGCGCCTCCTTACTAACCCTGAGTTTGCCCGTGAGCCGAGCGCTTCTCCTGGGCGTTCGCGTTGGAGTGGGAGTCCTTGAAGCAATTATCCTGGCTGTCGTGCCTTGGACTGCAATCTTTCTGGTTTCATCCCATGCCGGGATGCCAATTTTGGTTTCGCAGGTGGGTTTCTATGTCCTGCTGTTGGTTGCCGGTGGCTTAGTTTATTTCGCTATGGCGATATTGGTTTCATGCTTGGTCGAAGGTGAGTACACCGCTCCTGCGATGGCCTTCGGCGTGGTATTCCTCACCATCATCGCATTTGACGCTTGGCTCCGGCCCTTGAACCTGTGGCGGCTGATTACGGGCGACTTTTATATTGATCGGCACACGTATCTTCTTTCGGCGCATTTTCCATGGTTGGGTGCGCTTGCCTGCCTGTTTGTTTCCGCGGTGATGCTGCTTGTGTCGGTGAAAGTGGTTCAAAGACGGGAGTTCTGAGTGCTGATGCACAAAGAACACTATGACATGAATCCTTGCGTCCCGCAGACTTGCACGATGCTCAGGCGATCTTCTGCTCCAATTTTGTGCTTCATTCGATAAACGTGGTTCTTCACTGTTTGTTCCGAGAGGCAAAAGCGATTCGCGATCTCCTTATTCTTGAGCCCCTCGGCGATCAGTGGAATCAAAGCGTCAACCCCGTTCTTCGTTGCACGGTCGCGGAAGGGAAGGAACTCGCCTCTCTCTCGAGATACCGGAACAGAGTTCCGCATAGCCTGCCGGGGCAGATCGCTTCGCCTGATTGCAGTGCCCGGATCCCTTCCACCACGTCCTTTGCAGAGGCTTCTAGTGGCAGGTACCCGTGAACTCCCGCCCGCACACACTGCAGAAACTCGGACTCTTCTGACGTTGCGCCAATCAGGAGAATTTGAACTTTGGGAGCCGCCGTTTGCCATACGAATCGCGGCCAGGTCTTCATTTCCATTTCTGTGCGATGACAGGATCAAGATGTCCGCGTCCTCTTTGAGGAGGTCTTCCGCCCGGAAAGGCCCCACGAAGTCCGATCCGGCCACTTCAACCTCTCTGCTCTTGACCAGCATCCGGGAAATCGACTCTCGCAGCAGGCGATTATCAGCTGTTACAAAAACGCGCGGCTGCCGCTCTACAACTCCGCCGCCGCTCACTCGCGCGGCAGTTTCTTTGGTTTCTGTATTTGTCCGGAGATCCCCTTTCGAATGGTTTCTCTTTGCGGCCGGCTCGGCTACATGCAAAGTCTGCTGCGTTCCTACACTCATCGTGGAACATCCTCCAGGAGCTTGTGCTCTAAGGCCTATACCAAACGTCGTAATTAACGATGTGCTAGAGACCCACGCGTTCACCTCACTGATGCAATTTTGCCGCCGCGCCTTCTTTCCGCCCGTTCCCTTCCTCTGCTTGAAACCACTGGCAAAAGCACCATTTAAGTCCTTAGGTGTGATTCACTCCTCCCCTTCCTGGTCTCGAATTGGTACCAAATGCCACTCTCCGCCTCAATTTGGAACTACTTTCGTTCTTCTCCTCTCTCCACAAGCGGGATACCGGAGAATCTTAGGGATTTGAAGCGCAGTGGCGTAAAATGTCTTTTCGGTGAGCCGAGTGAGAGCGCTGTGAGAATTCTATTCGTGGCATCGGAGGGGCTGCCGTTTTCGAAGACAGGCGGCCTGGCGGACGTGGTGGAGGCGCTGCCGAAGGCGCTTGTGGCTCAGGGCCATGAGGTGGCGGTAGTGCTGCCACGATACCACGGAACGAAGGCCACGGCGGTGGTGATGCCTAGCCTGACGATTCCAATGGGCGGGGCGCGGCTGCGTTTTCCGGCGATCGCTGATGGGGCGATGTTGAACGGCGTGCGGTATTTTTTTGTGGAAGATCCGCCCTATTTTGACCGCGATGGATTGTATGGCGGGAGCACTGGAGATTATCCGGACAACCCGGAACGGTACGCGGAGTTCTGCCGCGCGGCGATTGAGATCGCAAAGCACATCTGGCCGACGGACCTATTTCACTGTCATGACTGGCAATCGGCGCTGGTACCGGTGCTGCTGCGGACGTCATACAGCGACGACCCACTGGTGAAGGACATTCCAGTCGTTTTCTCGATTCATAACATGGGGTATCACGGGCAGTTCACGAGGGATGTGCTGGAACGCGTGGGGTTGCCGGCGGCCCTATTCCATCCGACGGGGATTGAATTCTTCGGTAGCGTGAACCTGTTGAAGGGCGGACTGGTTTTTGCGGACTATTTGACGACGGTGAGCCGGAAATACGCGGAAGAGATTCAGACGCGGGAATATGGGCATGGATTGGATGGAGTGGCGAGGAGCCGCGCGGACCGGCTGGTAGGAATTCTGAATGGAGTGGATTACGCGGCGTGGAATCCGGAGACGGACAAGCTGATCGCGGCGAATTATTCGGCAAAAGATTTGGGCGGGAAACAGGTGTGCAAGGCGGACCTGCTGGAACTGTTTGGATTGCCACCGGAGCACCTGAGTCGTCCGGTGATCGGGATTGTCTCGCGCTTCGCGGATCAAAAAGGATTCGATTTGATTGCAGAGAAGGCGCACGAATTGATGCGCGAAGATTTGGAACTGGTGGTGCTGGGGACGGGCGAGCGCAAGTACGAAGACTTGTTCCGAGCGTTGGCCGCGGCGTATCCGGGGCGAGTGGGCGTGAAGATCGCGTATGACAACACACTTGCGCATAAAGTCGAAGCCGGAGCGGACATGTTCCTGATGCCGTCGCGTTACGAACCGTCGGGGTTGAATCAGATGTACAGCTTGAAGTATGGTACGGTGCCGATTGTGAGAGCCACTGGCGGGCTGGATGACAGCATCGCGCCGTTCGACGTGGAGCACGGGACGGGGACTGGGTTTAAATTCAAGGAGTACAGCGGCGAGGCTCTGTTGTTCGCGGTCCGACAGGCGCTCCACCATTATATGGATGAGCGAATCTGGAAGCGCATCCAGTTGAACGGGATGGCTAAGGATTTTTCTTGGAAGACCGCTGCCGGTGAGTATGCGAAGCTGTATGAGGCCGCGCGAGTCGCAAGAGGATTTTCGCCATCGGTGAAAAGTTCTGGAAGGGTCGCTCGGGACAAGGCGCAGCCCGTGCAAGTGGAGCAAGCCTCTGGAAGCGCGGGCCAAGCCGAGGGCGAGGCAGGGAAAAAACCACAGGCTAAGGAACAGGCCCCTAAGAGTTCGGGACAAGCGGCAAGAAACCAAAAGCGGGCTGGAACATCTAATTAAATCGTTTAAGGAGACAATAGGTGGCGGCCCGCTATGGCGGGCAAGCTGCTGAGGACAAAGGACATGGCTGACAATACAATTCAGGCTGCAACGGATGGAAACTTCGAAGCCGAGGTTTTGACGGCTAGCAATTCGCAGCCGGTGATGGTGGACTTCTGGGCGGAATGGTGCCGCCCGTGCCACATGCTCGCGCCGACGGTGGCAGAGATCGCCCACGACTATGCGGGTAAGCTGAAAGTGATGAAATTGAACGTCGATGAAGCGATGAATTCAGCGGGCCGGTATCGCGTTCAGGGAATCCCGACTCTGCTGCTGTTTAAGAACGGGCAGGTCGTCGAGCAGATTGTGGGAGCAGTACCGAAAGAAATGATCACCAAGGCGCTGGAACGGCACATCGGGTAACCTTGCAAAAATAAAGAACGAAAGGCGTGTCGTGCAGGCAAAGGCGGCACGCCTTTTTGTTGTTTCATGACTCTCTGAGAAAATTCTGCTCATGAAGAAAAACGAACAAGGCGTTGTGCGTTGTACCTGGGCGGCGAATGAACTGAACATTCCTTATCACGACAAGGAGTGGGGTGTGCCCGTTCACGACGACCGCAAATGGTTTGAGCTCTTGATTTTGGAGGGTGCGCAGGCGGGGTTGAGCTGGGATACGATTTTGAAAAAACGCACGCGGTACTACGAAGTGTTTGACGGATTTGATCCCGCGAAAGTGGCGCGCTACGACAATAAGAAAGTCCGCGGACTGCTCCGTGATGCCGGAATCATCCGCAACCGGCTGAAAATCGGCGCGACGATTGCGAATGCGCGGGCCTTTCTGGAAGTGCAGAAGGAATTCGGCACGTTCGATTCGTACGTGTGGCGCTTCGTCGGCGGGCAGCCCAAACAAAACGGCTGGAAAAGCCACAAGAGTGTTCCTGCAAAAACTGCCGAATCCGACGCCCTCAGCAAAGACCTGCAGAAGCGCGGCTTCCGGTTTGTCGGATCGACCATTTGCTACGCACTTATGCAGGCAACGGGAATGGTCAACGATCATCTGGTAAGTTGCTTTCGGTATCGAGATTTGTCGAAATAGAGGTGAGCGTGCAGCTATCTCGGAACGTAGGCACCACCTCCATTAAATCCACCCTGGAAGATAGCGGTTGCGCCTCAGGCTGAGGCTGCGGAGAAACGCCGCCCTATTTTCGCGTTCAGAAATGACTTGCATTTTCATTTTAACTTGTAGCATTATTGCTACAATATGAAGACAAAACCACGAGGCCCTCAGGCCGCGCACTTCCGGCAGCGCAAGTTTCAACTGCTCCGCCTTTTCCCCATCCCACCCGATCTGCTGCCCGGGACCCTCACCCGGAGTTACACGCGCTGCGGGAACCCCCGCTGCCATTGCTCTCACCAGAAGGGTCATGAAGCTTGGACACTAACCTTCATGGTGAAAGGCCAGCGACACGTCGAGCGCATCCCCAGGGACTGGGTGGAGGAGGTGCAGCGGCGCGTCGCCGCCGGGCGTGCATTTCAAGACGCAGTACGCGAAGTGCTGGCGGCCAACGCCCAGCTTTTAGTCTTGGCCCGCCAGCAACGCAAGAAGAAGAGGAAGCCCCACTGAAGAGCCCCACCCCACGCCGCCTGTGGAAGTACGTCAACCAGCATCTGCACCTGGCCGCTTACTTCCGCTCCCCCGGTGATGGGCGCTCCAGTCATAAGATTCCGGCAAAAGATCTGTTGTGGTCCATCGTACTGGGCACCATCTTGCGGCTATGGGCCTTTCTGGCCATTGAGGCGCTGGTGGGATCGACAGCGCGACGAAACTTAGGAGTCAGCCAAGCGTTCGGCGATGATGCCCTGGGTTACTTCACCGAACGTTTAGATCCGGCGCCCACGCGGGCCGCTTTGGCTGCGGTGCTCCATCGCGCCAAGCGCAACAAGGCTTTCGAGGGCTGTCGTTTCGTGGGCCTGGCCTTGGACGGCACCACGGTGGGGCGGCGGCGAAAATCGAAATGTCCCTTGTGCCGTCCCTACCGCAATGCCGACCGAAAGATCGTTGGCTATCGCCATCACCTCGTCGTTGCGACGGTGGTTGGTGGCGACCTCACCCTGCCCGCAGACGTCGAACCCTACGGGCCGGGCGACAGTGAATACGCTGCCGGGCAGCGCCTAGTGCGTCGCGTGCGGGTGAGCCTGGGAGCCCGCTTCATCGATTATGTGGTGGTCGACGGAGAATTTGCCACCGCCCCTTTTCTGCACACCGCGGGAAAAGTGGGTTGGCCGGTGGTGGCCCGGCTCAAGGACAATCTGCCCGAATTATTCCAAGCGGCGCAGCGGCGCTTTCGCTGCAAGCCGCCGGACCTAGAGTTCCGGGAGGGCCCCGATCGCGTCGAGATCTGGGACGCTGACGACTTTGACCCTTGGGAAAGCTTGCAGTGGGACACCGTGCGCGTGATCCGTTATCGCCAGCACCATCGCAATGGCGAAATCGTCGAGGCGTATTGGCTCAGCAATTTCTCCTCGCGTCGCATGAGCCGCCGCTGCCTCTATGCCATGGCCAAGAGCCGCTGGCAGATCGAAAATCAAGGCTTCAACGATGCCAAGAACCGTTATGGACTTGAGCATATCCGCCATCATCACGAGCGCAGCTTGCTCCTGGTCTGGTTGCTAACCTGCTTGGGCCTCACGCTAGAGCGGCTCTACCGTCTGCGGTACTTGCATCGCGGCTCGCATCCGGTGCGCACTGCCATCGATCTGTTCCGCCTTCTCCAACTCGGCCTGTCGCTACCCGTGGTCAGCGATTCCAGTTGAGAAGTGGATCGGCGCAATCGCTTACCCCGTAAATTTTCCACGTCGAGCGCCGTAGGTCGCCCGGGTGTCTGCGGACCGGAAAATTAGGGCTGCGAAAATAGACCGCGATCGCAAGCGCACCCGTCCCACCGGATCACACGCAGCAAAACCCGCTGCCCAAAGCTTCCCCCCACCAAAGTTCCGAGACTGCTGAGTGAGCGTGGCGCTTGCTTGCGTTGAGGGCGAGGCGAGCGTAGGATTCTAAATTGTTGTTTCCCGCAAATTCCCGCCAGTAATTTTCCTCTCAGGATGTGACAGAGAGGGAAGGGTGCGGCCCCGATCCATTGGGCGCCAGCCCCGACAGGCCTGAAGGTGTGAGGAGAGGGCGAAGAATGAAATCCGTCGCGGTGGTGGGCGCACAGTGGGGAGATGAAGGAAAGGGCAAAGTCGTCGACTATCTCTCCGGTTCTTTCGATTACATTGCGCGCGTGGCCGGCGGACACAACGCCGGGCACACCGTCATCATTGGAAAAGACCGCTATGTCCTTCAACTGATCCCCTGCGGAATTTTGCGGCCAAAACAGCATGCAGTGATTGGAACAGGCACGGTGGTTGATCCAGCCGCACTCGTTGCGGAAATTGAAACGCTGTGCAAGGCCGGAGTGAGCGTGAATGGCCGCCTCCATGTCAGCAATCGCGCGCATCTGATTTTTCCATATCATCGTGAATTGGATAAGGCGGCGGAGGGCGCTCGCGGCGCAAACAAGATTGGCACCACTTCGCGCGGCATCGGCCCGGCCTACGAAGACAAGATGGCGCGGCGCGGGCTGCGGATGTGCGATCTGCTGGAGCCCGCGCTGTTTCGAAAGAAAGCCGCGCACGTGGTTACGGAGAAGAACCGGCTGGCGAAGGGAGCGTACGGCGCGGATATCGATTTTTCGCATGAGGTGGAAGAAACGCTGAAACTGGGCGAAAAGATCCGTGGATACATTTGCGATACGGCGGAATTATTGAACCGCGCTCTGGACGAAGGGAAATCTGTGCTCTTCGAAGGCGCGCAGGGGACCATGCTGGATATTGACCATGGAACGTATCCTTTCGTAACGTCGTCGAGCGCGACGTCAGGAGGAGCGGCGACGGGCGTGGGCGTGCCGCCGACGAAAATCAAGCACGTGCTTGGAATCTCGAAAGCCTATACAACGAGAGTAGGAGGCGGACCGTTTCCGACGGAGATGCCCGACCTCGACGCAAAAGAAGTGCGGGAACGCGGAAAAGAATTTGGTGCGGTGACGGGGCGGCCCCGGCGCTGCGGCTGGCTGGATTTACAGGTGCTGCGCTACGCGAAGATGATCAATGGGATCGATTCGCTGGTGATTACCAAGCTGGACGTTTTTGATACGCAGCGGGATATTCAGGTGTGCGTCGGATACAAGTACAAAGGCACGCCGTTGAAAGAAATGCCTGCGCTCGCAGAGGAGTACGAGCACGTTACGCCTGAATACAAGACACTCGCTGGGTGGAATGAGACGACGTACGGCGTGAAAGATGGCGAGAAACTTCCGAAGGCGGCGATCGGCTATTTGCGATTTGTTTCCGATTTTCTGCAGGTGGAAATTGGGATGATTTCGACGGGGCCGGAACGGGATGCGACGATCGTGCCTGCAGGGACGCTGCTCTCGCGCTGGCTGTAGAAAAAGAGAAAGCATTAACACCGAGATCGCAGGGAGAAGAGCGAAAGCGTAGAAAGCGGCTGCGGGTAAGTCCGCCGCCACGAAACGTCACTCATGCTCAGCTACGAGCAAGCCCGGAAGAAAGTCATCGAACAGGTTGGGAAGAAAAAAGGACCGCGCGCAATCGCCAGCGTGAGCGTGTGGGATGCGCTGGGATTGGTGTTGGCGCAAGACGTGAAGACGGATCGTGAGTATCCGCCGTTCGACCGCTCGACGCGGGATGGGTATGCGGTTCGTTCGAACGAAGTTTCGCCCGGCGCACAGCGAAAGTGTGCAGGAGAAATCAAAGCGGGCGATGTGGTGAGGGAATCGTTGGCTGAGGGAACTTGCTGGCAAATCATGACGGGCGCGGCCGTACCGTCAGGCGCAGATGCGGTGGTGATGATTGAGCACTCGAGCCGCGAAGGCGATTTTGTACGATTCGAACGAGCGGCGCAGCGAGGGCAGAACATTGTGTCGAAGGGGAGCGAGGCGGCCGCCGCGCAAACCATTTTGAAGGCAGGGATGAGGCTTGGATTTGCGGAGCTGGCGCTGGCAGCGCAAGTCGGGGCGGCGCAATTACAATGCGCGCAGCAGCCGCGCGTTGCAATTCTTTCCACGGGGGACGAGGTAGTTCTAATCGACGAAACGCCGGGCCCGTTTCAGATTCGAAATAGCAACAGCGTCTCGCTTGCCGCGCAGGTTCGTATTGCCGGTGGCGAGCCGGTAGTGCTGGGGAATGCCGCGGACCGCATCGAGGATTTGGAGGAAAAAATCGAGCGTGGGCTGAAAGAAGATGCCTTGGTGCTCTCAGGCGGCATCTCCCTGGGGAAGTACGACCTGGTGGAGGGCGTGCTGAAAGCCGTGGGCGCGGAATTCTTTTTTGATGCGGTGGCAATCCGGCCGGGGAAGCCTGCGGTGTTCGGGATGTGCCAGGGCAAGCCGGTGTTCGGTTTGCCGGGCAATCCTGTTTCGACGATGGTGACGTTTGAACTGTTTGTGACGCCCGCGATTGACTTGCTGAGCGGAGCGGAAGCGCGCGAGTTGCCGCTGGTCGAGGCGCGCCTAGCAGCACCGTTGAACGAGAAATCCGGGCTGACGCATTTTTTGCCGGCGCGCGTGGAGTGGCGTGAACAGGTGCCAGAGGTGAAAGCTATAAGATGGCAAGGCTCCGGCGACATCGCCGCCCTGGCAAGCGCGAACTGCTTCCTGGTGGTCCCGACGGATCGAGAAAAGATCGAAGTAGGCGAGAGCGTTTTCGTATTACTCAGGAAGGACGTAGTCTAAACGAGACTAGATGACCAAACTGTCGCACTACGGAAATAAGGGTGAAGTGCGGATGGTCGACGTGTCCGAGAAGGCGGTGACAACACGAACCGCCGCGGCACGGGGTTTCGTAAAGATGAAGGCGCGCGTGGTTAGCGCGGTCCGGCGGTTGAAAAACCCGAAGGGCAATCCACTGGAAGTCGCGCGGATTGCGGGAATTGCGGCGGCCAAGAGGACCGCGGAGTGGATACCTCTTTGTCACCCACTGCCCTTGACGCACATTGATGTGACCGCGCGGCTGTGCCAGAATGGCGTTGAAGTGCAATCCACAGTGACCACGGCCGCCCAGACGGGCGTGGAAATGGAAGCCCTGGTCGCGGTTACCGCAGCGGCCCTCACGGTCTACGACATGTGTAAAGCCCTCGATAAGGGGATGGAAATCACGGACATTGTTCTCGTCGAAAAGACGGGCGGCAAGAGCGGAGATTTTCGCCGGCGGATGGCGCCTCAGAGGCGCGCGCAATGACCACGGCAGGGCACAAAACTATAAAATTGCTCCTGGCGGAGGACAACCCGCTGGTGCGCGAGTTGATTGTGAAAGGGCTTGAGCCGTTCTGCCAGGTGGAGGTCTCCACGGACGGAGCGGACGCGCTCCTTAAGGTTGTGGATACTCCTCCCGACGTGATTCTCTGCGATTACAAGATGCCCGGCCTGGATGGCAGGCAGCTCTTTGAGAAGCTGCGCGCGCGCGAGTCAACACGGCACATCCCTTTCTTATTCATGGCCAGTCGGCCGGACATCGAGGAACGTCTTAGGCCGCTGGTGGATGGCGTAGAGGATTTCATCCCAAAACCATTTTTGATTAAGGACCTGGTGCGCATCACGAAAAAAGTGGTCGATCGCCTGCACCTCGAAAAGCTACAGAAGAAAGCGTCACGGCCCGGCGTTATTCAGGGTCGCCTCGAAGAGATGAGCATGATCGACCTGATGCAATCGCTGGAAATGGGGCAGAAATCGTGCCGGTTGATCGTGCAGAGCGGCGGCGCGCAAGGCGAACTTTATTTCGCGGGCGGGCAATGCCGCGACGCGAAAATCGGCAAACTCGAAGGCGACAACGCGGTCTACAAAGTGGTGCTATGGACGGCGGGAGAATTCGAGATCGATTTCAACGCTGCGAATGCCTCGACTAGGACCACCACGACGCGCAACACGACCGGTCTATTGATGGAAGCGATGCGGCTGATGGACGAAGCCAACCGCGATACGGTCGAGACGCAGTGAGTCTCAAAAAGAAACCTTCCTGATGCGCGTTGCAGTCCTAACGATCAGCGACTCCGTGACAAAAGGCGAGCGCGAGGATTTGTCCGGCCCGGCCGTTGTCGCATTTTGCCGAGGACTGGGCTGGGAAATCACCTCGATGCTGCACGTCTCGGACGATCCCGCAAGCATCCGCGAGCAATTGCGCACTGTGGCGGATTCCGGCCGCGTGGACGTGCTCTTGACCACAGGCGGAACGGGGATCGGGCCCCGGGACAATACGCCGGAAGCGACTCAGGCAGTGGCTGACCGGATCGTGCCCGGACTCTCGGAAGAAATGCGGCGCAAGGGGCTGGAGAAAACGCCGACGGCCGTACTTTCCCGCGGAACTGCTGCCGTGCGAACGAAGACGCTGATCGTCAATCTGCCCGGAAGTCCCAAGGGTGCCGAGGAGTCCCTCGAAGTCATAGCGCATCTGCTCCCGCACGCCGTGAAAGTTCTACGCGGGGCGCGGCACGACTGAGTCGCCCAAATTCAGCATCCACAGAATCCAAAGCAATCGAAAACGCCACAATCCTCGATGGCCGCGCCGCTGCGCCCGTGAGCTGTTACCCGCCGGCGATGGCCCCGATGATCAGAAGCGGCTCCGCTCCCGATGCGACTGCATCGGGAAGTGGAGTATCCGGCGGCTCGAGAGAATAGTCTTCCGCGCAGGCGAAAAATCGCAAGAACGGACGACGCTCTTGCGTGACATGATCACGGATAGTGCCGCGCAGCATCGGATACTGCGCCTCGAGGGCGTCGAGCACCGAACGCTGCGTGACCGGACCTTCGACGTGAAGCTGAATCTCCGGACCGACCCGCGCCAGCGCTCTCAGATGGCCCGGGAGGACAACGCGAATCATGGCAGCGTCTGGACCTCGACAGAAAGCACGGCCGGGAGGTGTTCCACGATGGGAGTCCAACTGTCGCCCGCATCCGCGGAGCCGTACACCTGCCCGCCCGTGGTTCCGAAATAGACGCCGCATTTATCGAGCGAGTCTACGGCCATGGCGTCACGCAAGATGTTCACGTAACAATCTTTTTGCGGCAGGCCTTTGGTCAACGCTTCCCATTCGTTGCCGCCGGATTTGCTGCGGTAGACGCGCAGCTTGCCGTCGATAGGGAAGTGTTCGCCGTCGCTCTTGATGGGCACGACGTAAATGGTTTCCGGTTCGTGGGCGTGAACATCGATCACGAAGCCGAAGTCCGTCGGCAGGTTGCCACTGACCTCTTTCCAGGAGTCACCGGCGTTGTCGCTGCGCATCACGTCCCAGTGCTTTTGCATGAAGAGGACATTCGGGCGCGAGGGATGCATGGCGACGTGATGAACGCAGTGGCCCACTTCAGCAGTGGGCTCGGGAATATATTGCGAGTAGAGCCCCTTGTTGATGGGCTTCCAGGTCTTACCGCCATCGTCGGTGCGGAATGCGCCTGCGGCTGAGATGGCGATGTAGATTCGCTTGGGATCGCTCTTGTCCAAAATGATGGTGTGCAGGCACATGCCACCGGCGCCGGGCTGCCAGCGCGGGCCTGTTCCGTGGCCTCGGAGTCCGGCGAGTTCCTTCCAATTCTTCCCGCCGTCCGTCGAGCGGAATATGCCAGCGTCTTCCACTCCGGCATACACGGTGTCCGGATCTGTGAACGAGGGTTCAAGATGCCAGACGCGCTTGAACTCCCACGGATGCTGCGTGCCGTCGTACCACATGTGAGTCGTGAGAGGCTTGCCGGTTTCCGCGGAGGTGTCATACACGAACTTATTGCTTTCGCCCTTGGGCGGCCCCGGCTTGGGGTCTTTTTCGTCCGGTGGTGTCCCTGGCTGGGTCCAGGTCTTGCCGCCGTCATCGGACCGCTGAATAATTTGCCCGAACCAACCGCTCGTCTGCGATGCATAGATCCGATTCGGGTCGGCGGGCGAACCCTTGAGGTGGTACATCTCCCAGCCCGCAAAATGCGGGCCACTGACCTCCCACTTTTGGCGTTTCCCGTCTGTTGTCAGGACGAATGCGCCCTTGCGTGTTCCAACCAGCACCCTTACCTTGCTCATCTCTCACTCCTTTGTGTGAATTGCGTTTGCACTCGAGCGAACCAAACTAATCATTCAGAAGCGGCTGGCCGCAATCGTCCGTTTGCGCTAACTACGAAGAGGGAGGAGCGTGCGCAGCCTAGGATCGCGTAAGTAAAGTCCTGCCCAGACCAGCACGCCGAGGGCGACCGTGACGAAGTAGGACGGGTCGCCGACGCGCACATTGCTGGCGGTTGCGCCGCCGAGATAGGCGGTCATCAGGATTGCGCCAAGATAGGAAGTCCGCGGAATGACGTAGACGAGCGTGCAGGCAATCTCGAGAATCCCGAGAACGATAATCTGACTTTCGGGATACCCATAGTGAGCAAAACCCTGCACGACAGGCGCCGGCTTCAGCAATTTCATAACGCCGCTGAAGAGGAGCAACAGCACAGGAAGAGCGCTGATGATACGTCCGGCCCAGAGCTGTTTCTTAGAGACGGATGTGGATTGAGCATCCGATGACATGAACATTCCCTCCAGGGCCATCTTAATCGGTCATTCTGCCTGCGGCCCCGATGCGAAAATCCGTGCGGGAGAAACTATGCCAATGTTACTTGCAAAATGCAAGCGAAAATATGCTAGAGTGGAAATGTGCCAAGGAAAAAGGCCAGTCCCAAGCGGCGGTCGAGGTGTCCGCTGAATGCTTCGGTGGAAATACTCGGTGACCGCTGGTCGCTGCTGATTATCCGCGACATGATGTTGCGGGGGTTCCGGACCTACAAAGAGTTCCTCGACTCCTACGAGGGAATCGCGACGAACATCTTGGCCGATCGTTTGCGGAAGTTGATAGCTCATGGGATTATCACCACTCAGAGAAACCCATCGGACGGACGGAAAGTGATTTACTCGCTCACGCCGAAGGGAATCGATCTAGCGCCGGTCCTCACGGAAATGGTGCTGTGGGCCGCCGCGCACGAGGACACTGGCAATCAAGCGCTTGTCCGGCAAATCCAGCAGGACAAGGAGAAATTCTTGAATGCCGCGTGGCAACGCTGGGCCGAAGCGAACCGAGCGCTGAGGCAGCCCTAAGTCATTCCGACCGCAGTGCTTCCGTGACGTCCACGCGCGCGGCGCGCGCCGCAGGCAGCACGGACGCTACAACAGCGGCAGCCAGCAGCACGACCACTGATACAACTACAGGCAGACTGCCCGGCATCTTCACATCCTCGAAAGAGCTCCGCGCCAGACGCACCAGCACGTAACCACATGCGGCGCCCGCGACGACGCCTCCCGCCGCCATCACAGCGCCTTCCGCAATGACACTCGCGAGGAGTTGCCGAGGCTGCGCTCCAATCGCCAGCCGGACGCCGAACTCGCGCGTCCGCGCGCTAACGGAAAACGCCAGCACGCCGGCGACGCCGACCAGCGCAATCGCCAGCGCGACAGCCGCAAAGACCCCGAACACAACAGTGTTAAGACGATCCGGAGTGAGAACCTCAGCGCGAACGTCTTCGAGGGTGGCGGCGCGTTCAACGGGCTGCTCCACAGACATGTCGCGAATGATGCGAGTCACCGGTGTGACCAGCGAATAAGGATTTGCACTGGTATGGATGAAGAGACGGCCGCCAAACATGGGGCCCTCTTCAAAAGGGTTGTAGATGGTGAGGATGGGTCCAGGAACGACGTGTTCGTCGTCAATATCGGCAGCGACGCCGATGATGCGGTGCGGCGCGACGCTAATCCCGGGAATGAACTTCATCACCGGATCCGTCCAATAGACGTGGCGGTTGACGGCGTCCTGATTGGGGAACATGCGCTGCGCGAGAGTCTCGCTAACGATAACGACGGGCTCCTTACTTTGACCATCGAGAGCATTGAAATCACGGCCGGCGATGATGGGAACTCCGAGTGCGGCAAAGAATCCAGGCGAGATGGTGCGCAACTGCGCGCGAGGATCCTCTTCGCCGGGGGCATGAACATGGCCGTCCGCCGAGAACTGGAGACCGGGGCCAAAGCTGCCGGCATCGCGCCAGGGAACGACAATCCCGAAAGCCGTTTTGTTCACACCGGGCAGCGCTTCAATCCGGCGAATCGATTCCTTATAGAAATCAACCACTTGCTGAGGCGTTTTTCCGTAGGACATTGCAGGAACGTTGATAGCGAGGACGTGGCGTATGTCGAGGCCGGTCTGCGCCGATTGCAGCGACAGCAGCGTCTTAACCAAAGCGCTGGCGCCTGCCAGCAGCACGAAAGACGCGGCAATCTGCGTCACGGCGAAGATGCGCAGCCGGCGATTCGTACTGCCGGTAATCCGCACGCTGCCGTTGGAGAGACTGATTCCTTGCGAGGAGTCAGCCGACGGCAGACGCGGGACAAAGGCCAGCAACACTGCCGCGACGACCGCCAGCGCCGCCCCGACCCAGAGCATACTCGAATCCACCGTCAGGTCCAGCGCGCGGACGGAGAACCGCGAGGCATACCGCGCCATGATGTCAACCATGGGCCGAGCGCTCAGCACGCCGAGGGTCGCACCAGCACCGCAGAGCAGCAGGCTTTCCGCCAGCAGGACCCGCCGAAGCGCGCCGGTGGTTGCGCCGAGCGCCGCGCGGATCGACAGCTCGCCCTCACGCCGGACGGTCCGCGAGAGAATCAGATTGGCGACGTTCGAGCAAGCGATGACGAAGATGAGCGCCGAAGCCGCGAGCAGCACCAGCAGGACAGTCTTTGCCCGCGAGGTGATTTGGTCGCGCAGCAGCCTAGCCTCGATCCGGAAGTCCGCTTGCGCGGGATACTCTGCAGGATGCGCTTTGACCATCGCCCCATGCACGGCGCGGAGTTCAGCGCGCGCCGACTCGAGAGTTGCACCGGGAGTGAGTTTGCCAAAGAGTTCCGTCATGCGGTGGACGCGTCCGTTCTGCATGGTCGCGGAGAGATGATGCGGGCTGGTCACAATGTTGGCAATGATTTCGGTATTTGTCGGATATTGGACAGAGGGTTCGAGGACGCCGATGATAGTGGCAGATCTATCGCCGAAGCCGCTGCCGAGGCGAAGGACCTTACCGATGACGGAAGGATCGCTCTTGAGAGAGCCCGACCAGAAATGATAGGTCAAGACGACGACACCAGGGGCCTTAGGACCGTCGTCTTCCGGGCCGATCAGGCGACCTAGGACGGGATGAAGGCCAACCACGTCAAAATAGGAGCCGTTAACGACGCCGGCGCGAACTTCGCGGGGCTCGCCGAGGCCGATCATCGTGAAACCAACCACGGAGAACTCGCCGAAGGAGCCGAGCGTTTTGACGCTTGCGCGCAGGTCCTGAATTTCCGGCACGGAGAATGGGACGCCCCCGGGGCTGATACCAGGCGCGCTTTGCTGGATGTAGATGAGCCGGTCCTCGTCACGGTTGACGAGTGGCCGAAGGAGCACGCCGCGCACCAGGGTGAAGATAGCGGCGTTGGCGCCGATGCCGAGGGCCAGGGTGAGCACTACGGTGATTACCAGCCCTTTGCTGCGCCCCAGCGACCGAATAGCGAATTTCAGGTCGTTCACGAAGGTCAGGATGGCCTCGCGCGATGGGGAATCTTTCTTTTTGCTCTCGCTCATGATGGCCTACTCCTTTGAGTGTGTTGCCACATGTGCCGCCAGACGCTCCGGGCTTTGCGTCCAGCCTGCCTCCATCCCTGCCAGATAGAGGACGGCTTCGGCGGTTGACTTTATAACGCGCGAGCACAAGATTTGTTTCGTCTTACACCTTGCTCGGCAAAGGTCACGGTGGTCAGCACTTCAAACATGGGTTGCCCGCCGCCGCGCCCCCATTGTGCCACACGCTTTGCGTCTGTCCAGACCCCGGGGTTGTCGGCTGTCAAGCGTTCTTGTGGTGTCCCTAGGGGAGCTTTTCAGGACGTTGGCCGAATTGTCCCTGCGGACTGACCGTTTAGGCTGGCCGCATTTGAGATTCTTAGGTTGACCGATTGCTGATTCAAGTCAAGAATGCTTGGACTATGGCAAGCACCACCGCGCACAACCTACTATGTGACAAGAAACTGGCCGTCTTGGGCATGGGAAAACTTGGCGGGATCTTGCTGCGTGCTTACTTGAAGCAGCAACTCTTTTCGCTAAAGCACGTTACCGCGACGGTGAAGCACAGCGACAAGGCTTCAGCGCTGGCCAAGGAATTGGGCGTGTCCGTAACCACCGGGAACCGCAAAGCGGTCAAAGGCGCAGACATCGTGCTCCTCGGCGTAAAACCGCAAGTCGTAGGCGAAGTGCTGAAAGAGATTGCGGCGGAGTTGAATGAGATGACGCTGGTCATTTCTGTGGCTGCATCGGTGCCGACGAGCTACATCGAGCAGCGACTCAAAGGCAAGGTTCCGGTGGTGCGCGCCATGCCCAATACACCGGCAGCCGTGGATTGTGGAATGACGGGTCTTTGCCGCGGGGCTCACGCAGGGCCGGAGCATTTGGAGATGGCGCGCGCGATGTTCGATGCTGTCGGCCGCACGGTAGCCGTGGACGAGAAAAATATGGACGCCGTGACCGGGCTTTCCGCGAGCGGCCCGGCGTTTGCCTACATCATCCTCGAATCGCTCGCCGAAGCGGGCGTTAAGGTGGGTCTCCCGCGCGATGTAGCGACTCTGCTTGCGGCGCAGACCATGAAAGGCGCAGCCAGCGTGGTTCTGGAAACCGGCGACCACCCCGCGCTCCTGAAGGACGCCGTTACAACTCCCGCGGGATGCACCATTGACGGAATCATGGAATTGGAAGAAGGCAAGCTCCGCGTGACGCTCATCAAAGCGGTCGTGAAGGCCACCAGCCGCGCCGGAGAGCTGCTTTTTGAAAAGTAAGCCGGCGCCAGATTGACACTAGTGGTAGCATGCTCCCTGCGAGGGAGTGATGCAGAGCGCGTACATTCCAGTGTTGATTTACGCAGTGCTGGTGATAGCGTTTCCCGCCGTGACACTGATGCTGGCAAAATTTATTCGGCCGGCCTCCACCTCCGTCGGCGCGAAGCTCAAGCCTTACGAGTGCGGGATCCCTCCGGAGAGCGATTCACGCGGGCGATACTCCGTGCGGTTTTACATTGTGGCCATGTTGTTTGTGATTTTCGACGTGGAGACGATGTTCCTAATTCCGTGGGCGATTCTGTACCGAGGATGGGTCGCTGTGCATCAAGGGCTATTCGCGCTGGTCTCAATGGTACTGTTCCTCGGAATCCTCCTTGTTGGTTATTTGTGGCTTTATAAAAAGGGTGCCCTTGAGTGGGTGTGACGCCCGATTCTCCTCTCTTCAATCCCGCCGTCCCGTTCGCAAGTTGTTATGATTGACTCGGTTGGCGGCGTGTGTTAGAAACGCGGCGTTTGAATATTCGGCTGCTTCGCTGTTGCAGTTTGCGAACCGCAAACGCTTCGTCGCAGCCTGTCGCACCCCGGGTCCATGGCTGACGAGCCCAAGGAACCTAAACCGCCTCAAGTCCCCACGGGCGAAAAGCCCGCTAGCAGCACGCCTGCTGTGTCGACTCCTCCTGCCAAGCCCGCGGACGCGAGCGCGCCGGCGGCTCCACCGAAGCCGGCGGCTCCCGTTCCTCCCAAGCCGCCCGTAGTTCTGCAGACTCCCCTCGACAATGAATTGGTCAAGCGATTTCGCGCCACGCTCGGCGCGGCTCTTTTCGAGGCCATAGAAGACCGCAAGCAGGCCATCCTGACCGTGGAGCGCGCCCGGCTGGTGGAAATAGCCCGGTATCTGCGCGACGAAGAAAAATTCGACATGCTTTCCGACTTGACCGCCGTCGATTGGCCGAAGCGCGAAAAGCGGTTTGACGTGGTTCTCGATCTGTACTCCTTCGCGAAGAACGAACGGTTGAGGCTGAAGGTGCATGCCGCGGATGCTGAAGAAGTTCCCAGCGTCGTGAGCGTCTGGCCCGCGGCGAACTGGCAGGAGCGTGAAGTATTTGACATGTTCGGAATTGTTTTTTTCGGGCATCCCGAACTGAAACGCATTTTGCTGCCGGACGAGTGGCAAGGCTATCCGCTGCGGAAAGACTATGACATCTTGCAGCAGGATACTGCCTGGGTGCGCGAGAATCTTGGAATTGAGAGCGGTCAGTAATGCGATTTTAGCCGCACAAGGAAACGACTCTGAAGGTCGACACCACAAACGATCCTAAGACGCTGTTGGGAGCGGATGAACTGGTCATCAACATGGGGCCGCAGCATCCGTCCACCCACGGCGTGTTGCGCGTCAAGCTGAAACTCGATGGCGAGCGCGTGATCAGCTCGGAGTGCATCATCGGGTATTTGCACCGCGGCGTCGAGAAAATCGCCGAGAACCGCACGTATCAGCAGTTTGCCCCGTATGTTGACCGCATGGACTATGTCGCGGCTGTCAGCAGCGGCTTGGGATATTGCGAGGCCGTGGAAAAACTGCTGGTCGTGGAAGCCCCGCCGCGCGCTCGTGTGATTCGCACCATCTTGACGGAGCTACAGAGAATCGCCAGCCATCTATTGTGGCTCGGCACGCATGCTCTAGACATCGGCGCGCTCACTCCGCTCTTCTACTGTTTCCGCGAACGCGAGGAAATCCTGAAAATTTTTGAAAAGTACTGCGGCGCGCGCTTGACCACTCATGCCTTCCGCATCGGCGGGCTGCAGTACGAGGCTTACGACACCTTCGAGAAGGATGTTGAGCGATTCTGCAAGGATTTCGAATCGCGCATCGTGGAATACGAGGATTTGCTCACGCAAAACCGCATCTGGATCGGGCGGACGAAAGGCGTGGGAATTCTGACGGCGGCGGACGCCATCGCGTTTGGCGTGACCGGGCCAGTGTTGCGGGCCAGCGGCGTGAAGTGGGACATCCGCAAGGCCGCGCCTTACGCGGCGTACGATCAATACAAGTTCGAGATTCCTGTCGGCACAACCGGTGACACGTACGACCGCTATTTGGTCCGCATGGAAGAGATGCGGCAATCGCGTCTGATCTGCCTCCAAGCCATCGAAAATATTCCCGCCGGACCAATCATGGCGAAAGTAGGAAAGGTACTGAAGCCGCCACCGGGCGAGGTTTATCATGCGATCGAAGCGCCCAAGGGCGAAATCGGCTATTACGTTGTGAGCGACGGCACCGTCATGCCGTATCGCGTGCACATCCGGCCGCCTTCCTTCATCAATTTGCAAGCGTTCGACCGCATGGTGCGAGGACACCTGGTTGCTGATGTGGTGGCTATCATTGGCACGATCGATATCGTGCTGGGAGAAGTCGACCGGTAAGGGCGCGGAGAAAAAGACCGATGACCAATCCGATTATTCAGGCGACCATCGAGTTCTTGAAAGCTTTCTGGGCGCCGCTGCTTTGTGGCGTGGCCATCGTAGCGGTTCTTCCGCTGATCGTCGGCTACATCGTGCTCGTGGAACGCAAACTCATGGCGGACATGCAAGCCCGGCTGGGGCCTATGCGCGTGGGGCCGCATGGTTTGTTGCAGCCGATCGCCGACGCGGTGAAATTGCTCATCAAAGAAGACATCATCCCGGACAACGCGGATAAACTCGTCTTCTGGCTTGCGCCTGTGCTCTCCGTCGGTGCGGCGCTGCTTTCGTTGGCCGGCTTGGCCATTGGACCGGCATTCCAAATTGCGCAGGACATCAACATTGGCATCCTCTTCGTTGTGGGTGTCAGCGCCCTGGGAATTTTCGGCATTGTGCTGGGCGGTTGGGCGTCGAATAGCCACTATTCCTTGATGGGTGCGCTGCGCAGCTCGGCGCAGTTGGTGAGTTACGAGACCGCCGCGGGAATGGCGCTCGTAAGCGCGCTTTTATTTACCGGCACGCTAAACATTAAATCGATCGTGGAAGCTCAGAGCAACGAAGGCATTTGGTTCGTGATGCTTGCGCCGGTGGCGTTTTTCACCTACCTTGTTGCTTCTATAGCGGAAACCAACCGCGCTCCGTTCGATTTGCCGGAGGCCGAATCCGAGCTCGTCGCCGGGTATATGACGGAGTTCAGCGGATTCCGCTGGTCGCTCTATTTTCTCGCGGAATACGCCAACATGATCGTGGTGGCGTCGGTCGCTACGACGCTTTTCTTAGGCGGGTGGCTGCGTCCTTTTTCCAAAGTGCACGAGCTTCCCGGCTTTCACTTGCTGAATCTTCTGGATTTCGTCCCGGTTCTCTTAATGGTCGCTATCGGTGTCTATTGCCTCCAGCGCACGCCGAAGCAGCCAACGCGTGTTCAACAAATGTTCATGTTCGCCGTAGCGGGATTGTGTTTTGTCTTGGGCTTGGTCCTCCTCGTGCCGGTCGTTGTGCCCATCGCCAAACCGTTCTACGCCGGCATTCACGGCGGCTTCTGGTTCATTCTCAAGGTGAGCCTGTACATCTATTTTTTCATGTGGCTGCGATTCACCATACCGCGCTATCGCTTTGACCAGCTGATGCGACTTGGCTGGCATTTTCTGATTCCCCTGTCCATCGTTAACGTTTTGCTGGTCGGCGTGGCCCTGATCGCCGGATCGTATTTTCACTTGCAGGGATGGGGGCTGCTTCTGGTAACGACTCCCGCGGCCATCATTACGTTGATTGTCGCGTTTCTGATTCTGGCGATCGAGAAAGAGCATGGCGCGCCGCAGGATCAATCTGCCGCTTCGGATTTCTATGCTGGATAAGGTCCTGTTTTATTTCTTCGCCGGTACCGCCGTGGCCAGCGGCGTGCTCATGGTGACGCGGCGCAATGTAGTGCACAGCGCCATCTTCCTGATCACCGCGCTGCTTGCCACTGCGGGAATTTTTTTGCAATTGCGTGCGGAATTCTTGTTTATCGTCCAGATTATTCTTTACGTCGGCGGCATCATGGTTCTGTTTGTCTTCGTGATCATGCTTGTCAATCTGGACGTGGCGCTTCAGCAGATCCAGTTTGCGCGGCAGAGGTGGGTGGGGCTCTTCGTCGCGCTGGCACTGGCCGCCCAAGTCAGTTTCATGTTCTGGACTTCCGGAAAAATGCCCGGGCAGGGTCTGCCGGTCCTGACCGCTGCGGCCGCCACGAAGTTGCCGCCCAATTCCGAGGCCGTGGCGCGCAGCCTGTTCGAATCGTATCTCTTGCCGTTTGAAATTGCGTCGGTTCTTTTGCTGGTGGCCATGATTGGGGCCGTTGTTATGGCCAAGAAAAGGGCGTAACGCAGCGATGCTTTCGATCGAACACTACCTGTTTTTGAGTCTCGCGCTCTTCATCATCGGCGTGGTTGGTGTCGTCACGCGCCGCAACGTCATTGTCGTGCTCATGTCGATCGAGCTGATTCTCAATGCCGTGAACATCAACTTGGTGGCCTTTTCCCGTTTGTATGGTGATGTGGCGGGACAGGTCTTCGCACTTTTCATCATCGCAGATGCTGCCGCGGAAGCCGCCGTCGGCCTCGGAATCATCATCGCTTTTTTCCGCAACCGCGAAACAGTGTTGGCTGACGAGATGGATTTGCTGAAGTGGTAGACGACAAGAAAGAAGAAATGAAACCGGCATGACGCCCACGGGCTACTTTCTCGATCATCTCTGGCTGATCCCGCTGTTTCCTCTAGCGACAGCGGCGCTGATGCTTTTCTTTGGTCGCCGGCTTCCGAATACCGGCGTCAGCGTGCTCTGCGTTGGCAGCGTGGGTTTGTCCTTCCTTTACGCGCTGGGCGCTGTGTTTCAATTGCTGGCCGCCGATCCGGAGCATCGCGTCTTCCAGAAAGTGCTCTTCGAATGGTTGACGCCGGGTCCCATGCAGATGACTGGCGGACACGCCATCCGGTTTGTCGCGGACTGGGGATACCTTCTCGACCCTCTTTCCTGTGTCATGGTTCTCGTCGTCACCGGCGTCGGTTTCCTGATTCACGTTTACTCCATCGGCTACATGGGGCATGAAGGTGGCTACTACCGTTTCTTCGGCTACATGAATCTCTTCATGTTCGCCATGCTCACGCTCGTCCTCGCGAACAACATGCTGCTCATGTTCGTCGGTTGGGAAGGTGTCGGCCTCTGCAGCTACCTGCTGATCGGTTTCTATTTCCTGAAAAAGTCTGCTTCCGACGCGGGGAAAAAAGCGTTCATCGTCAACCGCATCGGCGACGCTGGATTTATCCTCGGGATTCTTCTGACCGCGGCGACCTTAGGCACCATCCGGTTTACCTCTCAGGGCTTGCCGGATGCGGCGGACGCTTCAGGAATTGTGCAGGCACTGAAGTCAGCCGCGGATGCGCACGCATTGGCCTTCGGCGCGCCGGTGCTGACAGCCATCGCACTCTTGCTCTTTATCGGAGCGATGGGAAAATCCGCGCAGATTCCGCTCTACGTCTGGCTGCCCGACGCGATGGAAGGCCCAACGCCGGTGAGTGCTCTGATACACGCCGCCACCATGGTGACCGCCGGTGTCTACATGGTTGCCCGCATGAACGCCATTTACCAGCTCGCCCCGTTTGCAATGGATGTCGTGGCAGTGATCGGCGCGATCACCGCCATTTTCGCGGCGTCCATGGCGCTCGTGCAGAACGACATCAAGAAAGTCCTCGCTTATTCCACCATCAGCCAGCTTGGCTACATGTTTCTCGCCCTGGGTGTGGGCGCTTTCGCCGCCGGAATCTTTCACCTCATGACCCATGCGTTCTTCAAAGCACTGCTGTTCCTTGGCGCTGGCAGCGTGATCCACGCGATGTCCGGTGAACAGGACATACGCAAGATGGGCGGCTTGTGGGAAAAAATTCCGATTACCGCGAGAACGTTTGGGGTCGCGACGTTGGCCATCGCGGGGATTTTTCCCTTCGCCGGATTTTTCAGCAAAGATGAAATTCTCGGCCAGGCCTTCGACCGCTTTTTCCTGTTGTGGATTATCGGCTTCATCACCGCAGGAATGACGGCCTTCTACATGTTCCGGCTGTTCTTTCTTACGTTCATTGGATATTGCCGTGCCGACGAGCACGTTGTGAAGCACATCCACGAATCGCCTCGACCGATGGTCCTTCCGCTCATGATTCTCGCCGGATTCTCAGTCATTGGTGGTTGGATTGGGTGGCCGGAGGTCTTCGGAGGAGAAAATCGTTTTGAGCGCTTCCTTGATCCCGTCCTGATTGGCGTTATGCCAGAGACGGGAACGGTCAAGATCGCGCACCATGCTTACGCCAAAGAGATTCTATTGATGGTGGCGTCGCTTGCAATCGTCGGTTTAGGATTTTGGCTCGCATACGAATTCTATTGCACCAAGCGTGTCGCGCCGGAGCTACTCGCCAGCAGGCGGCCGGCATTGTACCGGTTGCTCCTCCACAAATATTACGTCGACGAAATCTATGACGCCGCCATCGTGGAGCGCACCAAAGACCTCGGCACTCTTCTCGGCCGCTTTGACGCCAACGTGATCGACGGTGTGGGCGTCGATGGCGCCGGCTGGCTCGCCCGCTTCGGCTCCACTCTATCCATGTGGTGGGACAAGTGGATCATCGATGGGCTGCTGAATTTCAGCGCCAAGATGATGCAGCTTTTCAGTTATCCGGTGCGTTTGCTGCAAACCGGGCTATTTTCCAGTTACGCGATGCTGATTCTCGTCGGGCTCGTCATTCTTCTGGCGTATTACGGGCACCATGTGCAGGTATTGCTGCGCAGCGTGCGTTGAGAGGCGATAAAGAATGGACTTTTTTGCACATCACGTCTTGAGCGTCGTCCTGTTCACTCCGCTCGTGGGCGCTTTGCTTCTGTTGCTCATTCCCCGCGAAAGCGAGCAAGCGCATAAGATCGCTGGCAACATTTTTGGCGTACTCGGTTTTCTGGTCTCGCTTCCGCTGGTCCGCTGGTTCAAGCCAGAGTGGGGCGGCTTCACCCTTGAGGAAACCGCCGATTGGATTCCGTCGATCGGCGCGAAATATCATCTCGGAATCGACGGCATTAGCCTTTTGCTCGTCATGCTTACCACTTTCCTCGGGATGATCGCCATCCTCTCGTCGTGGAGCGCGATTCACCAGCGCACCAAGGAATATTACATTCTTCTTCTCCTGCTGCAGACCGGCATGATCGGCGTTTTCGTTGCCCTGGATTTCTTCCTCTTTTACGTTTTCTGGGAAGTGATGCTCGTTCCCATGTACTTCTTGATCGGCGTCTGGGGCAGCGATCGTCGCCTCTACGCCGCCATCAAGTTTTTCTTGTACACCCTCGCCGGATCGGTCGTCATGCTTCTCGCGATTCTGGCGCTTTACTTCTATGCGCCTGTTCCTGCCGGTGGGACGCGCACGTTCGACGTTCCAACGCTTCTCGCGGCCGCGCAGCACTTTTCCGATCCGTTGAAGGTGTGGCTCTTCTGGGGATTCTTTTTCGCGTTTGCCATTAAGGTTCCCATGTTCCCGTTCCACACCTGGCTCCCCGATGCGCACACCGAAGCTCCCACGGCCGGTTCCGTCATCCTCGCCGGCGTCTTGCTGAAAATGGGCACCTACGGATTCATTCGCTTTTCGCTGCCATTGCTTCCGGCTGATCCGCTCCTGCGCCACAAGATCATCCAGATCGTCATCGTGCTCTCCCTGATCGGCATCATTTATGGCGCGCTCGTTTGCCTCATGCAGAAGGACATGAAGCGCCTCATCGCCTACAGCTCGGTCAGCCATCTTGGCTTTTGCACCCTGGGAATTTTTGCGCTCACGCCGAACGGCCTTTCCGGCAGCGTGCTCCAGCAGATCAACCACGGCATTTCCACGGGCGCGCTCTTCTTGATCGTCGGCGTGCTCTACGAGCGGCGTCACACGCGCTTGATTTCGGAGTTCGGTGGCCTCGCGACGCCCATGCCCAATTTCGCCGCCATCTACCTGATCGTCAGCCTCAGCTCCCTCGGTATGCCCCTTCTCAACGGCTTCATCGGAGAGTTCACGATTCTGCAGGGCGCATTTCAGGTGAGCAAAGCCTGGGCCGCCTGGGGTTCGCTGGGCGTCGTGCTTGGCGCGGCGTATTTGCTCTGGCTCTATCAGCGCGTGATGTTCGGCCCGGTCACGCAATTCGCCAATGAAGATTTGCCGGACTTGAACCTGCGCGAGTACGCCACGCTCGTGCCGCTCGTGATTCTCGCTTTCTGGATCGGCATCTACCCAAAGCCGTTCTTCACCCTCATCGAAAAGCCCGTGCAGAAAATTGTCGAGCAGGTGAATCCCGGTTTCTACCAGGCCGAGCATGCGAAATTGCCTCCACCGGAACTCCCGGCCGCTATGGCGGAGACGAAATAGCCCGCCCGCATGAACATCTCGATTATCAATTCGATTGTCAGCTATCTTCGGGGCGACGGCGCCGTCATCCTTCCGGAGATCGAGCTCGTTCTCTTCGGCCTGGGCATCCTGATAATCGATTTCTGGATCGAGCAGAAGGAAAAATACATTAACGCCGGCCTCGCGCTGGCGGGCACTTTGTTCAGCGCCTTTACGCTGTGGAGGCTTCGTGCCGCAGTCGTCGCCCGAGGCGAATTCTCCGGATTCCACGATTCCGTCGTAGTCGATCCGTTCTTTCTTTTCTTCTCGATTCTTTTTCTTGCCGCCACCGCGCTTGTGATTTTGCTATCCGTGAAATTCCTGGACATCGAAAGGGAACAAGAGGGCGAATACTACGCGCTCCTTCTGTTTGCCTGCGTGGGCATGATGCTCATGGCCTCCGGGATAGACTTGATCGTCCTGTTCCTCGGCTTGGAGACCATGGCTCTCAGCTTCTACGTGCTCACTGGTTTCTTGCGCCGCGAAAAACGTTCGAACGAGGCCGCCCTGAAATATGTCCTGCTCGGCGCCTTCAGCTCCGGAATTTTGGCCTATGGTTTTTCGATTCTATACGGCCTGAGCGGCGCAACGAACCTTGGAAACATCACCTCAGCGCTGGCGCGCCGCGAAAATCTGGTGCACGTTGTTGCGCTCAGCCGTCTCCCGGGAGCGCAGGGCCAGCAGATGCACGACCTGCTGGCAAGACAACTCCCCATTGCGTTGAACTTCGACCCTCTCACTCTCCAGCTTCTCCCCATACTCGCGTTTGTTCTCGTTGCCGTCGGGCTATTCTTCAAAATTGCCGCCGTACCTTTTCATCAATGGGCCCCTGACGTTTATGAGGGCGCGCCGACGCCTGTCACTGCCTACGTCAGCGTGGCCTCCAAAACCGCGAGTTTTGCGCTGCTTCTGCGGCTGTTCATTTCCGTTTTTACTCCCGCGCAAAAAACTTCCCAGGAACAATGGATGTACTTAATCGCCGGCGTTGCCGTTGCTTCGCTCACCTGGGGCAATCTTGCTGCGCTTACCCAAACGAACGTAAAGCGCCTGCTCGCTTACTCCTCGATCTCCCACGTCGGCTACATCCTGCTCGGCCTGGTGGCGTGGAACAAAACTGCTTTTACCGGCATCGCCTTCTACTTGCTGTCGTATGTGTTCATGACCGCGGGCGCATTCGCGGTCATCATTGTGCTTCGCCAAAAGGGGCTCATCGGCGAGGAACTCGAGGACCTGAACGGTCTCTACCAGCGCAGCCCCGCCGCCGCTGTCCTGCTGCTGATCTTCATGCTCTCGCTCGCCGGTATTCCGCCCACCGCCGGCTTCATGGGCAAGTATTTTATTTTCCTTTCGCTGATCGAAACGCATCATCCGGTGCTCGCGGTCTTTGCCGTTCTGTATATCGTCCCTGCGCTTTACTACTATTTTCGCATCGTCGTGCACGCCTGGCTCAAGCAGCCCGGCGAAGCCCCCCGTCCCATCATGACCAGCGCGCAGATCGTGGCACTCACCGTCGCAGTGTTTGTCACCCTCGCCGCGGGGTTGTATCCTGAGCCGTTCACGCGGCTCGCCCAATATGCCTTCGGACAATAAGCCGGAAAACTCCGAATCAACCTCTCCCGTGCGTGAGAAAGCAAAAGACATTTCCAAGCAGGCCGCCATTGCCATGGAGCTGCCCCTCGTCCTCGTTTCAGCCGTGGTTGTCGGCGGCCTCCTCGGCTATTTTCTCGACCGCTGGCTTCATACCAAGCCGCTTTTCCTTCTCGTGCTCGGTGGCATTGGTTTCTATGCTGGCGTGCGCGACGTTCTCCGGCGGCTCGGAGGAAGCGGCGATGGCATCAAGCGCAGATGATTCTTCGCCCGCTGCCGTCACAGAGCGGCGCATCTCCTGGCTGACGCTCCTTGTTGGCTTGATGGCCGCTATTCTGGTTGCCGCGCTTCGCGATCGCTTGTGGGGTGCGGGTCTTGCAATCGGCGCGGCGCTCTCCTGGCTCAATTTTCGCTGGCTCCGGCGCGGTCTGGACACCCTGGTCGCAGCCTCCACCGCCCAAGCCGAAAAGAAAAAGCCTGCCGTCCCTCTCCTCAGCTATTTCGGCATGCTCTTTCGCTACGGGTTGATAGCCCTCGCCGTGTATGTTATTTTTATCTATCTGAGAGTTCCCCTTGTAAGTATGGTTGTGGGTTTGTGCGCTTTGGGAGCCGCAACAATCGCGGCGAGTGTGTACGAAATCTTGCATTCTGCGGATTAGCGAATGACCGAACACGTTACCGGACTGACGCAACTGGTGAACCACTATCTAGGCCATTTTGCCCTGGCGTTGCTCTCGTGGTTTCACATCGCATCCGAGAATCCCGAAACTCCCATCCCGGAACATGTTGTGATGGGATTCTTCGTGTTGATTGTTGGTACGTTATTGGCGCTTTTGCTTCGCTCTCGCCTTTCCGTGGAGCGCCCTGGCGCCTTTCAGCAAGTCGCGGAATTGTTGCTTACCAATCCGCTTGGGTTTGGGATCAAGGATTTGCTGGAAGAAAATGTCGGGCACGAAGGGTTGCGATACGTGCCCTGGGTCGGCTCGATTTCCGTATTCATCCTGCTGGCCAATCTTTTCAGTGTTTTCCCGCTTTTCGCGGCGCCGACCGCCAACGTCAGCGTCCCCTTGGCGTGCGCGATTCTTACGTTCATATATTTCAATTGGCAGGGAATCCGGCATCACGGCCGTATTGCCTACGTCAAGCATTTCGCGGGCCCCGTTCCACTGCTTTCCCCGCTTATCTTTCCCGTCGAGATCATCAGCACCTGCGCTCGTGTGCTCTCGCTCACTGTCCGTCTGTGGGCTAACATTTTTGCTAGCGATCTTTTGTACTCGATCTTTTTGAGCCTCCTGATTGCCCCCACGCTTTGGGGATGGCACAAGACCCCGGTTCTCGGAATTGTGCTGGCTGTTTTTCCTGCCCTTATTCCGCTCGCGTTTATTGGTCTGCATGTTTTTGTGGCGATCATTCAGACCTATATATTTACGGTGCTCCCTTCCGTGTATTTGGGAATCGCCACGGGGGAAGAGCACTAGGCGTTTGCTTGCGTTTTTCTTAGGCCAAGTCTGTTGTGCCGTTCCAGTGTGAGCCCGGCTGCACGGTGTCCGGGAACCACCTCCTGGCGGTGATTCACAAGGAGGAAGTGATGAAGAAGTGGATGATGGTGTTGGTGGCGTTCGCGGCGGTGATGTTGATTGCTCCGTCCGCGTTCGCGCAGGAAACAGGAGCTGCGGCAGCCGGAGGCAAGGGTCTCATGGCTATTGCGGCAGGCTTCGGCATGGCGCTGGCGGCCTTTGGCGGCGCGCTAGGGCAAGGCCGCATCGCTTCGGCGGCCTGCGAAGGCATGGCCCGCAACCCAGGAGCGGCAGCGGCCATCCGCGCGGCCATGATTCTCGGCCTGGTGTTCGTCGAGACTCTCGCGCTGTTCACCCTGGTTATCATCTTCGTGAAGATCTAAGGCCCTGAAAAGGCATTCCAAACGGCCCGGCGGCCCAGGCCTCCGGGCCATTTTCATTTTCGTGCGCGTTCCACCCTCGAACTCGTTCCCGAAGCCCTCACAAATTCTTCTGGACTTCCCCCACGTATCTCGTAAACTCTCTCTTGGGGATTACTCCGAAAATTGGAAAAGGCGGCGCCTTTTCATTTTCCACCGTGCTTTTGATGGCCGCGCGCTCCTTAGCGTCCCGCTTTCTTCTCTGGCACTTTGCCATCTGCGCGCAATGGTCCTGAAATAGTCGAAAACATATCTTTTAGAATCAATCACTTACGAATTGCAAATTCTGTAAGCCCTTTGTTTTTTGGACATTCATACAAAATGCCCTGGGGTACGGCGGTAGGCACTCCTGTTTGTAGGGGCGCAGCAAGATGCGCCCCGGCTCCCCAACACTGCAAAAAGGATGAAGTCCGACACAGCGGTATACAGCGGTGTTCTTGCCGTACAGTCTAGCGCCCGAGCAGTGTCGGCTGCAGAATGAAGTTCAGCACCTGGTTGGGGAACAGTCCAAAGTACAGCGTGCCCACCACTGTGAACGCCAAAACAAAATTAACGGTTAGCGGAAATCCCACGTGGGGAGCCGCCGCGGCTTCCGCGCTGGACTCGCGCATGTACATCACCACGATCACGCGCAGGTAGTAGTAAGCCCCGATTATGCTGTTAATCGCCATCAGCACGGCGAGCCACAGCAGGTGCGAATTCACTGCGGCCTTGAAGATGTAGAACTTGCCAAAAAATCCCGCCGTCACCGGCAACCCGAGCAGCGAGAGCAAGTACACGCTGAGCGCCGCCGCAATCCATGGTTGACGCTGCGAAAGCCCCGCGTAGTCGTCCAGTGAAAGATTCTTTTCGCCCGTGCCGCCCAGTTGCGAAACGATCGTGAACGCCCCCAGCTTCACCAGTGCGTAGCTCAGCAAATAAAAGAGCACCGCCGCATACGCCGGCCCCGCCTCCGCCGCTCCATCGCGCGCCATGAACGTGACTGCCGCAAAAGCCACCAGGATATAGCCGGCGTGCGCGATCGAGCTGTACGCCAGCAAGCGCTTGACGTTCGTCTGTACCAGTGCGCCCAAGTTGCCGGCAAACATCGTCAGCGCCGCGAGCGCCCAGAAAGCCCAGAACCAGAAATGCGTGGCAGCAGGCACCGTCGCAAAAATGCGCAGCAGTAGCGCAAACGCCGCCGCCTTCGGTCCCGCGGAAAACAGCGCCGTCACCGGCGTGGGCGCACCTTCGTAAACGTCCGGCGTCCACACCTGGAACGGCGCCGCAGCTACTTTGAAGCCGAGGCCTATCAAAATCATCGCCAGTCCAAGCTCGAAATACGTGCTATGGAAAAGCTCTTCGGAGCCCATCCCGGTCAGCTTGGTCGTTCCGCTCGCGCCGTACACCAGCGCAATCCCGTAAAGAAAAAAAGCCGTCGCAAACGAGCCCAGCAGAAAATATTTCATCGCCGATTCGCTGGACTTCAGTGAATCGCGGCGGTAGCCCGCCAGGACATAGCTGGAGATCGAACTCATTTCGAGTCCGATGAATGCGGTCAGCAGCTCCTGCGCCGAAGCCAGCACCCCCATCCCCGCCGTGGCAAACAGCAGCAGCGCGTAAAATTCCGCGGCGGGAAGCCGCTCCCGCTCCAGGTACGGCCCCGCCGCCAGCACCACCAGAAACCCCACCGTGCCCACGAGCAGCCGGAAGAAGAAACTGAACGAATCCGACTGCACCAGCCCGTCGAAGCCCGGGCCCGCATGCATTGCCGAAGTCACCGCCGCGCCCGTTCCCGCCAGTGTGCCGATCAACGCAAGAAACGTAAAAAAGTGCCGGCTGCGCACAAATGGCTGCATCAGCATCGCCAGCACGCCGAAACCGCACCACACCAGTTCCGGCAGCACTCGATACGCATCAATAACGCGGGGTAGCATCTAGCGGGTTCCCAGTCTTTCCGTCAAAGCGACTTTTGTAGCCGCGCTTGAGGGAATTTGCTTAGCCCGCGTCGTGGCTCCATCTGTCGTAAGCACATTCGGTGCAACAATGTTCGGCGCCGCAGCTTCATACGGCCGTTGTGGTTCGACTTGATCAATCACGTCTTGCGCCGCCGCCGCCGTCCGCTTGGTGATAAACGTCGAACCGATGCCCATCCACAATGTGACGACCGCCACGGTCGCCAGAATCCACTTCTCTCGCGCGGAGGCATCGGGAAGAGTGCGGTTTTTCTCACGCGTGATCTCGCCGAAGAACACCCGCTGGTACGACCACAGCAAGTAGCACGCAGAGAGAATCACGCCGAGCGCGGCCCAGGTAGCCCAGCCCCAGTGCCGCTGATACGTGCCCAGCAGGACCAGGTATTCGCCGACGAACCCATTGAGCATCGGCAATCCCAGCGACGAGAGCGCCACAAACAGAAAGAATGCCGCCAGCTTGGGCATCGGCGTAGCCAGCCCGCCGTACTCGCTGATTTCAAACGTGTGCCGCCGGTCATACAGCATGCCCACCAACAAGAAGAGCGCGCCCGTCGAAATTCCGTGCGCCAGCATCTGGTAGACCGCGCCCTGCATGGAAATGTTATGAAACGCGAAAATGCCCAGCACCACGAAGCCCAAGTGGCTGACGGAAGAATACGCGACCAGCTTTTTCAAGTTTGGCTGCACCATCGCCACCAGCGCGCCATAAATAATCCCGATGATCGCCAGCACCGCCACCCAGCCTGCTGCACGCCGCGAAGCCTCAGGGAAAAGGGGCAGGCAGAAGCGGATCATTCCGTACGTGCCCATCTTCAGCAGCACGCCTGCGAGCATCACTGAGCCGGCCGTGGGCGCCTCCACGTGCGCATCCGGCAGCCAGGTATGCAGCGGGAAGAGCGGCACCTTGATCGCGAACGCGAGAAAGAACGCCAAGAAGAGGAGCATCTCGGTTCTTGGCGCGAGCTCCAGCCCGCCTTGCGACGCCGGCGTATGCAACAGCGTCTGAATCGTCGGCAGATCGAATGTTCCCGTGGCGTTGTACAGCCAGATGATCCCCACCAGCATCAGGATCGATCCCGCCATGGTGTACAGCACGAACTTCACCGCCGCATATACGCGCCGCTCATGCCCCCAAATGCCGATCAAAAATGCCATGGGAATCAGCATCACTTCCCAGAAAAGAAAGAAAAGAAAAAGGTCCAGTGAGAGGAACACGCCCACGACGCCGACTTCCAGCATCAGCAGCATCACGAAAAATTCTTTCACACGGTGCTCGATGCTTTTCCAGGATGCCAGAATGGAGATCGGCGTCAGGAACGTCGTCAGGATCATCAGGAACAAACTGATTCCATCAACGCCCAAATGGTAATGGATGGGCGGCTGGTTGATCCACTTGAGGTATTCCTCAAGATGATACCCAGCCGCGCCAACCGGCACTGCGCGGATCATCAGCAGCGAAAACAAGAATTCGGCCAGCGAAACGATCAGGGCAATAATTCGGATGAATTTGTGATCGTCTCCGCGCAGCAGCAACAGCGCCAGCGCCCCCACGGCAGGGAAGAAGATCAGCACGGAAAGCAAGTGTCCGCCGTGCAGCATCAGTGCACCATCCCGACAACTGCTTTTCCGCCGAATGGCCAGAAGAAGATGACTGCCATCACCACCAGCGCCCCGACCACCACCCACACCGCGTAGCTGCGCGTGTTCCCGGATTGCGCATGGCGAACTCCGTCGCCGATGGCGGTCGCGCCTTCGGCAATGCCGTTCACCGCGCCGTCGATTCCGGCAACATCAGCCGCTTTCCAGAGCACATTGGTCGAAATCCACAGCAGCGGTTTGACGATCGCGGCAGCGTAAAGCTCGTCCACGTAGTACTTGTTCAGCAGTGTGGTGTACGCGGGCTTCATGGACTTGGCGAGTCCGTCCGGTTTTCCAGGTCGCTTCCGATATAGCCAATAGGCAACCACGGTTCCAGCAAGCGCAACCACGACGGCGATGCCGGCAAGCCAAAGCTCAAGCGAGTGCGCCTCGGCTTCGGCGCTAACAGAGAGAGGTTCGAGTACACGAAATTCTGCAGACCTGTAAATGGGACTGAACACAGGTTGCAGGAACTTCGCAAAATAATCCGTTCCTCCCGGCAGGAACGCAGGCGCGGCCAGCCAGCCGCCAACAATCGAGAGCAGAGCCAGTATCATCAGAGGCGCCAGCATGTTGTTCGGAGACTCATGCACGTGAACGTGATGCTCGTCGTAGCGCTGCTTCCCGTGAAACGTGAGGAAGATCAACCGGAACATGTAGAACGCCGTCAGCAGCGCGGTGACCAGCCCGAATCCGTACAATACGTATCCGACGTTGCGGCCGCCATATTCATTCTGGAAAGCGCTTAAAAGGATCGAATCTTTGCTGAAGAATCCAGCGAATGGCGGGAACCCTGCAATCGCCAGCGTGGCCGTCAGCATCGTTACGTACGTCCAGCGAATCTTCTTGCTGAGACCGCCCATGCGGAGCATGTCCTGCTCGCCGCCCATGGCGTGGATCACGCTGCCAGCGGCTAGGAAAAGAAGCGCCTTGAAGAACGCATGCGTCATCAGGTGGAAAATCCCCGCAGAAAAAGCGCCAACGCCGCATGCGAGAAACATGTAGCCCAACTGGCTGACGGTGGAGTACGCGAGAACTTTCTTGATGTCCGTCTGCACCAAGCCGATGGTGGCAGCAAAGAACGCCGTCGCGCAGCCAACGATGGCGACCGCCAGCATCGCCGTCGGCGCACGCGAAAAGAGCATGTGCGAGCGCGCCACTACGTATACGCCCGCGGTCACCATCGTCGCCGCATGAATCAGTGCGCTGACCGGCGTCGGCCCTTCCATGGCGTCCGGCAGCCAAACGTACAGCGGCAGCTGCGCTGACTTTCCGCACGCGCCCATGAAAAGCAGCAGGCAGGCGATCGTGAACGTTCCAAGATGCCCCATCGCATCAGCAGGCCAAGGATCCGCCTTTGCGAAAAGCTGGACGAAATCCAAGGTCCCGAAAGTCTTGAACAGCAAGAACATCCCCAGCATGAATCCGAAGTCGCCGATGCGATTGACGATGAACGCTTTCTTCCCCGCATCCGCAGCAGATTTCCTCAGGAAATAAAATCCGATGAGCAAGTAACTGGAGAGCCCCACGCCTTCCCACCCAACGAACAGCAGCACGTAATTCGCCGCCAGCACCAGGATGAGCATGAAAAACATGAACAGGTTGAGGTAGGAAAAGAAGCGGTAGTAGCCGCCTTCATGCGCCATGTATCCGGTCGCGTAAATGTGAATGAGCCAACCGACTCCGGTCACCACCAGCACCATCACGACCGTGAGTTGGTCCATCTGCAGATCGAAACCAGCGCGGAAATTGCCCGTGGCGATCCAGGTGAAGAATTCCTTGCGAAAGAGAACCCTACCCGACTCGAAAAACTCGCGGACCGCTTCAAGCGCGCCAAGAAAAGAAAGCCCCGTCGAGCCGATGGCCACCCAATTGATAATCTTATTCGGCCACTTCGCGCCAAAAATTCCATTCACGGCCGAGCCCAGCAGCGGCAGCAGCGGAACAATCCACAGGTATTCGAGCATCGGGTATTTCGGCATTAGAGTTTGAGCAGGTCGACGCGTTCCACGTTCAGTGTCTGCCGGTTGCGCGCAATCAAGATGATAATTCCCAGCCCCACGGCCGCTTCCGACGCCGCCACGACAATCACGAAAAGCACAAAAACCTGCCCATCGAGTTTTCCTAGCGCCTGGCTGAACGCTACAAACGCCAGATTGACCGCGTTCAGCATCAGCTCAATGGACATGAAAATCGTGATGATGTTGCGCTTGAAAATAAACGCAAACACGCCCAGCCCGAAAAGGATCGCGCTCAGGATCACGTAATAGTTCGTGGGTACCATCTCAGCTTTTCTCCCGCTGCGCGAGCACCGTGGCTCCCAGCACCGCGACGAGAATCAGGAACGAGGTCAACTCGAACGGGTAAACGAAGTCCTTGAAGATCATGTTCGAAATTCCGAGTGTCGAAGCAATTTCTCCCGTTTGCGGCGCGGCCTGCACGCTCTCCGTTGACTTCGCGATCGTCGCGGCCACAAAGCCAGCTAGTGCCACGACCAGGAGCAACCCCGGCGCTCCCGCCATCTTGGAAATGCTGGTGTGCTCCTCCACGCCCGCGTTCAAGAGCATAATCACGAACACAAACAGCACCATAATCGCGCCGCCATAAACAATAATCTGCACGGCGGCCACGAATTCTGCGCCCAATAGCAGATAGAGTCCCGCGAGCGCAACCATGACCACGATCAGCGACAGCGCGCTGTGAATCGGATGCTTCTGCAAAATCAAGCTGACCGCGCCAATCACGGCCAGTGCCGCCAGCACAAAGAAAACGACGAGTGCCGCTGTCATTTCGCACCCCACGTCATTCTCGCCAGAATCACAAAACTGGTGACAATCACGTTCACGATCGACAGCGGCAGCAGCAATTTCCATCCGAACGCCATCAATTGGTCATAGCGGAAACGCGGCAGCGTCCCGCGCATCCACACATACACAAACAGAAAAACAAAAATCTTGGACAGCAGCCAGAACGGCGCCTGAATAAACTCATTCACGTTTGGGAACAAAACAAAAACTGCGCCCAGCCCGGCAATCACCGTTCCAGCTCCCGGCAAAATAAGTCGCCCGAAAATCGTCTCGTAGCGGAACCCATCCCAAATCACCCACAGTCCGAAGGGAATCAGGATGGCCGACGGCAAATAATGGGTAAACGTCCACGAGGCGGGGAAAGGAGACAGCCATCCGCCGAAAAATAGAATCGAGCACAGGCACGAAACCGTGATCATGCTGGTGTATTCTGCGATGAAGAACATCGCGAACTTGAAGCTGGCGTATTCGGTATGGAAGCCCGCGACCAGTTCTGACTCCGCTTCCGGCAAATCGAACGGCACGCGATTCGTCTCCGCGACCGCCGCCACGAAAAAACAAAAGAAACCCAAAATCTGCGGCCACACGTTCCAGCCAAAAATCCCGCGCTCCGGATGGTGCGCCTGCGCCTCAATAATTTGTTTCAAATTGAAGCTGCCCGCCATTAGCAGTACGCCAACTACGGACATCGTGAGCGCCAATTCGTAACTGATCATCTGCGCCGAGCTGCGCAGGCCGCCGAGCAGCGGATATTTGCTGTTCGAAGACCATCCTGCCAGGGCCACGCCATAAACGCCCATCGCCGTGATGGCAAACAGCGCCAGGATGCCGATATTCACATCAAGCGGCGCAATTCCCAGATAAATGTCGTGATTGAACAATCGAATCGGGTCAGGGCCAAACGGGATCAACGCGATAGAAGTCAGAGCCAGCGCCAGAGCCAGCAGCGGTGCGAGATAGTAGACAAATTTATCCACGCCCGCCGGAGTCGGATCTTCCTTAAAAAGAAATTTCACGCCGTCGGCCAACGGCTGCAGCAATCCGTGCGGCCCCACACGATGCGGACCCCAGCGCGATTGCATGTGCGCCACGACTTTTCGTTCGAACCACGTCAGATACGCGTTCACCGTCAGCACGATGAAAAGTAACAGCGCGATCTTGACGACCGTGATAACCAGCTCGGCGTTCGTCGATAAAAAGGCAGTCACGGCTAGGCCTTGGCCTCCGGCAGGGATTCCATCATGGTGCAGAAACGCCCCAGCGTTCCGCTGGTGAACAAAGTGTCCTTCGCAGGTCGAATCAATCCCACCGGCACGTCGTAAGGCACATGCCCGTTCCGCGCAAATTCCAGGCGCGTCGCCTCCGCACCGCCCGTCAGCAGTCCCGCCGGCTGCACGTTGTAGCCGCTCACCGCCTTACGAATTTCTTCAAACACCACGGCCGGATTCTTGTAATGAAACGCTTTCCCCAGCCCCAGCTTTTCCAGTTGATGAGACAAAATGCGCAACAGATCGAAGTCACTCCGTGGACCCATCACTTCCGCGCCCTTGCGCAGCATCTGAATTTCGCCCGAAGTGTTGGTGACTGTTCCGTCCTTTTCGTACGCTGAAGTTGCCGGGAAAACGATATCCGCCACTTGCGCCGTCTCCGTCAGAAACATTTCCTGGACGATCAGCAGGTCCAATTTGCCGCGCCCAAGACCCAGCGTGCCGAAATGCGCCAACGGATTCGCGCCCATCACGTACAACGCCTTCAATTTTCCCGCCTGCGCCGCTTCCACCATTTGCGGCGCCGTCAGCCCCAGCTTCGGCGGAATCGGCCCGCAGCTCCACAACTCTTCAAAGGAGGTGTGCGCGTGCGGACTACCCACGTACGCGTATCCCGGCAAACGGTCCGGCAACACGCCCATGTCCGCAGCGCCGCGCGAATTCGCGTAATCGCCCAGCACCAGGTAGCGCGTCTTACCCGGCAGCTTCGAACCAAACGCGACCAGCGTCGCAATGGCGGCGCCGGAAATTTCCGCGCCGAAAACAACGGCAACATCGCTCTCCGCCTCAAGCCCAGCCTTCAATTGCACAAGTTGTTCCACAAGCTCCGGCGCGAGTTGTCCTTCCTCATGCGCCAGCCACCGGAGCACAACCGCTTCCTGGCCGGCCGCCACTTTCACAAACTGCGTGGCCCTGCGCTTCAGCTTGATCTCGTTCGCATTAATGACGAACAGCTTGGTGCCAAAATGGCGGATGCCGCTGCGAATCTGCCATCCGACGAGCGGGTTCTGGGTTGTTGGATCATTTCCTACCAGCAAGACGGCCTTCGACTGATACAACTGCTCCATGGTGAGCAGGGAATCGCCGGCGCGCTCGCCCAGCGCAGTAATTAATCCCGTGTAATCCGCCGTGCGGTGGTGGTCGATGTTGTTCGTTCCAAACGTGGTGCGCGCCAGCTTTTGCAACAGATAATTCTCTTCATTCGAAGTGCGGTTCGAGCCGATGAAACCAATCGCGTCCTTGCCGCCAGAGTCGTACGCCGCCTTCAGCTTGGTTGCCGCGGCCAGCGCCGCTTCTTCCCAGGAAACCGGATATAGCCTGTCGCCCTTGCGAACCAATGGCTGCCGGATGCGTTCGACGTGCTTGGTAAAATCAAATCCAAACCGCCCTTTCACGCACAGAAAATCTCCGTTGATTCCGCTCAGATCGCGGTTGTTCGAACGCAGAATCTCGTGATTCCGCACGCTCAGCGTGGTCTTGCAGCCATTCGAACAGTGCGTACACACCGTCGAGACGTACGCCATTTCCCACGGCCGCGTCTTATACCGGTACGTTCCGCTGGTCAGAGCGCCCACCGGGCAGATATCGATGCACATTCCGCACTCTTCGCACTCCAGGTGATCCTGGCGATTTGGAATGATCACGCTGTTCGCCCCGCGCATGCCCACTCCGAGCGCCTTCACGTCCATGCCTTCATCGCAAACGCGCACGCACCGGAAGCATAGAATGCATCGCGGCGCATCGTAATAAACCAGCTCCGACCATTTTTCTTCCGGCCGGTGAATTTTTTCTTCCACGAAGCGGCTGGAGTCCGCGCCGTAGCGGAACACCATGTCCTGCAATTCGCACTCGCCGCCTTTGTCGCACACCGGGCAATCCAGCGGATGATTCGTCAGCAGGAATTCCAGCATGTACTTGCGCGCCTGACGCACCTGCTCAGTATCCGTTCGAACGATCATGCCTTCCGTCGCCACCAGTGTGCACGCCGTCTGCAGCTTCGGCGCTTTTTCCACTTCCACCAGGCACATGCGGCATGCCGCCTGCAGAGACAGTCCGGGGTAGTAGCAGAAGGACGGTACTTCCGTCCCCATGCGCCGCGTCGCTTCAATCACCAGCGTTCCTTGCGGCACCTGCACTTCGCGTTCGTTGATTTTCAGCTTGATCAGTTTCTGTTCGGCCATGGATTCCTATCGCGATCCAACCAGCGCCCCCGCGGATTTGTACGGGCAGCGCCCCCTCAGGTGATCTTCGAATTCACCGCGCCATTTCTTCATGATGCTGATCGTGGGCATCGCCGCCGCGTCTCCGAGAGGGCAGAAGGTGCGTCCCAGCATGTTCTTTGCCAGGTCTGCGATCATGTCAATGTCTTCCACGCGTCCCATGCCGGCGTGAAAGCGCTCCAGAGTCTTCCGCAGCCAGGTCGTCCCCTCGCGGCACGGGATGCACCAGCCGCACGATTCGTGCGCGTAGAAGTGCATAATCCGCCGCGCCATATCCACCATGCAGGTGTCTTCGTCCATGATCACCATGCCGCCGGATCCCAGCATGGAACCCGCTTTCGCTACGGAGTCATAGTCCATCGCAATATCGATTTCGTCCGCGGTCAGCAGCGGACAGGAACTTCCTCCGGGAATCACGGCCTTCAGCTTCTTTCCATCAGGGATTCCTCCGGCCACGTCGTAGATGAACTTTTTCATGTTCATCCCCAGCCGCACTTCGTAGATTCCCGGCCTGTTGACGTGTCCCGCGACGCACAGCATGCGCGTGCCGCCGTTTTTCGGCGTGCCGCGGCTGGCGTATGCATCGCCGCCTTCGCGAATAATCGAGGGCACGGCGCTCAGCGTTTCCACGTTATTGATGATCGTCGGGCATCCGTACAATCCCACCACGGCCGGGAAGGGCGGCTTGATCCGCGGATAGCCGCGCTTGCCTTCCAGCGACTCCATCAGTGCGGATTCCTCGCCGCACTCGTACGCGCCTGCTCCAGTGTGCACCAGCAAATCGAAATCAAATCCCGAGCCGAGAATATTTTTTCCCAGGTACCCGCGCTCGTACGCTTCGGCAATCGCTCCGTCCACGATGTCCAGCACGTAGCGGTATTCTCCGCGGATATAAATAAAACCCTGGTGCGAGCCGATGGCGCGTCCCGCAATCACCATTCCCTCGATCAACTGGTGCGGGTCCATCTCCATCAGCGGACGGTCCTTGCACGTTCCTGGTTCGGATTCATCCGCGTTGCAGATTACGTACTTGGCCTTCGGCGTGTCCTTGGGCACGAACGACCACTTCATTCCCGTAGGAAAGCCGGCGCCGCCACGCCCGCGAAGGTTCGATTTCTTCACTTCCTCGATGATCGACTCCGGCGTCATCTCCTTCAGCGCTTTCTCCAACGCTTTGTAGCCGCCTTGCATTAGGTAGACGTCGATCTTGTGCGAGTCCTTCATCCCCCATCGCCGGCTGATGAGCGGCGTTTCCAGTTCGTGCCGTTCGTGCAGTGCACCGGAAATCACCGGCTCGGGCGCGGGATGTTTCCCGGCATCGAGTTCCTCGATAATGCGGTCAAACTTAAGCGGCGTGAGGTTTTCGTAGAAATCGTAGTTTACCTGCATCGCGGGCGCACCCGTGCAGGCGCCGATGCATTCCACTTCTTCCAGCGAGAAAACTCCGTCGGCGGTGGTTTCCTTGTGTCCGATCTCCAGCCGCCTCTTGGCGCGCTCCAGAAGCTCGTTTCCGCCTTTCAGCATGCACGCCACGTTGGTACAAATCTGCACGTGATGCTTGCCCCACGGCCTGCGGTGCAGCATCGAGTAGTACGCCAGCGTCTCTTCGATCTGCACGTTGTTCAGGTCCAGCTGCCGTCCGATCTCCGCGATCATCTCGTCGCTCACACAGCCGTACTCGTCCTGCGCGTACATCAGCATGGGGATCAGCGCGCTGCGCTTGACCGGATAGCTGTTCTGCAGCTTCTCAAATTTGGCCGAAAGTGCTGGGGAGAGTTCCATGATTACCTGTCGACTTCTCCAAGAACGATGTCGATCGTCCCGATGCAGGCGATCACGTCCGAAATCAACTGTCCTTCAATCAATTTCGGCAGCGCCTGCAAATTAATGTAGGAAGGCGAGCGGAAATGCACGCGGAGCGGCTTTGGCGAGCCGTCGCTGGCCACGAAACAGCCCAGCTCTCCGCGGGGGGACTCCACGGTAACAAATGCTTCGCCCGGCGCCGGCGAAAATCCTTCCGTAAAAATCTTAAAGTGGTAGATGAGCGCTTCCATCTCCGTCTTCATCTTTTCGCGCTGCGGCGGAATGATCCCCGGCGCGTTCGCCTTGATTGGCCCTTCATCTTTGATCTTGTCGAATGCCTGACGGATGATCTTCAGGCTTTCGCGCATTTCCGCCACGCGCACCAGGTACCGCGCGTAACAATCCGATTCCGTCCGCGTCGGCACGTCAAAGTTGAATTCCTCATAGCTCGAATACGGAAACGCTTTGCGGTTGTCGTAAGCCACGCCCGCCGCGCGCAGCGTGGGCCCGCTCATGCTCAAAGCAATCGCATCATCCAGAGAGATATATCCCACGCCTTTGGTGCGCCCGATCCAGATGCGGTTTTCCGTCAGCAGCGTCTCGTATTCGTCCACGCGGCTCGGCATCATTTTCAGGAACCGCTCGACCGCTTGCCGCCAACCGGCCGGCGGATCCAGCGCGACGCCGCCGATTCGAATGTAGCTGGTCATCATGCGTTGGCCCGTAAATAGTTCGAAAATCTTCAAAATCTCTTCGCGCTCACGGAAACAGTACAGAAAAACCGACATCGCTCCCAGGTCGATCGCATGCGTGCCAAGCCACACCAGGTGCGAAGATATTCGCTGCAGCTCCACCATCATGACGCGGATGTATTGCGCGCGCTTCGGCACTTCCAGCCCGAGGAGCTTTTCCACCGCCAGGCAGTACACCAGGTTGTTTCCGAGCGGATTCAGGTAATCCATCCGGTCGGTCAGCGTAATGGCTTGTGAATACGTCTTGTCTTCGCAGGACTTTTCAATTCCGGTGTGCAGGTAGCCGAGATCAGGAATGGCTTTCACCACCGTCTCGCCGTCCAGTTCCAGCAAAATCCGCAGCACCCCGTGCGTCGACGGGTGCTGCGGTCCCATGTTGAGGACCATTGTTTTTGCCGTTCCGACTGCGGTCTCAACAGTGGTCATGGCGTGCTGCTTTTCCTGAACAATTCACCCGTGTTTGGCACGTCTCGATAGCCTTCCACGGGATAATCTCTGCGCAAGGGATGGCCCTCCCAGTCTTCTGGAAGTAAGATGCGCCGCAAATCCGGATGGCCCGAAAAGCGAATGCCGAAAAGGTCAAAAATTTCCCGCTCCAGCCAATTCGCGCCCGGCCACACCGGAACCAGTGAATCGACAACCGGATCGTTGCCGCTAAGCCACGCCCGCAGCCGCACTTTTTCTCGCCGCGGGATGGAAACCAGGTGATAGTTCAATTCGAATCGCGGCTCCGCGGGATAGCGGTCCACGCAAGTGGCGTCGGTCAGGAAGTTGTACTGCAGCTTGGCGTCTTGGCGGCAATGTTCTGCTGTGGCTCGCAGGAGTTCGCGCGGCACCACGATGGTGGTTTCTCCCCGGAATTCAAGCACTTCCGCGACCGCTTTCGGGTTCCACGAACGCAGGCACTCAGCGACAACATTAGCGTTTTTACTGGCAGGCTCCGTCACGATTTAGAATCCCACTTGCGCCGTCTATTTATGCCAGTCCAGCGCGCCCTTTTTCCAAAGATACAAATAACCGACCAACAGGATGGCGATGTAGAGCATCATCTCCCCGAAGCCGTACCACCGCAAACTGCGAAAAATGTAGGCCCAGGGGTATAGGAAAATGGCTTCCACATCAAACAAAATGAATACCATCGCTACGAGGTAAAATTTAACCGAGAAGGGCTCTCGCGCGTCGCCCGTGGGCTCCATGCCGCATTCATACGGCTGCTGCTTGGCCCGGCTCGGACGCCTCCAGCCCACTAAAACGGAAACAGTTGTCAACGCACCGGCGAGCACCGTGGCAATGAGCAGGTGTAAGAGAAGCGGAGCATAGGTATGTAATCCGGAACCACTCATAGGCGAAGAGTTATAATAACGATTCGAGCGCCACTCGGTCAAATCGCGACGGGAGAATGCTGCGAAGGGCCTTAAGCTTTTGCAGGTCGGGACGAGCAGCGAAATGCTTTTCGGTCACAATTCGAACGTGCAGGCAGGGGGCACGACCTATCACGTGCAAACGGAAGATCGCGGCACCACCAACGCGCTCATTGATACCACTGTTTATTTTAACGGACGTGTCTTGCACCGCAGAACGAATAACTATTTTGATCTGCTTCCGCTGAGTCCCCACCGCGAGCAAGCCCTAAAGCAGCGTCTCGACGAACAGCATCGTGCCGTTGTCGAGGAGCTTCGAACGGGTGCGCTGCATCTCGCACTGCCGCGGGAAGAAAAGGCTGCTCCAGCATCGGCCAAACCGGCAACCGCATCCGCAACTGGAGTTCTCTCCCTGGAATTGCTCAATGCCAAGACCTGGCTCACCGGCAAACGCGCCCTCCTGCAGATTGCGGTTCGAAATGAAGCGCACCAGGCAGTGGGCAACGCTACTGTGATTGCCCGCGTGGATGGCGCTGCTGAGGCCACCCAGTTTTCCGCCAAAACCGGCGACTTCGGACATGCCCAATTCGAGTTTGATATGCCTCGCCTTGCAGGTGCCGAACCGGCTCTGGTCATCGAAGCATCGAAAGGAAATGCTCGGGGGCATTTGCGCTTTCAGTTGCGCAGCAAGCCCCGCGTGCCTTCGGCCAGTTAGCAAATGCAGACAACCATTTCCATTGTGGTGAACGGAGAAAATCGCGCTGCACAGCCCGGTGCCACGGTCATAGACTTGCTCCACGACCTGGGACTCGATTCCGGGCGCGTAGCCATCGAGCGAAACCTGGAGATTTTGCCGCGTCCGAAATGGACCGAAACCCGGATTGCACCGGGTGACCGCTACGAGATCGTGCAGTTTGTCGGTGGCGGCTAGAAGGCTCTCTTCAAAGATCAAATTCCTTTCAGCAGGTGCCCCATTTTTCGTTTTTTCGTTTTCAGGTAGGCGCGGGAAATTTTTGAAACGCGAGGCTGGCATGGCACGCGTTCGACAACGCGAATCCCCGAGCTCTCGAGCTGGCGCACTTTTTCCGGATTGTTGGAAAGCAGGCGAATCTTCGTCGCGCCAAGTTTTTTCAGGATTTGCGCCGAAAAATCGTAATCGCGCGCGTCCGCGGCGAATCCCAGCGTTTCATTGGCTTCCACCGTGTCCATGCCGCCGTCCTGCAGTTCGTAGGCCCGCAATTTGTTCATCAATCCGATGCCGCGGCCTTCCTGCGGAAGATAGAGCAGAATCCCTGAGGACGCTTGCCCGATTTTTTTCAGCGACAATTCAAGTTGCGCGCGGCAATCGCACCGCAGTGAAGTCAGAACGTCGCCGGTCAGGCACTGAGAGTGAACGCGCACCAGCGGCGTGGACTTGCCGTTCATACTGCCGCGTACCAGGGCGACCGCTTCCTCCTGCAGGCCTCGCCCCTGGAAGCCATAAATGGTGAAGCGCCCGTAGCGTGTGGGCAACGCGGCATGCGCGACCATTCGCACGCCGGTAGCTTTCCTCTTCGGCTTCTTCTCTTGTCGTGATTTTGCGCGCATGGCGAAACGAGAAGTATAGCAGGGACTCTTGTGGCGAACCGATTCGGCTGGCGCTGCCATGGCTGATTCCTTCCCCCGTTTCCTGCGCGGCCCCATGCGAATTCTGCCATCTTTACATCCAGCGGCGGATTGATTAGCGTTAGCCTGGGACTCGCGGCGAAAAAATGGAAACAGCTATACCCATTCGTGACCTCCTGTTCACCCTGCTGCTGAAGGTGGGCGTAGCCTCGTCCATCTCCGCGTTGCTGGCGCGGTGGAACGCTTTTCGGCGCGTGCTCTTCACCGAGGAGCGCGACCCCGACCAAAAACTCAAGTTGATGCTGTTCATGACACCGGCGCTGATCGTCGGCGTGACGTTGCGGCTCGTGGGCGGTCCCTCCTACGCCTTTGCGGATTTGTCGCTCGAAGGCGCTTTTCTGATGGGACTGCTCGGTGGGCGCGTGGTGGGGCCGATCGGTGGCGCGATCATCACCATTCCGGCGCTGATTTCGCACGAATGGCTCGCCATGCCCGCGGCGTCAACCGCGGGGCTGCTCGGCGGGTTGATCCGCCAGGCGATTCCCAACAAGGAAGATCTCTGGAATTTCGGCCCGTTCACGTTCCTGAATATTCCGAAAGCGACGATGCGCCTGTTGCGCAAAGCGGAATTGTCATGGGAGATGGCCCCACTGGGTGCGTGTGTGGGCCTGGAGCTAGGCCGCGTGGCGCTGGTGCTGGCGACCAAACCGAAGTGGCTCTTCGCGGTTGACTCGCACTGGGACTGGTGGCTCGTCCTGGTGCTGATTGCCACGCTGATGTCCGTAGCCTCGCCGCTAAAAATTTGGAACAACACGCGCATCGAGATGAACCTGGAGCAGCACCAGCAGTTGCTTCTGAAAGCGCGCATGGACGCGCTGTCCAGCCAGATCAATCCGCACTTTCTGTTTAACACGCTGAACACCGTTTCCGCGCTGATCCGCTTCGATCCCGATTCGGCGCGCGGCGTGGTCCTGAAGCTGAGCAACATTCTTCGCCGACTCCTGCGCAAGCACGAAACCTTTGTGCCGCTACGCGAGGAGTTGCAATTCATCGACGACTATCTGGACATCGAGGTGGCGCGCTTCGGGAAAGACAATCTGGACATCGTGAAGCACATCGACGAAGCGGCGCTGGAATCATTTGTGCCCAGCATGCTGCTCCAGCCGATGGTGGAGAATTGCCTGAAACATGGCCTCGCGCCGAAGCTGGGCGGCGGGAAAATCGAACTGCGAACAACGAACAGCGACGGGCGTCTGCGCATCGAAATCGAAGATAACGGCGTGGGTATCTCGGAAGAAAAAATGCCGCATGTCTACGTGGAAGGCATCGGGCTGAGCAATGTGCGCGAACGGCTGCGCGTGCTGTACGGAACCGATTTTCATTTGGACATCGAGAGCCGGCCGGGTGAGGGAACCGTCATTCGAATTGAGATCCCAGAGTTGGTCTCGACAATGCAGGAAGTCCGATGAGTTGGATTTGGTTGTAGATATAGCAAGACAGGAGCAAACTAAAGACGTGGCCCCTCTCAATGCGCGGCCTTGGAATCCAATGTCCCCTGGGATGGGCGCTTGGCTATCTGCTGGTTCTGATGCGAAACTATAGGGAGAGCCCCAGTGCTGAACGATCGTCACGGGGTGTACAATGCATGAGGAATTGTGAACAGTATGAAATCAGAAAACGGAAAATCAGTGGTGGCAGTACGCGGCCGTGGGGTACGAGCTACGCCTGAACAGGCGCGTGAGATGTGCACCTGTGGGCATCGCGCCTCCAGCCACGCGGCGCTGAAGTATTCCTGCCAGGCCCCCGGCGATCACAAAGGCTTCTGTCCTTGTATGCGGTTTCTCTCGGCGAAAGAATGGCGGGGAAGTAAGGCCAAGGCCTCGTAGCAAATCCTCCGCACAAAGATTTGCAAAGCCGCGCTAAGCGACCGCCGACGAAAGAGAAGCAACCCTGCGTGCTTGACGAATTCCCCGCGATAAATCGAATTGCCCAGTTCTAGGCTCTTGCGGACTTGGCGAGGGGCCGCGCCGTCTTCGATTCCCAATTCTTCCGCAACTCTTCGCGTTTTTTGAGCACGAAGGCCTTGGCCCCTTCGAAATTGGCGTAAACGCGCGTGCCCTTGATGGTGTTACAGGGGGTGCAGCAGGCTACCAGGTTGCCAGGTTCTTTCTTCCCTTTGCGAGCCCGCGGAACAACGAAATCCACGCGCATGACCAGAGCGTTCTCAAAACTGGCGCGTCCGTCCAATCCGCAGTACTGACAGCGATAGTCGTCGCGTTCCAGAATCTTCACGCCTTCTTGCAGGGTTACCGGCGAGTCCACCAGGGATAGGGTCATCAGGCTTAGTGGCATGAGGGTACCTCCAAAAGCGGAAATCTTTGTGAGCAGGCGGGAGCTTGCGACTTCCACTTTCCTTGCGCAAGACCATAGGGCTGTGCGCGTTTCGTGTCAAGCCGAGAAACGATCTTGGCAGTGGGTCAATCTCCGGTGACGACTAAAGATTCACCAGAACGCTCCACCTTTAGTCCGGCCCGATATTGCGATGAGACGGTGTCTATTCGTCGCGCAAGGCCACCATGGGGTCCACTTGTGTCGCGCGTCGCGCGGGGATGTAGCAGGCAAGCAACGCGGACAGCAGGAGCACTGCGGCGACCGCGCTGATGGCCGCAGGATCGATGGCGTTGACTTGATACAAGAGGGTCTTCATTACGTGGCCGACAAAGTACGTACCGCCCAGGCCCACGCCCAAACCAATCAGCGCGAGCAGCATTCCTTCACCAAGCACCAG
>Ga0209266_1000090_pt1 | contig 76636 bp, 63 predicted proteins | sample GraSoiAngelo_132_FD_185889 | JGI IMG/M metagenome (GOLD analysis project Ga0209266, IMG submission 185889) | Grasslands soil microbial communities from the Angelo Coastal Reserve, California, USA - 14_0929_02_40cm (SPAdes) (version 2) | ecosystem: Environmental > Terrestrial > Soil > Grasslands ...
CGCCAGCGAGGCCGGCCGGGTTGAAGAAGATGGCCGAGCCATCGGCGCACGGCGCCGCCACGCCCGTCCCGGCGCGCCCCATCGAGCACGTGCCTTGCTCGTAGATCCCGAACCCCTGCGCGCCGAGCAGGGCGGGGAAGCCGGCGAACACGAACAGCGCATACCCTGCAGAACGCCGCATACGTATGTCTCCGGATGGCTTTGGGACAGGTGGTGGAATCGGCTGGTACAGGGTAGCATTGGCCCGAATCCTTGTCAAACCCATGCGTGACAAAGCGTCAGCGTTGTTCCGCGCGACGTTCGCCGTCGCGCCGCGGGCGGCGGCGTCGGCTCCCGGGCGCGTCAACCTCATCGGTGAGCACACGGACTACAACGGTGGTCCCGTGCTGCCGGTGGCGCTCGCGGCGCGGACGAGCGTCGCCGTCGGGCCGGCCGAAGCGGGCGTGCTCGAAGTCGTGTCGGCCCGGGACGGACGACTCGAGCGCGTGGATTACAAGGAAGGGCGACCGGCGGGGTGGGGCGCGTACGTCGCCGGCGTGATGCGGGAGCTCCTCGCCGCCGGAGCGGCACCGGCGGGCGGCGGGGCGCGCGTGGCGGTCGCGGGCGACGTGCTGGTCGGGGCGGGACTGGGGTCCTCGGCGGCCCTGACCGTGGCGAGCGCCAAGGCGCTGAACCTGCTCGCGCAGCCCCCCGCGCCGCTCTCGCCGCGCCAGCTCGCCGGCGTGGCGTTTCGCGCCGAGCACGACCACGTCGGGGTGCACTGCGGCATCATGGATCCGATGATCGCGGCGCTCGCCAAGCCCAACCACGCCTTGCTCCTGGAATGCAGCTCGATCGCGACCCGCCAGATCCCGTTCCGCCGGCGCTTGCTGCTGGTCGACACCGGCGCGCGACACGATCTGGTGAAGGGCGACCTGAACCGCCGCCGCGCCGAGTGCGAGGCCGCGGTCGCCCGGCTGCGGCTGGAGCTGCCGGAGCTCGTGTGGCTCTCGAGCTGGCCGGCGGAGTGGCTGCCCCGGCTCAAGCGGGCGCTGCGCGAGCCGGTGCGCTCGCGGGCGCTGCACGTCGTGGGCGAGACGGCGCGCACCCGCTTCGGGGCGCAGCTGCTCGCCCGGGGTCAGGTCAAGCGGTTCGGCCAGCTGCTGTACGAGTCGCACGAATCCTGCCGCCGCCTCTACGCCTGCAGCACGCCGGAGCTGGATCTGATCGTAGCGGCCGCGAAGCGGGCTGGAGCGCTCGGCGCGCGGCTCACGGGTGCGGGCTGGGGCGGCGCCGCGATCGTGCTGGTGGAGCGGCCCCGCGAAGGCCGCGTCGCCGCGGCGATCCGCCGCGCGTTCGCGCGCGCCTACGGGTGCGAGCCGGAGATCACGGTCGTGAGCCCGTCGGGGGGAGTGCGGAGAGAAGCGGTGCGGTGAACACCCGGGCTGAGAGCCCGGGCTCGGCGAAGAGTGCGCCCTCTAAGGGCGCACCCTCCACGTTACGTTAATGCCCTCCAAGAAATATGTTTGGGTGCGTGGGACGCCTCCTCGCTGTCGCGGTCGTTCTGGCGAGTGTCGTACCTGTGCTCGGACAGGCACAGTGCCCCGACGGATCGCCGGCGCCGTGCCGGTCAGCGGCCGTCGCCGCACCGGCGCTCACCAGCGTCGCCGTGCTCTACTTCGACAACGCGTCACCCGATTCGACGGACGACTATCTCGCGGAAGGACTGACCGAGGCGATCATCGCCCAGCTCGGCCAGGTCGGGCGGATTTCCGTCAAGTCGCGCTCCGCGGTACGGCGTTTCCGCGGCGCGAACGTCCCTGATCCCCCGGTGATCGGCCGGACTCTCGGCGTCGCGTATATCGTGACCGGCAGCGTACAACGCGCGGACCGCGCCTTGCGCGTCACGATCGAGCTGGCGCACGCCACGACCGGTATGCGCGTGTGGGGCGACCAGTTCATCGGCGTCGACGACAGCCTGTTCGCGCTCCAGGACGACATCGCCCGGCGGGTGGCGGAAGGTGTGGCAGGACGGCTCCTCCCCGCCGAGCGCCGGGCGGTCGCCGCGGTGCGGCTGACGCGCAACCCGGATGCCTACGAGCACTTCCTGCGCGGGAACTACGGTCTCGCCCAGCGCACCTCCACCGGGCTGGCGCGGGCGACGGCGGAGTATCGGCAGGCGGCGGCGCTCGACTCGGGATTCGTGTCGACGCTGGCCCGCGTCGGACTCGCGTACGCACTGCGGCTCGACTGGAGCTGGGATGCGAGCGGGGCGCCTCCGGCCGACAGCCTGCTGGATCGCGGCATGGCCGCGGCGGACGAGGCGCTGCGGCGCGACCCTTCTAACTCCGATGGCTGGCTCGCCCGGGGATATCTGCTCCAGTTCCGGCATCCTCGGACCTGGGACGGCGTGATCGCGGCGCTGGCGCGGGCCGTCTCGCTCGATCCTCGGAACGCCGAGGCGTGGCACCAGTTGGGGGACGCGGCGACGGTCATGGGTGACGACTCGACCGCGGTCACGGCCTGGCGACGCGCGCTGGCGATCGATCCCGGGCGCCCCATCACGCTCCGCGCCTACGCACAAATGGTCGTACCGGCCGAGGCCGCGTCACTCTTGGACAGCGCGCTGGCGGTCGACCCGGGCTTCCTGTTGGCGCGGCTGAGCCGTGCCGACGCACGGCTCGCCCAAGGCGATACCTCCGCTGCCCGGCGCGACCTCGAGGCCTCTCGCTGCGAAGGATGTGCGGCGGACATGTGGCCGTCGTGGACGGCATGGCATGCGCTCACGCTCGGCTCGCTCGGCGACACGGTAGCCGCCAGGATCGAGGCGGACTCGGTGCTCGGCCGTCTCCGCCTCGCGGGAGGCCTCAGCTGGCGAGTGGGGGTGCCGCTCGCCTTCCACTACCTGCAGCTGGGCGACTCGGCCACGGCATTGGACCTGCTCGAGCGGATCGCTCCGCGTGGTGTCAAGCTGTGGTCCCTGTTCACAGGCGACCTAAGCGCCGCGTTCTATCCTGTGGCGTCCAGCCCACGGTTCCGCCAGATCGTGTCCGACGCGACGCCACCGTGGCTGCCACCGGAGGCGGAGGTCTTCGACCTGCCTACCTCGGCGACGATGCGGACTCGTTGGGTGGGAAGCTACACCGGCCTGTATGGACGCGTGCGCATCTACGCGCGCCACGACAGTCTCATCGTAGCGCTCGAGGGCCGGGAACTGGGGCGGTTGCTGTACCAGGGAGGCAGCACGTTCGTCGCCTCCTTCGACCACGGCATCCGGATCGTGTTCGGCGCTGGTGGCGTACCTGTGGAGGGGTTCAGCGCCAGCCGCCGCAAGCGCGTTCTGATGTACCGGCGGGTGGAGTAGCGCACCAAAGCCGCCGTCGAGACCGAGGCGTCGCGGAGTCGGCGTATAAGCTGATAAGTTTTGGACGCGGCCGGGGTGGCGAAATCGGTAGACGCAAGGGACTTAAAATCCCTTGGGGGGCAACCCCCGTGCAGGTTCGAGTCCTGCCCTCGGCATCCTCGTTGTGACCCAGCGCACGGCACTCCCGGTCGAATGCTATATCATTGTCCCACAGTAGCATCCACCGTGCGGACCGGGCGCGCCCCCGCGAAATCCAGCACATCGCCACAACCTCCGTACCTGCCGAGGGGGCGTGTAGCGCGTGCAGTGGGCCCGGTTGCAGACCGATCTGAACATCGAGATCCGCCGGGGTGCGTGGTATCGCATCCGCCAGCTCGGGTCGCTCCAGGCCATCATCGAAGTCCGGGGTCGGCAGTTCGAGGTGCCCGCCCCATTCATCGAGGTCATCGAGAAGCCGCCCCGCAAGTGGACAGTCGTTCCCCGGCCCCGTGACGCGGTGCGCCTGCCGGCGACCTGGGGAGACCGCTACGCCGTGTGCCCGAGCTGTCGCGAGCGGCAGCAGATTGTGGGCCGCCCGCGGCGCATGACCTGCCAGCGCTGCCGCGGAGAATTCCAGGTGGGCTGGAAGGAGTCGGCCCCGGGGCCTACTTAGCCGGCAGCTGCCACACCTCCACCCGATCCTGCTGCAGGATCGGGATCAGCACACGGTTGCGCTTGGTGTCGAGCCCGATGTCGGCGGGCGAGGGCACACCGCTGATCAGCCGCGCCACCTTGCCGCTCGCCACCACGTCCACGGTCGAGTCGGCCCAGCTCGAGGCGATGATCCGCCCGTCGGCCAGCACCTCGACGCCGTCCCAGGCTCCCGGTCCCCGTGCGATCACCGTCGGCGCCTTGTCGCCCGACTTCCATGAAAACACCGCCGGCCCACCGAACGACACGACGACGAAGCTCGCGTTCGCGGCGTCCCAGGTGATCCCGTTCGGCCGGTCGAGGGTGTCGCCCTGCGCCGCCACGCTCACCTCACGCTTCGGGCCGACCCGGAAGATGCGGTCCGGACCGGGATGGCTGACGTTGCCCGTGGCATCGATCAGAATCCCGGTGTCGGTGACGTACAACGCGCCGTCCGGGCCGACAGCCAGATCGTTCAAGAACTTTGCGCCGAGCTTCGCGAGATCCACGGTCGCGACGGGCGCGCCGGTGCGCTTGTTGAAACCGCGCACCGCGTCGATGTCGGCGACCCACAGCGTGTCGCCCACGAGCGCGGTGCCTTTGGGACCGTTGAGCGTGACGCCGCCGCGCCCCCCGGCCACGAAGGCCAGCGAATCCACCGTGCCGTCGGGACGGATCCGGCTGATGAAGCCGTTGTTATCCTTGGCCGAGGGATTGCCGTTGATGTTGGTGACGAAATACAGGTCCAAGTCCGGGTCGTACTTGACGGACTCGGGCGTTTTGAAGCCCGGGACCGTCAGGACCCGGGTGGCCCCGGTCGCCGGCGGCGGCTTCCGCTCGCACGCCGCGGCCGCGAGCGCCAGCGCGAGCCCGGCGGCGATGAGGCGTTGCTTCATCGGATGACGCTCCTGTGTTGAGTCACGGCAGTGTAACAGGGGGCGCGGGGACCTGACAATCTCCTGACCCGGCCCGTGCAACCTTTTCGGGGCCTCCTACGTCTTACATGACGAAGTCGCTGTCGCGCCGTCGCAACAGCCCTTAGGAGGCACCATATGCGGATCTATGCTCTGTTGCTCGGCGTCGTCTTCACCAGCGCCTACGCGTACGCCGCCCAGGTCGCGGTGTCGTCCGTAGGCACCAATCGTCATGCCGACAGCCGGCCCGTGGCGGCGGCGGCCGCAGACAACGCGACCGACCGGATCTGGTACGGCGGCGTGCTCGACCCGATTACCGTGGAGTCGGGAGGCGGCCCCGCGAAGACCAGCGTGGTGAACAAGAGCCGTTTGCTCGACCGCCCCGCCGCACACTGCTTCACGGCTGTTTCCTAGCGGTTCTGGGGGGGGCTGCGGCCCCCCTTTCCTTCTTCTCTCTCCCGGAAACCCCATCTCCCAAACTCCCGTACGACCTGCCAGTATCAAGGCGAGATCGCCGGGGGTGGGATCATGAGCGCGTTCTGGGACGCGTGGCGCAAGGAGATCATTCGGGGGGCGACGCTGTTCGGCGCCGTCCTGGTCCTCTTTATCTTGGTGCGCTACGCCGTCGTGCGGGTGCGGCAGCGCGTGGCCGAGCAGTGGCCGGTCGCGCTGAAGGATCTGGGAGACTTGCGGGAGCTGAAGAAGCTGAGCGAGCTGAAGCACGTCAGGGGCATCGATATCGATTCGGACCGAGACCCTCGCGCCGGCCCGCGCGACACGGCGGCCGATCAGTGGCATTATCGTGGCCGGCTGGGCCCCCGGCAGTGGGTGTGGATCGGCAACACGAACGGGTCTGTGACGGTGGAGCCCGCGAAGGGTCCGTGGCTCGAAGTGACGGCGGTGAAGACGTACCACCGGTCCGACCCCGCCCGGGTACGGATCGAGACGGATTCGTCGCCTGAAGGCATCGCGATCTGCGCGCTGTGGGAGGGGGGCGGCGGGCAGTGCGCGGCCGGAGACTTCAAGCCGTCCGCGCTGCGCCGTAACGACGTCGCGGTGGACTTCCGGGTGCGGCTCCCCGCGGGGGCGCGGCTCGATGCCATGACGGTCAGCGGCGCCGTCAGCGTCGCCCATGCGAGCGCGCCCTTGGTCGCCGCCACGGTGAATGGCGCGATCGATGCCGAGACGTCCGCCGGGCCGGTGCGGGCGATGTCGGTGAACGGCAGCGTGCGGGCCCGCATGAGCGCCTTCGGCGATACGGGTGAGGTGTCGCTCCTCACGGTGAACGGCGCCGCGACCGCCGAGCTGCCCCGGCGGCTCGACGCGGACGTGGAAGCGACCACGATGAACGGGTCGATCGAGACGGACTACCCGCTCGAGGTGACGGGCAAGATCGGCAAGCACCTCCGGGGCACCGTCGGGGCGGGCGGGCGCAAGGTGCACATCACCACCGTGAATGGCGCGATCAGTCTGAAGAAGGCGACCTAGGGACCCGGGGTGAGGTAGCGGGCGATCTCGGCGGGAAAGCTCCGCACGTCGATCGGCTTCGCGACGTAGCCGTCGAACCCCGCCGCCAGCGTCTTCTCCCGGTCGCCGGGCATCGCGTGCGCCGTGAGGGCGACCACCTTCCAGGGGTGGTTGCCCTCCATCTTTTTGACGTCATGCAGCACCCTGTACCCGTCGCGGCCCGGCAGCTGAATGTCGAGCAGTACGAGCGCAGGTGGGGGCTGCTCGGCGAGTAGCGTGGCGACGAGCAGCTCTCCCGATGTGAGTCCCACCACCCGGTGGCCCTTCATCGTGAGCAGCGCGGTGATGAGCTTCAAGTTGTCGGGCTGGTCCTCCACCACCACGATCGTCGCCATCTACGCGGACTCCGGCCGGAGCGCGGCCTGCGGCAGGGTGAACCAGAAGGTGCTGCCCTTGCCCAGCTCGCTGTCGACGCCGATGGTGCCGCCGTGCAGCTCGACGAGCCGCTTCGAGAGCGCGAGGCCCAGGCCGGTCCCCTCGTAGCGCCGGCTGGGGCTCGCGTCGAGCTGGACGAACTCCTGGAACAGCTTGGCCTGGTCGTCCGGCGCGACGCCAATGCCGGTGTCGGTCACCGCGACGCGCACGCTCCGCCCGCCCGCCTCGAGCCGGCCGCTCAGCGTGATGCGGCCGCCGTCGGTGGTGAACTTGATCGCGTTGGAGAGCAGGTTCAGGAGGATCTGGCGCAGCCGCCCGTGGTCCGCGGTGACGGTCACGGACTCCTCGGGCGGCTCGAGCTCGAGCCTGTGGTGGCGGGCCTCGAGCTGCGCCCGCACGGTGTCGGCGGCTTCGCGCAACACGCCGTCGAGGACGAGCGGCTCGAGCCGCAGTTGCATCCGGCCGGCGGCGATCTTCGAGAGGTCGAGCAGCTCGTTGATGAGCTCGAGCAGGTGACGGCCGTTGCGTGCGATCGTCTCGAGGTAGTCGCGCTGGGTCTCGGTGAGGGGCGGGCTCTCGGGCGACGCCATCGTGAGCAGCAGGTCGCTGAACCCGATCACGCTGTTGAGGGGCGTGCGCAGCTCGTGGGACACGTTCGCGAGGAACTGGTCCTTGAGCTTGCTGGCCTGGTCGAGCGCCGCGTTCAAGCGGGTCAGCTCGGCGTGCTGCTCCTCGAGCTTGTCGTTCAGCGTGGTGAGGATCGCGTTTTGGGACTCGAGGCGCTGGGCGGCGTGCCGCACCTCGACCGCGAGGCGGCGCGTGTGCTGATGGGCGGACTCGCGCTCGCACGCGATGGCGAGGTTGGGTGCGGCCTCCTCGAGCGCGGCCCGCGCGTCGACGCTCAGGTCTCCGGCGAGCGTCACGACGAGGAGCCCGACGAGCCGCTCGCGCGAGCGCAACGGCACCACGGCCAGGCCTCCTCCCCCCCCGCCCCCCCCGGTGCCGTCGGAGAGATGCAGCGCGCTGCGGACCGGATCGGCCGCGGCCCCCGTGTAGTGAATCACGTTGACGGCGTCTCCCACGAGCTGGCGCAGCACGTCGCGCGACAGCGGCCGGGCGGTGGCGCGGCGCACGGCCGACGGGGCCCATTCGTTCGTGTCGTAGCTCGGCTGGTACAGCGCGAGCGCCCCGGCCCCGGTGACGGCCGCGAGCAGCTCGAGCGCGGGACCGAAGCTGCCGCCGCTGCCCGCCCCGGAGTCGCTGGGCGGCGCGTTCAGCGCCGTCAACAGGCGGGCGGTGTGGTCCTGCATCCGCTCGCGCCAGGCGAGCGCGGCGGCCATCCGGTTCAGGCCGCGCGCGATCATCCCGAACTCCTCGGGCTGCTTCTCGTCGAGCCGCTCGTCGTATTTGCCGGCCGCCGCACGCTCCAGGGCCCCCACCACGTGCGCGAACGGCGCCGCGAGCCGACCGCGGTTGTACCACAGCGCCACGCCCAGCACCACCAGCAGGATCACAAAGATGACCGAGGTCTGGACGGCCGTCTGGATCGCGTCGTCGCCCACTTCGACCGTGAGCTCGCGCATCGCCGCCAGCTCGCTCCGGAACGCGGGCGCGACGGAGGCGCGGTCCAGGTCCTCGAGGCGCTGGGTGAGCACGACCATCGCCGCCTGGGTGCGGCGGGCACTCTGCCATGTGGCGATGAGGCTCGCCAGGCCGGCGACGGCAATCCCGAGAAATGCGACCGCGAACACACGGCTGAAGCTCGGCGCCTTGAGGGTGATCATCGGCGGATCTATAAATGGGGGAGCGTGCCGCCCCGGGACAAGAGCGCGGCGTACCGCGGCTGCTGGCGGCCCGTTCCCCCGCGCTGTATGCTAGCCGCCACCGTGTCCGATCTGCTCGACACCCTGCGTCGAACGCTCGCCGACCGCTACGCGGTCGAGCGCGAGATCGGCCGCGGTGGGATGGCCACCGTCTTCCTGGCCGAGGACGTGAAGCATCACCGTCCCGTGGCGATCAAGGTGCTCCACGCCGAGCTCGCCGCGGCCCTGGGAGCCGAGCGCTTCCTCCGGGAGATCGAGATCGCCGCGCGGCTGCAGCATCCCCACATCCTGCCGCTGTACGATTCCGGTTCGGCCGCCGGTCTCCTGTACTACGTCATGCCGTTCGTCGAGGGCGAGTCGCTGCGCGACCGGTTGACGCGGGAAAAGCAGCTCCCCCTCGAAGACGCGCTGCGGATCGCCACCGAGGTGGCGGGCGCGCTCGCCTACGCGCACAGCCACGGCATCGTGCACCGCGACATCAAGCCGGAGAACATCATGCTCTCGGCCGGCAGCGCGGTGGTCGCCGACTTCGGCATCGCGCGCGCCGTGACGGCGGCAGGGGCAGGGGAGCACCTGACTCAGACCGGCACGATCATCGGGACGCCGGCCTACATGAGCCCCGAGCAGGCGACGGGGCGTGCCGACGTAGACGGCCGCAGCGACGAGTACAGCCTGGCGTGCGTCGTGTACGAGATGCTCGTGGGCGAGCCGCCCTTCACCGGGCCGACGGCGCAGGCCGTCATCGCGCGCCACTCGCTCGACCTGGTGTCCCCGCCGTCCATCGTGCGCGCCTCCATCCCCGACGCCGTGGAAGCGGGGATCCTGCGGGCGCTGTCGAAGGTGCCGGCCGACCGCTACACCACGACCGCGCTGTTCGCAGAGGCGCTGAACACGCCGTCCCCCGCGACGGGCGCGGTGCGCCGCGCGACGCTCGAGCGCGGTGTGGCGCGTCCGCGGCTCGGGTGGCGGCGGGTGGTGCCGCTCGTCGTCGCCGTGGCGACCGCGGGGGGATACGTCGTGGTCCGGTCGCTGCGCCCGGCACGCGTGGCAACGGGCGGGCCCGATCCGCGGCGCCTCGCGGTGCTCTACTTCGCCGACGATAGCAAGGGCCACACCCTCGGCTACCTCGCCGACGGCCTCACGGAAGCGTTGATCGCCGAGCTGCGACAGGTGCCCTCGCTCACGGTGATCTCGCCAAACGGCATCGCGCCTTACCGCGATCCGGACGTCCCGGCCGACAGCGTGGCCCGGGCGCTCAAGGTGGGCACTATCGTGCGCGGCGGCGTGGCGCCGGCTGAGGGAGCAGAGGGGCGCGGTTATCAGATCTCGGTGCGGCTCATCGACGGGGCGAGCGGCGCGGACTTCAAGCGCGCGAGCTTCGAGCAACCGGCCGGCGCGGTGCTCGCGATGCGCGACAGCCTCGCCCAGAAAGTGGCGGGGTTCCTGCGGGAGCGGTTGGGTGAAGAATTGCGCCTGCGCGAGCAGCAGGCCGGCACCCAGAGCGTCGCCGCGTGGTCGCTGGTCCAGCAGGGGGAGCGCGCGCGCAAGGACGCGGAAGCCCGGTTGCAGGCCGACGACGTGGACGGCGCGTTCGCCGGGTTCCAGCGCGCCGACTCCTTGCTCGCAGCCGCCGAGGCGGCCGATCCCCGGTGGGTCGAGCCGGTGGTGCAGCGCGGCTGGATCGCGCACCGCCGCGCCCGGCTCACGCGCGACCGCAGGGGGACGGCGCAGCTGCTCGTCACCGCTCTGGGGCACGCCGAGCGCGCGCTGCGCATGGCGTCCGGACACCCTCGGGCCCTCGAGCTGCGGGGCACGGCGCGCTACACCGGCTGGGTGCTCGAGCTGTCGTCCGACCCGGCGGAGCAGGGCCGCCTTCTGGCGGGCGCGCGCCAGGATCTCGAGGCGGCGACGCAGGCCGATCCTACGTTGGCAGGCGGGTTCAGCACGTTGAGCCACCTCTACTATCAGACGGAGGACGTGCCGGCCGCCGTGCTCGCCGCGCGCAAAGCGTACGAGGAGGACGCCTACCTCACCGTGGCGAACGACGTGCTGTGGCGTCTGTTCATCGGCTCGTACGACCTGCAGCAGTTCGGGCAGGCGAATCGCTGGTGCCAGGAGGGCGGGGAGCGATTCCCCGCCTATTATCGATTCGCCGAATGCCGGCTCTGGTTGATGACCGCGCCGACTACCACGCCGGACGCACCGGAGGCGTGGCGCTTTTACGCGAAGCTTGATTCCGTCACACCACCGCCGATCAAGCCGTTCGAGATGCACCGCGCCAAGATGATCGTGGGAGCCGTGCTCGCCCGGGCCGGGCTGGGCGACAGCGCGCGGCACGTGCTGGTCGCCGCACGGGCGGGTCCGGACGTCGACCCGCAGCAGGACCTGGTCTCGCTCGAGGCATTCGGGCGCACGCTGCTCGGCGAGCGGGGGGAGGCGATTCAGCTCCTGAAGCAGTACGTGGCGGCGAATCCGGCCCACATGTTCAAGCGCGGGGGAGATATCTCGTGGTGGTGGCGTGACTTACGTACCGACCCCCAGTTCGGGCAGCTGCTCGAAAAGGGGCCTTGATCCGTGCCAGTTCCGGGTCTTGCGGGGCGACCAAATCGGCGCAGGTTCATGATGCACCCGAGCCGCACCCCGACCGCTGGCTATGGAAGGAGTTCCGCCGTGAAGCGCGCCGCACTGCTTGTGCTGACCGCAGCCTTGTTTGCTGCATGTAGCGACCACAGAGAGCCGACCGCCGCCAGATCCTCCGGCCTTTCCGCAGATATCTCCGACGCAGGACACACGAGCACGAGCTTCGCAAGCAATCCACACTTCTGGTGGCTGCCGCCGCTCGTCGCGGCACCGAGCCCGACCGGCGTGTTCAATCCGCGACTCTCCCCGGTGGTGCAGGTCTGCAATGCCAGAGTCGTGATGCCGTGCCCCGCCGACCAGCTGCACGTCGCCTTCACGAAAACCAGCGGTCCAGGGTCGCAAACGGTCCGCGTCGACGCGGCGAACGAGCAGTACATCGTGAACTGGAACACCGACCTGTCCACCGAGCCGGTCGGCTCAAGCTTCCGGCTCCTGGTCGTCGTGCACGATCGCGTCTTGGGCTTCGCTGACGTCGATGTGCTCGCCTTGGGGAACATGAGGAATGCCAATACCGGCGGCGACATCCCGCTCGTAGACGGGCGGACGTTGCCGATCAAGTTCCGGCTCGAAGAGGGGGCGCTCGCCGCGAGCTGCACCAATGTCAGTCTCGACTGCGTCGAACAGACCGCATTCCCGGACAGGGACAACACGATCCTCACGCTGGGGAAACAGGCGGGGACCTTCATTCCCGCCGGCGCGCTGAGCCAGATCGTAACGGTGGCGATCATCGAAAACACCACTAAGCCGTGCATCCCGCCGCCGTTCGCGTTGCCGCAGTACTTCCCGGAGCCCGATCAAAAGGGCTGCTACGACTTCTTCACGGATCCAGGTCCGAGCATCTTTAACACGACGCCCGATAACCCCGTGGTCGTCGCCATCTGCGTGGAGTCTGGTTTGGATCCTGGAACGACCGGCCGGAACATACAACTCTTTCAGTTTGACAAGGGTCAACCGGCGCAGCCGCTTCCGCCCCATTCGGCTGCGTTCATGCCGTGCGAGCCCGATCCATACCAGGAGGTGATCGGCTCCGCCAGGCAGGGCTTGAGCAAGGTCTTCGCCTTTGCCAGGGCGCGACTGCACCGCGTGCTCACGTATTTCGCGCCCACGTCGCTGCATGCCGCTCACGTCGGCGTGGGAGGCTCGACCGGATCCTACAGCACGATGACTTGGTCGATCCTGGCCCAGATGGACAAGAACTCTGCCGATCCGCAGACGGCGGCGGTGGGGACGCCGGTGCCCGCCCCGCCCCAAGTCCTGCTGCGTGATACGTCGACGGTTCACAATCCCGTCGCCGGCGTCACGGTCACCTTCTCGACTGACGGGGGCACGATCGCGAATCCCACGGTCGTCACGGGCTCCGACGGGCTCGCCTCGGTCGGTAGCTGGACGCTCCCGGCCACGCCGGGAACCTACCATGTGACCGCGACGGCTGGCGGGGCGATCGGAAGCCCACAGGTGTTCACGGCGACCGCTGGGCTGCCGATCTTCCAGGCGACATTCACTGGTGATGCGGCTGGCGCTCCGCCTGGCACGCCGGAGATCGGTGCCTGGACCCTGACCAATCCGGATGGCACCATCCTCGTCCAGTCGGCCGTCGGGAACCTGACGAGCAAGCCCGTGGAGCTGACCCAGCTCGGGCTGCAGGCGGGGAGCGTGAAGCTGTTCGGCGCGGTAGCCGGTACGCCGCCGGCGAGCGGCGTGTACGTCGCCCGGTGGCGCTCCCTGGTGCACTCGGCGGACGCCTGCTTCAACGCGCTCGTGCTGCGGGACGCCGGCAGCCTGATTCTCGCAGACGTGGATTATCGTCCGGGCGGGCAGCTGACCTACAACAGCAATAGCCTGAACCTCACCGTGGGCAGCTGGACTCGGGACGTGGCGCAGCTGTTCGAGATCACGGTCGATCTCGGCAACCACGTCACCAGCCTCAGCATCGACGGCGCCCCGGTGGCGGCGGCGCAGGGATTGCCATTCTCCGATCCGACGGGGACCCCGGCCAATCTCGGTCAGATCAATATGGAGCTGGGCTGCATCGCGCCGCAGGATTACGCCTGGGACGACATCACGATCGCGCGACAATAGACGCCCGAGGTCCGGACGAGTGGGCGGAGGGCGGCTGCAGACTGGCCGCCCTTCTCGTTTACGCCCTCACCGCGTGCCGCTAGCTTCCTCTGCGTGCGTCCGCACACCCTGGGCATTCTCGGCCTCGGCGCCATCGGCGGGTCCGTCGCCCTCCAAGCGAAGCGCGCCGGCATCGCGACGGTGCTCGGCTGGTGCCCCGACCCCGCGGAGCGCGCCGCCGCGGCGCAGCAAGGGGCGATCGACGACGCGCCGGCCCGCGCCGCCGACGTGGCGCGCGCGGCGGAGCTGCTCGTCCTCGCGGCGCCGCCCGCCGCGAACGTGGAGCTGCTGGAGCGTCTCGAGCGCGACGTCCCGGCGGGCGCGGTCGTCACGGACGTCGGGTCGGTGAAGCGCACCATCGTCGCGCGCGCCGAGGGGCTGGGGCTGGCGGCGCGCTTCGCGGGCGGCCACCCGCTTGCCGGCACGCATGCACGGGGGTTCCGCGCCGCGCGGCTCGGCCTCTTCACGGACGCCGTGGTCTACGTGACGCCGACACGTGACGGCGGCGCAGCGGCGCGCGAGGTGGCGCACTTCTGGTCCGACACCCTGGGCGCCCACCCGGTGGTGATCGATGCCGCGCAGCACGACCGCCAGCTCGCCGTGACGAGCCACCTGCCGCAGGCGGTGGCGTCGCTGCTCGCGAGCTTCCTGGCGCGCGCCGCGCCGGCCGGCGCGTCGTTCGGCCCTGGGGCGCGCGACACCACCCGCGTCGCCGCGAGCGACCCGGCGCTGTGGGCGGAGATCTTCCTGATGAATCGGGACGAGCTGCTCCCCGCGCTCCGCTCCCTCGAGACGCCGCTCGGTGAGCTGGAGCGCGCGCTGGAGCTGGGCGACGCGCCGGCGCTCACCGCCTGGCTCGGGGGCGCGGCCGCCTGGCGCCGGAGACTCGATCCGTGAAGGTGCGGGGCAGCGTGCGCCCGCCGGGCGACAAGAGCATCTCCCATCGCGCCGTGATGCTCGCGAGCCTCGCCCGCGGGACCAGCGAGCTCACCGGGCTGCTCACCGGAGAGGACGTGAAGAGCACGGCCCGCGTGCTGCGGCAGCTCGGCGCCGAGATCTCGTCCATCCGCGAGGGCGCGAAGATCGCGGTGCACGCTGCACGGTTCACGCCTCCCGCTTCCCGGCTGCACTGCGGCAACTCGGGCACCACTGCCCGGCTGATGCTCGGAATCCTGGCGGGTCAACGATTCGCCGCCACGTTGACGGGCGACGCCTCGCTGCGCCGCCGCCCGATGCGCCGGGTGACGGAGCCGCTCCGCGCCATGGGCGCGGAGATCACGGAGGAGGGGGGAGGCGACTCGCTGCCCCTCGCGATCCGGGGCGGCCGGCTGCGGTCCCTCGCGTACACGACGCCAGTCGCGAGCGCCCAGATCAAGAGCGCGCTGCTCCTCGCGGGACTCACCGGGCACGTGGGCGTGACCATCCGCGAGCCCTATCGCTCGCGCGACCACACAGAACGGTTGCTGGTGCACCTCGGCGTGGGGCTCCACGAGCGCAACGGCGCCATCGTGCTCGAGCCGTCCTCGCCTTCCAACCTTCCGTCCTTCCGTCTGGCCGTCCCGGGCGACGCTTCGTCCGCCGCGTTCCTCCTCGCCGCGGCCGTGCTGGCCGAGGCAGGAGAACTGCTCGTCGAAAACGTCGGGGTGAACCCCACTCGCACCGGGTTCCTCGTGGTGCTCGAGCGCATGGGTGCGCACGTGGAGCGCGTGAACCTGCGGGACGAAGGCGGCGAGCCGGTGGCCGACCTCGTCGCCCGTCCCGCCGCGCTCTCCGGCACGGAGGTGACCGCCGCCGAAGTGCCGACGCTGGTGGACGAGGTGCCGATCCTGGCGGTGCTGGCGAGCCGCGCGCAGGGAGAAACTGTGTTCCGCGACGTGGGCGAGCTGCGGGTGAAGGAGAGCAACCGGCTCGAGCTGATCGCGGCGAACCTGCGCGCCGTGGGCGTCGAGGCCGAGGCGCGCGGCAACGACCTGCACGTGTGCGGCGCGGCGCGGCCACCCCGCGGCCCGGTTGCGACGGCGCGCGACCACCGGCTGGCGATGGCGTTCGCCGTGCTCGGCACGACACCGGGGGCGGCGGTGCGGCTCTCGGAACGGGCTTCGGTGGCGATCAGCTATCCGCGGTTCTTTTCGGACCTGCGGCGCATCGGGGAAGGGGGAGGGGGAAGGGGGAAGCGGGACGGGTGACGCTGCGCGTGATTGCGATCGACGGCCCTGCAGCGTCCGGAAAATCGTCCACCGCCGCGGCGGTGGCCCGCCGGCTCGGCTGGGCGCATCTCGACTCCGGCGCGCTGTATCGCGCGATCACGCTCGCGGCGCTCGACAATGTCGGGGAGCAGGGAGCAGGGAGCGGGGAGCAGTGGTCGGCGGTACGCATCGTGGCACTGGCCGAGGAGCTGCCGGTGCGGCTTGTGCTGGTGGACGAGGTGTTCCGGCCGGAGGTGGCGGGGGTGGACGTGGAGCAGGCGATCCGCTCGGAGCGGGTGACGCACCGCGTCTCGGGGCTGGCCGCGATCCCCGAGGTGCGGCACTGGGTGAACGTGCGCCAGCGGGAGGCGGTGCTCGGCCACCCGGGCGGCGTCGTGGTGGACGGGCGCGACATCGGCACGGTGGTCTTTCCCGACGCGCCCCTCAAGGTGTTTCTGACGGCGAGCCCCGAGGAGCGCGCCCGGCGGCGGCTCGCCCAGGCGGGCGAGGGCGCGGCAGGCCAGATCGACCCGGAGCGGCTGCGCCGCGAGACGGAGGCGCTCGCGGCCCGGGATCGGGCCGACTCGACGCGGCGGGTAGCGCCGCTTCGGGCGGCGGCCGACGCGGTGCGCCTCGACACCACGCGACTCTCGCTCGACGACCAGGTGGGCCGGGTCGTGGCGCTGGCGCGCCAGCGGTTCCCTGGGTAGGTTTCGCGGCTCGCTCCCCGGCCTTACGCCCGGGGCTACCGCCCAAACTCGTAACCGAACTGGTGTATTGAATGCTGGTGGAAACCGAAGACCTGCCCGAGAAGCCCGAGACTCCTTCCCCCGCACACCACTCCCCAATCCGCGTCCGGTCCGATCTTCAGGAAGAGTACTCGGCGGACGAAATCGCGAAGATGACGGCGCTGTACGAGGGGACGCTCTCCAACATCGAGGAAGGGGAGATCGTCAAGTCGAAGGTCCTGCGCGTGACCGACACCGCCGTCATCCTGGACGTCGGGTTCAAGTCGGAAGGCGCGGTGCCGATCGACGAGTTCAAGGACGCGCACGCCCTCAAGGAAGGCGACGAAATCGAGGTCTTCCTCGAGCACCTGGAGGACCAGGAAGGCGCCGTCGTCCTGTCGAAGAAGAAAGCCGACTTCATGCGGGTGTGGGAGCGCATCCGCGAGGCCTATGAGAAGGACGAGCCGGTCTCCGGGACGCTCGTGAAGAAGATCAAAGGCGGCGTCGTGGTGGACCTGATGGGCGTGGACGCGTTCCTGCCGGGGAGCCAGATCGCACTGCGGCGCGTCCCCAACATCGATGAGCTCCTGGGGCAGAGCTTCGAGTTCAAGATCATCAAGCTCAATAAGCGGCGCCGCAACATCGTCGTCTCGCGTCGCGTGCTGCTCGAGGCCGAGCGCAAGACGAAGCGCGACGTCCTCATGAAGGAGCTCCAGGTCGGCCAGACACGCAAGGGCGTGGTGAAGAACATCACCGACTTCGGCGCCTTCATCGACTTGGGCGGCGTGGACGGTCTGCTGCACATCACCGACATGAGCTACGGCCGCGTGCAGCACCCGTCCGAAATGGTGCGCATCGGGCAGGAGCTCGAGGTGAAGGTGCTGGACATCGACTGGGAGCGCGAGCGCATCAGCCTGGGGTTGAAGCAGCTGCAGCCGTATCCCTGGAAGAACGTGGCCGCGAAGTATCCCGTCGGCACGCGCGTGCAGGGTAAGGTGGTCTCGATCACCAACTACGGCGCGTTCGTCGAGCTGGAGCCGGGCATCGAGGGCCTCGTGCACATCTCCGAGATGAGCTGGACCCGCAACGTCCGGCACCCCTCGAAGATCGTGTCCATCGGCGAGACGATCGAGGCGGTCGTGCTCAAGGTGGACGAGACCGAGGAGAAGGTCTCGCTCGGCATGAAGCAGACCGAAGAGGACCCGTGGATGGCGCTGCCGCAGAAGTACCCGGTCGGCACGCGCCTCAAGGGCAAGGTCCGCAACCTCACCTCGTTCGGCGCGTTCGTGGAGATCGAGCCGGGGATCGACGGGCTGATCCACATCTCCGACATGTCGTGGACCAAGCGCGTGCAGCATCCCTCGGAGGTCGTGAAGAAGGGCGACGAGGTGGACGTGCTGATCCTCAACGTCGATGCCGAAAACAAGCGCATCTCGCTGGGCCTGAAGCAGGCGCAGGAGGATCCCTGGCTCAGGATCGGGGAGACGTACCCCGTCGGCACCGACCTGCGCGGCCGGGTGTTACGGCTGATGGACAAGGGCGTCGTCGTGGACTTGGGACACGACATCGAAGGGTTCGTCCCGATGTCGCAGCTCGGCATCCCGGACATCTCCAACCCGGCCGACGCCGTGAAGGAAGGGCAGGCGGTGGAGCTGAAGGTGCTGGAGGTGGATCCGATCCACCATCGGATCGTGCTTGCGGCGACCGGCTGGCCGAAGGAAGACGGTACCCAGGAGGCAGCAAAGCAGGAGAGCCAAGGCTAGACGGCGAGACGGGTAGACGGCGAGCGGGTTGTAGGTCGACGGGGTCAGAGCTTCCTGACCCCTTTTTTCCTGGCCCCCGCTCTCCGTCTACCCGTCTACCCGTCTAGCCGTCTAGATTTTCGGCCATGACTATGCGCGAGAAGCTCGAGCTGCTCCAGAAGCGCCGCGCCGAGGCCGAGCTGGGCGGCGGCGCGGACCGCGTCAAGGCGCAGCACGAGAAGGGCAAGATGACGGCGCGCGAGCGCCTCGACGTGCTGCTCGACCCCGGGACGTTCGTGGAGCTGGACCGGTTCGTGACGCACCGCGCCACGGACTTCGGGCTCGCGGACGAGAAGTACCTGGGCGACGGCGTGGTGACGGGCTCCGGCCGGATCGACGGCCGACTGGTGTACGTGTTCGCGCAGGACTTCACGGTGTTCGGCGGCTCGCTCTCGGAGGCGCACGCCGAGAAGATCTGCAAGGTCATGGACCTCGCCGTCCGGAACGGCGCGCCCGTGATCGGCCTGAACGATTCGGGCGGCGCCCGCATCCAGGAGGGCGTCGTCTCGCTCGGCGGCTACGCCGCGATCTTCCTGCGCAATACGCTGGCGTCGGGCGTCGTCCCCCAGATCAGCGCGGTGCTCGGTCCCTGCGCCGGCGGCGCGGTCTACAGCCCGGCGATCACGGACTTCGTGTGCATGGTGCGGGGCGTGTCCTACATGTTCGTCACGGGCCCGAACGTGGTGAAGACGGTGACGCACGAAGAGGTCGACTTCGAGGGCCTGGGCGGGGCGGATGTCCACGGCGGGACGTCCGGCGTGGCGCATTTCGTCCACGACTCCGAGCTGGAGTGTCTCACCGGGATCCGCACGCTGCTCGGGTACCTGCCGAGCAACAATCTCGACGATCCGCCGCTCCGCCCGTCCGCCGATCCGACCGATCGGCGCGACGAAGAGCTGCTGGACGTCGTGCCGGACAGCCCCACCAAGCCGTACGACATGCACGACGTGATCCGGCGCGTCGTGGACGACGGCGCGTTCCTCGAGGTGCACCGCGACTACGCCGGAAACCTGCTCGTCGGGTTCGCGCGGATGGGCGGGCGGCCCATCGGCGTGGTCGCGAACCAGCCCGCCGTGCTCGCCGGCGTGCTCGACATCAACGCGTCGGCCAAGGGCGCCCGCTTCATCCGGTTCTGCGACGCGTTCAACGTTCCCCTGGTGACGTTCGAGGACGTGCCGGGATTCCTCCCGGGTGTGGCCCAGGAGCACGGGGGGATCATCAAGCACGGGGCGAAGCTGCTGTACGCCTACTGCGAGGCCACGGTCCCGAAGCTCACCGTGATCACCCGCAAGGCGTACGGCGGCGCCTACGACGTGATGAACTCGAAGCACATCCGCGGGGACTACAACGTGGCATGGCCCACGGCGGAGATCGCGGTCATGGGGCCCAAGGGTGCGGTCGAAATCCTCTATAAAGGAGAGGAGGCGAGCGAGGAGCGGGAGGCGGAGTACCGGGAGAAATTCGCCCACCCGTATCTCGCAGCGGGGCGCGGCTACGTGGACGACATCATCGACCCGCGGGACACCCGGCCCCGGCTCATCGGGGCGCTCGCCGCCCTGGCGACCAAGCGGGACCGCAATCCGCCCAAGAAGCATGGCAACATTCCTCTCTAGCGCGCTCGCGGTGGCGGCGCTCCTGCAAGCGCCGCCACCGGGCGCCGCGAGCATGCCGGACTCGCTGGCGTCGCTGCGCGCGCGGCTCGGCCGGGATTCGACCGACGGGGCGGCGTGGCTGCTCGTGGGGCGGGCGTACCTGGGGCTCGTCGACGAGGCGCACGGCCCGACGCATCGGCCCGCGGGGGACAGCGGCTGGGTGCGCGCCGTGCTCGACAGCGCCGACCAGGCGCTGGTCCGCGCCGCGGCGCTGCTCGGCCCGCCGGGAGCGACCGCGGCGGGCGACAGCGCCCGCGTGCTGCGGGTGGGCGGGTGGAGCCGGCGGGCGCGACTGGCCTGGGAGACGGCCGGGATCGGCGCGGGCCCGCGCGACTGGGGGCCGGTGCCCCCGGACCTGCGGGTTCCCCCGGTGCTCGAGGAGCTCGGGGAGAATCTGCTGCGCGCGTGCCCGATGTGGGGCGTGCTGCTCACGGCCGACGACGCCGACTCCTATGCCGCGTGGTACATGCGGTTTGCGCGCGGGCTGCGTCCCGACGTCGTGGTGCTGCCGCTCGCGGCGTGGCGCTCGGACGCGCCATTGCGGGCGCGCCTCGGGACCGACCTGCGGCTCGGCCGCCGCGGCAGCGACGATGCTTGGCTGGCCGAACTCGTGAAACACCGCCCCGTGTGCGTGAGCATGGCGTTCGAACGGCCCCCCGAGCCGCGCACCCACATCGGCTGGGCGATCCGCTCGTTCCTCTGGGTGGCCGGTCCGCTCAAGGAGCAGCGTGTGCCGCCGCGCGACTTCGTGTTCGCCGCGCTGCGGATCGCCCTCGACCAACGCGACCCGTGGGCGGCGCCGGCGCTCGCCGTGTACGCCCGTGCCGCCCGCGCGACGTCGGCGCTATGCGAGGCAATGGGGACGTTCCGAGTGTCGAGGGAGGTGGCGACTTGTCGGCGATGAACGCTCGTCATCCGTCATCCGTCATCCGTCATCCGCCGTGCGCCCCGGGACCCACGGACGACGGATGACGACTATCAAACGCGTCCTCGTCGCGAACCGCGGCGAGATCGCGCTGCGCATCATCCGCGCCTGCCACGAGGAGGGTCTCGAGGCGGTTGCGGTGTACTCCGAGGTCGATCGGCTGGCGCCCCACGTGCGCGCCGCGGACGTGGCGGTGCCGATCGGCGCCGCTCCCGCGCCGCAGTCCTATCTGGACGGCGCCAAGCTGATTGATGCGGCGCGACGCACCGGGTGTCAGGCGATCCATCCGGGCTACGGCTTCCTCTCCGAGCGCGCGCCGTTCGCCGAGGCGGTGACAGACGCGGAGATGGTCTTCGTCGGGCCGCCTGCCGCCGCGATCCGCGCGATGGGTGACAAGACCGAGGCGCGCCGTCGCATGCAGGCCGCCGGCGTGCCGATCGTCCCCGGGACGACCCGGCCCGTCGCCGACCACGCGCAGGCGCGCTCCGAGGCCGCGCGGCTCGGTTATCCCGTGCTGCTCAAGGCGGTGGCCGGCGGCGGCGGAAAAGGCATGCGCCTGCTGCGCGAAGAGGGCGAGCTCGAGCCGGCGTTCGAGGCCGCCGCGAGCGAGGCGCAAAAGGCGTTCGGCGCGGGAGAACTGTATCTCGAGCGCTATCTCGAGCGACCGCGCCACGTGGAGATCCAGGTGCTCGCCGATTCCTACGGCCGCGTCGTGGCGCTGGGCGAGCGCGAGTGCAGCATCCAGCGGCGCCACCAGAAGCTGATCGAGGAGTCGCCGTCCCTCGCGGTGACGCCCGCGCTGCGGCGCCGCCTGAGCGAGGCGGCGACCGCCGCGGCGGGCGCCGTGGGATATCTCGGCGCCGGCACCATCGAGTTCCTGCTCGCCCAGACCGGCGAGTTCTACTTCCTCGAGATGAACACCCGCCTCCAGGTCGAGCACCCGGTGACCGAGCTCGTCTACGGCGTGGACCTCGTGCGCGAGCAGCTGCGCGTGGCGATGGGCCAGCCGCTGCGCGTTCACGCCGGCGCCCTGCAGCCGCGCGGCCACGCGATCGAGTGCCGCATCACCGCCGAGGATCCCTTCAACGACTTCCTCCCCGCGACGGGTACGGTCCGTCATCTGCGGGTGCCGGGCGGGCCGGGGGTGCGCTGGGACGCCGGCGTCGAGGCCGGGAACGAGGTCACGCTGCACTACGACCCGCTCATCGCCAAGCTCATCGTGTGGGGCGAAACGCGGACCGTCGCGCTCGAGCGGATGCGGCGCGCCCTGCGCGAGCTGGTGATCGTGGGCATCCCCTCGTCCCAGGCGTTCCACCTCCGCGTGATGGACGACCCCGACTTCAAGCGCGGCGACGTCGACACCACGTACCTCGAGCGCGCGGGCATGCGGCTCCTCTCCGCCGACGTGCGGCCGGAGCTGGGCCGCCCGCTCGCCGTCGTGGCCGCGCTGCTCGCCGAGGAGCGACGGCTCGCTGCGGCGCCACAGTCCCCGTCCAACCTTCCCACCGTCCAATCCTCCTCCTGGCTGCTCGCGGCCCGACGGGAGGCGCTGCGCGAATGAACGACCTCGTCGCCATCACGGGGATCGCCGCCGGCGGGGACGGCGTGGGCCGGCTCGCGGACGGGCGCGCCGTGTTCGTGCCGCGCACCGCGCCCGGGGAGCGGGTGCGGCTCCGCGACGGCGTCAGGCTCCACAAGACCTTCGCGCGCGGCGAGCTGGCGGAGGTGGTGGCTCCCGCCCCCGTCTCCGGGCCGGCCGGCAGCGCGCGGGTGACGCCGCCCTGCCCCCATTACGGGCGGGATCGGTGCGGCGGCTGCCAGCTCCAGCATCTCGCCTACGACGCCCAGCTCGCCGCGAAGCGCGCGATCGTGGGCGAGGCCCTGCGCCGCATCGGTAAGCTCGACGTGGCCGACCCCGAGATCGTCGAGGCCGTGGAGGAGTGGCGCTATCGGGCGAAAATCAGTCTGGCGGTCAAACCGGTCGGACGGTCGGACCGTCGGACGGTCGGACTACAGCCCTACGATCGCCCGGGCGCTGTCTTCCCCCTCGCCGACTGTCACATCGCGGACTTCCGGCTCATGGCGTTGTGGCGGGAGCTCAAGCCGCGGCTCGAGCTCCTGCCGGCGAAGCTCACCCGCCTCACGCTGCGGCTCGACCGCGAGGGGCGGCGCCACGTGATCGCGGAATCGGCGGGCGAGCCGTGGCTCGACGCCGACCGGTTGCGCGCGGCATTGCCCGACGGTGACGCCGTGATCTGCTGGTGGCAGCCGGCCGAAGGCGCGGCGCGCGTGGTCGCCGGGCCGGCGACGGGCTTCCCCGCCACGGCGTTCGAGCAGGTGAACCCCGAGATGGGCACGCTGGCGCGGCGGTGGGCCGTCGCGCAGCTGGGGGACGTCCGCGGCGCGGTCGTGTGGGATCTCTATGGTGGCATCGGCGACACCGCCGTCCAGCTCGCCGAGCGCGGCGCTCAGGTCGTGAGCGTGGATGCCGACGAGCAGGCGATCGAGTGGGCGCGCGGTCGCGAGGTGGCGCGTCCCGTCCGGTTCATCGCCGGGAGGGCCGAGGACGTGCTCCCCACGCTCCCCGAGCCGCTCGGCGTCGTCGTGAACCCGCCCCGCGTCGGGCTGCACTGGAACGTCACCCTGCGGCTCACCGGTCAGCCGGTGCCGCGGCTCGCGTACCTCTCCTGCGACCCGGCCACGCTGGCGCGGGACCTGCAGCGGCTCAGCGTCAACTACCGAATCACCGCCGTGCGCGCGTTCGATCTGTTCCCGCAGACGGCGTATGTCGAGACGGTGGCGGTGTTGGAGGGGGTGTGAGAAAACAAACGCGGAAGTCGGAACGCGGAACGCGGAACATCAAGGGGAGCCAGGCTCACCGAGCGACCTGTCCCTGCTGTTCCGCGTTCCGCGTTTCGCGTTTCGCCTTCGGGGTGGCGGCGCCGTGAAGTACTTCGTCCGCATCGGCGCCCAGACGGTCGAGGTGGAGGTAGAGGGTGCGCGCGTGGTCGTGGGTGGGGAGGAGCTCGAGGTGCATCTCGCCGTGATCCCCGGCACGCCGCTCTACCACTTGCTGCTCGGCGGCGGGTCGTGGACGGTAGCGGCCCAGCCGCTGGACGGCGTGGGACGGTGGGCGCTGGGCGTGGTCGGCGAGCGCGTGGAAGTCGAGGTCACGGACGAGCGCACGCGCCAGATCCAGGCGTTGACCGGGGCGCCGAGCAATCCCGGCGCCGGCGCGACGATCCAGGCTCCGATGCCGGGGCTCGTGGTGCGCGTCGAGGTCGCGGTGGGGCAGCGCGTCGAGCCGGGAGCGGGCCTCGTGGTGGTCGAGGCGATGAAGATGGAGAACGAACTGCGCGCACCCCGCGCGGGCGTGGTGCGCGAGGTGCACGTGGCGGCGGGGCAGGCGGTGGAGCGCGGCGCGCCGCTCGTCACCCTCGCGAGCCCGGACCAGACTTAGCGGTCTACCAGCTGAGGCGGCAACCCCCGCCGTTCGCGTTCACCCAGTTCTGCTGGACCAGGAAGTCGCTGCCGCCGACCTGCATGTTCGCCGTGGAACCGTTGGAGGTCGTGTACGTCGCGCCAAAGTCCCAGGCGCACTTGTCGGCATTCTCGTTGCCGGCGTTGTCGTACCACGCGTTGAGGTCCTCGTCGGTATTCGTTTCCTCGGTCTCGTGCGCGAGGGTGTTCACCTCGGCGTCGGCGGCGGGGTCGTTGTTGGGCGACCCGTTCAGGGCGTTGCAGTCGAAAAAGTCGATGTCGTGGGGCATCGCGGCGTACTTCACGTCGTTCCCGTTCCAGGAGAAATTGCCGTGGTACGCGCAGTACACGATGCCGAAGCCCCCGCCCAGGTTCACCAGGGCGTCGCTGAACACGAGGTACAGCGTGTTCGGGTCGTACGTCAGGTTGCCGCTCGTGAACCCGGCGACGACCTGGTCCTGAATTTGCTGATCGAGCACGGGCACGAGCGGGAGCGGCACGTTGGTGTTCGCCGCCCAATACTGGGTGTAGGTCACGCTGTTCTGGATGTGGGTCCCCGCGCCGTCGTCATACGTCGTGTTGATGTTGTAGTACGGCGAGCCGCCGAGGTGGCTCATGAAGAAGCCCACGAGCGAGCCGTCGCCGCTTCCCGGGCCTTGCGTCCCCGGCGCCGGCCCCCCCGGATAGATGGTGCGGGTCGACCAATAGATCGCGGCGACCTTCTGGGCATAGATGATCGGTCCGCCGTGATAATAGATCCCGTTGTCCGCTGCCGCCGCGTTGGAGCGAGCCACGCCGGGTCGCGTCTGTCCGTGCAGCAGCATGATGTGGGTCCCCGGATGCTGGAGCTCGAAGGCCAGCGGGTTGGCCGCAGGAGTGGTGGGGGGCTGGGTCGGGCTGCGGGACTCCGGGCGACAGGCGACGACCAGCAGCCCGGCTCCGACACCGAGTAGCAAACCGCGCGTCATGGGGCTCCTCCTCGAGGCGCTGTGGATTTCGCGGTGCGATGCAGCGCGCGGTCGCGGGTGCAACTGGGATGCCACACCCGTTTCGTGGAGGACCGCGGGCGCCGCTGTTGCGGACGTGCAGCGGCGCGCAGGTGGTCGCCACGGCGCGCCGCGCGTCACCGGCGCGAGCGCGGAACCTTCAGGTTGACACGCCCTTACGGCTCCGGTATAGTTCCCGGCTGTGTCGAGACCGAGTTACGAGAAAGGCCGGGTATGAAGACGTTCAGCTTGCGCAAAGAAGACGTGGCGCGCCGTTGGGTCGTGGTGGACGCGGCCGGGCAGCCGCTGGGCCGGCTCGCGAGCCGCGTTGCGCAGATCCTGCGCGGCAAGCACAAGCCCACGTTCACGCCGCACCTGAACGGCGGTGACTTCGTCGTGATCGTGAACGCCGAGAAGGTCAAGCTGACCGGCCGCAAGATCGAGCAGAAGCGGTACTTCCGGCACACGGGCTACATGGGGCACGAGCGCTTCCGGCCGCTCGCAACCCTGTTGGCGCAGCATCCTGAGCGCGTGATCGAGAAGGCGGTGTGGGGGATGCTCCCGAAGACGACGTTGTCGCGGCAGAAGGTGAAGCAGATGCTCAAGGTGTACGCGGGCCCCACGCATCCGCACGCGGCACAGCAGCCCGAGCCGCTCGCCCCCGTGGAGGCTTGATGGGCGAGAGCCTGACGCCGGAGCTGCGCTGGCACGCGGTGGGGCGCCGCAAGGTGAGCGTGGCGCGGGTGTACCTGACGCCGGGCTCGGGCAAGTGGAACATCAATAAGCGCACTCTGGGTGACTACTTCCCCCGTCCCTCGCTCGTGTCGCACATCCAGCAACCGTTCACCGCGACCGACACGCTGGGCGCGTTCGACGTGCGGGCGCTGGTGCGGGGTGGGGGCGTGACGGGGCAGGCGGGGGCGCTGCGGCTGGCGATCGGGCGGGCGCTGTGCCTCGCCGACGAGCGGCACCGCAAGAAGCTGCGGGAGCAGGGACTGCTGACGCGCGACCCGCGGGTGGTCGAGCGCAAGAAGCCCGGCCGGGCGGGGGCGCGCAAGCGGTTCCAGTTCAGTAAACGTTAACCGTCATCCGTTATCCGTCATCCGTTGCTACGGAAAACGGACGACGGATGACGGACGACGAGACCACACGTCGCCCGATTCGGTGCCTGGGTCCCCTCGGGGTGGCATCCGGAGATGACGGCGGCGGCGGACGAACCCACGAGAGGGAGTGCATGACGCAGCCTCAGTTGCAGGACCTGCTGGAAGCGGGTGTCCATTTCGGGCATCAGACGCGCCGTTGGAATCCCAAGATGCGCCGGTTCATCTTCGCCGAGCGCTCCGGGATCTACATCATCGACCTCCAGAAGACGCTCCGGCAGATCGAGGCCGCGCAGGAGCTGCTCCGCGGGGTAGTGCTGAAGGGCGAAGGCATCCTGTTCGTCTGCACCAAGAAACAGCTGAAGAACATCATCCAGGCGGAGGCGCAGCGCTGCGGCGCGTTCTACGTGACGGAGCGCTGGTTGGGCGGCACGCTCACCAACTTCCAGACCATCAAGAAGCAGATCAAGCGGCTGAAAGATCTGGAGCAGGGCACCGCCGAGGGCGAATTCGAGAACTACACCAAGAAAGAGCAGCTGCTGTTCGACCGCGAGCGCGTCAAGCTCGAGAAGTACCTCAACGGCATCAAGAACATGGGCCGGTTGCCCGGCGCCTTGTTCGTGGTGGACTCGAAGAAGGAGCGCATCGCGGTGGCCGAGGCGAACAAGCTCGGCATCCCCGTCGTGGCGATCGTGGACACCAACGCGGACCCGGACCTGATCAGCGTGCCGATCCCCGGCAACGACGACGCGATCCGGGCGGTGTCGCTCATCGCGGCCGCGCTGTCGGACGTGATCATCGAGGCGCGGCGGCAGTCGCCGCTGCGCGAAGCGGCCGAGGAGGGCGAGGCGGTGACCTACTCGACCGAGACGGGCGTCGAGGCGGAGGTGGAGGGGGAGAAGAAGAAGAAGCCGGCGCGCCGCAAGCGGCGCCCCAAGCCCGAGGCGATCGCGGCGCGGCTCAAGACCGACGAGGCGCCCGAGGCGCCGGCCCCGGCGGAATCGAGCGGCGGGGGCGAAGGCTAGCCGTCGCGCCGCCGTTCCGTGGCTAACCGACCGCCGCCCCTCGAGCCCCACGGCGCGAGGGCGGCGTTTTTGCGAGGAGTGAGAGCGTGGCGACTGTGAAAGAGATTCCGGCGAAGCTCGTGGCCGAGCTGCGCGCCCGCACGGGCGCCGGGATGATGGACTGCAAGAAGGCCCTCGAGGAGACGGGCGGCGACCTCGAGAAGGCCGTGGACGTGCTCCGCAGGAAAGGCGCCGCCAAGGCCGACCAGCGGGCGGGGCGCGAGGCGTCGGAGGGGCTGATCGGCTCCTACGTCCACCATGACGGCCGGATCGGAGTGCTCGTGGAGGTGAACTGCGAAACGGACTTCGTGGCGCGCACGGAAGGCTTCCGGACACTGGTGAAGGAGCTCGCCCTCCACATCGCCTCGGCGAAACCGCTGGCCGTGCGGATCGAGGATCTTCCCCCCGATCTCGTGGAGCGCGAGCGGAAGGTATACGAGGCCCAGGTCGCGGAGCAGAAGAAGCCCGAGCACATCCGCGGCAAGATCGTCGAGGGGATGCTGAAGAAGTTCTACGAGGAGAACGTGCTGCTCGAGCAGAAGTTCGTGAAGGACGACAAGCACACCGTCGGCGATCTGGTGCGGGACGTGGCGGCGAAGACGGGAGAAAAGGTGCAGGTGCGCCGCTTCGTGCGGTTCGAGCGCGGAGGGAACTGAGTGGCGGCCACCCGCCTCGCCTACCCGCGCGCCCTGCTCAAGCTCTCGGGTGAGGCGTTCGCGGGCGAGCGGGGCGCGGGCGGCGGCATCGACTTCGCCGTCATCGACAAGCTGGGGGACGAGCTCAAGGCGGTCGCAGCCCTGGGGGTGCAGCTGGGGCTCGTGGTCGGCGGCGGCAACATCCTGCGGGGCACGGCGGCGAGCGAGCAGGGCATGGACCGCGTGTCTGCCGACTACATGGGGATGCTCGCCACGGTGATCAACGCCCTCGCGCTCCAGGACATCCTCGAGAAGAAGGGCGTGGACACGCGGGTGATGACGGCGATCCGCATGGAGGAGCTCGCCGAGCCCTACATCCGGCGCCGCGCCGTGCGCCACCTCGAGAAGGGCCGCATGGTGATCTTCGCGGGCGGCACGGGAAACCCGTACTTTTCCACCGATACGGCCGCGGTGCTGCGGGCGCTCGAGATCGAGGCGAAGCTGCTGCTCAAGGCGACCAACGTGGACGGGGTCTACACGGCCGACCCGAAGCGCGATCCCAAGGCGACGTTCCTCGCCGAGCTGTCGTTCCGCGACGCGCTGGTGAACGGCTACGCCGTGATGGACGCCAACGCGTTCGGCCTGTGCAAGGAGAACAAGCTGCCCATCGTAGTGTTCAACATCAACCAGCCCGGCGCGACGGCCAGGGTGCTGGCCGGGGAGCGCGTCGGCACGATCGTCCAATGACGACCCTCGCGGATCACGCGAAGCAGGCGAAGCAGGCGATGGACAAGGCAGTGGAAGCGGTGAAGCGCGAGTTCTCCACGGTCCGCACGGGCAAGGCGACCACGTCGTTGCTCGACCTGGTGCGGGTCGAGGCGTACGGCAGCGAGATGCCCCTGAACCAGGTGGCGAGCGTCGCGGCCCCCGAGCCGAAGCTCCTGACCGTGCAGCCGTGGGACAAGTCGCTCCTCAAGGCCGTGGAGAAGGCCATCCTCGCGTCGGACCTGGGTCTCACCCCCTCCAACGACGGCAACCTGATCCGCATTCCCCTGCCGCCGCTCACCGAGGAGCGGCGCAAGGAGCTGGTGAAGGTCATCCACAAGTTCGCCGAAGAGGGCCGCGTGGCCGTCCGACACGCGCGCACCGAGGCGATCAGCCGCATCAAGAAGGCCGAGCACGTCTCCGAGGACGAGAAGAAGCACGCCGAGAAGGACGTCCAGAAGCTGCACGACGATCACCTGCGGCTCGTGGAAGACGCGGTGAAGGCGAAAGAAGCGGAGATCATGGAGGTCTAGATGGGGGACGACCTCCTCGCGCAGATCCGCGAGAACGGCGCGGTCCCGCGCCACGTCGCCATCATCATGGATGGCAACGGGCGCTGGGCCCGCGAGCGCAGCCTGCCCCGGCCGCTCGGCCACCGGGCGGGGATGAAGGCGGTGCGCGAGGCCGTGGAGGGGGCGATCGCGGCGGGCGTGGAGGTGCTCACGCTGTTCGCCTTCTCGGACGAGAACTGGCAGCGCCCCGTCACCGAGATCTCCGCCCTCATGGAGCTGCTCGAGGAGTACATCGCGAAAGAGGTGGCGGAGCTGCGGGGCCAGGGCGTGGCCGTCCACGTCCTGGGCGATCGCACCCGGCTGGCGCCGGGTGCGCGCGCCGCGGTGGAGCGCGTCGAGCGCGAGACGGCGAGCGGCACGCGGCTGTCGCTCAACCTGTGCATCTCGTACTCGTCGCGCGCCGAGTTGGCGCGGGCGGCGCGACTGCTCGCGGAGGAAGTGCTCAAGGGCGCGAAGCGGCTCGAGGACATCGACGAGGAAGCGGTGCGGGAGAAGCTCTACACCGCGCCCTGGACCGATCCCGACCTGCTGATCCGCACCTCCGGGGAGCTGCGCCTCTCGAACTTCCTGCTGTGGCAGCTCGCCTACACCGAGCTGTACATGACGCCCGTGCTCTGGCCCGACGTGACGCGGCGGGAGCTGTTCCAGGCCATCCTCGATTATCAAGGACGCGAGCGGCGGTTCGGCCGGGTCAGCGCGCCCCGCTGATGTCCCGGAACCTCGTGGTGCGGATCGCCTTCGCCGTGCCGGCCATCGCCGTCACGCTGGTGGCGCTGTGGCTCGGGGCATGGGTGCTGGCGACGCTCGTCGCGGCGCTGGCGGTGCTCGGCACGCGCGAGATCTACGACCTGGCCCGCAAGCGCGGGGTCGAGCCCCTCGAGACCCTCGGACTCGCGGCGGCCGCGGCGATTCCGTTCGGCACGTTCTGGGTGAAGGACTTCGCGGCGTGGGAGCCGGTGCTGTACGGCGCGGCGGTGTGGCTGCTCGTCGTACTGGTCGCAGCGGTGCGCGCCCGGGGGCCGGAGCGGCGCCCGCTCGAGGCCGTGGCGGTCACCGTGTTCGGCGCCCTCTATGCCTCCGCGCTGCTCGCGTTCGTCGTGGCGATCCGGCACGGCCCCCATTCGGACGCGCACCCGCGCGGCTCCGCGGCGCTGGTCGCCTTGCCGCTGGTGGTGACCTGGGTGGGCGACACCTGCTCGATGGCCGCGGGGACGCTGGTGGGCGGGCCGAAGCTGGCGCCGGTGCTCTCGCCGCGGAAAACTTGGGCGGGAGCGGTCGGCGGCGTCGTGGGCGCCGTGCTCGCCGCCCTGATCTACGGTCCGCTCGTGCTGAGCCGGGTGGCCCTGGGGCTCACCCTGTGGCAGCTGCTCGTCGCGGGGGTCGTACTGGCCGTGGCGGCGCAGGTCGGCGACGTCGCTGAATCGCTGTTCAAGCGCGAGGCGGGCGTGAAGGACTCCTCCTCGCTGTTTCCGGGCCACGGCGGCGTGCTCGACCGGCTCGATTCGCTCTACTTCGTGCTGCCCGTGAGCGCGGGACTGTTCCGCCTGTTCGGCGTCGCATGAGCGTCGGCGTCGCGATCCTCGGCTCCACCGGGTCGATCGGTTGCTCGACCCTGCAGGTGCTGGCGCGGCAGCGGGAGCGCTTCCGCGTCGCCGCCCTCACCGCGCACTCCAACGCGGATCTCCTGGAGCGGCAAGCAGCCGAATGGAAGCCGGCCTACGTGGGGTTGGTCAACGGTGAGAGCAGGGAGCAGGGAGCAGGGAGCGGGGCGTCATGCCTCGTCGAGGCCGCGACGCGGGCCGACGTCGCCATCGTGGTCAACGGGATCGTGGGCGCGGCGGGGCTCGAGGCGACCCTTGCGGCCCTGCGCGCCGGCAAGCGCGTGGCGCTCGCCAACAAAGAAGCGCTCGTGATGGCGGGCGAGCTCGTGACCCGGGCGGCGCGCGAGGGGGGCGGGGAGATCGTGCCGGTGGACTCGGAGCACAGCGCCGTGCTCCAGTGCATCACGGGGCGCCGCCCCACCGAGCTCGAGCGGCTCATCCTCACGGCGTCGGGCGGCCCGTTCCGCACCTGGACGCCGGAGCGGGTCGCGGGGGCCACGGTGGAGGAGGCGCTGCGCCATCCCACGTGGCGCATGGGAAAGAAGATCACGGTCGACTCCGCCACCCTCGTCAACAAGGCGCTCGAGGTGATCGAGGCGCACTTCCTGTTCGCGTTGCCGTACCCCGCGGTCGAGGTCGTGGTGCACCCGCAATCGGTGGTGCACGCGTTCGTCGAGTTCGTGGACGGCTCGGTGCTGGCGCAGGTGGGCTTCCCAACGATGGAGCTGCCCATCCTCTACGCCCTGACCCATCCGGAGCGCGTGCCCGACGCCGGCGCCCGGCGGTTCGATCCGGTGGCGGCGGGGAGCCTCACGTTCGAGCCGGTGCGACCCGACCTGTACCCGGCGTACGGGCTGGGGCGCGCCGCGGCGGTCGCGGGGGGCACCGCGCCCGCCGCATTCAACGCCGCGAACGAAGTCGCCGTCGAGCTGTTCCTCGAGGGACGGATCCGGTTTGGGCGCATCGCGGAGACGATCGCGCGCGTGCTGGACGCGCACCGGCCGGGCGATGCGGGGTCGCTCGCGGCGGTGCTGGCGACGGACGCCGAGGCGCGCCGGCTGGCGCGGGAGGCCGCGTGCTCCTGACGCTGGTCGCGCTCGCGGTCGTGCTGGGGCCGCTGATCTTCGTGCATGAGATGGGACATTTTGTCGCGGCCAAGGCCGTCGGCATTCAAGTGTTGCGGTTCTCGCTCGGGTTCGGGCGGCCCATCTTCGCGTGGCGCCGCGGAGAGACGGAATACTGGATCTCGTGGATCCCGCTCGGCGGCTACGTGAAGATGGCCGGGCTCGAGGACGAGGGCGTCGCGGGCAGCCTGGAAGGCGGGAAGGCGAGCGTTCCCATCGACCCGGCGCGCGCCTTCGACCGGCAGCCGGTGTGGAAGCGGACGATCGTGATCCTGGCGGGTGTGACGATGAATATCGTGTTCGCGTACTGCGTGTTCGCCGGTATCGCGGCCACCGTCGGGGCCCCGGAGCTGGCGAGCACCCAGATCGAGTCGGTCACCACGCGCACGCTCCCGCCGGGCACGGAAACGCTCGGCACCCTCAAGTTTGGTGACCGCATCGTGCGGGTGAATGGCGACACCGTCCGGTCGTGGAACGCGATCATCGATCATGTGCTGGCGAGCTCGACCACGCTGCGCCTCGACCTCGCGGGGCGCGCCGAGCCGATCGTGGTGCGGCTCCCCGATGTCGCGACCCGGCAGGCGGTCGCGAGCGCGCTGGTGCGGCTCGATCCGCCGCGGCTGGGGCTGCTCGGTCCCGGCCAACCGGCGCTCCGCGCGGGACTCAAGCCGGGAGACCTGCTGCTGCGCGTCAACGGGGACACACTGCGCTCGTGGAGCGACGTGCTCCACGCCGTCTGGAACAGCCCGGGGAAGGCCCTGCACCTGGACGTGCTGCGAGACGGCAGGGTGGTCACGGTCACCGTAGTGCCCGACACCAGGACGGAGACCGATACCACGTCGCCCCGGCCCAGGGTCTACGGTGTCATCGGCGCGGGCCCCGATCCCGCCACGATCTACATGCGCGAGCCGCTCGGCCAGGCGGCGCTGTCGGGGCTGATCGAGACCTGGGGGCGCGGACTGATCGTGTTGGGATTCCTGAAGGGGCTCATCCTCCACCAGCTTTCGGTGCGCGAGGTGGGCAGCATCATCACCGTGGGCCAGATCTCGGGCCAGGTGGCCCAGCTCGGGCTCGTCTCGTTTCTCACGTTCATGGCGTTCTTCTCGATCAATCTCGCGATCCTCAATCTCCTGCCGATCCCGATCCTGGATGGCGGGCAGTTCATGTTCCTCGTCGCCGAAGCGGTGCGCCGCAAGCCGCTGTCGATCGAGCTGCGCACGCGGCTCACGCAGGTCGGGTTCGTCGTGCTGCTCGCCATCATGATTCTCGCGCTCACGAACGACGCGCTCCGTGTCCTCCCCCGTTAAGGAGGCGCTCGAGAGCTACGTCGCCGGACGCCTGAAGGCGGAGCGGCTCGTGATCGCGGTCGCAGCGGCGTATTACGGGGAGCAGGGAGCAGGGAGCAGGCAGCAGTTGCAGCCGCTGATCGAGGTGATCGATCGGGCCTCACCGGGGATCGTCGAGTTGGGCCGCGTCGAGGCGACGCCCGGCTTCGAGCTGCGGCTGGGCGAGCGACCCTTCCCGAAGCAGTACGAAGCCGACCTGCGCCGGGCCGCGGAGGCGTGTCTCGCGAGCGAGCGCACGACCGGGGTCCTGGACGTCGCGGCGCTGCGGGGCCCGGGACTGCTCACACGAGCGGCGCGCGCGATCCGCCGGTTGTTCAGCTCAGCCTGACCACCACCGTCTCCAGCGCTCCAGCAACCTCGACCGCGTCGTTCCATCCACCGCTGCGAGATCGGCGAGCAGCTCGGCGGCATCCCGGTAGCGATCGTCGGGATGCTTCGCGAGGCACTTCATCACCACGCGCTCGAACCGCTTGGACAGCGCGGGACGCTTCTTTCGGAGCGATGCGGGGGGATCCTCGACGTGCATACGCGCCAGCTCGAACCAGTCGGTCGAGGTGAACGGCGGCTCCCCCGTCGCCGCCTTGTACAGCGTGACGCCCAGCGCGTAAAAGTCGGCCCGCGGATCCACGAGCCGCCCCTGCGCCTGCTCGGGGGACAGGTACTGCGGCGTGCCGATGGTCATGTTGACGCCCGTGGACGCCACGTATCCGGAGACGACGCGCGCGATCCCAAAATCGGAGATCACCGGGCTGCCGTCCGAATGGATCAGGATGTTGTCGGGCTTCAGGTCCCGATGGATCACACCCTGCTGGTGCGCGAACTCGAGACCGCGCGCGACGCCGGCCGCGAGGCGCACGATGTCCGGCTCGGGGAGCGGGCCCTCGCGCTGGATGCGGGCCCCGAGGCTGTCGGCGCACAGGTCCATCGCGAAGTAGACGTAATTCCCCGAGCGCGCCACGAAATGGATGTGAATGATGTTCGGGTGCCGGAGCTGCGCGGCCGTCTCGGCCTCGTTCCGGAACCGGCTCTCGAACTGCAGGTCGCCGGCGTAGCGGGGCTTCAGGATCTTGACCGCGACGGGTGTCCCGTCCAGTTCCCGACCAACGAACACCCATGCGAACCCACCTTGGCCGAGCAGGCGCTCGAGGTCGTAGGGGCCGACGGTGCGGCCGACGAGGTCCGAGGGCGCGTGGGTCACGAGGGCTTTACAAACACGTAACGGGCGTCTAAGTTACTGCGCTCTCAACAATTAGGGAACTGGGACGGATGTACGACAAGACGACGCCGGTCAGGAAGTACGGGCGGCACGAGCACGACACGGGGTCGGCCCCGGTCCAGATCGCGCTGCTCACCGAGCGGATCAACAGCCTTACCGATCACTTCCGGGTCAACCCGAAGGATTTCCACGGGCAGCGCGGGCTCTTGAACATGGTCAGCCAGCGCCGCCGCCTGCTGGAGTATCTGAAGCGCACCGACCTGGAACGCTATCGGCAGCTCATCGACGAGCTGGGTCTCCGCCATTAGCAGAGCTGGCGTCGCGCTGGGCGCCCCCGGAAGAGCACCGGGGGCGGCCTGGCGTATTTCTTTGTGCTCTAGACAGGCAACAGAGTGAAGCACGTCGAACGCGAGTTTGCGGGGCGCGTCCTGAAGCTCGAGGCGGGCCGCCTGGCCAAACAGGCCGCGGGCTCCTGCCTCCTGCAGTTCGGGGAGACGGTCGTCCTCGCCACGGTGACGGTGTCGGACAGCGTGTCGACCCTACCGTTCTTTCCGCTGACCGTCGAATACCGCGAGAAGAGCTACGCCGCCGGCAAGATCCCCGGCGGCTTTTTGAAGCGCGAGGGGCGGCCTTCCGACGAGGAGATCCTCTCCGCGCGGGTGACCGACCGCTCGGTCCGCCCGCTCTTTCCCGAAGGCTTCAAGAACGAGATCCAGGTTTTCATCTACGTGCTCTCGGCGGACCAGGAGAACGACGCCGACGTGCTGGGCGTTACCGCGGCCTCCGCCGCGCTCACCATGTCCAAGGTGCCGTGGAACGGCCCCATCGCCGCCGTGCGCGTGGGGCGGGTCGAGGGCGCGTGGATCCTCAATCCCACCTTCCAGCAGCTCGAGTTCTCGGACGTGGACATGGTCGTGTCCGGCGGGAAGGACTCGATCGTGATGGTGGAGGGGGGGGCGCTGGAGCTCACCGAGGCCGAGATCGTGAAGGGCCTCGAGGTCGCGCAAAAGGGCATCCGCGAGCTGCTCGACGCGGCGGGCGAGCTGGTCGCCGAAATGCAGCAGCCCAAGATGGAATGGACCAAGGTCGAGCCGCCGGCGGGGCTGGTGGCGCGCGTGAAGCAGCTCGCAGAAGCCCGGGTGTCGGAGGCACTCAACCTGCCGGAGAAGTCCGAGCGGGCACAGGCGCTCGCCGCGCTCAGGGCGACGATTCAGGAGCAGCTCGCGGCGGAGTTCCCCGAAAACACGAAGGACGTTGCCAACGTCATCGAGGACATCGAGTACCGCACGATGCGCGAGCAGGTGCTGACGCACCGCGAGCGCGTGGACGGCCGGGATCTGGACACGGTGCGGCCGATCAGCTGCGAGGTGGGCGTGCTGCCGCGCACCCACGGCTCGGCGCTGTTCACCCGCGGCCAGACGCAGGCCCTCGTGTCGGCGACGCTCGGCACCGTATCGGACGAGCAGCGCATCGACTCGATCGACGTGGCGCAGGAAACGTCGAAGTCGTTCATGCTGCACTACAACTTCCCGCCGTTTTCCACCGGTGAGGTCCGGCCGATCCGGGGCACCTCGCGCCGCGAGGTGGGGCACGGCGCGCTGGCCGAACGGGCGCTGCAGGCCCTGCTCCCACCGTACGAGCAGTTCCCCTACACCATCCGCATCGTGTCCGACATCCTCGAGTCGAACGGCTCGTCGTCCATGGCGACGGTGTGCGGCGGCTCGCTGGCGCTGTTCGACGCGGGCGTGCCGATGACGGCCGCCTGCGCCGGCGTCGCGATGGGGCTCATCAAGGAGGGGGACCGCGTGGCGGTGCTCACCGACATCCTCGGCACCGAGGACCAGCTGGGCGACATGGACTTCAAGGTGGCGGGCACGCGCCAGGGCGTTACGTCGATCCAGATGGACATCAAGATCGCGGGCCTCGAGTTCAAGATCGTGAGCGAAGCGCTGGAGAAGGCGAAGCAGGCCCGGCTCCACATTCTCGACATCATGGACCAGGCGATCCCGCAGCCGCGCTCGCAGCTCTCCAAGTACGCGCCGCGCATCATCACCGTCCAGATTCGGCCGGACAAGATCGGCGACCTGATCGGCCCCAAGGGCAAGACGATCCGGGGCATCCAGGAGCAGACAGGCGCCGAGATCAATGTGGACGACAACGGCCTGGTGACGATCTCCGCCGTCGGCGAGGGCGGCGAGCGGGCGCGCGACATGGTCGCGGCGCTGGTGCAGGAACCCGAGGTGGGCAAGGTCTACGAGGGGGTCGTGAAGAGCACCACGGCGTTCGGGGCGTTCATCGAGATCCTCCCCGGGGTCGAGGGGCTGCTCCACATCTCCGAGCTGCAGCACGGGCGCACCGAGCGCACCGAGGACGTCGTGAAGAAGGGCGACCATGTGCGCGTGAAGCTGCTCGAGGTGGACGAGCGCGGCCGCATGCGGCTGTCCCGCAAAGCGCTGCTCGAAAAGCCGGAGCCGGCCCGCTCCCGCTGATGGAGACGGTCCGGCTCGACCGGGAGATCAGCCAGACCACCGCGCCGAACGGCGTGATCGTCCTGTCCGAGCGGGTGGCGAGCGTCCGCTCCGCCGCGGTCGGCATCTGGGTGCGCAGCGCCAGCGCGCACGAGCCGCGCCCCAAGATGGGCGTCTCACACCTGCTCGAACACATGGTGTTCAAGGGGACCGCGCGCCGCACCGCGCAGGAGATCGCGCTGGCGCTCGAGTCCCGCGGCGGCTCGCTCGACGCCTACACGTCCCGCGACACCACGGCGTTCCAGGCCCGCGTACTCGACCAGGATCTGCCGCGGGCGCTCGACGTCCTCACCGATCTCGTGCGGAACCCCACGCTCAAGACCAGCGACCTCGAGCTCGAGCGCAACGTCGTGCTCGAGGAGATCAACATGGTGGAGGACGCGCCCGACGACCAGGTGTTCGACCTCTCCTACCAGGCCCTCTGGCCCAACCATCCGTACGGCTATTCGATCCTCGGCACCCGCGACACGGTGAGCGCGCTGTCGGCGGAGGACCTGAAGCAGCTCCACGGCCGGGCGTATTTTCCCGGGAATTGCGTGATCGCGGCGGCGGGGAACCTCGAGCACGAGGGGCTGTTGGACGAGCTGGGGAAGCTGGGATGGTTCGACGGGGACCGGGGACGGGAGACGACGGACGGGTTGGCTGCGGCGGCGGTGCCTCCGGCGGTTCGTGGCTTCGAGACCCGGCACGGGAAAGAGACAGCGCAGACGCACATCGTGTTCGCCACCGACACCGTGCCCTACGCCGACCGGCGCAAGTACGCGCTGCTCGTGCTCGGCAACGTGTTCGGCGGCGGCATGTCGAGCCGGCTGTTCCAGCGGATCCGTGAGGAACTGGGCCTCGCGTACGCGATCTATTCGTTCACGAGCTTCTATCGCCAGATAGGCGTCGCCGGCGTCTATGTCGGCACGCAGCCCAAGACCGCGGCGCAGGCCGTCGCGGCGATCCGCGAGGAGTACGCCAAGCTGGCGCGCGAGGGATTGAGCGGGCGGGCGCTCGCCGAGGCGAAGCAGCAGACGCGCGGGCAGCTGGTGCTCTCCCTGGAGGGACCCACGGCTCGGATGTATCGTTTGGCGGGCTTTCCGGTCTATGGCGAACCGTACGAGAGCCTCGATCAGATGCTCGCCATCGTGGACGCGCTCGCAGCGGACGACGTCGCGTCCGTCGCGGGCGAGTTCTTCGCTCCCGAGCGGCAGCGGGTGATCTGGCTGGGGCCAACGACCGGCTGAGAGGCGTCACGGAGAGGCGTCGCGAAAACCCGTCACGGAAAGGCGTGCAACGGAGCATGATCGTCGGGGTCCCGAGAGAGATCAAGACGGCCGAGAACCGCGTGGCGCTGGTGCCCGCAGGTGTGGAATCGCTGGTGGGCGACGGTCACTCCGTGCTCGTGGAGCAGGGCGCAGGCCTCGGCTCGGGGTTCGCGGACGACGCCTACCGCGCCGCCGGAGCGACCCTCGTGCCCAAGCCGGGCGACGTCTGGGCCAAGGCCGAGATGGTCGTCAAGGTCAAGGAGCCGATCGAGCCCGAGTGGCCGTGCATGAAACAGGGCCAGCTCGTCTTCACCTACTTTCACTTCGCGGCGTCGGAACCTCTCACGCGGGCGGTGATCAAGTCGGGCATCGTCGCCATTGCCTACGAGACGGTGCAGCTCGCGTCGGGCGAGCTACCGCTGCTCACCCCGATGAGCGAGGTGGCGGGGCGCATGGCGGTCCAGGAGGGGGCGAAGTATCTCGAGAAGGTGTACGGCGGGAGCGGGGTGCTGCTCGGCGGCGTTCCGGGGGTGCTCCCCGCCGAGGTGCTGATCATCGGCGGCGGCGTCGTCGGGGCAAACGCCGCGAAGATGGCGGCGGGCCTGGGCGCCCACGTGACGCTGCTCGACCTGTCGCTCGACCGCCTGCGCTACCTCGCCGATGTCCTCTCGCCCAACGTCGACGTCCTCTACTCCAATCGCCACAACCTGCTCGAACAGCTCCGCAAGGCCGACCTGGTGATCGGTGCGGTGCTGCTGCCGGGGGCCAAGGCGCCGAAGCTGGTGCGGCGCGACGATCTCAAACTGATGAAGCCGGGCTCGGTGATCGTGGACGTGGCGGTGGACCAGGGCGGCTGCATCGAGACCATCAAGCCCACGACGCACGAGAATCCGGTGTATGTGGTGGACGACATCATCCACTACGCCGTCGCGAACATGCCGGGCGGCGTCCCGCGCACCTCGACCCTCGCCCTCACCAACGCGACCTTCCCCTACGCCAAGCGCCTGGCGCGCACCGGCTGGAAGCAGGCGTGCAAGGACGATCCGGCGTTGTTCCTGGGCTTGAACGTGATCCAGGGCAAGGTCGTCTATCCCGCCGTGGCCGAGGCATTCGGGCTGCCCTCGACCGATCCCAAGACGCTCGTGTGACGGCGAGCGCTTGACGCTGGCGGGTGCGGCCCCACCTTATGCCTGATCCGTGACCCCGTTAGGCAACGACCAACCCCGATGCGAAGGAACCCTCACATGGCAGAGAGCGTCTACAAGGTCATCGAGTTGGTCGGGACCAGCACCGAATCCTGGGAGAAAGCGGCCGCAGCGGCCGTCAAGCGAGCGGCGCAGACGCTGCGCGACCTGCGTGTGGCGGAGATATCGCAGCTCGATATACAGCTGAAGGACGGTAAGGTCGAGAGTTATCGGGCGAAGCTTAAGGTATCTTTCAAGTACGAAGGCGACTAGACGAGTATCGACAACCGACTGATCGGAGCACGGACATGTCAAAGAGCGACGAGCAGAAACTGGCCGCCCTGGTGCGGAAAACCGCCGCCAAGGCGGCGAAGGCCAAGCGGAAGGTGCAGCGTCAGTACGACGCGACCCTCCCGCCCGACACGACCGACGAGGACCTGGAACGGCGCGACTTCTTCTCGGAGATGAAGAAGCGCGAGTTCTAGACTCAGAAGCTGACCTTCAAGATCCGGCCCTGCGTACCCACCAGCCACCCCGCCTGGGGGCTCGCGAATGCCACCGCCCAATAGTTGGCGACCCCGGGGAGGCTGAACCAGGTGTCCCCTTCGTCGGGGGACCAGGCCGCGCCTCCCGGCCCCGTGGCGACGACCGTCGTCTGGGCGAGGCCGCGTACGTAGCTCAAGCCGAAAACCGCCCCGGTGAAGGGCACGCGGCTCGTGAGCCGCCAGGTCTTGCCACCGTCGCTCGAGCGCGCCACGTCGTCGGCGAAGGCCCCCGGCGCCGCCAGCTCGCCGCCGCCCAGGATACCATGCAACGGGTCACGGAAGTCGACGCTCAGCCCGCCCGAGCTGGGCGTGCCCTGCACGATGGGTGTGTCGTAGGCTGCCCACGTCTCACCTCCGTCGGTGGTCGCGAGGATCCTGGCCTGCGCCGCGGCACCGGTGGCGATCCAGGCGCGCTTGCCGCCCTGCGCGGTGATGCAGGTCCCGCTCGCGGCGAAGGCCGCCTCGCCGCTCTGGGCGACCGGTAAGCGGTCGCCGATGTCCTGCCAGGTCACGCCGTCCAGCGTCCGGATGACCGGGAACCGGCCGTTCACCGCGTCACTCATCGTGAGGCCGTGCTTCGGGCTCCAGAACGCGAAGCAATCGTAGAACGCGTCCGGGTCCTGGTTCTGGAACTGGAGCGACCAGGACGCCCCGCCGTCCTCGGTCTTGTAGATGCGCGACGCGGTGCCGCTGCCGGCCGACATCAAGTACGCGTCCGTCTCGCTCACCCCCTCGACGTCCCGAAACTGGAGCCCCTCGGCCCCGGGGACGACGCCGGCCCGCCATGTCGCGCCGCCGTCGGTGGTGACGACGTACGTCCCCCCCACGCCACTCGCCCAGGCCACCCGTGGACTGACCGGACTGATCGCCTGCAGCCGATTCGTCGTGCCGCTCTGCTGCGGCGTCAGCGTGGGCGCGGAGGCGGCGGAGCTCGCGACCAGGGCGGTACGCGGGGCCGCGGCGCGGGTGGGCGCAGAGGTATCCGAGCAGCACAGGGTCGTGGCGGCGACCACGCCGGTCGCCGCGACAGCAGCGGGGAGAGTACGCAGCATGGTGATGTCTCCGGCAGGAGTGAGATCTCAAGGACCGGGTCACAGAATTAGCCCGCGCGTCAGGTGCCCGCAAGGCAAGGGCCGTTCGACTTGGCACTTTCCCGGTTGCGACGTAAGAGCTAGCTTGGTCGCCCCATCGGCCCGCCCCGGAAGGAGCATCCACATGCGCAAACCGCCAGTCGCGAGCGTCCTCGTGCTCAGTCTGCCGATTCTCATCGGCTGCTCCGAATCGCCGATGAGTCCCAACGGGACGAATGTCAATTTGTCGTTCGCAGCTGAGGCGGGGTTCGATGACGGTGTACTCGCCGGCCAGCTGCTGGCATTCGGCAGTGACCGCGCGGGTTTCTTCAACGTCTTCGTCATGCAGGGGAACGGCTCCAAGCCGACGCAACTGACCGACGTCCCGGGTTACAACGCGCGGCCCAACTGGTCGCATGACGGGCGCAAGATCACGTTCACCGCGTGTCGCGTGACTGATTTCAGTTGCGAGATCTACGTCATGAACGCCGACGGCTCAGGCCAGACCAACCTGACCAACAATTTCTCGACCGAGCAGATGTCGGTGTGGTCCCCGGACGACAAGCACATCGCCTTCGTCAGTGACCGCGATGGCAGCCCGCAAATCTACGTCATGAACGCCGACGGCTCGAATCCCACCCGTCTGACCAATGACGGCGCCGTCGACCTCTTCCCCAGCTGGTCGCCCGACGGAACGCGGATCGCGTTCGAGACGAATCGCGACGGCAACAGTGAAGTGTACGTGATGAACGCCGACGGCTCGAATCCCGTGAACCTGACCCAGAACCCCGCCGCCGATGGGGGGCCGGCGTGGTCGCCCCGCGGCGACAAGATCGCGTTCCGGAGCGATCGCGACGGCAACGGCGAGATCTACGTGATGAGCGTGGACGGTTCGGAGCAAACTCGCCTCACCAACAACCCCGCTGAGGAGTACTATCCCGCGTGGTCGCCCACGGGGAACAGGATCGCCTTCGTCTCGAACCGTGACGGGAACTTCGAGGTCTACGTGATGAAGCCGGACGGCTCCTTACAGACGAGGGTCACCAACAATCCGGCCTTCGATGCGGACCCTGCGTGGGCGATTACCGTGATCAGGTAGGGCCGACCTCTCCGCTCTGGACCCCGCCGCCCGACCGGGTGGCCCGCGCCAACCTGACGGACTTCATCGCCGCCGTCCGCCGTGAGTACGCAGCGGACGTCGGCGACTATCGCTCGCTGTACCGCTGGTCGATCACGTCACCCGACCGGTTCTGGCCCGCCGTGTGGCGCTTCTGCGGGGTGATTGCCACCGAGCAGACGGGGCGCGAGCCGTGGGAAGCCGTGGGGGTGGGTTTGGATCGCATGGCTCCCCCCGACCCTGCCAAGGGGCCAAGGTGGTTCCCGGGCGCGCGCCTCAACTTCGCCGAGAACTTGCTACGGCGGCGCGACGCGCACCCCGCGCTCGTGGCGTGCAATGAATCCGGACGCCGTCGCGAGCTCAGCTACGCCGAGCTGCGCGGCGAGGCAGGGCGCGTCGCGACGGCGCTCGAGGCAGCGGGCGTGCGACCGGGCGATCGCGTGGCCGCGTTCATGCCGAACGTCTCCGAAACAGTGATCGCGATGCTCGCGGCCACGAGCCTCGGCGCCGTCTGGTCTTCCTGCTCACCGGACTTCGGCGTGGCGGGCGTGGTGGACCGCTTCGGTCAGATTGCGCCGCGCATCCTGTTCTGTGCCGACGGGTATCGCTACGCCGGCAAGGAGATCGACTGCCTCGAACGCGTGGCCGGCGTCGCCGCGCGGATCCCCGTGATCGAGCGCGTAGTGGTCGTTCCCTACCTGCGAAACCAGCCGCCGCTCCAGGGGATTCCCGGCGGCGTGCTGTGGGACGAGTGGGTCGGACCGGCGGCCGGGCGAGCGGGCCTGCGGTTCGCGCGGCTCCCGTTCGACCATCCGGTCTACATCCTCTACTCGTCGGGCACGACGGGACTCCCCAAGTGCATGGTGCATGGCGCCGGTGGAACCCTGCTGCAGCACCAGAAGGAGCACGTGCTGCACGTGGACCTCCACCCGGAGGACCGGCTCTGCTACGTCACCACGTGTGGGTGGATGATGTGGAACTGGCTCGTGAGCGCCCTCGCGGTCGGTGCGACGGTCGTGCTGTACGACGGGGCGCCGTTCGCCCCAACGCCCGACGCGCTCTGGACCATGGTGGCCAACGAGCGGGTGACCGTCTTCGGCACGAGCGCCAAATACCTGGCCCTCGCTGAGAAGGAAGGGCTCCTACCGGCGGAGACCCACGACCTGTCCGCCCTCCGCACCATTCTCTCCACCGGCAGTCCCCTGGCCGGCCACAGCTACGACTACGTGTACCGCGGCATCAAGCGGGACGTGCACCTGTGCAACATCAGCGGCGGCACCGAGATCATCTCGTGTTTCGCGATCGGCAATCCCACGGAGCCGGTGTGGCGTGGTGAGCTGCAGGCGCCCGGGCTCGGCATGGCCGTGGAGGTGTTCGACCCGAGCGGCGCGCCGCTCCGGGGCGGGGCAGGCGAGCTCGTCTGCACCAGGCCGTTTCCCAGCATGCCGGTGGCCTTCTGGAACGACCCCGGCGGGACGAAATACCGCGCCGCGTACTTCGAGCGGTTTTCGGGCGCGTGGCGCCACGGCGACTGGGCCGAGGTCACACGGCACGGCGGGCTGATCATACACGGGCGCAGCGACGCGACGCTGAACCCCGGCGGCGTGCGCATCGGGACGGCCGAGATCTACCGGCAGGTGGACGAGCTGCCCGAGGTGCTCGAGAGCCTGGCGATCGGGCAGCGGCTCGGCTCCGCCGCAGGAGCGGACGAGCGTATCGTCCTCTTCGTCCGCCTGCGCGATGGCCTCGCCCTGGACGACGCGTTGCGCGAGCGTATCCGCCGCCGCATCCGGGACAGTGCCAGCCCTCACCACGTCCCCGGTAAGATCGTGCAGGTCGCCGACATCCCGCGCACGATCAGCGGCAAGATCAGCGAGCTCGCGGTGCGCGCCATGGTGCACGGATTGCCGGTCGAGAATCGCGAAGCGCTCGCCAACCCGCAGGCGCTCGAGCTGTATCGCGACCTGGCGGAGCTACGGACGTAGTTCCAGGTTAGACCATGCTGAGGTGGCGTGCGGCGGCGATCACGCTCCTGCTCGGGGCCGCGATCGGGGCGGTGTGTCTTGGCCTGGGCGGGCGGCTCGCGATGCGCGGCTTCGCCCTCGCCACGGCTCGGGCTTCGGCGTTCACACTACGCGGGACGCTGAACGTGATGTTCGCCGGGGCGATCGCCGGAAGTATCGGCGGCGTGCTGTTCCTTGTCGTCGGCCGGTTCCTGCCAGCCCGCATCTGGCTGCGCGGCTTGGTGTTCGCCGGCGTGTGCTACGTGCTCGCGACCCCCGGCTTCCGGCCTGCGCGGCCATTGGTATTCGCGCTGTTCGGCCCTCCGTTCGTTGCATACGCCCTCGCCCTCGCGACCGCGGATGAGTATCTGGTGCGCGGCCGCCGCAGCTCCATCCCGAGCGGCCCCGAATCCTGGGCGACCCGGCTCACGCGCTGGCGATTCAACTTCTTCCCGGCGTACCGCGGCACCGGGGCCCGCATCACCTATATCCGGCACGATTGGAGCGAGGTGCACATCCGTCTCCCGCTGTCCTGGCGCACCCGGAACTACGTCGGCACGATCTTCGGCGGCTCGATGTACGGCGCCGTCGATCCCGTCTACATGGTGATGCTCATCAAGCTGCTGGGCCCCGGCTACGCCGTGTGGGACAAGGCCGCGGCCGTTCGCTTCCGCCGCCCCGGTCGGTCCACCCTGCAGGCCGTGTTCGCGATCGACGCCGGGACCGTCGCCGCGATCCGCGACGAGCTCGCGCGGGTGCCGGCGGTCGAGCGGATCTTCACGGTCGAGCTGACGGACGCAGCCGGGAGCGTGCACGCGACCATCGACAAGACGGTGTACATCGGCCGGCGCGAGCCGAGCGCCTGACGGTGCTACGCGCTTGACACCAGGAAGAGGGTGCCCTACGGTGACCACGCCGCCCGTCCTCTGCTACCACCGCGTGGGCGGGCCGCTCGAGCTGGGCGTTACGCGCGTGGCGCGCGCCGTCTTCGCCCGCCAGATGACGGCGCTGGCACGCGCCGGCTGGCAGACGTTGACGTTGCAGGAATTCGCGCGGCGGATCGATACCGTAGGGGCACGGCATGCCGTGCCCCTACATGAGGGGGAACCGCGCGAGCTCCTCTTGACGTTCGACGACGGCTACGCTTCACTCGCCGAGCACGCCTATCCCGTCCTGGCCGACCTCGGCTTCACGGCGACGACGTTCCTGATCACCGACTACGTGGGTCGCCGGAACACGTGGGACGCGCGCTACACGTGGCAGCGGCTCGTGCACCTCGACTGGAACGAGGCGGAGCGCTGGCGCATGCGGGGCCTGGAGTTCGCCTCGCACGGCGCGACGCACCGGCGGCTCACGTGGCTCGCCGACGCCCCAGCGGCCGACGAGCTGGCACGCTCGCGCGAAGCCCTGATGCGGCGGCTGGGACCGGAGGCGGGCCGGGCCGTGGCGTATCCCTTTGGAGCGCGCGACTGCCGGATCGAGCGCCTGGCGCGAGAGGCCGGATACGAGCTGGGCTTCGGCGCCGTGTCGGGGAACGGCACGGCGCTCGGCCTGGGGCGGGTGCCGGTGTACGCGTGGGATACGGGGTTGGTGCCCCTGGGGTTGCGGGACGACGGGTTCGGCGCCTTGGGACGGCTCTTAGCGCATCTCGCCAATCGTTGCGCCGTCGGAACGTCGGTTGTCCGTCATCCGTCGTCCGTCATCCGTAACGCCTTTACGGACAACGGATGACGATTGACGGATTACGCTACAGCATATCTCCCGCGCTCACCGCGACCCCCATCGCATGATATCCCTTGTCCACATAGACCGTCGCCCCCGTGATCCCGCTCGCCAGCGGGCTCGCGAGGAACGCGGCGGTCGTGCCGACCTCCCACGCCGTGAGCGGCTGGGTCAGGGGCGCGTTCGCGGCATAATAGTCCACCATCTTCTCGATCTTGCCGATGGCGCTGGCGGCGCGTGAGGCGAGCGGGCCGGCCGAGATGGTGTTCACGCGCAGACCGTACTTGCGCCCCGCCTCGAACGCGAGGGTGCGCGTGTCGCTCTCGAGCGCGGCCTTGGCCGACGACATCCCACCGCCGTAACCGGGGACCACGCGCTCGCTCGCCATGTAGGTGAGCGACAGGAACGACCCACCCGGCCGCGTGAGCGGCCCGAGGCGGGCCACCAGCGAGACCAGGGAGTAGGCGCTCACGCCCACGGCGGTGAGATAGCCGCCGCGGCTCGTCTCGAGCAGCGGCTTCTTCACCTCCGGGCTGTTCGCGAGCGAGTGCACGACGATGTCGATCGGTTTGTCCCCGAAGTCCTGCACCAGCCGGGCCGCGAGCCCCCCGACCGAGAAGTCCCCCACGTCCTTATAACGCTTGCTGGTCCGCACGTCCTCGGGCGCGTCGGCGAGCGTGTCGTAGGCGGCGTCGAGGGGATAGATCTTCTCGAACTGGAGCAACGCGCCGTTCGCGAGCGTGCGCGACTCGTCCATCTTCCCGCGCTCGAGCAGGTTCAAGAAGATGTTGAGCGCGGGAGGCCAGGTTCCGGTGCACACCGTGGCGCCCGCCTCCGCCAGGGCCTTGGCGATCGCAAAGCCGTAGCCCCCGTCGTCGGCCACCCCCGCCACCAGTGCGCGCTTGCCTCGGAGATCAATGCTCAGCATAGCACTCCCGATTCAAAGGAAAAACCTCGCCGCCACCGGAATGAGTTGCGGATGCCGCACCAGCGCATGCCGGAAGATGCGACCGAGCGTGCGCTGGTCCTGGGGGATCCGGTTTACCGTCCGGGCCAGCGCGTTGAAGAAACCGTCGTCCAGCTCCTCGAGCGCCCGCTTGAGGCGATAGTACTTGAGGTGATCATGGCCCAGCAGGTCCATCCAGGCGCAGTGATACTGGGCGAGCCGGCGCGCGCTGGGGTCGCCCGCGCGGAGCGCCGCCGCGGCGGTGCGGCCCGCGAGCCGCCCGGCCTTCATGGCGTTCACGATCCCGCCGCCCGAGAGGGGATTGATCATGTGCGCGGCGTCCCCGGCCACTAGCGCGCCGTCGGTGTAGGTCGCCTGGATCGTCGTATGCACGATCACCCCACCTACGGTGTGACCGGTCCTCGCGCCCCCCGGGTAGCGGCGCGCGATCCAGTCATCGAGGTATTGGCGCGCGTTGCGGCCGTCGGCCTTGAGCGCCACGAGGCCGAGCCCGACGTTCGCGACGGCGACGCCCTTGGGAAACAGCCAGGCGTAGCCGCCCGGAGCGATGTCGCGCCCGAATTGCAGGTAGATTGCGTCGGGGTCGAAGTCGATGCCCTGGAGCACGTACTGGGCGCACGACTCCATATCGCGCGCCGGGACGCGAGCCTCGAGCCCCGCCCAGCGCCCGACCATCGCCTCCACCCCGTCCGCGCCGATCACGATCCGCGCACGGAACATCTGCTCCCCGCGCGGGTTTCGTATCCGCACGTGCCACGTTCCGTCCGTCCCGCGGCTCATCCCCGCCGCTTCGGATTCGACCAGCACGGCAGCGCCGGCACGGCCGGCCTCGTCCGCGAGGAACGCGTCGAACCGTGTGCGGTCCAGGATCCAGCCGACGTCGCGCCCCTCGACCTTCACCTCGGTGTCGTCCGGCGCGACGAGGATGACGCGGGTGATCTTGCGGGCCACCCACGACGCGCTGTCCGGGTCCGCGAACTCGCGCAGCCCCGCGTCGCCCACGCCCTCGGCACAGCGCACCGGCGTGCCCGGCGCAGGGTCGCGCTCGAGCAGCGCCACGTCGAGCTCCGGCGCGGCGCACTTCGCCTCGCGCGCCGCGACCGCGCCCGCGGGTCCGGCGCCCACGACCAGCACGTCCACGTCGGGCATCAGGCGGGTACCATGGAGAGCGCGCCCACGGGGCAGGGCGCCACGCATTTGCGGCAGCCGGTGCAGGCGCTCCGGTCCACGACCAGGTCAGTGAACTCGAGGTGAATCGCCTCGGGGGGGCACAGCGGCAGGCACAGACCGCAGCGGTCGCAGACCTGGAGGTCCACGACCGCGAGTTCGGCGGCGGGCGCGCGGCGCATGGGGCAAACGGTAGCGGCCGGCGCGAGAGGCGTCAAGCATCAGCCTTGCTTGGAGTTACGCATTTCATTAGCTTGAGGCGCCCGTGCTAGCGCCCGCCTGACAACCTTCACACACGAATCGTGCCCACGTGCGTCTACGCTGGCCGAATTGGAAGCTCGGTGCCTGGAGCCCGGCGAATGAAATTGCCGTCGATCTCGGCACGGCGAACACACTGATCTACGTGAAGGGCGAGGGCATCGTGCTAAACGAGCCCTCAGTCGTCGCGATCGAGAAAGCCACCGGCAAGATCAAGGGCATCGGGCTCGAGGCCAAGCGGATGCTGGGCCGCACGCCGGACGGCATCCTCGCCGTGCGGCCCCTGAAAGACGGCGTGATCGCCGACTTCGACGTGACCGAGAAAATGCTCCGCTTTTTCCTGAAGACCATCATCGACCGCCACCTGTTCCGCGTGAAGCCCAAGGTGATCGTGTGCGTACCGTCGGGCATCACCGAGGTGGAGAAGCGCGCGGTGCGCGATTCGGCGCAGTCGGCCGGCGCGAAAGAGGTGTACATGGTCGCCGAGCCGATGGCGGCGGCGATCGGGGTGGGCCTGCCCGTAGAGACGCCGACCGGGAACATGGTGATCGACATCGGCGGGGGCACGACCGAGATCGCCGTGATCGCCCTCTCCGGGATCGTCTCCGACACGTCGATCCGCACCGGCGGCGACGAGCTGGACCAGGCGATCGTGCAGTTCATGCGCAAGAATTACAACCTGCTGATCGGCGAGCCGACGGCCGAGCAGATCAAGATCCAGATCGGCTCGGCGGCGCCCGTGGGCGAGGAACGCGAGATGGAGGTGAAGGGGCGCGACCTCGTATCGGGCATCCCGAAAATCGTGCGGGTGCACTCGAGCGAGATTCGCGAGGCGGTGCAGGAGCCGATCCAGCAGATCGTCGACGCGGTGCGGCGTGCGCTCGAGATCACCCCACCGGAGCTGGCTTCGGACATCGTGGATCGGGGGATCGTCATGACCGGCGGGGGGGCGCTGATCCGCGGCCTCGACGTGCTGCTGCAGCAGGAGACGGGACTGCCGATCCACCTCGACGAGGATCCGATGACCTGCGTGGTGCGCGGCACGGGCCGCATCCTCGACGATCCCGAGAAATACCGCAACGTCCTGACCACCTGACGAGGGGCGGGAGACCATGGCGCTCGGAGCGGACCGCTACGCGTCTCGGGCCGACACCCTGGTGTTCATCGGGTGCGTCCTGCTCTCCGTCGCCGCCATGAGCCTTCCCGACCGCGTGCGCGACCCCTTCACCCGGGCCGTCCGCCAGTGGGTCCTGGCGCCGCTCCTGGCGCTGCAGCAGCAGACCGACCTGCTCTCGGCCTCGCTGGAACGGTACGACGCGGTGGTGGCGCAGCGCGACTCGGCGGCCCTCGCCGCCACGTTCGTCCCGGAGCTGCGGAGCGAAAACACGCGGCTACGGGGGCTCCTCGGCCTCGGCGCCAGGCTCGCCTCGGGGTACGTCCCGGCCGAGGTGCTGCACGCCGCTGAGCCCACCAGTCCCCTCACCTTCGTCGTCGCGGCGGGCCGCAAGCAGGGCGTCAAGCCGCTCTCGGCGGTCGTGAGTCCCGAGGGGCTGGTGGGGATCGTGAGCACCGTGGACGCGCAGACGAGCGTCGTGGTGAGCTGGGCCCACCCCGAGTTCCGGGCGAGCGCGATGGCGGCGGACGGCAGTATCTACGGCATCGTCGCACCGCACGGCACCGAAGGACCGCGCACCTGGCTGCTCGAGCTGCAGGGCGTGGCCTACCGCCAGCTCGTGCCCGAGGGCACGACGATCCTGACGTCGGGCCTGGGCGGCGTGCTGCCGCGCGGCATCCCGATCGGTACGGTGGTGAGAGCGGCCGGCGAGGCGGAGGGCTGGGAGCGGACCTACCTCGTCCGGCCCGCCGTCCATCCGGCCGCCGTGACGCACGTGATGATCCTCACGGGCCCGCCCGTGAAGAGCGATCTGCGGTCGGTGTTCCAATCCGGGGGGGAAACGCCGTGAGGCGGAGCGACAAGTACCGCTTCTGGGTGATCCTCGGGGTGCTGGTGGTGTTGCAGTTCTCGCTCCGGGGCCGGCTGGGCGGGGACCGCGTCGCGCCCGACTTCCTGCTGCTGGCGCTCCTGATCTACACGATCCGGGCGGCGCCCGGGCCCAGCGCGGGCGTCGGCTTCCTGGTGGGGCTGCTGCGCGACGCGCTCACGCCAGCGTCGTTCGGCGCCGGAGCGCTCGCCCACACGCTCGTGGGGTATCTCTCCTCCTGGAGCAAGGCGGTGTTCTTCGCCGAGAACCTGTTCGTGAACGGCTGCCTGTTCTTCGCGGGCACCTGGTTCCGGAACCTCGTCGTGGCGCTCGCCTCGGGGAAGCTGAAGGGCGGCCTGCTCGGGTGGGAGCTGCTCGTCTGGTCGCCGATCCAGAGCCTCACCACGGCGGTGGCGGGCGTGCTCGTGCTGTGGTTGTTCGGGCGCCACCTGGCGATCCGCCTGAGCGACGCGTGAACTCGTTCCATCCCCACCTGCTCGATCGCCGGCTGCGCTGGGCGAACGGGGTCGTGTGGGTCGCGCTCGGCGCGCTCGTCCTGGCGTTCTTCCGCACCCAGATCCTGGAGCACTCGAAGTACCAGCTGCAGTCCGAGACCAACCGGCTGCGACAGATCCCGCTGCCTGCGTCGCGCGGTCTCATCACCGACCGCAACGGCAAGATCCTGGCCGAGAACCTGCCCGGCTACACCGTCTCGCTGCTTCCCGCGGCGGACGAAGATTCGCTGCGTGCCGCACTCAAGCGCATCGCATCCATCGTCAAGCTCGACAGCGCCGGGATCGAGCGCGTGCTCGCCCGCTACCGGCGCACGCCGTATCTGCCGGTCCCGGTACTACCGAACGCGACGTTCGAGGTCGTCTCCGCCCTCGAGGAGCGGCGGCTCGTGTTCCCCGGGCTCCTGATCCAGCCCGAGCCCAAGCGCTTCTATCCGGACAGTTCGCTCATCGCGCATCTGGTCGGGTACCTGGGCGAGGTGGCGGAGACGGAGCGCCGCGAGCGGCGCTTTGCCCCGTGCCCGCTCAGCCCCCGGCTGGTCGGCAAGGACGGCCTGGAGCGCGAGTACGACGACTCGCTGCGGGGCTGCGACGGCCTGCGCTTCGTCGAGGTGAGCGCGTTGGGACACGTCGTCCGCGAGGCGAGCCCCTCGTCGACGCTGCTGCCGGTGCCCGGACGACCACTCCATACGAGCATCGACCTCGACCTGCAGCGCTACGTAGGCCAGATCTTTCCGAAGGGGCGTCGCGGTGCGGTCCTGGCGATGAACCCCAACACCGGCGAGATCCTGGCGTTGTACAGCGCCCCGGGCTACGACCCCAACGCCTTCGTGGGCGGCGTGGACCCGGACTACTGGCGCCGTCTGAACGGGAGCGAAGCCCACCCGCTGATCGACCGCACCATCCAGGCCTACTACCCACCAGGGTCGACCTGGAAGCTCGCGATCGCGGCGATGGCGCTGAAGCGCGGCATCGTCACGCTGCACAGCCACATGCCCATCCCCTGCCGGGGCGGGCTGCAATACGGCAACCGCTACTTTCGCTGCTGGTCCGCCACGGGACACGGCGACCTGGCCCTCCAGGAGGCGATCGCCCAGAGCTGCGACGTCTTTTTTTACCAGCTCGGCTTGAAGCTCGGCCTCACCTCGCTGCTCGAAGACGCGAGCGACTGGGGCTTCCGCTCGAGGACCGGCATCGACCTGCCGGGCGAGATCGCGTCGGAGTTCCCGCCCGGCATCGAGTACTACGACCGGTTCTACGGCCCGCGCCGCTGGACCGCCGCGGTCACGCTCAACCTCGCCATCGGCCAGGGCGAGAACGCTCAGACGCTCGCGAGCATGGTGCGCTTCTACCAGATGCTGGCGAGCGATGGCCGGGTCCGCCCGCCCTACTTGGTGCACCCCGGCACCGCTCCCGGCGTGAATCTGGACCTGACGGCGGATCAGCTCGCCGGGCTGCGCCAGGCGTTGATCAGCGTGGTGGAGCGCGGCACCGCACGGGGCGCGGGCCGGTTCGGCGGCGACATCGCGATCGCGGGGAAGACGGGCACGGCCCAGAATCCTCACGGTCCCGCGCACGGCTGGTTCATCGGCTTCGCGCCCGCCGACAAACCGGAGATCGTGGTCGGCGCGATCATCGAGTTCGCGCGCGAAGGCCCGTTCGTGGCGCCGCTCGTCACCCGCGTGATCGGGCACTATCTCGGTGTCGACACTACGGCGGCGTCCAACGTCCGCATCGTGCTGCCCACGGATACGGCCCCCCATCCAATGCAGCTCCTCCCCGGGGCGCCGGAAGACACCGCGCCGACGCCCGATACGATTCTTCCCGACACCACGGCCCGACCCGACACCGGCGATGCGACCACCGCTCCGCGAAATCGATAGGCCCCTCGCGGCCGTGACGCTGGCACTCGCAGCCTACGGGCTCGCGACGCTCCTCTCCGCCGGCCAGACGGACGTGCCCACCTTCGTCACGAACATCTGGCGCAAGCAGGTCATCTGGCTCGCCGTCGGAGCCACGGCCGTCGTGCTCACCTACCGGCTGTCGCCGCGGCTGCTCGAATGGGCCACGCCCTACGTCTACGCCATCAGCGTCTTCCTGCTCGTGGTCACGTTGGCGTTCGGCTCCGGCGCCGGGACCGCGGCGAGCGAGCGCTCGTGGATGACGATCGGCGGCGTACGGCTGGGACAGCCGGCTGAGCTCGCGAAGCTCGGCGTCATCCTGATGCTTGCGCGTTGGCTCGCGGAGCGACGCGAGGCGCCAGCCACGCTGCGCGAGCTGGTATATCCGTGCGTCATCGCCGGCGTGCCCTCTTTCTTGGTCGTGAAGCAGCCGGATCTCGGCAGCGGCATGGTGTTCATCGCGATCCTGTTCACGATGCTCTATTGGGCGGGCACGAGGCCGTCGCTGCTGCTCCTCCTCGGTTCCCCCGTGATCGGCCTGATTCTCGCATTCTCGACGGTCTCGTGGGGCATCTGGATCGTGGTGCTCATAGGGCTGCTGCTGTGGTGGCGACCCTACGTGTGGGAAGGCCTCGCCGTCATGTTCGCGAACGTGATGATGGGAGTCATCGCGGTGCCGTTCTGGCAGCGGCTCGCGCCCTACCAACAGAACCGCCTGCTCGCCTTCCTCAATCCGCAGCAGGACCCGCGCGCGACCGGGTGGCACGTCATTCAGTCGAAGATCGCGATCGGATCCGGGGGCTTCCTCGGCCAGGGCTTCACGCACGGCCCGCAGAAGCGCCTCGCCTATCTGCCCGCCCAGTTCACCGACTTCATCTTCTCCGTGGTCGGGGAGGAGCTGGGGTTCGTCGGGGTGGTCGTCGCGCTGGCGCTGTTCGCCGCTCTGATCCTCGTGCTGCTCCGCATCTCCCGGCGGGCCACGGACCCCTACTCCAGCCTGTGCGTGTTCGGCGTCGCCGGGCTGCTCTGCACCCACATCATCGAGAATGTGGGGATGACGGTGAACCTGCTCCCGATCACGGGGATCCCGCTGCCGTTCTTCTCGTACGGCGGCTCATTCCTGCTGGCTTGCTCGCTCGCCGTGGGGATCTCGCTCCGGGTGGCGTGGGAGTCGCGCCAGTCGGGTTACGCTGAGCTGTGACAACGAGTTACAGCGTCGGGGCTGGCGCGTACCGGAGCCCCCTCCCAAATTGTCGCCTTCCAGACGCCCCATATTCTCCGCATGGCTTGGTTCAAGAAAGAGCGTAAGCCGCGCACGTCCGAACGGGTCCGGCTCGAGATTCCGGCCGACGCCTGGGAGAAATGCGACGAGTGCGGTCACATCGACATCAAGGACCGCTTCGTCCGCGCCTTCAACGTGTGCCCCAATTGCGGGCACCACCGCCGCATCACCGCCCAGGAGTACATCGACTTGTTCGTGGACGAGGGCTCCTGGCACGAGCTCGACAGCAGGCTCCGGTCGGCGGACCCCCTCGGATTCGAGCACTACAAGCAGCGGCTCGAGGCGGCCATCAAGAAGGCCGGTCCGCTGGAAGCGGTGCGCACCGGGTACGCCCGCCTCGACGGCATGCCGATCGACCTCGCCGTGATGGATTTCAACTTCATGGGCGGGTCCATGGGCTCGGTCGTGGGGGAGAAAATCGCCCGGCTCACGCGGCGATCGGCGGAGCGTCGCATCCCCCTGATCGTTGTTTCGGCGTCGGGCGGCGCGCGCATGCAGGAGGGGGTGCTGTCGCTGATGCAGATGGCGAAGACTTCGGTGGAGGTGGCGCGGCTGCAGGCGGCGCGGGTGCCGTTCATCTCGATCCTCACCAACCCCACCACCGGCGGTGTGTCTGCCTCCTACGCGATGCAGGGGGACGTCATCCTCGCCGAGCCCGGGGCGGTGATCGGATTCGCCGGACCGCGGGTCATCAAGCAGACGATCGGGCAGGACCTCCCCGAGGGGTTCCAGACGGCGGAGTTCCTGCTCGAGCACGGGATGGTCGACGCGGTGGTGCCGCGCAGCGAGTTGCGGGACACGACCGCCCAGCTGCTGCGGCACATGGCCGGCCGGCAACCGGCAGAGGCCGCCGACTGACCTTCGAGGACGCCTGCCGCTTTCTCTTTGAACGACAAGGGAGCCGCATCAAGTGGAGCCTCGGGCCGACCGCGGGGCTCCTCGACGTGTTGGGCCATCCCGAGCGGCATTTCCCCGCCGTCCACGTCGCGGGCACCAACGGCAAGGGCTCGACCTGCGCTTTCACGGCCGCCGGGCTCGCCGCGCGCGGCTTCCGGGTGGGGGTGTACACCTCCCCGCACCTCGTGTCGGTGCGGGAGCGCCTGGTCGTGGACGGGGTGCCGATCGGCGAGGAGGCGTTCGCCGAGTGGACCACGTTTCTTCGGCCCCACATCGAGCGGCTCGATGCCAGCTTCTTCGAGGCCACGACGGCGATCGCGTTCGCGGACCTGGCGGCGCGGGGCGTCGACATCGCGGTGATCGAGGTGGGGCTGGGCGGGCGCCTCGACGCGACCAACGTGATCACCCCGCTCGTCTCGGTCGTGACCAAGATCGCCCGCGAGCACACCGACTACCTCGGCACCGACCTCGCCGCGATCGCCCGGGAAAAAGCAGGCGTCGCGAAGCCGGACGTGCCGTTCGTGACCGGGGAGCGGGACGCCGCGGTACGACAGGTGCTCGTCGCGGAGGCGGAGCGCCGCGGGGCGAACCCCGTGATCGTGGTGGACACGGAGCAGCCAGCTCCGCCCGGTCGGTCGCTCGGCATGAAAGGCCGGCACCAGGTCGCGAACGCCTGGGTGGCGCTGGCCGCGCTGAACGCGCTGCCGCCACCGTTCGGGCCGGTGGGCGACGAATGGCCAGCCAGCTTCGCCCATGCCTACGTGGCGGGTCGATTCGACGTGCGCGGCCACTGGATCTTCGACGTGGCCCACAACCCCGACGGCGCCCAGGTGCTCGCCGACACGCTGCGAGCTTGCGACCCGCCCCGCCCGCGCCGCGCGCTCGTCGGCGTGCTGGGCGATAAAGACTACCGCGGGATGATCGCCGCGCTGGCGCGCGAGATTGACGAGTTCGTGTTCACGATGCCCGACTCGGCGCCCGAGCGGCGGCGCTGGGACCTGCACCGGCTCGAGGGGGAAATCGCGCAGCTCGGCGTCGCGCTCGGGAGCGCGGTGTTCGAGCCCGACTTCGAGCGCGCACTCGAGCGCGCGCAGCAGCACGCGGCGACGGTGATCGTGACGGGATCGTTCCACACCGTGGGCGACGCGCTCGCCCGCTTGCCGGGCTTCGCGCCGGTCGGCTAAATTGTTGTGATGCAAGGGAAAGCGCTCCCCGGCTTCCGCGATTTCTACCCTGAAGAGCTGGCCCTCCGCAATCACATCTTCGCCGTGTGGCGCAGCGTGGCGCGGCGTTACGGCTTCGAGGAGTACGACGGGCCGCCGCTCGAGCCGCTCGAGATCTACACCCAAAAGAGCGGCGAGGAGATCGTCGAGCAGCTGTACGCGTTCGAGGACAAAGGGGGCCGCAAGGTCGCGCTGCGTCCCGAGATGACCCCGACGCTCGCCCGGATGGTCGGGGAGCGCGCGCAGGCCCTGAAGAAGCCGATCCGCTGGTTCGCGATCCCGCAGCTGTTCCGCTACGAGCGGCAGCAGCGGGGACGGCTGCGGGAGCACTTCCAGCTGAACATGGACGTCATCGGGGAGGCGGGCCCGGCCGCCGACGCCGAGGTCATGGCGGCGGCGCTCGACATCATGCGGGCGTTCGGCCTCGGGCCGGCGGAGGTCCGGCTGCGGATTTCGGACCGTCGCGTGGTGGTGGCGAAGCTGCGGCACAGCCACCACGTCGCCGCGGACGAGCTCGTCCCCGTGCTGGCGGCGCTCGACAAGTGGGAGCGGGCGCCCGCCGACAGCGAGCGCCTGCTCACCGACGCCCTGCGGGCCGATCGGGCACGCGTCCGCCCCGTGCTCGAGTTCATGTCCGGTCTGCGCGACGGCGCGGCGGAGCTGCGCGAATCCGCCGCGGCGGAGCCGCTGAACGAGTGCGTGCAGCGGCTCGGCGCGATGGGCCTGGGGCCCTTCGTGGAGGTGGACTTCACGATCGTGCGCGGCCTCGCCTACTACACGGGGATCGTGTTCGAGCTGTTCGACCAGGGACGGTCGCTGCGGGCGATCTGCGGGGGCGGGCGCTACGATGACCTGATCAAGGCCATCGCCGGGGTCGATCTCCCCTGCGTCGGGTTCGGGATGGGAGACGTCGTCCTCGGAGAATTACTCAAGGATCGCGCGAAGCAGCCCGAGGCGCCGGCTCAGCTCGACGCCTTTTTAGTCGCGGTGAGCGGCGAGGACGTGGAGCCGGTGCTGAAGCTGGCGCACGAGCTGCGGGACCAGGGGGTCGCCGTGGAGTACGGCCTGCGGCATGCCGCGATCCGCAAGCAGCTCGAGCTGGCGGCGGCGCGGGGCGCACCGCGTGCGGTCATCGTCGGGCCGGACGAGCGGGCGGCGAGCGAGGTGGTGGTGCGGGACTTGAACGCGGGCACCGAGGAGAAGGTGCCGGTCGCGAGGCTCTTGAACGGATTCTTTCGCTAATGGCTCAGGCGCAGAAAATCACGCCGCGCACGCAGGACTTCAGCGAGTGGTACAACGACGTCGTCATGCAGGCGGAGCTGGCGGACTATTCGCCGGTGCGCGGCTGCATGGTGATCCGTCCCCACGGCTACCGCATCTGGGAGCTGATGCAGGGCGCCCTGGACGACATGTTCAGGGCGACGGGCCACCGGAACGCCTACTTCCCGCTCTTCATCCCCATGAGCTTCCTCGCGAAGGAGGCGGAGCACGTCGAAGGGTTCGCCAAGGAAGTCGCCCTGGTGACGCACACGCGGCTCAAGGCGACGGGGAAGGCGGGCGTGCAGGCGGTGATCCCGGACCCTGCCTCGGAGCTCGAGGAGCCGCTGGTCGTCCGTCCCACGTCGGAGACGATCATCTACGCGATGTTCGCGAAATGGATCCAGAGCTATCGCGACCTGCCGCTGCTCCTGAACCAGTGGTGCAACATCGTGCGGTGGGAGTTCCGCACCCGGCTGTTCCTTCGCACGACGGAGTTCTTGTGGCAGGAGGGGCACACGGCGCACGCGACCGAGGCCGAGGCGGAAGCGGAGGCACGCCAGATGCTCGGCGTGTATCGGCGCTTCCAGGAAGAGTGGATGGCGATGCCGGTGATCACCGGCAAGAACGGCAAGAAGACCGAGAGCGAGAAATTCGCCGGCGCGCTCCGGACGTACGCCCTCGAAGCGCTGATGCAGGACAACAAGGCGCTCCAGACCGGCACATCGCACAACCTCGGCCAGAACTTCGCGAAGGCGTTCAACGTGCAGTACCAGACCGCCGCGGGAGGCCTCGAGTACGTGTGGAACACCTCGTGGGGCGTCTCGACGCGGATGATCGGCGGCCTGGTGATGACCCACTCGGACGACAACGGACTCGTCGCGCCTCCCAAGCTGGCGCCGGTGCAGGTCGTGATCGTGCCGATCTGGAAATCGGAGGAAGAAAGGGGTCAGGTGTTAGGTGTCGGGGGCAAGGTGAAAGACGAGCTCGCCCACGCGGGCGTTCGAGTGGAGATCGACGCGCGGGACAGCGTGAAGCCCGGCGCCAAGTACTTCGAGTGGGAGGCGAAGGGGGTGCCGCTGCGGCTCGAGATCGGACCGCGCGACGTGGCCGCGGGGCAGGCAGTGGCGGCTCGTCGCACGGGGGGCAAGGCACCCGTGAAGCTGGCCGGGCTGCTCGCCGCGGTGCAGGGGGCGTTGGACGAGATTCAGATGACGCTATTCACCACCGCCCAGGAGCGCTGCGAAGCGCATACGATTCGCGGCGTCACGAAGCAGCAGTTCGTGGACTTCATGAAGGGCCCGGGGGGGGGCGGCTTCGCCTACGGCGGCTTCTGCGGCTCCGGCGAGTGCGAAACCGAGATCAAGCAGCAGACCGGGGCCACGATCCGCGTGCTCCCCGATCCCGAGTTCCGCTCGCCCGAGGTGCCCAAGACGTGCATGTGGTGTGGCAAGCCGAGCGTGGCGGAGGCCGTGTGGGCCCAGGCGTACTAGGGTTCGACCCCGCGCTGCTCCGCTCGATCGCGGAGCGCGTGGGGACGCCCGTGTACGTCTACGGCGCCAACCTGATCCGCGCGCAGTACCACGCCCTGCACGACGCGCTCCAGGAGGTACCGCACCGCATCTGCTACTCGGTGAAGGCCAACGGCAACGTCGGCGTTCTCAAGGTTCTGAAGGCCCTTGGGGCGGGAGCGGACATCGTCTCGGTGGGCGAGCTGCGGCGCGCGCTCGCGGCCGGATTCGATGCCGCCTCGATCGTGTTCTCGGGCGTCGGCAAGACGGCGGCCGAGCTCGAGGAAGCGATCCGCGTCGGCGTCGGCTTCGTGAACATTGAGTCCTCCGCCGAGCTGGACGTGGCGATCACGGTCGGGCGCAGGCTCAAGAAGCGGGCGAGCCTCGGCATCCGCGTGAATCCCGACGTCGCGACCGAGACGCACCCCTACACCAAGACCGGCGAGAAGACGGCGAAGTTCGGCGTCCCCTACGACGAGGTCGTGAGCGTGGCGCAGCGCATTGTCGCCGAGCCGCTGTTCACGCTGCGCGGCCTCGCCATGCACCTGGGCTCGCAGATCACGGACGTGGAGCCGTATCATCGCGGCACCATCAAGCTGCTCGAGCTCGTGACCGCGCTGCGGGCGTCGGGGCTCACGACGATCGAGGCGCTGGACGTCGGGGGCGGGCTGGGCGTCCGCTACCACAACGAGAAGGCGCCCAGCCCCCAGGCGTTCGCGGATGCGGTGGCGCCGCTGCTCAAGCAGGCGGGGCTGGCGCTGGTGTGCGAGCCCGGCCGCTACCTGGTGGCGAACGCCGGCGTGCTGCTCACGCGGGTGCTGTATCGCAAGCACGCGGGAGGCAAGGATTTCGTAGTCGTGGACGCGGGGATGACGGATTTCGTGCGCCCCAGTCACTACAACGCCCATCACGAGATCGTGCCGCTCAAAGACGGGCAACGGCCCGAGGAGCTGGTGAACGTGGTCGGGCCGATCTGCGAGTCGGGGGATTTCCTCGCGCTCGACCGCAAGCTCCCCGCGGTCGAGCCGGGAGAGTATCTCGCGGTGCTCGGCACCGGGGCGTACGGGTTCGTGATGAGCTCGACCTACAACCAGCGCCCCCGCCCCCCGGAAGTACTGGTGGAGGGCGACCGCTACTACGTGGCGCGGCAGCGGGAGACGCTGGAAGACCTGCTGCGCGGCGAAGTGCTCGAGCCGACGACGTGGTATCGATCGTGAACCGCATCCTGATCCTCGACTACGGGTCGCAATTCACCCAGCTGATCGCGCGGCGCGTGCGCGAGGCGCACGTCTACTGCGAGATCCACCCGGCGGCGCGGGGAACCGACCTCGCATTCGTGCGCGAGTTCCAGCCGAAGGGGATCATTCTGTCGGGGGGCCCGAGCTCGGTGTTCGACGCCGGCGCGCCGACGGCCGACCCCGCGCTGCTCGAGCTGGGCGTGCCTGTGCTCGGCATCTGCTACGGGATGCAGCTCGTGGCGCATCTCGCGGGCGGGCAGGTGAAGCCGTCGCGCGAGCGCGAGTACGGCCGCGCCGAGGTGACGGTGCGGGAAGCCGGGGGGGGGCTGTTCGCGGGATTCGAGCCGCAGGCCTGCATCACCGTGTGGGCGAGCCACGGCGACCGCATCGAGCAGCCGCCGCCCCACTTCCGGGTGACGGCGTCGAGCGGCAACGCCCCGGTAGCGGGCTTCCAGCACGAGGCGCTTCCGATCTACGGGCTGCTGTTCCACCCCGAGGTCGCGCACACGCCGCGCGGCGGGGAGATCCTCCACAACTTCCTGTTCGCGATCTGTGGCTGCACGCCGGACTGGACGCCGGGGCACTTCATCGAGCACGAGGTGGCGCGGATCCGCGAGCTCGTGGGCCGCACGGCGCGCGCGATCTGCGGCGTGTCGGGCGGCGTGGACTCAGGGGTCGCCGCCGCGCTGGTGCACCGCGCCATGGGCGAGCGGCTCACGTGCATCTTCGTCGATCACGGCCTGTTGCGCCTGAACGAGCGGGATCAGGTGGAGCGCACGTTCCGGGCGCACCTCGGGATCGACCTGCGCGTCGTGGACGCGGGTGAGCGATTCCTCGCGGCGCTCGCGGGCGTCGAGGATCCCGAGGAAAAGCGGCGCCGCATCGGGCACACCTTCATCGACGTGTTCGAGGACGCGGCGCGGCACGTAGGGGGTGACGTAGGATTCCTCGTCCAGGGGACGCTCTATCCCGACGTGATCGAGTCGTCGTCGCCGCGCGGCGGGCCGTCGGTGACGATCAAGACGCATCACAACGTGGGCGGCCTGCGGCCCAATCTGCCCTGGAAGCTGATCGAGCCGTTGCGCGAGCTGTTCAAGGACGAGGTGCGGCAGGTGGGGCGCGAGCTGGGGCTGCCCGAGGAGATCGTGGGCCGCCATCCCTTCCCGGGGCCGGGCCTCGCGATCCGCGTGCTCGGCCCCGTCACGCCGGAGCGGCTCGATCTGCTGCGCCGGGTGGACGCCATTTACATCGACGAGATCCGCACCGCCGGGCTGTACGATCGGATCTGGCAGGCGTTCGCGGTGCTGCTGCCCATCAAGTCGGTGGGCGTGATGGGCGACGGCCGCACCTACGATCACGTGGTGGCGCTGCGGGCCGTGACGAGTCGCGACGGGATGACGGCGGATTGGTTTCCGTTCCCGCACGAAGTGCTCGGGAGGATCTCGAGCCGGATCATCAATGAAGTGAAGGGCGTGAACCGCGTCACCTATGACGTGAGTTCGAAACCACCTGCTACCATCGAGTGGGAGTGATCGGTCTTCAGATGTTCTTGTCTTCGAGGAGCTTCAAGAACTCTTGCGGGCTGTTCAGCATGGCCAGCTTCTCCGGGACGTCGGCCTCTTTCGCGAACTGCGCGATCTTGCCGAGCACCGGCAGGTACTGGTTGGAGACCTCGAGCGGCGGCGCCACGATCAAGAAGAAGTAATGCACGGGCTTGCCGTCGATCGCGTTGAAATCGATGCCCTCAAGCTTGCGGCCGAAGGCGACGCGCAGCTGACTCACGGCGAGGGCACGACAGTGCGGGATCGCGATGTTCTGGCCGATGCCCGTGGACCCGAGCGTCTCGCGGCGCTTCAGCATCTTCACGAGGGTCTGCTCGGCCTTGTCGTCGAGCTGCAGCAGGCCGACCAGCTCCTTCAGGACGTCGTCTTTGGCGGTGCTCTGCAGGTGCAGATTGATCGCGTCTTCCGAAAAGAACTCGCGTAAGCGCACGTCAGGTCTCCCCGCGTAGCGGCGGCGAAACGTAATGAGTGGTTGCTCCGTTTGCAACGCGTCATTACGTTGTCAGCCATGGACTTCCCCTATCGCACCGGGTCCGAGTGCCCGCTCTTCCTCGCCCCCATGGCGGGAGTGTCGGAGTCGCCGTTCCGGTTGCTGTGCCGGCGCTTCGGCGCCGACGTGGTCGTGTCCGAGTTCATCTCGGCGGTGGGGGTGGCGCGCGGGCTCGAGCACCTGTTCCAGGACATGCGCTTCGAGGAGGCCGAGCGGCCCATCGGCATCCAGCTGTATGGCGCGGACGCCACGGTCATGGCGCGGGCCGCCGAGATGGTCACGGCGGTCATGCGGCCCGACTTCCTCGATATCAACTTCGGCTGTCCGGTGAAGAAGGTCGTGAAGAACAACGGTGGGTCGGGCTGCCTCAAGGACCTGGACCTGGTGGAGCGCATCATCCGCGCGGTGCGCAGTGCAACGTCACTGCCCGTCACGGTGAAGATCCGCAGCGGCTGGGACGACGCCCAGCGCGATCCCGTCACGATCGCGCTGCGCTGCCGCGACGCTGGCGCGCAGGCGCTCACGCTCCACGCCCGCACCCGGACGCAGATGTTCTCGGGGAAGGCGAACTGGGACGAGATCGCGCAGCTGGTCGCGGCGCTCGACATCCCGGTGATCGGGAACGGCGACGTCACCACGCCGGAGGCCGTGGTCGCGATGCGCCGGCACACGGGCTGCGCGGGCGTGATGATCGCGCGCGGGTCGTTCGGCAACCCGTGGATCTTCGCGCAGGCGCGCGATCTGCTCGCCGCCCGGCCGAAGCGACCCGACCCGACGCCCGAAGAGCGCTTCACCACGGCGCTCGAGCACGCGCGCCTGGCGCTCCGCCTCCAGGGCGACTCGCGTAAGACGGCGCTCGAGTTCCGCAAACACTTCGGGTGGTACACGAAAGGCGTCCCCGGCGCGGCGCAATTGCGCGAGCGCCTGTTCCAGATCGACTCGATGGAACAGGCCGAGGAGATTTTCGCGGAGCAGGCGGCATGAAGCTAGACGATCTTAGCCGCTTCATCGAGCGCCTCCCCTTCGCTTCCATCGATCACCTCCGGCCCGTCACCCAAGGGCATCAGGAGGTGATCTTGTGTCAGGGGAAGACGCCGGCGCAGGTCGTCGCCATCGCCGAGCGGCTCGCGGCAGCGAGCGGCAGCTTCCTCGCGACGCGCAGCGAGCCGGCGCACCGCGCCGCGCTCGCCGCGCGCTTCCCCCGGGCCGAGGTGAACGAGCTCGGCCGCACGGTGTACCTGTCACCCGATCCCGAGCCGGCTGCAACCGGCCGGGGCACGGTCCTGATCGTCACGGCCGGCACGAGCGATCTCCCGGTCGCCGAGGAGGCGGCCGTCACGGCGCGCGCGCTCGGCAACCGGGTCGAGCGGCTGACCGACGTGGGGGTCGCCGGGATCCACCGCGTCCTCACGCAGACCGACGCGCTGCGGAGCGCCGCGGTGATCATCGTGGTCGCCGGGATGGAAGGCGCGCTGCCCAGCGTCGTGGGCGGGCTCGTCCCCGTGCCCGTGATCGCGGTGCCCACGAGCGTCGGCTACGGCGCCTCCTTCGGCGGGATCGCGGCCCTGCTCGGCATGCTCAACTCCTGCGCTGCGGGCGTCACGGTGGTCAACATCGACAACGGGTTCGGCGCCGCCGCCGCCGCGAGCCGCATCAACCGCCCATGAAGCGTCCGACGCCGGGCGTGTGGGTCGGGTGGGCGCTGGCCCTGGCCGGCCTCGCCGCCGTGGTGCCGGCCGTGCTGGCGGCGAACCTGTGGGCGCTCGTCGCCGCGGTCGGCGGCTTCCTCGCCGCGACCGGGCTGGTGCTCGCGCCGCTCGTGCGCGTGTGGCTCGCCGAGCAGCCGATCACCCGGCCCTCGGACTTCGAGCACCTGCTCGATCTGTTGCGCCGGGCGCACCGCGCGCGGGCCGGGTGGCTGGTCGGGCTCGCGGCGGGCGACGTGGAAGCGGTGGGCAATCACGACGTGAGCCGGGAGGTGCGCCAGCGCGGGGCCGCGGTGGTGCAGCTCGCGTCCGTGGACGGGCGCGCTCACGTAGCCCGGGAGTCCGAGGGCAGCTACGTCGCGGTCGGCGACTTCCCGTTCGGCGCGGGGTTGCTGCTGCCGGGGCCGGACGTGGACCCGCGCATCGCCGAGGCGATCGCGAGCGAGCTGCGCCGGCTGGTGGCGGGGATGCGGGTCGCGGAGCTGCACGAACCGGACGAGCAGGCGGGCCAGCTCGTGGCGAAGCAGCTCGCGGCGATCGCGGCGGGGAGCCGGACGCTCGATGGCATCGCCAAGGCTGGAGCCGAGCTGGCGCAGCAGCTGGCGCGGCGCGGCGTCGCGATCGTGCTCCACGGAGCAGGGGGTTGGGGGGGAGGAACGGCGGCGCGCGGCGCGCGCATCGTGGCCCTGTCGGGCGGCGCGGACGCGCGGCTCGAGAACCTTGCCGTGCCCGCCGACGCACCGGTGATGCGCGCCATCCAGTCCGGCGTGCCGGTCGCCGCACGGGGCGGGGAGGACGTGTTCGGGGCCGCCGGGGCTGCGATCCCCGATCGCCGCCGCAGCGAGCGCGCCGGCACGGCGTATCCGTTGCGCGATGGGCACTTCGTCATCGGCGCCCTCGTCGTCACCGGGCCTCCGATCCCCCCGGCGACACCCGTCGGCGACACGCTGCAGCGCCTCGTCAGCGAGCTCGGCTCGCGCCTCGCCGCCGCGGGCGCCGTGCACGAGGCTGAGCAACGCGCCGTGCGCGATCCGCTCACCGGCCTCTCGAACCGGCGCGAGTTCGACCGCTGGTTCGCCCTCGCCGGGGGCAAGCCGCCGCCGGCCGTGACGCTGGTGTTCGTGGACATCGATCACTTCAAGCGCCTGAACGACACGCTCGGGCATCAGGCGGGCGACGCCGCGCTGCGTCACGTCGCTGACCTGGTGCGGCAGGCGGTGCGCGACAACGACCTGGTGGCCCGTATCGGCGGGGAGGAGTTCGCGATCTGGATGCTGCACACGCCGATCGAGGCGGGTCTGGAGGTCGCCGAGCGCGTGCGGCGGGCCGTCGAGACGGGCGTGTGGCACTGGAACAGTGGGACGCATCCCTTGACCGTGTCCTGCGGCGTGGCGTCCTGCCCCGACACGGTGAAGGAGGTCGCCAACCTGAAGGGGACGGCCGACGCGGCGCTGTACCGGGCGAAGCAGGCGGGGCGGAACCGCGTGGAGCGCGCCCAGCCGGCTGCTTGATCTACGGCCGCGTCACCTCATAGACCGGATGAATCTCCCATAGCGCTCGCACGGACGTATTGCAGCGCCCGTGCTCGCCGTCGCTCTCGTCGCTCCGCCTCCCTTCGCGGCGATGCTGGCCGTCGAAGAAGGCCGCGCCCGTGATGCCGGCGCGCACCGGTCGATGGAGGGCGCCGCCCCTGCGGATCGTGCGGCCCGCGATCAGCGAGTCGAGGGTCGCTCGGGCCCGCCCATAGCGCGGGCTGTAGCGCGGCGCGGGGATCTCGACCACGATGCAGGAATCGACCGGGCTGTCGGCGCGCTCAGTCAGCTCGATGTGCCAGTCGCCATCCTCCTTCACCTTGTCCACGCGCCGGACCCAGCCGGTGAGGCGGTACACCTGGAGCTCGGGGCCCGCGCGAGGCGCGCAGCGATCCTGCGCCCCGAGGTGAGGCGGCTCCCACGTGCCGAGGATCGCCACGGCCGACGCGGGTTGGGGGGCGAGGGTCGCGAGCGACGTGTCGATCTTCTGCGCCCAGCGGTAATGCGGCTGCCGGCACCGTTGCGCGCCGAGCGGCCCCGTCGGCAGCACGCCGGCGAGCGCGACGGCACCGAGCGCAACGGCCATCTCAGACCGTCGCACCGGCGGGACTCAACAGGCGCTCCTGCGAGCTGCGCCCATCCGCACCCGGCGCGGGCGTGCGGCGATGGTAGCCGCCGTCCGGATCGAGCTCCCAGGCCGTCGGGTCGGCCAGCTCGGCTTCGAGCACGGCATCCAGCCGGCGGCGGCAGGCGGGGTCGCGCACCGGTGCGACGACCTCGACCCGGCGGCGCAGGTTGCGCGGGCGCCAGTCGGCGGAGCCGATGTAGTACTCGGCGTCGCCGCCGTTGGCGAAGTGGTAGATGCGGGCGTGCTCGAGGAACCGCCCCACGATGCTGACGACGCGGATCCGCGCGGACAGGCCGGGCACGCCGGGCCGCAGCGTGCAGACGCCACGCACGCTGAGGTCGACATCCACGCCAGCCTGGGAGGCGCGGTACAGCGCCGCGATGACGTCCGGGTCGGCGAGCCCGTTGAGCTTGGCCCGGATCCGGGCGCTCCCGCCCGCCCGGGCGTGCGCCGCTTCCCGATCCACGAGCTCGATCACACGCTGCAGCAGGTACGTCGGCGACACCAGGATCTGGCGGAACGCCGTGCGGGGGGGCTGCGACGATCCCGAGAGCTCGTTGAACAGATCGTTCAAGTCGGCCCCGAGCGCTTCGTCCGCCGACAGGAGCCCGAGATCGGTATAGAGCGTCGCCGTCACGGCGTTGTAGTTACCGGTCCCGATGTGCACGTAGCGCCGGATACCGCCCTGCTCGCGGCGCACGACGAGAGCCGTCTTGGCGTGGGTTTTCAGCTCGACGAGGCCGTACACGACCCTGATCCCCGCCTGCTCGAGCTTCCGGGCCCAGTCGATGTTTCGCTCCTCGTCGAACCGTGCCTTGAGCTCGACAAACACGAACACTTCTTTCCCGTGCGCGGCGGCGCGGAGCAGCGCGTCGACGATCCCCGAGTGTCCCCCCGCACGGTACAGCGTGAGCTTGATCGCCACGACGTGGGGGTCGTCCGCAGCCTCGACGAACAACCGCTCGACGCTCGCCTCGAACGAGTCGTAGGGATGGTGCACCAGGACGTCGCGTTCGGCGAGGGCCGCGAACACCGACTGGGCGGGCGCGATGGGGACGCGACCGCGCCAGGGCGGATAGTCCAGGTCCGGCTTGGGGAGGCGGGCGATCTCCCGCAGGGCCCCGAGGCCCAGGAGGCCCACCGCCTCGTACAGGTCGCCGCTACCGAGGGAGCCGACCGGCGTGGCGTCTTCGAACAGCAGCTCCCGTAGCAACAGCTCGCGCACCGCCAGCGGCATCTCCTGCTCCACTTCGACCCGTACGACGGCGCCGTAGGGTCGGCGCCTGGCCTCTTCCTCGATCACCTGCAGCAGGCTCGCGGCATGATGCTCGTCGAGCTCGAGGTCCGCGCCGCGGGTCACGCGGAACCCGTGCGCCTGCTCCACCACCCGGCCCGGGTAGAGCAGGCTCAGATTCGCGCGGATGACGTCCTCCACCGGCACGAACGTTTCGCCGTCCGGGAGCGCCACGAAGCGCGGCGCCGCGTCCGGCACCTTGAGGTACGCGAAATGGATCGGGCCGGCGCCGGCGTCCCGCACGACGGCGGCCAGCGACAGCTGCAGGTTGGGGATGAGGGGAAACGGGTGCCCGGGCGCGCGCGTCAGGGCCTGGGGGGTCATGATCGGGAACAGCTGCTCCACAAAGTAGCGGCGCAGCGCCTCGCGCTGCGGCTCCGCCAGCTCGGCCCAGCGCAGCACGCGGACGCCGTGGGCGGCGAGCGCGGGGAGGCAACTCTCACGGAAACAGCGGACCTGCCGCTCGGTCAGCGCACGGACGCGGATGGCGATCGCGTCGAGCTGCTCGTCCGCCGAGAGCCCCTCTTCGCCAGAGGTCGCGGCACCGCCCGCCACGGTGCGCTTGAGAGCTGCGACGCGCACCATGAAGAACTCGTCGAGGTTCGCGCTGACGATCGACAGAAACCGCACGCGCGCCAGCAGCGGCACCGCGGGGTCTTCCGCCAGCGCCAGCACGCGGCTGTTGAATTCGACGAGGCTCAAGTCGCCGCTCAGAAAGGGCTCCGCGCCGGCGTGGCCCGCTGGCGCGACGGGTGTGCGGAGCGTGACGTCGGAGAGCCGGATCCGCCGCGCGCCCGCAGGCGGCTCCTGCGGCATGGCCGGCGGGGTCGGTGCGCTTCCGGTCCATTCGGAGAGCGCCTTGGCGCGTGCCGCCACCCCCAGCGCCGCCAGTGTGCGCGGGTCCCGCAGGGTCGGCGCCCCGGCCCCCGCGAGCAGCTCGCCCAGCGGCAGCCAGTGGAGCCGCGCGCCTTCGTCGGCGTCGCGCGCGGCGGCCACGCGACGCGCCAGCCAGACCTCGAGCACGGGGCGCGTGCTGGACCCGGGGGCGGTGCCGAGGACTCTGACCTGCGCGTCGGCGCTCCCGAAATGAACGCGCAGGACGTCGCGGCACGCCTCCTCGCCGCTACCGCCCCGCACCGGGAGTGTCAGTGAGCCCTCGTCCATGAGGACCGCGACGCATCCCGCCTCGACGACGATGACCGCCACCTCGCGGCCGCCCCGCGCGGCGCTCGTCAACGCGTCGCTCTCGATCTCGCGCAGCAGCCTCTCCGCGCGGTCGACTTTCCCCACGAGCAGCGGGCGTAAGGCGTACCGCTCCTGAAACGCCGCGGCCACCGCATCCAGGCCGGGGCGCCCGGCGGCCAGCTGCCGGAGCTTCAGCTCCTGGAACGTCCGGGCGAGTCCGTGACTGCGGACGGTCACGACATCGTAGGCGACGTCGTACCGCGCCCGACGGATCCAGCCCGGCCGGGTGCGGCGCGAGCGGCGCTCTGTCTCGAATTGGATACGGGGGACGAGCAGGCTCGGCTCGATGAGTGCGCGCAGCCGACGCGCCGGCTCCGAGATCCCCGTGAGCGCCGACGCGGCTTCGAGCTCCGGAACCTCCGCCTCGAACGTCTGCGGCAGCGCCAAGGGGGCGCCGCCTTCCCACCTGCCGACGGTGCGGACGGTGAGGGTGCGCCGGTCGTCGACGCGGAAGCGGAACCGGCATGTGACGCCCCGCCGGCGGAGCGCCCAGTCGGCCGAGTCGAAGTAGACGTCCCGCTGGAAGAACGGCTCCACCGGGCCGGAGCGCAGCCCCAACGGGAGCGCCTCCCCGACTATGCGATTCAGCAGGTCCAGGGCTGGAACGTCGCCCCTCCACTCCGCGGGCATGGCTAGAACGCGAACCCCGTCCGCACGTACACCCGCGTGCCCTCGACGCTGTGCGCCACGGCCACCGACAGGATGTTCGCGCGACTGAGAAACGCGATCCACAGGCCGCCCCCGGCGGCTGCGTGCCACTGGTCCGAGGTCTGGCCGGAGACGAAGACGCGTCCCGCGTCGGCGAGGCCGAACACCCCGAGCTCGTTAGGAAGGAGCAGGAAGAACTTCGCGATGGACAGCCGCAGCTCCGCGTTGCCATATGCGGCCGCGTCACCCGCGAAGCGATGCTCCGGAAAGCCGCGCACCGTGCTCGACCCGCCCACGTACGCGGCTTCGTGGAGGGGATAGGGCCCCCACACCTGCTTCCCCGCCACCCGGATGGCGAGCGTCGGCCGCAGCGGGATCGCGGCCGAGAGGTACGTGGCCGCTTCGGCATGGCCCTCGCCGAACGTCGACGTGACGTCCAGCGCGGCGGGGTACACGCTCCCGCCAACGCTGAACAGGACCCCCCGGCTCGCCGCCTGGGGCCGGTCCCGTGTGTCGAGGCGCAGGCCCGCCGTCGCGCCGACCTGGCCGAAGTCCCCGACGCCGTACGGCCGCCTGACCGTGACGAGCGTGCTGTCCTCGAGTCTGGTGTGCGCGAACTTGAGCACCGGGCCGAGCGTCAGAGACGCGGCGGACGAGAGCCCGAACTGTAAGGCGGGAGCGAGCAGATACTGCTGCTGCTTCACCTTGTGGAAGTCGGTCGAGCCGGTGTCCCGAGTTTGGTTGCCGAAGTCGTAGAAGCGCAGCACGTCGATCCCGGAAGCGCGCAGGTGCAGGGTCACAATCGCGGGTGGTACGATCCCGCGAAACTCTCCCGCCAGCTCGGCACGGAAGGTCGCCGCGCTGGTCGCGTATCCCGCCCGCACGCGCACGTGTGAATTGTAGGGAAGCCGGCGGAACCCGTACCCGGTTCCAGCCGCGCCCGCCCCCACGAAGAGACCGACGTCGGGCGTGTAATCGACCCAGGTGAGCGGCACCCAGAGCGAGCCCCAGTCGCGGGGCAACCCGAGCGTCGAGGTGTCGCGCGGCGGGTCGTCATAGTGTCGTCGATCCACCGAGGTCCCGGGTCCCGTTATGAAGCGGTTGTTCCCTCGGTCGTCGTAGAAGTGTGTCGACCCGGCACGCGCAGAGTCCGTCAGCTCGTCGTCTCCCCCACCCGCGATCACCCGGACCAGAGGCCCCGATCCATCAGACCCCCGCACGACGAGCCGGTCGTCCCCACCGTGCAGGAACAGTCGGACCTCTTCTGTCTCGCGCCGGTCGAACCGCCTGCGGTAATACGGCTCCCCGCCCGAGCGTGGGGAGAGTCGCACCGTCACGCGCCCGCCGGCGAGCCGCTCGACCTCCGCCACGTCAGCTTCGTCGGTTGCGTGAATCTCGACCACACCGGCGAGCAAGGCGTAGTACCGATCCGTGATTTGGAGCAGATGATCCCGCCGCCGCCGCAGCGCACGGCTGAGCGCCGCCCCGTTCTTCGCATAGTACTCCGGGGGCAGCCGCCGCACGGCCGCCTCGATCACCGAGTCGGGGAGACGTGCCTGGAGCACCTTCGCCACGGAGTCCCAAACGGGTCTCTCGAGATCGACGAGGAGACGCCGGTCAGGCACTTGGCCGGCGAAGGTGAGGCGCCAGATGCTCGGGTAGTCGTCGCCAAACCCGACGACCTGCGGCTGATAGAAGCCCGTAAGCCACACCAGCACGCCGTCGAGGCGCGCGAATGCCTGGTCGCGGTCGCGCGGGATCGGCCGCCACCAATGGACGCCCGCCGAATCGAACCGCGCCCAGCGCCACTGGTCTTGATGCCGGTCCCAGTCCCCGATGAACACATCCATGAGCCGGGCGGCAAGGAACGCGCGCGAGTCGACCCGGTGGCGCGAACTACGCTCGAGGTGCTCGAACAGCTTCTTGGTGTTGGCGAGGTCGACAGCACCCGGGACCGTCGGTTCGTCCTCGGGTCCTACGGCGGGGCGTTCTTCGATCATGCCAAGCTCACCGGGATACGCGCACGTAATCCCGGCGAGGCGCGCGTCGTTCGGCAAGACGAACAGTCTCGGCTCCGCGTTCAGCACGCCCACGGCGTCAAGCAGCGGCGCGACGACGAGGGGAGCGCCGGGATGGGCGGAGCTGATCTGATCCTGAATGATCTCGCGGACGAAGGTGGCGCGCAGCTCGGGAGGGAGCGCGAGTGTCGGGTCCTTGTCGACCGACCGGAATGCGTAGTCGCGGCCGTCAGCGCCCGAGAACCGGAGCACCTTCGTCTGGCGTCGGCCGCCACAGCGGCTCGGCGTGAGCCCGCTCGCGAATCGGGACAGGTCGAGCACCTCCACCTCGAGCGGCGTGGCCCAGAGGTCGCGATAGTGGGCGCCGAGCATGAGCCGATGGAACCATCCTGCCTGGTAGTGCGCTCCCGCCACCACGGTGGCGGCGCGGGCGGGCGAAGTCCCCACGACCGGCGCCTGCGCGGCGCCGGGCGCAGGTGCCACCGCCAGGGCGAGCCCCAGCCAGAGCCGCCCCGCTCGGTTCACTGGAGCCACAGCGCGAACGCCTCCACGCCGCCCCCCGAGCGATCCACGACCGTCACGCCCAGGCGGGCGCGGCCGTCGTGCAGGAATTCGACGCGCATGAACCCGCTGGCGCTGCGCGCGAAGCGCGTGCTGTCGAGCCCGGTCACGCGATCGAGGTGGCCGAAAGTGCCCGCGCCGCTCACGAGCTCGTAGCGCGCGCTCGTGCCGGTGATCACCTGGAGCGCATGATCGTGTCCCGCCGCGTAGATGAGCGGACGCGCTCCCGCGAATGCGCTATCGAGCGCGGCCCGCATGCGGCGGTACGCCGTGCTGGGCGCATCCTGGCTGGAGATCCCGCTCTCGCGGGCGATGGGGTACGTGGAGCCGATCAGGGGCAGGGGAATCCACAGCCACGACTTGACCTCCCGAAGGGGGAAGACATGGTCTTGCCACCCGAAATGCCCGCCGTGCGGCCCGCCGCTCTCGAGCGGATGGTGGGCCACCACGACCACGGCGCGCCCGCCGGCCGTGCCGAGGGCGGCGCGGAGCGAATCGACCACCTCGCCCCCGGAGTCGGCCGGGCACGGCGACGTGGGATTCGCCGGCTTCCGTCCGTCGTGCAGCCACCACTCGGTGTCGAGCGCCACGAGCCGCACCGCTCCGGCAAGATCCACGACGCGGGGACCAGGGCACCCACCTCCCGGGAGCAGCGCGACCCGTGCGTCGCCCAGCGCCGCGAGAAAGCGCTCCTGCCGCCGGATCGCGTCCCACCCCCGCGGCCCCTGCCGATCCCAATCATGGTTGCCCGGCACGAAAATCCCGCGCGCGCCGGTCGTGCGAATCACGCCCACCTCGGCGTCGAGCCGGCGCTCGGCCTCGGCGCGATCGGCGGCGCCGGAATCCGGCAGCCCGCGGGGGTAGACGTTGTCACCGAGGAACACGATCACGGGATGGGGCGCGGCGGCCGCCGCGGCCCGCAGCGCCACAAGCACGGGCTCCGAATCGGGCGGTGCGGCGGGAGCGCCGGCGTCGCCGATCAGGAATAGCGTGACGTCAATTTCGGCCGCTGGAGCGATGGGGACGGGTGCGGTGCTCGCGCTCGCCCGCCCTCCCGCGCCGCATCCTTGCACCCCGATCCACAGCGACGCCAGGGCGGCGACGAGCGCCCCCCTGCGCACCGAGCGGCTCACTCGTCTTTGCCCCGTTCGAGCCCCCGCAGCGAGCGGAACTCGGCCGCCACGATGTCCGGCGCGCCGTCAGCCTTGAGGGCGCCGACCAGGGCCGCCGCGACTCCGTCGTCCTTCAGCCGCACCAGGTACTCGAACGTCGAGGTCCCGCCGTCCGACGGAACGATTTCGGCGAGCCTCCAGCGCTTGGCGTGCTCGTCCAGCAAGGCCTCCGCCACCCGCTGGGCCGGCTCGGGACGGGCCGCGCGGATCAGCAAGGCTCCGTTGAAGCGCTTCTTCTTCTTGTCCTCGGCCGCCGCCTGGAGGTGCGGCTGCAGGCGGGCGGCGCGGTCCGCGCCCAAGCGGTCCGCGTAGATGTTCCCGACGTTGAGTTGCCACAGCATGAGGACGGTGATGTTGAACACCAGCGACATCACGGCGGCGACGATCGGAACGTAGACTCCGGCCGCGAGACCCACACCGAGGGCGAGGTAGATGTACACCACGTCCTTGGTGTCTTTGAGCGTATTGCGGAAGCGGATCGCCGCCACGATCCCGCCGAGAGCGAAGGCGAGGGCCAGGCTGTTCTGGACCAGGATCAGCGTGCCCGCGACGGTCATCGGCAGCACGATGACGGTCTGGACGACGGATTGATCGTAACCCCGCTCCTGCTTGGTGACCATGTAGACCCAGGCAGTCGGGATCATCAGCGTCAGGGCGCCGATCATGGAGAGGAACGTGATGAGGCCGAGCGCCATCGAGCCGAGGCTCGCCGGCCCTGGTGTGCCCGCGGCCTCGAGCGCGTCCTTCCTGCTCACCGCGCCGTGGACCGGCGAAAGCTCCTGGAAGCGCTCGAACAGGTCGCGCAGCTGCGGGAAGGTCCTGATAAGCAGCAGCGTAGCGAGGCCCAGGACGGCGTAGTACGCCGCCAGCCGCACGAAGGGGGACTTCCAGATTCGACCCATAGTCGAGGCCGTCGTCCGAAATAGAAAGGGCGGCCCGATGGTTGGCTAGATGCGGGGCCCGTCGGTAAGTTGGCACTACATGTTCGACGTGCTCGACTCCCTGCGCTCGACCCTGGCGCCCCGCTACGATGTCGAGCGCGAGATCGGTGCCGGGGGCATGGCCCGGGTCTACCTGGCGGTGGAGCACCACCCACACCGCCGGGTCGCGATCAAGGTGCTCGACCCGGAGGTGAGCACCCGCCTGCTGCGCGAGCGGTTCATCCGCGAAGTCGACCTTTCCTCGAAGCTCAGCCACCCGCACATCGTGCCAGTCTTCGCGGCGGGCGAGGCGGCGGGGCTGTTCTACTACGTCATGCCGTACCTCGAGGGAGAGTCGCTGCGCCATCGCCTGCGGCGCCAGCGCCGGCTCCCGCTCGACGAGGCGCTCCGGATCGCCCGCGACGTCGCCGACGCGCTCGGCTACGCCCACGGGCAGGGCATCATCCACCGCGACATCAAGCCCGAGAACATTCTCCTCTCGGGCGACCATGCGATCGTCGCCGACTTCGGGATCGCGCGCGCCATCAGCGCCGCCGGCAGCCTGACGCTCACCCAGGCGGGCCAGCAGATCGGGTCGCCCGGCTACATGAGCCCGGAGCAGGCGATGGCCAGCAGCGATCTCGACGCGCGGACCGACATCTACAGCCTCGGCTGCGTGCTGTTCGAGATGTTGGCGGGCGAGCCGCCGGTGGCGAGCATGACGGAACGCCGGGTTCATAACTGGACGGCCTTGCAGACCAGCGGGGCCGTCGACCGGGCCGAGGCCGGCGTCGCGCGAGCCGTCAAGCACTCCATTTCCAGGGCCCTCGCGCCGCTGCCCGACGACCGGTTCCCCACGGCGGCGGAGTTCGCGGCGGCGCTCGGGGGACCGACCCATCGGACGAGCGTACCGACGCGCGCCATCTTCGCCGGCCGGCGGGGACGGCGAATCGCGTTCGGTCTGGGAATCGTGGTCGCGCTGCTCGGCACCGGCACAGCGGTTCACGTGCTACGCGGTGGCGGACCACGGCTCAACGAGCGTCGCGTCGTCGTAGCCGTGATCGAGAACCACACGGGCGACTCCTCGCTCAACAACGTCGGTCACATGGCGGCCGACTGGGTGACGCAAGGCTTGGCGCAGACCGGCATCGTCGAAGTCGTCCCCTCGATGTCCGTGATCACGGTGTCTAAGGCGTCGGCGGAGCACGGTCCCGGCCGGCTCGACGCCGCCGGGCTTCGGACACTGGGCCGGGAGACCGGTGCCGGCACGGTGGTCTGGGGCGCCTACTACCGCCAGGGGGACAGCATCCGGTTCCAAGTCCAGGTTTCCGCGGCGAGGGACGGAACGGTGTTGCGCGCGCTCGAGCCGGTCGCGGGGCCGATCTCGCAGCCGCTCGCCGCCGTGGAAGCGGTACGGCAGCGGGTGATGGCCGCGCTCGCGACCCTGTTCGACTCGCGCCTGAGCCTCTGGGCAAAGGCCGCCGGCCAGCCTCCCAGCTTCGAGGCGTACCAAGAGTTCATCCAGGGCCTCGACCGCATGGTGCAGTTCGACTCGCGGGGCGCCATCGGTCATTTCCGGCGCGCCGCGCTCGAGGACACGACCTTCCGCCTGCCGCTGATCTTCGCGGCGCACGAGCACATGGACCTCGGTGAGTTCGCCACGGCGGACTCGATCGCCCACGCCGTCGAGCGCTCCCCCGGCCGCCTGGCCCCGCTCGACCGGCTCTACCTGACGTGGGTGCTCGCCCAGGCCCGGGGCGACCGGCAGCGAGCGCTCGAGACGGCGCGCGAGATGGCTGCCTTCGCGCCGAATTCCGAGACGCTGTGGCTGGTGGCGCAGGGCGCGCTCGCGCTCAATCGTCCCCGCGAAATGATGGCGGCCCTCACCGCGCTCGGTCCAGACCGCGGCCTGTTCCGCGGCTGGTCCGTCTACTGGTTCTATCTGTCCTTCGCCCACCACCTGATGGGCGATCACCGCCGCGAGCTGAAGGCGGCCGTCGAGGGCCGGCGACGCCACCCCGAGGAGCTCGCCGTGCTGGCCGCCGAAGTGCGGGCGCTCGCGGCCCTGGGGCGGGTCGCCGACATCGAGCAGCGACTGGTCGAGGCGCCGAGCCTCCCGCCACAGCCGGGCTGGTCGCCGGCCGACATCGGACTGCTCGCGGCGCTCGAGCTGACGGCGCACGATCATCACGCGGAGGCGCTCGCCGCGGGTACCTGGGCCGTGCGCTGGCTGGAAGGCCGGCCCGCCGCAGAGGCGCGCTCGGTGCCGCACCGGTTCCGTCTCGCGCTCGCGTACTACGTCACCGGACAGCCCGACGCCGCACGGCGCTTGCTCGAGGGCCTCGCGTCGGAGCGGATTGACGCACGCGACGCCAGCGGCGTGCGCTGGATGTCCGCCATCACGGGTGACCAGCCCGATCATTTGACCTTCCTGGGCTTTCTCGGCGTAGTGGCGGCGCGCGCGGGCAAGCGCGATGAAGCGCTCCGCCTCGACCGGACGCTGCAGGCGATGAGCCGCCGGTATCTGTATGGCAGGCACACGATGTGGCGCGGTCGGATCCACGCCGTGCTGGGTGAGCGCGAAGCCGCGATCGCGCTGGTGCAGGAGGCGTTCGCACAGGGGTATCCGCAGGGCGGGGTCATGCACCTCTACCC